>Ga0209629_10000055_pt1 | contig 46990 bp, 45 predicted proteins | sample TergutCu122P5_FD_187286 | JGI IMG/M metagenome (GOLD analysis project Ga0209629, IMG submission 187286) | Cubitermes ugandensis P5 segment gut microbial communities from Kakamega Forest, Kenya - Cu122 P5 (SPAdes) (version 2) | ecosystem: Host-associated > Arthropoda: Insects > Digestive system...
CGCTTATGTGGTCAGAGATTGGTTGGGGCTGGAAGAAATAAAGCGACAATTAGAGGTATTTTGGTTGCCATCATATTCGCCGGAACTCAATCCTGACGAGTATTTGAACTGTGATTTAAAACGTGGATTGTCTGACAGACCGGCACCAAAGAATGTAAATGAATTGCAGAAAAATGTTGAAAATCATATGACACTCTTGCAACAAAACCCAAACCGTGTCGAAAAATATTTTCAGCACAAGGATATAAATTATGCCGCATAATATTATAAATTTATTGAGGTCAGGTTAATATTTTGTACGTGTCTTCCAAATTATCTTCGGTATAATTTATTCTTGCTCGAACAAACATTTTATTTTCAACCAACTTTTTGATATTATTGATAATAGTAAAATACGAACCCTTTGATTTGGATATATAGCGAACTTTATCGTGATTTTCGCGATAACCATCAAGTGTTATTTGGAAATGCGGTTTTATTTGTTTTTCCTTGAAAAATTCAATAAACTCTTCGGAAATTAACGAGCCATTTGTTGTAAAACCAATTCCTAACTTTTTATTATATTTTTTTGTATGTTCCATTGCTTTTTCAATAATTGGAACAACCACATCTTTAAAATACAGCAATGGCTCGCCGCCAAAAAAAGCAAGAGACAAATATTTTAATTTTTCATTTTGTACTGTTTTTAAAATAAATTCATTAACCCGATTTATTGTATCACAGTTCATTTTCGATTTTTCGTGCGTTTCGTAGCAATACCAGCAATGAAAATTACAATTAACCGTTGGGTTAATTATTAATTCATATATTGTATCACGATTATCTATTTTAAAAGAAAGTTTTTTTACCTTTTCCAATTCATCCGTTTTATCTTTTACTAAAAATTTATTTTTTGATAAATAACCGTAAAAATCAGGATGAATGTTTTGCAAAATGTTAATATCTTCTTTTACAGCACTATTTAAAATTTCTTTTAATTCAGGCAATAAAAAAATCACCTTATTTTCAAAAGTATTATACAGGGCAAACTGTTCTCTGTATGGAATAATGGAATTAAACTGACTGTATTTCATCTGTTTATATTTTATTTAGACATTATATAAATTTAGAATATGTTTAAATTTAACAAAACTTCGTTTTGTCATTGCGGGCTTGACCCGCAATCTGATATGTTCTAAAACGCTATCATTTAATAAGTTATATTACAGTTACTTTATAAAATATTGACAATTTTTCTCACTATTCATTGTTTGAGATTGCGGGCAAGATGTGCAATGACAGTTGATTTGATAATATTTTTTCAAAATAAAATTTAAACTGATTCTAAAAATTGACTTTTGTCATTGTGGGCTCGACTAAGAATCTGATATGTTCTAATATTCTATTTTTTAAAATACTGCTGTTGAATTAAAAACTCAACAGCAGTATCAAATTGTTATAAAACCAACCAACCAAAATTATCATTATTTTGAGGTTGTGGTCGGACAAGGACCACCGCATTGGGGAACATTGTTATTAACAGTGCATTTGCATTGATTATCATTCCATGCAGCTTTAATATCAATTCCACCAGCATAAGCAGTTGAAAATCCGCCTTTTACCAATTGGCTACCTGCATTGTCGAGCACTTCAAATGCCGCAATTTCAAACTTTTGAACTTTTACAATTTGATGATTCATTTTAATTTTTTTTAAGAATTTTACAATAAAGTTTATTTATGTATTTTTAATTATTATTTTCTTATTCTTTACATTGCGCACTGCAAGAATTAAAAAAGGATAATAAAAAATAAAAGGCAAAATTACACTGTTAAAACATATTAAAACTAATACAAGGTTTTAGTTTATAGTAACTTATGTGTTAATTTTATAAAACTTACACCTTTTTGTTGTAATTTGGCTGTTTGCAAAAAAATTATTACTTTTGCACCGAATTATTAAAATAAAAAAAATATGACATCACTGGGAAAGAAACTATTGGATTTAAGACATTCGCATAAACTGTCGCAAGTAGAAGTGGCAGATTATATTGGTGTTTCGCAAAATGCGTACGCTCGCTGGGAAGCCGACAAATGCAAACCTTTAGTGGAAAATCTGTTAAAAATATCACAATATTACAAAATTGACATCAAAGATTTGCTTGATGATAATGAAAAAATTAATGTATCAAATAACGAAATAAGCGGCGGCAACAATTTTTTTGCAAATAACATTCCATCGGTTAATACCCTTAATATTCATCCCAATACGGAAATTATGGAACGTGTATTAGAAATGCAGGAAAAAATTTCCAAACTTTTAGAGTCGCAGTTTAAATTGATTGACGAATTGATTAAGAAAAGATAGAAAGACAATACAAAGTAGGGGACTTCTAAAAATAGAAAACTCTGCTGTCATTGCGGGCTTGACCCGCAATCTAAAACAAAGAAAAACGGTATAAATTATCAATATTTTGCAAAGATACATTACTTTAATTTGCTAAATAATAACGTTTTAGAAAATATCAGATTGCGGGTCAAGCCCGCAATGACACTTTGGCTGTTGTGTAAAATCAAAGTAACACTCATTGATAAATTATTAGAAGCCCCCAGTATTCTACAATCTTCCCTTTTCGTCTTCATTGCCTGCATCACGCTGTTTTACATTTACATTCTGGCTGCCAAAAGTATATGATACTGAGAGCCGTACATTAAGAGGCGAACTATATCCGTTTCCGAAAATCAAATTACCACTTCGCTCACTTTTTGTATTGTAATCGTACTCTTTGAGCAAATTTTTACCTGCAATGGTAACGGACAACTGTTTATTAAGGAACAGCATTTTAACAAAGGCATTCAAATAAGTTCTTTTATACTGATAAGCCAATTCTCCCGACACCGAAGGTGGTTTATAAGAGAAATCGAATCCTGTTGAAAGGTTTTTGTTTTTATCTAAATAAAAGATATTGTATGTTCCAAAATACGAAGCATATCCTTCCATTATCTTGGGTGTAATCGGATAAATTTTTGAGTCGGAACGTTGATACCAAATATTTATGCTGTTTTGACTTAACCACCATTTTAATTTATTAAAAATGTATCCTAAAGAGACTCCGGCACTTTGAATGTCCATATAATTTAAACGTTTTACTTCCTGTATATAGTTGTCGTTATTCATTACTATTACCTGTGCTCTACATTCATTTTCTTTGGAATAAGATAGCATTGTGTAAAATTCATTATTGTATATGTATCCTAACTCAGTGTTATTAGAAATAGTGGGTTTGAGTTCGGGGTTGCCTTCAACATAGTAATAGGTACTTGAATACCATCGGAAAGGATTTAATTCGTTAAAACTTGGGCGATTAATTCTTCTTCCGTATTCGGCATAAAAAACATTTTTTTCTGTCGGGGTAAAAGATAAATATGCTGTTGGGAAAATTTTAAAATAAGAACTTTTATTAATTGAATCCAAAGTTACGGAATTTCCTTTCCATTGAGTATTTTCTCCCCGCAAGCCAAACTGCGCCTGCCATTGATTATTTTTCCCAAAACCCATACTGCCCGAAACGTACACTGCCTGTGTGTTTTCCTTATAAATAAAATTATTCGTCTGGTTAGGATTAAGTACAGATATTCCCGAAGATAAATCATAAGCGGTAACATCATTATTTGTTTTGGTAAAAGAGATTTTTGCGCCATAATTGAGGTTGAATTTTTTTATCGGATGCTCCACGTCAATCTTTGCAGAATAGTTTGTAATTTCTCTGCCAAGTAATTGATTTTTACTTTCAAAACCATTTGCAATCGCTGCAATTTGAGAATTGGAAGTAGTAGAAGAATATCCGCTACCGCTGTTTGTATTAAAATTCAGCAGATCGAAATCCAAATTTATTTTTCTACCCAAAGTATCCAATGTTAAGATAGAATGAACATTTGCCGAGTGTGTGTTTGATTTGCTATTGCCGTCTCCTTCTGAGGTAATCAAAGCAGCAAGTGTATTGCCAACTCTATTTAAAATATCTGTTCTATCATTAGAATTTGAGTGAGAATTACCAAAACCACCTATATATTGAGCTCCAATAGTCCAATTATCCTTAATATTTACATCAAAACCGGTGCGAACGTTTGTAGATTTGGATTTACGTTTGTAGTTTAATAAACTTTCCCAATTCAAATTCGGATAAATAGTTTTTGAATAATCTTTTCCCCAAAAATACCCGCCGCCATACGATACATTAGCATAAAACGATAATCTGTTTTTTCTGTAATTAAAATTTCCACCAAAATTGCCGTAGTTGTATTTGTCGTAAATATATGAGCCAAAAAGCGAACTGCTCCAAGTGTTTTGCGGTGTTTTTTTAAGTACAATATTAATTAAGCCGCTATTGCCTTCTGCCTCATATTTTGCAGGCGGTGTGGTTATTACTTCAATACTTTGCACATCGTTTGCCCGCAAAGTTTTAAGAAAATTTGTCAGTTCTTCGCCCGAAAGTTGCACAAACCTGTCGTTAATCATCACACTTACAGAACCTTTGCCTGCAATGGATATATTATCGTTATTGACAATCAGATTGGGGGTAATACGCAAAATATCTATCACATCGCCGCCGTCGGTACTCGGCAGATTTTCTACATTAAAAACCGTCCTGTCGGCTCGGCGTTCAATCAACTTTTTCTGCGCTGTAACTACAACCTCCTGCAATTCTTTGCTTGGCTGAACAATAATTGTCTGCAAATCAATATTTTGCGTTAAGTTTATAGTTTGGGAATAAAGCGTATCGCCAAGTTGTCTGACAATCAGTGCATATTTGCCCTGTTTTGCGCTTATGGCAAAAGTGCCTTTCTCGTTTGTCATTTCATAATTGCACACCGAATCGTTTTGCACAAGTAAAACACTTGCAAAATCAACAGGAATATTCTGATTATCAGTTATTTTTCCAATAATTTGAAAAGTTTGTGCATAACTGCACACTCCAAAAATTACAAATAATATTGCTGCAAAGAGTTTTTTCATTTTTTTTAATTTAATAAAAATTTTTGCAAAGATAAGTAAAAAATCAAACTGCAATACTACTTTTTGTTGTAAATTTTAAAACAAAAATAATAGTTACATGGACTTTTACAACCAGAAAAAATTACCAAATACATACGTTTTGTTTTTCTTTCTAAAAAAATCGTATCTTTGCGAAAATAAAATATTTCATTTTGGGAAAATTTTTTGGTGGAATTAAAAGAAATGAAAATAACCTTTATAAAATCTTGTATATTAGAGTTTTATAAATAGTAAATGGTCAATAATATAATTGTAAATAAAAAAATGCCCGAAACCCTTAATAATCTTTTTGAAAAAACATTCAACGAACAAATTGTTGATTGTCAGCCGATTGGCGCAGCCGGCTCGAACAGGAAATATTGTCGCTTAAAAAGTGAAAATCATTGCGTTATTGGCGTTGTCGGAACTACGGCAGAAGAAAATTTCGCTTTTGAGAAAATTGCCAAACATTTGTATTCCAAAGGTTTAAGTGTTCCAAAATTTTTGGCTCGCTCGCACGATTCAATGTGTTATTTGCAGGAAGATTTGGGTGATATTTCACTTTTCGATTACATTTCTCAAGGGCGAAAATCGGGCGTTTTCTCTGAAAAAGAAAAAGAAATTTTACGTTTAACAATCTCACAACTTCCTGCAATTCAGTTTTTTGGCGCAGAAAATTTTGATTTTTCGGTTTGCTATCCGCAGCCGAATTTTGACGCAAGAGCAATAATGTGGGATTTGAATTATTTTAAATACTGTTTTTTGAAATTGCAAAATATTGATTTTCAAGAAAATATATTAGAAAATGATTTTGAAAAATTTTGCACCGAATTGTTGCAGGTTCCATTTGGCGACAAATTTATGTATCGCGATTTTCAAAGCCGAAACGTGATGTTAAAAGATGGGAAGCCGTATTTCATTGATTTTCAGGGTGCAAGGCGCGGCGCAATTTATTACGACCTTGCTTCGTTTCTTTGGCAGGCGAGCGCAAATTTCACGGACGAATTAAAAGAAGAACTGACGCAGGTTTATTTGCAGAATTTGCGAAAATTTACGGATTTTGACAGTGAAAATTTTTACAAAAATTTGAATATTTTTGCACTTTTAAGGATTTTGCAAACGCTTGGTGCATACGGTTTTAGAGGTTTAATTGAAAAAAAACAGCACTTTATCGACAGTATTGAGCCGGCAATAAAAAATTTGAACAAAATCGTTCAAAATATTGAGAATGAAAAATATCCGTATTTGATAAAAGTTTTAAAACAACTGACTGAATTAGAGCGATTTAAACCAAAAACAAAAAACGAAAAATTGCTTGTTCGTATTTTCAGTTTTTCGTATAAAAAAGGAATTCCTGACGATTTGTCGGGCAATGGCGGCGGTTTTGTGTTCGATTGTCGAGCGATAGATAATCCGGGTAAATATTTGGAATACAAAGATTTAACAGGTTTGGACGATGTTGTTAAAAATTATTTGGAAAAAGATAAAACGGTTATTGAATTTCTTGAAAATTGTTACTCTCTTGCCGAAAAATCTATTACAACTTACTTGAAACGCGGTTTTACCGATTTACAAATTTCATTTGGCTGCACCGGCGGGCAACACCGTTCGGTTTTTTGCGCACAAAAAACGGCTGAATATTTGCAGAAAAAATTTGATATAGAAATTGATATAGAGTTAATTCACAGAGAGTTAAGAGATTAAAATTATTTTCTCGCTCTCTTTGAAATCTCTTTTAGAAAATTATCCAAAGCGGCAGTCATTGAAGGAAATTCCGGGCTTGGTGCTTCCAAATCAAGTCGTAAACCGGCATCTCTGATTGCTTGTGCGGTTGTCGAGCCGAAGCAGCCAATCTGCACGTCGCCTTGTTCAAATTTTGGAAAATTTTTCTTTAACGAAGCAATACCTAATGGACTGAAAAACAACAACATATCGTAATCCAACTTTTTCTTTTTATCGAAATGATTGCTCACGGTTCGATACATCATTGCCTTATCAAACTGCACTTTCGCCTTTTCGAGAGTTGCTGAAAGTTCTTCATTTTGAACATCGGAAGTTATTGCCAAATATTTGTCGTCAGGGTGTTTTTTTATAACTGCCACTAAATCAGCAAGTTTACCTGTTGGCGAAAAGAAAACTCTACGTTTGCGAAATGTTACATAGTGCTGCAAATAACGCGCAACGGACTCTGAAACACAGAAAAATTTAACAGTTTGGGAAAGTTTTACACGATTTTCTTCAACAATTCTGAAAAAATGGTCGACACCGTGCCGCGCATTGAAAACTACGGCTGTAAAAGCAGTTATGTCAATTTTTTGCAAACGAAAATCTTTACCTGAAATCGGCTCAACTTTAATAAACGGATAAAATTCAATATTTACCCCGTACTTTTCGCTAATATCAAAATATGGTGACTTTTCAGTTGTTGGTTTCGGCTGCGAAACCAGTATTTTTTTTATTTTGACGGACATATATTTTTCGCACTAATTCGCTGTTATACAATGGTTTGATATACTCGAAACAATATAAAAAACGGCAAAATTTCAAGTGTGCAAAGGTACAACAAAATATAGAATAAATCTATGAATTTAGAATAAAATAAATTAAAAAGTTTTAAAACAATTAATAAAACGCTTACCGACAGTACTATTACGGTTACATAATCAAAATAAATAAATAATTTGGCATCGGAATAAATTCTTAAAATTAGCAATGGAAAAATAAATAACCCGCTTAATGATAAAATGTTAAGATAATTAACAGTTGCCGAACGTACTGCTGCTCTGTCGAAAAAAACATATACTAAAAAACTGTTTATCAATATTTTAATTAAAAAAAATGAGGCGGTAATTCCAAAAATCAAACCGAGTTTGATGTATGAAAAATCAATTTTGGCGGAATAAGCAAAGTTGGAAATATACAAACTCAGCGAAATTACAAAAAAAATGCCCAATAAAATAATTACAGCGGGTGGTAAAGTGTGAAAACTGCGAGAAATTTTATAGCGTTTTTCTTTAAAAATCATTGAAAAAGAATCTTTTAGGAATGAATTTGATTTGTAAAAAACAAAAATCGGAAACAACATAAGCAGCAACAATCCTGCAAAAATCAAAGGCGAAGTATGCATTGAGTTAGTCAAAGGCACACCATCAAAACCTGTTTGAACCGGCGGCATAATCGGTGCAATACGCAAGGTATCCCAATGATATTCGGATGTCTGAGCCAACGAACCAGCCGCAGGCGACAAAGTGCCCGTAAGCGAATCTATTGCTTGATTTATATTTTGAAATTCAAGCATTTATACCTTGTATTTTTTCTATTTTAAAAATTTTGTAAAATTCTAACGTAAGTTAATTATAATATTTTTTATGTTTTATTTCTAAATCACTTTTAATTCTTTACCGATTTTTGTAAAAGCGGCGATACACTTTTCCAAATGTTCGCGCTTGTGAGCCGCAGAAATCTGCACACGAATACGCGCCTGTCCTTTTGGAACAACCGGAAAATAAAATCCGGTAACATAAATTCCTTCGTCCATAAGCCGCGCTGCAAAAGTTTGCGAAAGCGGGGCATCGTAAAGCATCACAGCGCAAATTGCTGATTCTGTTGGTTTTATGTCGAACCCCGATGTTTTCATTCGTTCAACAAAAAATTTAGTATTTTCGTGCAGTTTGTCCTGTAAATCATTCGAGTTTTCGAGCAATTCAAACGCTTTTATTCCCGCAGCGGCAACAAGCGGCGGAATAGAATTTGAAAACAGATACGGACGCGAACGCTGGCGCAGCAGGTCAATAATTTCCTTTTTTCCTGTGGTAAAGCCGCCAATGGCACCGCCTAACGCTTTTCCAAGCGTTCCTGTGATAATTTCAATTTTTCCGCGAAGATTGTAACGCTCAGTTATCCCGCGCCCGGTTTGTCCGACAACGCCAGCCGAATGGCTCTCGTCAACCATAACCATTGCGTTATATTTTTCTGCCAAAGCAAAAATTTTATCCAAAGGCGCAACATTTCCGTCCATAGAAAAAACGCCGTCGGTAACAATTAATCTAAAACGCTGTGCCTGTGCAATTTGCAGTTGCTGTTCGAGGTCTGCCATATCCGCATTTGCATAGCGATAACGTTGCGCTTTGCAAAGACGAACGCCGTCAATAATTGATGCGTGATTTAACACATCGGAAATTATTGCGTCTTCTTCCGAAAGTAGCGGCTCAAAAACGCCGCCGTTAGCATCGAAACAGGCAGCATACAAAATCGTGTCTTCCGTACCAAAAAAGCGCGAAATAGTGGCTTCAAGTTTTTTGTGCAAATCTTGCGTTCCGCAAATAAATCGCACCGACGACATACCGTAGCCTCGATTATCAAGTGCCGATTTTGCCGCTGCAATCAGTTCGGCATTGTCCGAAAGCCCAAGATAATTGTTGGCACAAAAATTTATCACTTCCTGCCCGCCTTCAACCTTTATTGCGGCATTTTGAGGCGAAACAATAATCCGTTCGTTTTTAAAAAGCCCTGCCTGCTGAATATCAGCAAGTTCGCCCTGTAAATACTGTTGAAATTGTGAATACATATTTTTTTAAATTAAAAGTTAAAAATTAAAAATTAAAAGTTTTAAAAAAATATCTGATAGTCGATACTATTCTTTTCAAATAATAAATAAAAATTGCCGACTTAACGGTCGGCAAAATTAATGAAAAAATGTGGAAATTATCAAAAGAAAAATTTTATGTCTTAAAAAAACTTCTGTTTTTCAGATTGGAAATTGTTGACGAAATAAAACGTTTGTAGTTTTCTTTGGGATAAATCAATTTGTAACTTTTGGCACGATGAAAAAATCTGTTCCACTTTATTTTTAAATTTGAAAAAAAACCATCCTTATTTTTGGGCGGAATGTAATGATGAAACATATAATATAAAACTTTCTCCTCATATTTTTGGTCAGTTTCAAACGGCGGAACAAATTTTTTGTCAATATGTAATAAATTGACAATCAGTGAAGTAACGGCATCTGCTTGTTTCAGTAATCCAACCGATTTCAGAGTTTGTCGGTATTGTTCAATATTAATTTTTTCGAGATTTGATTTCCAAAATGCAGCCAAATCGGTAATTAATTTAATCGAAAATGCTTCCCACGAAAAGTGGTGAATAGTGTGAAACATATAAAATAACGCCTGAAAATCGACAGGAAACTCATTCCAATTTTGATAATCGCCTTCGGCAATAATTTTTTTCAAAATTTTATCGGATTTTTTGATTTTCCACGAATCGTGCGTGTTAAGAAAAAAGGCGTGATTTTCAATTAATACGTTTTTGAAAACCACACAAAGATGTTTGTACGAACAATAATCCTGCGTCGCACCATTTTTGAGCAACAATTTATTGCCTTGTTTGTGTTTTCCAAAAAGATAAATGTCCAAATCGCCAAATTCGCGGTGTTCGGGCGTTGGGTAGCAATTTGCCAATGAAAACCCTTTAAAAAGCAACATTTTTATTCCGTTTTCGGTAAAAATCGTTTCCATTTGCTGCAAAACCGATAATTTATAAGAGAAATTTTTCTCTATTTTATCAACAGCTGCAATCCACGCAAGTTGCAGATTACGTGGCGGTTGCAAATCTTTTGGTAACAATAATGCGCCATCGAAAGCAAGTGCAAAAACGCTGTGTTGCGCCGCTTTTCGCATTATTTTTTGCCAAAAATCATCATCTACGTCAACAAAAAGTGCCGCATCAGGCGGCGTTTGCCACAATGCAGCACGTAGAAGTTCAAGTAAAAGAGTGATTTCTTTGGTCATTTTGGATGGCTAATTTTTTAATATTTTTTAAGTTTTGGCAGCAAATATTGCGGAATTTTTCTTGCAATTTTGCAAAAAAGAGTGAAACGACCAAGCAAATTATACTTTTTAATTATCGCCAAATCTTCAGTAGATTTGCGTTTCTGTAAATTTATTGAAGTGCTTTTGCCGCCAAGCCGCATCCATACAACCCACTCGTTAAGAAAAACTTTTTTTATTTCATCATTTAAAAACCACCCCAACGAAATTTCGTAATCACTTGCTATTGAATACGTTTCGTCATAAAAACCGTATTTTTCAAAAATTTCGCGTTTTGTAAAAATAGTTGTATGCAGCGGAATCCAGCCGAATTTCAGATATTTTTTCTTAAAATTTTTTGATGGATAAATTCGTTTTACTTTGTTAATATTTTGTTTATCAACATATTGACCGTTAGCATAAACCAAATCGGCATCAGTTTGCGAAAATATTTTTGCAATTTTTGTTAAAGTATTTTTCTCAAAAAACAAATCGTCGGAATGTAAAATACCGACAATATCGCCTGTTGCGCGGCGAATTCCTTTGTTTAAGGCATTGTACAAGCCGCTGTCTTTTTCCGAAATATAAAATGAAATTTTATCGCGATATTTTTCAATAATTTCCTGCGTTCCGTCGGTTGAGCCGCCATCAATAACAATGTATTCAGTATTTCCAAAATCCTGATTTACAACCGATTGAATACACTGTTCGATGTATTCGGCGTTGTTATAAACTATGGTAATTATTGAAATTTTCATTGCTTTGTTTTACCAAATATGTTTGCTTCAGTATAAATTTAATTTTATAATAAATTGAATATTAATATTTTATTAAATAGTCAATGGTAAATTGTATAATTGTAAATAGTATTACATATTTTCCATTGACAATGCGCGATATTCAATTTTATAATCGTGTAATTTGTCAATTAAATTTTGAGATTTAACTTTTAACTGTTCCAAATTAATATTCTTTGTTTGCCTTTTTACTTCGGCTATGACGGCTGTTTTTTCATATTCGTTCAACGCTACAATATCAATTTCGTTTTGATTTCCATTTTCCCAATAAGAGCCAATTTGCGACAAATTTTCTTCCGCCGATATTTTTTCTCTGAAATATCTTTCTAAAATCTGACCACTGTAAGTGGTATAATCACGTGAAATTAAGTTTTTTACATAATCAAAATTTTCCATTTCCACTGCGCCGCGATATTTGTAAATAAAACGAAACCAAAAATTCAAAAAATTATCGTTAATACGATATTTTACCGCTTTGCTTGCAGGTTTCGACAAAACAGGACGAATTTTTGTAATCAATCCAAATTCATTTTCCAATTTATCCAAATATCCGCCCAAAGATATTCCCATAAGCGATTCCATTTCCGAACGCGATGTTTTAGACGAAGAAATAAGCATTAAAATTGAAAAATAATTTCCATAATCTTTTCCAAATTCATCAATCAGCACGTTTTTGCCTTCATCAATGAAAAGAGAATTTTGTGAAAATATTTCATTCAAAATCTTTTTCACAGTAAAAGTTTTGGCATCCACAAGCAATTCTACATATTTTGCCACCCCGCCGGTAAACAGATAAAACGCCAACAAATCTTCGTTGGTATAGTTAGGATAATGGTCTGTTAAAATTTCTTTAAGCGTCTGAACATCAAATGCTTTCAAATGTAATCGAGCCGTAGCCCTGCCAAAAAGCGGTTCTTTTGAATTTTCAAAAATCTGTTTCATCAGCGAATAAACCGAACCACAAAGTACAAGATTCAGTTTGCTGTTCTGCTTGTGTTTATCCCACAAATTTTGCATTTCGCTGTAAATAGCAGGATTTATAGTGCGAAACTCTTGAAACTCATCAATTATTAAGGTAAAATTCAGGTTTTCCGACAGATTCATCAAATATCCGAATAAATCTTTGAAAGTTCGCAGGTTTCCATAAATTGTTACGCCAAGTTTATTTTGAATTTCTTGTGAAAATTCTTCACAGAGCAACACCTCGTTTTTCTTTTCTACGAAAAAATATACGGTTTTTTGTTTGGAAAAAGCATTTACAAGCAACGAAGTTTTACCAATACGGCGCCGTCCCACGACAAAAGTCATTTGTGCGGTTTCTATTGATTTTTGTTCTATTTTTGCGAGCAAATCAATTTCTTTTTCTCTGTTATAAAATTTTTGCATAACCGAATTTTAAAATTTCTGCAAAGATAGTAATAATTTTAATTGTAACAGCCGTTACTGTAATGTACGTTACAATTTTTTATATAATTATTTTAAAATATTCAATTGTTTTTAACAATCCTTCGTGCAGTTGAATTGTCGGCTGCCAGTTAAGTTTCGATTTTGCCAAAGAAATATTTGGTTGTCGCTGTTTAGGGTCATCGGAAGGCAAAGGACAAAAAACTATTTTAGATTTTGAATTTGTCAATTCAATGACTTTCTGAGCAAGTTCGAGCATTGTAAATTCATTCGGATTGCCAATATTTACCGGTCCGATAAAACCGTCTTCGGTATTCATCATTTTTATCATTGCCTCAATCAAATCATCAACATATTGGAAACTTCTGGTTTGTAAACCATCGCCAAAGATTGTTATATCTTTATTTTTTAATGCCTGAATAATAAAATTGGAAACCACACGTCCGTCATTTGGGTGCATTTTCGGACCGTAAGTATTAAAAATTCTGATGATTTTTATTTTAACATCATTCATTCTATAATAATCCATAAACAGCGTTTCGGCACAGCGTTTTCCTTCATCATAACAGGAACGAATGCCGACGGGATTTACATTTCCCCAATAACTTTCCGTCTGAGGATGGACAGAGGGGTCGCCATAAACTTCGCTGGTAGATGCCTGCAGGATTTTTGCTTTTACACGTTTTGCTAAGCCAAGCATATTTATTGCCCCCATTACGGAAGTTTTGACGGTCTGAATGGCATCAAACTGATAATGAACAGGCGAGGCAGGACAAGCCAGATTGTAAATTTCGTCAATTTCCAAATAATATGGCATCGTAACATCGTGCCGAATTGCCTCAAAATACGGATTATTCAACAGATGAGCAATGTTTTGTTTGGCACCGGTAAAATAATTGTCCATACAAATAACTTCATTGCCATCATTGAGAAGTCGTTCGCAAAGATGAGAACCGATAAAACCGGCACCACCGGTAACTAAAATACGTTTTTTAAACATAGAATTTATTTTCTTTGATTTAATTCTCTAATTTTAATTTTGATAAGAAACTCATAATATGCCATATTTACACAATAAATAAAACCGGGTTTCCCTTCTAAAAATCCAAGATTTAATATATAAGATTGGATAAAACGAATAAGAGGCCACCCCGGCAATTTTGTTAACCAGGTTTTTAATGCAATATTTCTTTCGCTTTTATTTTTAGAAAAAATCTGTTTCAAAGGCGAAACTTTTTGAATGCGGTCTTTGGCTTCTAAAGTGGAATACCGATTATGTCTTTCAACCCAATGATACCATCCTTTAGAAAATCCATAATGTAAATAAGGTTCTTTAATATATCCAATATCACCTAAAACAACGCCTTCTTTTTGCCCGTGTCCAAAATCCGTAAAAGTGGCTTTCCCTTTTTTTAATAAACGAAATTGCCATTTTGGATAATTATCACAATGCTTCAACCATCTATTTTCAAGCATCATTTTCCAACAACAATAAAATCCCACAGTATTTGTATTTTCGGACTCAATGATTGCCTGTTTGATAGCCGAAACAAATGGTACTGTTGCGATTTCATCTGCATCTAAAAATAAAATCCAATCATATTGACATTTACAATTTTCTAAAGCATAATTTCGTTGTTTGCCAAAACTTTCAAATGCGTGAAATTCTATTTTTGCACCATTTTGTTGCGCAATATTAACGGTATTGTCTGTACTTCCGGAATCTAATACAAAAATATCATCACACCAAGACAATGAGTTCAGACACGCGGGCAAATCCTGTTCCTCGTTTTTGGTAAGTATAATTACTGATATCATTCTTTTATTTCTCTTTTTTTAGTATAAAAATCCAAACAGCCACAGTGGAATTTTGTTTGCAAATCCTGTTTCAATATTATCGGCTGCAATGTATGAATTTTTAATATTTTTTATCTGACTGTTGGATTTGTTTTTCCCGCCAACTTCAAAAACAAATTTGCCATCTATGGTAAAATCGCCATTTTGAGCCGTATTTACCTTGTGCCTTGCACGCAACTGATTTGCAAAAAAAGTTTCACGAATATTACCTTCATTCTTGTTGTCAAATGCTAAGGAATTGATAATATTAGTATTTTCAAGATATACTTTTTGTGGTTTCGATAAAGTTTGTATTGTTGGATTTGGCTCATTAATACACTGAATTATACCTGCTTTGTCTAACAAATAAAGATATTTTACCAGGGCATGTCTGCCAACTTCTATCGTTGCGCTTAAAGATGTAATGTTTGGCGTAAACGGCACCATTTCGGCTATCGTTCCAAGCAACTTTCTGATTTTTAAGATTGTAGCATATTCTATATTTTCAATGGCAGGAATATCTTCTTTCAGTGTTTTGTTAATTGCCTGTTCCACTCGAAACGGATAAGTAGGCAAACTTTCTTTATAGTATGGATAATATCCGTATTCCAAATAATTTTTGAAAGCGGGAATAATTTTTACTTTATTAACTATTTCAAATACTATATTTCTGTGATTATTAAGTATTTCCGGTAAGGAATAAGTGTTAAAAACAATATTATATTCATATTGCAGAAATTCCCGAAAAGACATTCCGCGAAGTTCATACACAATGACCCGCCGCGAAAAATCTACAAATGCCTCAAAAATTTCCAGCATAGACGAACCTGTAAATACAATATTTATTGAATTATAACTGTCGTATATATTCTTTATTTCTATATCCCAGTTTTTATATTTATGTACCTCATCTAAAAACAAATGTGTTCCGCCAAGCAAATAAAACTGTTCAACAAGTTCAGACAACGAATGAGTTACAAACCAAATATCGTCCAAACTGATATAAAGACATTTTGATTTATCCGTAAATTGTTGTTTTATATGTTGAAGCAGCAAGGTAGTTTTACCTGTACCTTTTGCGCCGACAATCCCAATCAAACGATTATTCCATTCAATATTGCTATACAAATACCTCACAAAATTGGTATTTACAAATTGCACTAATCGGTCTGATTTGATAATTAGAGATTCCATTTTTACTTAAAAAATGATATTTTAAAATTACAGCAAAGGTACAATATTTTTACTGAAACCATTATTTTATTTCTCTTTTTTTAATAAATTTCGCCGGATTGCCACCTACAACCGTCCAGGGTTCTACATCTTTGAAAACAGATGCAGTCGCACCGACAATAGCCATTTCGCCTATGATAACGCCTAATCCTACAAACGCACGAGCACCAATCCACGAGTTTTTACAAATTGTAATGGGTGCAATTATTAAACCATCATCTTTCGAGAGAATAATATCTGTTTTGTGTCCTGCGGTACAAAGATATGTATATTGAGATACTGTTACATTATCTTCTAATTCGATTTTCGCTTGATTATAACAAATTACATCGGGTCCAAGCCAAGCATTATGCCCAAGTTTTAAATTCCAAGGTGCCCAAATTTTTGTACTACAATAAACGCCAGAATCTTTTTTTACTTCTGCTCCAAAAAGAGACAATAAAAATAAACGCCAATGGTTAAATAATTTTGTTCCAAAAGGACGAAACAGGATTATATAAACCACATTCCATATTGTACGCACAATCTTGTTTTTTAGGGTTACTTTACCCACAATTTCTATCGGATGAGCCATTTCACATTCTATTATTAACAAATTCTTCTATCATTGGGAACATCGCACAAGTGGAATTTATACCACCTGCACGTGGTAAAACTCCTGTATTAACAATCAACATATTTTTGTATCGAGTAAAATAATCATCAGCACTATCAAACTCACAAAAAATACCGAATGGATGATACACATCTTCGTACTTTTCGGCAGTTGTGCTAAATGGCAGTTCCTCGTACTTAACTCCGTTCTCGTCAAGATATTCTTTCACATAAGCACGTGCCTTAGTAAAAATCTCTCCGGTTTTCTTCTCAATATTAAAATCAATATCAAGTCCTTGTTCGCCGTATTTATCAATTTTTTTACTCAACGAAATACGCCCAGAAGTGCGAGGTGCTTCAATGTCAATTTGAAGTTCAAATTCATTTTTATAAATATAAAGTTTTTTTTGAACTAACATAGACCAAGCAAAAACGATACAATGTGGGATGTTCTTAATTATATTTGCAATAAGCGATATTCTGAAAACTTTACCAAAAAGCAATTTCTTTACATCTTGAAAAAACGGAAAATTTTCATTGCAAATCGGTTGTGAATAGAACGAATAACCATCTATTTCGCCTACAAAGCGTTTAGTTATTAACGAAGCCCCGCTAATTTTAAATTGAAAATTTTCTTTTCCCATCAGTGGACCACTTGTTACTTTAAATGCCCGTTGTGATAAATGGTCAGAGAACGGTAATTGATTTTCTTGTGCCGATAATCCTGAGTTTATTAATATTCGCCCACTTTCGAAAGCCCCTGCTGTAAGGAAATAATAATCATATTGATATGTATGTTTTTCCCCTTTTTGAATTATTTCTACTCCCGAAATCTTATTGTTTTTTATTATTAAGCGGTTTACGCGGCTATTCGAAACAATTTTTATTTTTTCATTTTTTGCAATGCCAAAATATTTAAATAAATTACGATGAAAATAACTCAACCATATTCCTGTTTTAGTAAACATATTGGCGTTAAGCCGCACCTCTTTTTCTTTGTTTTCCAAATTAAAACGCCCCAAAACGCAATCTTTGTATTGTTTATTGAATTTCACAATGTCTTTTAAAAATGGCATTGGGTTAGTAAAGTCATTATCGGAAAAAGTCAATAACTGACCTCCCCATTTTGCAGAAGCACCGCCATATCCAAAAAATCGTCCTTTTTGTAGTCCTTCGTATGTGGCATTTGTGATATTTGATAAATATCCTATTTCTGTCTCGTCTTTTAATTGTTCATCGCCTACGTCAAAAAGCGTGATTTCTTCGTGTGGATAAACCGACGAAAGTAAATTAGCAGTATAACTTCCATAAGCACCCGCACCTAACACACAAACCTTTTTTTTGCCAAAATCCATTTCGAGCAATTGTTCTGTTTTGGAAGAATCGAACCAAGTATATTTAAATAACCCTACTACTTTCAAGTAGTGATTTTGTTTGAAAATCTTTGTTTTTTTTAACAATCCGGCAATAAAAAGCAACAAAGAGGAAGGTAAGCATATTGGTTTTATATTCCACTGCTGTTTTACAAAATTATATTTAGTTCCAACTACTTTATCTTTATTAAGACACAAATATACTTGCTCTTTTTTATCCATTTCGACGATACGAACAAGTGCATCTTGCAATTTTTCACGGTTAATAAGCGGTAGTGTTGTTTTTTTGTCGCCAAGTAAAATATTCAAACCTAATTTTGAAATTAAAATGCCGTCTTTACTGATATCTTTATTTTTTGTATAAATAAATCCCGGACGCACAAAAGACACAGTCAATCCTTCAATATGGTTTGCAGCCAAATAATTATCTACGGCAACCTTAATACTTGCATAGCCTCCTTTATTATTGTAATCTTGTTCTATATCAGATTCTTCATTTACATATTCGGCATCATTTGGATAAACACTTATGCTTGAAATTTGAATTAGATGTTTAACTTTTCGCACTTTACAAAACTCTAATAAACTTTCAATATATTGCAGGTTTTCTTCTACTGTACAACCTTTGAGAATAATGAAATTTATAACGGTTTCGTATTCAACAAGTTCTTTACTATTTGCCATTTTTAATACATTTCCGAACACATTATGTCCATTTCGTCCTTCCTTGCCACGAGAAAAACTATCACAAGACAAACCTGCATTAATGCATTTATTTAATAATCCTGTTGCAACAAATGAACGTTCCCCACATATAAGTATTTTTTTTTGCTCCATTAAGTTATTATTTTTTAAAAATTACCATTCTATTGTTTTCAAAAATTTTCCCGCACTATTTTCTCGCAAAGCCGCAAAAGCACAAAATTACTTGGCGACTTTGTGTCTTTTAAGTGAATTTTATTTTCCAATAACCGCCTTTATCAGCACCCACTCGTTCTAATAATCCTTTGGCTTTAAGTTTAGATAAATTAACTCTTATTTTATCTGCTCTAATGCCAACAATAGCCGACAACTCATCTGACGTTATATGTGGATTTTTTGAAATATTATCAATTATTTTTTGTTGATTTTCTGTAACTTTTTCTGTGCCTTTTTCTGTGCCTTTTTCTGTGCCTTTTTCTGTGCCTTTTTCTGTGCCTTTTTCTGTGCCTTTTTCTGTAACATTTTCTGTAACATTTTCTGTAACATTTTCTGTAACATTTTCTTCTTCTGCGAAATTTGAATATATTGTTACCCAAAAAGCATCAGAAAACGAGAAATCGCAAGCGTTTTTATTTGCCTCGCAGGCATCTTTAATGCGTTTTATTCCTGTTCCGGCTTTTTCCATATAGTCGGTTCGTACAAGCAAATCGGCAATCAGACGGTTTCTTGCCTCGCTGCGTTTGCCAAATTCGCTTTCGGGGAAAAGCAATTCGCCTTTATTGTTGATAACGATGCTACTTTTAAATTTTTCAATGGCAATCATATCGCCCATAAAATAGTCGAAATGAATAATGGCATTTACAATCGCCTCTCGATAGGCAGCCAAGGGATATTCGGGAAATTCATCGCGCTCAAGTTTCGTAATTTCATATCTCACGGGAACTCGCTCGCGCAGGTATGCAACAGCAAATTCTATATTGCCGATTATGCCTCTGTCAACCACTTTTTTATCAAGAATTTCAACACGCTCGTCGTCGTTAAAATGAATACAGCGTATTTTGGACGTGATAATGTACTTATACGGCTCTTTGGCAAAATAAAGCACACCCGCATTTGTAAAGCCCTCGTCGGTAAGCACACGCAGATTTCTTAAAATTTCTTCTCGTGGCAGATTATTTGAAATACGGGCAAGTTTGAGATAATATTCAAATTTTTCATTGTCAAAATCGCGCCAGTCAAAATTAGCGCAAATTTGTTCGTCGTAACGAATTTTCCCCGATTTAATTGCAAGCGCAAGTATTTCGTTGCGAGTCATCTTTTGAGCGTTTGCACCCATTCGTATAAAAAATCCGTTAGAACACGAATATGGTTTATTAATCCCTTCGCTGACTTCAATTATCAGAATATTTTCATTTTCGGTAATATTGATTATTATTTGCGGGTCGCAATTTCGCGCCAAATCCTGAATCTGCGATTTCAGACGGTTCGTAATCTCAATACCTTTTATTTTTCCCGTATCAGCAACGCCAAGATAAATCACTCCACCCGAAGCATTGGCAAAAGCCACAAGTTCTTTGGCAAAACTTTTGTCCAAAGTTTCCTTGAACTCAACGAACTGCCCTTCGCCACGCGCCAAGTCAAATTGTAAATTATATGTGTGCCTCTTTAATTCCTGCATCAAGCCGATTTTGTATTGATAAGAACTTCCAACATTCTTTCCGCACTTTTTCAATAATTTTCATTTACCAAAAAATCGGAAATATGCAAATGTTGCACACCATCAATTGACTCTTTCCAAAAATCGTCCATCGTAACTACAAATTTTGGAAACTGGTCTTTTATTTCCAACAGCGGACTAAATTCACGCTCAACAGTATTCTGACTGTCAAGTTTATACGCCACTTGAACATATATTTTTTTGCCCTGTTTTTCAGCGAGAAAATCAATTTCACGAGTATCAAATTTACCGATAAAAACATTGTAACCACGTCGTTTGAGTTCAAGAAAAACAATATTTTCTAAAATACCCGCAATCGCTCTGTCTTTGTAACCCATTGTGGCATATAGCAATGACACATCGCCAAGATAAAATTTTTCCTGTGTTTTCAAAATTTCCTTGCCTTTTATGTCATAACGCGGCGTACGATAAATTACAAAAGCCCCTTCAAGCGCATTCAGATAGTTATAGACGGTGTTAATATCAATTTTTCGTTGCTGACTTTTGAGATAATCAGCCACATTTTTACCCGAAAAAGTGTTTCCAATATTATCAAAAACATAACGCACAATGCGTTCCAAAAGTTCCACGTCGCGAATATTGTAACGCTGAACGGTATCACGCAAAATAACAGACGAATAAATGTCATTCACAATTTTATATGCTGTTTCTACCTGATAATCAGCAGTATGAATAACAGGAAAACCGCCAAACCGCAAATACAAAACAAACGCATCTTTTAAATTTTGCGTTTTTTCTGGCAAATAGTGCGCCTGAAACTGCAAAAATTCTAAAAAAGAGAGCGTAAAAACAGAAATTTCAATATATCTGCCCGCCAAAAAAGTTGCCAACTCTGACGACAAAAGATGTGAATTTGAACCAGTCAGGTAAATATCTACATCAAAGTCAACCATAAAAGAATTTACACATTTTTCCCAATCTTTTACCTCTTGAATTTCGTCCAAAAACAGGTACGTTTTTTTGTCTTTTTGTGCATTTGTTTTTACAAATTCGTAAAGATTTTTAGCATTTTGCAACTCAACAGAGGCAAAACTTTCAAAATTTATGTAAATAATTTGTTCATTTTTAATTCCTTTTGACAAAAAATCATCACGCAAAAGCAACAAAACAGACGATTTTCCACATCTGCGAATGCCTGTGATAACCTTTATAAATGGCTTATCTACAAAGAATTTCAGTTGTTCAATATATGAATTTCTTGCTATCATAAAAAGTTTTTATGGTTATGACCGCAAAGATAATATTTTTTTTTTGACTTTTTGTGGTTATAGCCACAAAAAACTATTATTGTTTTTTATTCAAAACTTCTATCATTCTCTCCGCACTTTTTTCTATTGAAAAATATTTTTGGTAAGCGCGGAAAGCGTTTTCGCCCATTTCGTTTTTCTTGTCTTGCGGCAATGAAAAATATTTTTTTAATAAATTGTACGTTCCTTCTTCGGTATCATTTTCAACCAATCCGCCTCCGCTTTCTACAATTTCGCGCCAGATATTTACTTTATTGCTGATTAAAACGGGCTTTCGGCAAGCCATCGCTTCCACTATTGCAATACCAAAATTTTCCTGATGACTCGGTAAAACAAAACATTCGCAGTTATAAAACGCTCCCCATTTGGCATCGCCTTCAAGCATTCCTGAAAATAGAATAGCCCCTCCTAACCTCCCCAAAGGGGAGGAAAATTCTCCCCCTTCGGGGGAGTTAGAGGGGGCTGCTTGTGCCTTTGTATCAGGCACGGATTGCAAATCCGCGCCGGCAAGAGAATTTGCAAGTTTCTGCATTTGTTTTGCGTAATTGCTTTCCAACGGTCCGGCGATAATTAGTTGCGGCAGTTCCAAACCTGTTAGGTTTTTAAAACCTAACAGGTTTAAATGTGCTTTTATCAACAAATCAACGCCTTTTTTTTCGTTAATGCGGCTTAAAAAAAGAATAAAAGGTTTTCCATTCCACTGCGGAACTTTTTCGGCAAAAGCAGTTGTCATTTTTTCGGCAAAAGCAGGCGGTGCTTCAATTCCCAAACCTACAACCTGCTCGTTTTTTGGAAAATAATTTTTAAATGTTTGCCTTGCCAAAAGTTTTTCTTCTTCGCAGGTAAAAAGTAAACATTCGGCATTTTTAACTAATTTATTTTCAATAAGTTTCCAAATAATATTATTTCTGAACGCCTTAAATTTCCGTTCTTTTGCTTTTTGAAAATAGGGGTCGAGCATTCCGTGCGGCATTACGAAATACGGCAATTTTGTTTTCTTAAATAATTTATTTGTCGCAAACGAATTATACTGCCACAAGCCGTGGACAATAAACTTATCGTAATTTTTGCGATTTTTTTTTAGCCATAAATAAAGTTTTGGATTATAATTCCACGCAGTTTTTCCCTGTCCCAAAGCGTAAATTTTGAATTTATCTTTTTTTATAAAATCATCATCAAGATTATCTAAGCACACAACTTCATTGACAATATTTTTATCAATCAACGAAATACCAAAAATAATATCCCGCACTGCCTTTGCAACGCCGCCGCCTTTGGGGTTTAAACTTGTTAAGAGATGCAGGATTTTCATAAATTAGTAAACAAAACCTTTTTCTCTGTGAAAATATTTTGCATTTTGTGGAAGTGCTTTAAGTGGTTTAGCAGGTACACCGCCGTATAGTGTATATTGCTCGGTATATGACTTATTTAATAAAGCATTTGCTCCTAAAACAGAGAATGCAGGCAAAACTGATCCGCCGAGAATTACACTGTTTGTTCCCACAAAACAATAATCTCCAATATTAATAGGGTTACTATCCTGTCTGTTTTCATAAATATCTATTGAATGTGTTAAAAATTGAGAATAATATCCGGCAACAGTTACAAAATTGCCAATAAATATTTTACTTGTACAATCGATATGATGGTGTTTAGTAATTGCAGATTCGTTACCTAAAATTAAAGCACTTTCCCTGTCCGTTTGATGAGCAAAATGTTTAGAGTTTGTATTTGCAGGAAATCCCGTAATCCAGTTTGAACGTCCAATACTTGTATTTTCACCAATTTTAATTTTATCCAAATTTATAGCAACATTAAAATGTCCTATTTTGCTCCCTTTTTTCATTATCAATTTTTTGGGATAAATATATGATAGTCCTATTTTTGCTGTTGGGTGGATTTCAAATTTCCAAATCCTGATTAACAGCCAGCGTCTTATTTTCCAAGGAAATAATATAATTATAAAAGAAAAGATTTTTTTCACTGTGACAAATTTATGAGAAAATTTTTTAAATAAACATTAATATTATAAATTCTAAAAAAAAGAACTTCAAAAAAAGAACAACCTTTTTTTGTTAAAAACATTTTCTCCTGTAAAAGTTTATGATGTTCAAAATTTTGAGTAATTTTATCTGCTGATAATTGTTTTTCTTGAATAGTGTACGCTGCGCATTCTGCATTTACATAATAAAATTTTGCTCTAATATCTATCGCCTGAATCCAAAATTTAGTATCTGAAACTAATTTATAATTTTCATCAAAACCATTAAGCTTATAAAATAATTCACTTCTTATTAATGTTGCTTGTTGAGTGAATAATATTATTTTTTGCGTAAATAATGTTTTATAAGCAAAGTAACGCGGAGAAGATGTTCCTATTTTTAATAATTTATTGGAATCAGAAAAAAATACAGTCCGCCCGTAAACGCCATCAATATCCGATTTTTTGTCCATAATTTCGAATAGTTTTGTAAAATCAGGCAACCAATAATCATCGTCATTAATATAAGTTACATATTTAAAATCTTTAGCATAAGCATTTATTACCTTATTTAACGCAGAATATATTCCTTTGGTTTTCTCAGGTTCGGGCGTGATTTCCATATCAGGATAAAATTTTCTTAAATTTTCTAACTGTTCTTTTGGTGCTGTTATAATATGCTTTATACGGCTACCTCCAATTTCTTTTACAGAATTAATCGTCCGACATAATGTATTTCTATTTCCCAGGGTTGCTGTACAAACTAAGGTATCTGGCTTGGGGTTTTGCATTGTTTTTTATTTTTGTATTGTAGATAATATATAAAGTTAATAAAATAGCAAAGTAAATAGGAAAAACATTCCTAAAAAGCGATGCTGGAGAGAACAAACTATTCCATAGTATAAACAATATGGAATAAATGGCTATGATCAAATATGAATCTTTCTTATCTACTGCTTTTAATCCAATTCTTACAAAGAAAAATAAAATTGCAAACATAAACATAAAAGCAAATATTCCATTATACGTGCCTGCGCCAATTAAAATAGAATGTGCCGGTATAAGACCTCTATCATTAAAACTAATTGAGTTTTCATTGTTAAAAAACGCATAAAGGCGATGATATTTACCAGTTATATCATTAGCCCATGCCCCGTGTCCAAAAAGTGGTTCGTCTATAAATGCTGTCCATCCAATAAAAGCATCACTACGTCCTGTAGCCAAAAGGTTTATTGGGTTGTAGGGATTTTCTACGCGTAATAACTGTTCGTTATTTCCAGCAATTATTTTGCCCGTTAAAACTTGATTTACATAAATCACATACAAGCCATACCCAACAATACCAACAACCGCAAGTATTATAAAAAATTGTTTTCTTGTAATATTTTTCCCTAATAAAACAAAGTATGCAATAATTCCCGTTAATACTATTGTAACTCCTGCATTTCGGGCACCTAAAATTACAAATGTTAGTCCGAGGGCAATACTTATAATAGCAATAATTTTCTTTTTTAAAACAAAAAAAGAAATAATTAATAAAATTGGTATTATTATTTGCGAAAGATAACCTTTTACAAACCCAGACGCTTGTCCTGCCATCGCTGTTTCTAAATCACCGGAATATACGTCTGCTCTAAATATCAAAGTTTTAATTACCATACCTGCAATAGCAAATAGTATAATTTTTCTGTCTTTTATAAAATATGTAAAAAGTAATATAAAGTGTAGATACGAGATTACCGTAATGGCAATACCTTTTAAAGCATTATTTAAGGTATTTTGAACAACAATTTCTGAAATTATTTGACTTGTAAGTAAGGCAAAATATAACCAAGTTATTTTTTTTAAAACTGGATATTGTAAAAACAATTTGTGATTTAACAAAAAATAAAACAAATAAAAAAACAAAAACAATTCGCTAATCGAAATTACCCCGACAATATTCAATGTAATGCCAAAGCAGAATTCAAATAGTAATATAAATACGCGATTTTTCATTCTTTTTTTACATTATTGGAGTAACGATTTCTTTTATTTTTTGTGCGATGATATCCCAGTTTAGTTCGTTTTTATATTTTTCAAAAGCATTTTTCGACATTCTCTGGTACAAAATATTATTATTAAGTAAATGTAATATTCTTTCAATCATTATTTCTGACCGTTCAGAAAACGAAAATAAAATTCCTGTTTTATTGTTCTCTATTGCTGCACTGACTCCACCGGTGTCAAACGAAATAGATGGAAGTCCAAATGATGCCGCTTCAGCAAAAACAATCCCCATAGCTTCGGCTTGCGTAGGAAGGATAAAGCAAAATGCTTCTGAAAATAAATTTCTTAAAGTTTGTAAATCATTCTCATTTTGTCTGTTTAAAAATGGGAAAACATGAACATAAGGCAATTCTTTTACTTTATTGGGAGGTGTGCAGCCAATTATTTGGAGTTCTGCATTATATCCAAGATTTCTTATTTTGGAAACTAAATCAACGGCAATATCTCCGCCTTTACGTTTCCAACTTACACCCATAAAAAGAAACTTTTTAATTTCACCATCAATCCTTTTTTTTATTAAAGAGTCTATCTGGTTATTTGAAAATTCAGATTCTAAATTTGCTCCGCGTTTTATAACCTTTATTTTGTCTGCAGACAAATTGTACGCTTTTATTGTTTCCTCTCTTGCCCACTCTGAAGCCAAGAAAACTTTTGTACTTTTTTCAAAACAAAATTTATCGACTTCTAATGCTTGTTTTTGAGAAGATGGGAAAAGATTTTTACCAAAAGGATAATAATTTAATCCATTATAAAAACTAAAATCGGCATAAGCAAAAATTGGTTTATTTGTTTTCAAACCTGCAGCATAAATTGTACTTGATGCAAAGATTGCGTCAATTTTAGGGTCATCAATATATATTTGCAGTTGTCTTGCGTAACCTTTAATGGTTTTCCAATTATGTACAGTTGCAAATTGATAAGGGAACAGACATTTTTTATACAAAAAGTTCAATCCTGTCTGAATTACAGGTTTTTCCAAAAACAATGGTCCTACAGGAACTACATTGAAATATTTTTTTAAATTTTTATAAATTGAGACGGTAGTTCCGGAAGAGAAATTTATATCTTCAATATTTGTTGGTAGCGGATATAGAAGCGTCTTCATAATATATTGAATTTATCGTCACTCTTTATGTAAATACCTAATCTATTATATATTTTGAAATCTAATTTAAATTTTTTATTCCAATATTTAATTATTGATTTTTCCCCTTTCCTATGGCAATCATCTAAAAAAACAGAAAAAGTGCTATCGAAAATTTCATAAAATGCAGGTACTGCCTCAATTCTGATAGTTTTATATTTTGCCATAGGTGCATCTACAATTAAACAATCTACTTTACCAATGGTGTTTTTAATCTTTTCAATAATTTTTCGATTATACCATTCTTTTTTATTATCTATTTTTTCAAGCGGCACATAAATTATATTGCCAAATTCTGATAGCCCTTCATCTTTTAATTTTTGAGACAAATAATCTGCCCAATCTTTATTTTCCTCTATTGTAGTAATAGTTGCTTTAATGTTATTTTTTCGCAACAAAGCAGAAATATAGATTGTTGATATTCCTGCACCTAATTCTACAATGTTTTTTCGTTGATGAATGACTATATCGTTTAAAATTATTTTTAAATTCATCGGATAAAGAGCATTATCTGTGTAAGGATAATAAAACTTCAATTCTTCTTGAATCGGAATCAAGGAAAATGTAGCCAAAGAATCTTCCATAAAGTTACGATATCTAATTGTAAATATCCCCCTAACCTTTCTTACAAATGATTTTATTTTTTGTTTCATTTTATATAATATTTTTAATGATTTGTTGTTTCACAAATTTCAAATAACAATACAAAAAATCCTATAAATATATCTTTTCTCATTGTTTCAATAGATCCTCATAAATTTCAACTACTTTCTCTGCATATTGTTCCCATGTGTAGTTTTCGGAAATTGTTTTTGCGGCTACTGTTCCAATTTTTTCACGTAAACTCTTGTCTTCATACAATTTTATTACAACATCAACTATTGCATCCACATTTTTTGATGGAACAATAAGTCCGTTTTCTCCATCAATTATAGGCAGTCCGCTTTCTCTTGTCGCAATAACAGGTAAGCCCGCAGCCATTGCTTCCATCCCTGATGAAGCACACCCCTCACACAATGAAGGGAATAAATATATATCCGAATTAGCCAGATAACTTTTCAATTCGTCTTGCAATACATGTCCAACAAAACGAATATTTTTTGATTGTATATTTTTTATAAAATTATCAGTTTTTGAATATGACCCTACAATAATCATTTCGTAAGGTAATTGTTTTTTTTCTAATTTTTGCATTGCTTTCAAAATATATTCTCCTCCTTTGCGAACTCCGAAACTGCCTGTAAAAAGTATTTTAATTTTTTTTTTAATATCATATTTTTTTTTTAGATTAAAAAAATCTTTACGTACACCTAAATATACAACTTTTATTTTTTCTTCGTCGTAGTTTTGCTCAATAAAAGTATCTTTTACAAAATTAGAATTGACAAGCAAACAATCTGCCTTATTGCAATCTTCTAAAACTTCCTGCCAGAATGCGGATGAAACGGTGTTTGCCTGATTTTCGTCTATCAATTGTTTATACATAAAAGCAGGATGAGCAATGCTATGGTCAACTAATATTTTCATTTTATTTTTTTTTGCTTTCTTTATGGCACCTCCCGTTCCAGAGCCACTACGTACATGGAAAATATCGGCATCTTTTATAAATCGTTTTGACATAAATCCATACATTTTTGCTGATTTTAAATTTGGGTTTGGAATAGCGGGAATAAAATACCTACAAAACCATAAAAAAAATTCTGGTAATGCCACCGATTTATTCCTGCCTTTCAAAACCTCAGGGATGCGTTTTTTAAAGCTCTTTGAAAGATCTCGTCCAATAATTTTGCTCGCTATTTTCAACAAAAATTTATTATACCAGCGAGGTATCCACCCTTGAATAACTTTAATTTCAACATTTGGTGCAAGAAATTCAGCACTTTTTATTAAATGTAAAGGACCATTGGTCGATAATATTACTTTAATTTTTTTTATCATTGAATTTTTGTATAAAAATTTCTATGTTGTCGAATGTTTCCCAATTTTGCTTTATCCATTCCAAATCTTTATTCCACCACTTAAACCTCAATAGAAAATCAATTTGATCAGGCGTGAACCTATATTTAATCTGGCGACTTGGCACTCCTACGTTGATTGAATATGGTTCAATATCTTTTGTAACCAATGCTCCTGTGCCTATTATTGCACCATCACCAATCGTAACTCCGTCATTTATTGTTACATTATCTCCAATCCAAACATCATTACCGATACTTACCAAACAGGATTTATTATGAATTTTTATTATTTTTAATTCTTTAAATTTTTGTTTATTACTAAAAGTAAACCCTGCTGCTTTACCTATTGAAAAAAATGCGGGATGTGTTGAAACATAAACGGAAGAAGGATGCCTGCCGGTTGTATTTCTGATAAAAGAGCCTATAGAACAAAATCTTCCTATTTTTACCCCATTAAATTGTACGTTTTTACCAGTATATGAACCATAACCAAAATATGTATTTGAAATAATATTATTTTCACCCACTGAATTATAACCTTCAAAAGATACTGATTTGTCGATTAATGAGTTTTGCAAAAAACGAACATTCGTTTTTTTTAACTTTACTTTACAATATTCACTCAAAAATATATGTAAAAATTTTTTCACCATTTTTTAAATTTATGACAAAATAATAACACAATTTTTAGTCGCATGACTTTATTTAATGCAATAAAAAAACTCAAGAAACATAACACAAAAGCAAAAGTCAATATTACTAAAATTAATCTTATCCAACTCTCTTCCAAGTAAAAATGCAACAATAATGGGGTAATAGAAGACAATGTTAATATTGTTATAACATTTAAAATTGTTTTTTTTATGAAATAAAAAATGGAAAATATAGGTATTAACTTTTTAAGGATAATCAGATTTGTCGTAAAAATACCAATGAAAAGAATTATATTAATAACAAAAGGAATAGTTGGCGAATATCCATATTTTAGCATAAAATATGACAATGGTATAACTAACACGTAAATAAAAGTATTTATAATACTGAAATTTTTAATTCTTCCTGTTGCATGAATAGCATACATTATTGGCATATAAATAGATATAATTGAAACATATATTAGATTTAATTGACTAAATACAGAAGCATAAGCAGGAACTTGCCCTAACCAAAGGTAAAGCAAAAATTTGCTTTCTAAAATCAGCGGAAAGCAAGCAAGCGACATCAATAAAAATGCAAATTTTGCGGAATTAATAACCAAATTTTGCATCTGTAAAATATTTCCTGTAGCATAATATTTTACTATCTGTGGACGTACTGCTGTCATAAAATTACCAGATAAAGAATTAACAATAGATTGTACTTGGTTTGCAATTCCATAAGCCGCATTTATGACTACTCCAAAAAAGAAGTTTAAAAGCATATTGACCCCTTGTGTTCTAACAAAATAACTTGCATTATCAGATAAATTCCACCCAGAAAAACTTATCATTGGTTTTATTATTTCTTTGTCCCATTCAAATTTGTATTGAGATTCGGGGAAATTTTTTGTGCAATATATTCTGTAAATCATTCTGATTATAACAGACACTAATAACATCAATGCCGCATAAAGAATTAATCTGTCAAAATTTCCAATTAAAAGTAAAAATACTATTGCCAGTTGTAAAAGTTTATTTATAATTTCTACAAGTGCAAAAACTCCCATCCGCTCGTGGGCAATAATTGTAGCATTATAAGGTACTTGCGTAATGTTAAATATTGTACTTAAAATAGAAAGTTGGTAAACCCAGCGGGCGGCTATCATTCTGTCGGGCGGTATTACTAATTTAGTTTCAAGCCACCATAGACCGATTGTTTCGCCTAAAATAAGAATAATCGCCGCAATAATAAAATGAACGGTTAAAGCGGCAGAAAATGTTTTTTTTAGTTTTTCATAATCTCTGCGTCCAAGTTCAAAAGTTAAGAAACGAGAAGTAGCACCGCTCATAGAAGAATTTAGAAAACCAAACATCATAATAACTCCACCCACAATATTGTAAATACCATAATCCTGCACTCCAAGCGTATTAAGCACCACGCGGGAAGTATATAAACTTACTCCCATCGTGAGCAGCATACGGAAATACAGCATCATCGTATTTTTCGCTATGCGTTTGTTACTTCCAGTTTGTTCGTTTTCGTATTCGTTCATTCTTAATTCAATTCTTCATTCTTAATTTTTAATTTTTAACTTTTCAAGTACCATTCAAACATTCTCCTCACTCCTTCGTCAATTTCAATTTTGTGTTTCCAACCCAAAGAGTGAAGTTTTGAAGGGTCTGTGAGTTTGCGCATTGTGCCGTCTGGTTTGGTGGTGTCAAAAACAATATTGCCCTGATAACCAATAGTTTGTTTGATTAATTCAGATAAGTCCTTAATCGAAATTTCTTTGCCCGTACCGATGTTGATATGGCAATTTCTAATTTCCTGGTTATAAACTCTAACAGGGTTTTGAACCCTGTTAGAGTTAAAAGCCAAATCTTGAAAATTAACATTTTCCATAATAAAAACCGATGCGTCTGCCATCTCTTCGCTCCAAAGAAATTCGCGCAAGGGTTTTCCGCTGCCCCAAAGTTCTACGCGGTCAGCAAAAATGCCGTATTTTTCAAGTTTTTGCAAAATAATTTCCTTGTTTGCACCGCCATTTACGTTTTCCACAGGACGAACGTTAAAATCATTGCAAATCTTCTCCAAATCGTTTTTTATCAAGCAGTCGGCGAGATAAATTTTGCGTATCATTGCTGGCAAAACGTGCGATTTTTCCAAATCAAAATTGTCATTCGGACCATAAAGATTGGTCGGCATAACGGCAATAAAATTCGTGCCATACTGAATATTAAAACTTTCGCACATTTTCAACCCTGCGATTTTGGCAATGGCATACGGCTCGTTGGTATATTCGAGCGGTGCGGTGAGCAGTTCGGTTTCGGCAATCGGTTGATGCGCATCACGCGGGTAGATGCAGGTGCTGCCCAAAAAGAGCAATTTTTTTACATTATGACGAAAACTTTCGTAAATAACATTATTCTGAATTTGCAGATTTTGATAAATAAAATCGGCTCTGTAAGTGTTATTCGCCACAATTCCGCCGACTTTTGCAGCCGCAAGGATGACATATTCGGGCTGTTCGGCATCAAAAAATTCCTTTACTTCCAACGCATTCATCAAGTCCAATTCCTCGATTGTTCGACCGATAAGGTTTGTATAACCCTTTGACAAAAGGTTTTTCCAAAGCGCAGAACCAACCAAACCGGTGTGTCCCGCAACGTATATTTTTGAGTTTTTTTGCATATAATTTATTTACGATTTACGATTTACGAATGACGATTTACGATTTATTTTGGTTTAATTTGCTTTTTGTTGTTTTTATTGATGCAACGATAATCGAAAGAATTTCTTCTGTTTCTCTTTTTATTAGTGTTATTTTATCAATATCTAATAAAGTTGTTTCTTCAATAATTTCGAGCCAATACAATGTTTCGTCTGTTTCTTCTTCAACAATTTTTAATTTATTCAAAAAATCAGCCATCGATTTTGCTCTGCAAGCAGCACGATAATTAGCACCAATAGATGTTGAACTTCTGACAATCTGCTTTGAAACAGCCCAAGCAGAAGGTTTATTAGGTAAATCGTCAATTAATTTTATAATTTCCAAACCTATATTTTTTGTTCGTAATTTTAATTGCTCTTGCATAAAATAATTACAAATTAATCGTCAATCGTAATTCGTCAATCGTAAATTATCAAATCTATTTTCCTGTGATTAATTTCTTATTTTAAAAAAATCTTCTTTTAGCCAAAGTTTAAAAATCGGGTCTAAAATTTCAATTTTTTTGGCAAAAATGTCAATAATTTCACGAGAAACAAGTGCATTTTTTATATTTTTCAAATTTGCAGAACTGCCCAAACGATATTTTTGCAGATTTTCCTGCGAAGAAAACGCTGTTTCGCCGTCGAGTACCGCCTTTAAAAAATTTATTTGCGTGGCAGTCATTGTTTCAATCTGACCGACAAAAAGCAAACTTAACTGATTTTTAATACTCTGCAACGAATCGTCAATAATCGCTTTTGAACAACTTGTTTTTGTTCTCAACCACGATTGCTGAGCAAGTTGCTGTACATAATATGAGTGGTTATCAACAAGTTGCGCTAAATATTCCGCCTGTTCAATACTTATTTTTTTGTCCGTATCTTCAAAGCGTTTTTTGATAAATTTTCCCCAGTTTTTGTTGCTGATTTTTTCCAAAAACATAATGTCGCCAAATTTATAAAACGGCATTGCTGCGTTTGAAAAAATATCTAAAAGCATCGTCCGCTTGCTGCCGTAAATACAATAACCAACATTATGATGATGCTGCCAATGCGAGCGCAATTTCCGCTGAAAAGCCAAACTTTCTGAAAAATCGACTATCGACTGAAACTCATCGATACAAACTATTACACTGATATTCTTTGCTTTAGCAATGGTTTGAGGCAAATTCAAAATTTCATCGGGACTTCTTTCGAGCGTTTCCCAACTTATTCCAAATGAAATTTCTGCCTGCGAATCGGGCAAAAAGGTAATTTTTGGTAACAAATGGGATAAAAACGTCTTTGCATTTTCTGCCATTTCTTCCCAGCGGCTCGCCGTTCCTTTTAAAATTCCTTTTGCAAAATGTTCATAAAATTCGTTTTCGCTGCGAACATTAAAAATATCAAGCACACAAACCTTAATATCTTTGTTTTCTGTACGAATTTTTTCCGCAACATTTTCCACAAGCGAAGTTTTTCCCCAACGTCTCGGCGAAACAATCGTTGTATTTATCAACGATTTGAAATTTCTTTCAAGACGTTCCGACTCTTCTTCTCTGTCTGTAAAATTCACATTATCAGACGATTTCCCATATATAAAAGGCATTATTTTCATATTGCAAAAAATATTTTTTGCAAAAATACGAAATGTTTTTCAACTAACAAAATTATTTGTAATATTTTTATTTGTAATATTTTTATTTCAAATAAAAATATTAGTTTTCTAACTTTTAACTTTTAGTTTTTAATTTTTAATTTTTAATTTTTAATTGAAAGAAACATTTTCTCTACCTTTTTCATATCGTGCGCCACCATTAACCTGACAAGTTCGGGGAATGGTGTTTGTGTCGGATTCCAGCCGAGCAGCGTTTTGGCTTTGGTAGGGTCGCCGAGTAGTTGCTCAACTTCGGCAGGACGGAAATATTTTTTATCAACTTCTACAAGAGTTTTGCCCGTTTTGGTACAAATTCCTTTTTCGTCAATGCCTTTTCCTTCCCAGCGAATGTCAATTCCCGCCTCTTTGAACGCCAGAGTTGCAAATTCGCGCACAGTGTGATATTCGCCGGTGGCAATGACAAAATCTTCGGGCGTCGGATGCTGCAAAATCAGCCACATACATTGCACATAATCCTTTGCATAGCCCCAATCGCGCAGAGCGTCAAGGTTGCCGAGATAAAGTTTGTCCTGATGTCCCTGTGCAATTCGCGCTACGGCAAGCGTAATTTTGCGCGTTACAAAAGTTTCGCCGCGCCGCTCGCTTTCGTGGTTGAACAGAATGCCGTTGCAGGCAAACATTCCGTAACTTTCACGATAATTTTTTGTTATCCAAAAACCGTACTGTTTTGCCACGCCGTAAGGGGAACGCGGATAAAAGGGCGTTGTTTCTTTCTGCGGCACTTCCTGCACAAGTCCGAAAAGTTCGGAAGTTGATGCCTGATAGATTTTGGTTTTATTTTCCAAACCCAAAATCCGCACCGCTTCCAAAACCCTCAAAGTGCCGACAGCATCGCATTCTGCGGTGTATTCTGGCACATCAAACGACACTTTAACGTGGCTTTGCGCCGCAAGATTATAAATTTCATCGGGCTGCACCTGTTGAATTATGCGAATGAGCGAACTTGAATCGGTCATATCGCCGTAATGCAGATTTACAAGGCGTTTTTGGTGCATATCGCGCACCCATTCGTCGAGGTAGAGATGTTCAATTCTGCCTGTGTTGAACGAGGACGAGCGGCGCAAAATTCCGTGAACTTCGTAGCCCTTTTCAATTAAAAATTCGGCAAGGTACGAACCGTCTTGCCCCGAAATTCCTGTTATTAAAGCGGTTTTCATATTTTTTAAGTATCAAGTAATTGAGACACAAGTAATCAAGACACAAGTATCAAGATTTTATATTATTCCAAAATTTTAAATTCCAAATTTTTTAAGCACACAGATAACACAGATTTTTAGGATTTGCGCAAAATGGAAAACTGTTTATTAATATTCTAACTATCTGATTGTTAAATAATTATTTATGATTTTATTTACAAAAACGTATCCGTTACTGTCAATATCATAAATAATATACCACATTGTATTTGCGTTGCGAGTGTAAGTATGAACTTTGGCACCAAAATTTTTATCAGTTTCATAAACCGTATTAACGTGAAAATGTTTTTTTATCCAAACTATCACACACCATACGAATATCACGCATATATTGCGTAACAAACTCACGACTTAAAACAATTTTATTCCAGTGCAACAGTCCTAAACGGATTTCTTTTAAATCGTTTCGTGCGGTTGGACTATAAAATACCATATTCCTTACAAAAATCTTCAGTGTCTTTTTCGACAAGCGACCAAAATTTGTCCGAAGTTAAATATCCTTCAGGAATGCTGTCAACGAGTTTAGACGAGTGAAAATGTCTTTTAGTCAGCACATCATCTTCATATAAAGCAGTATTTGTCATAACTTTTTATTGATATTTTAATGCCACAAAATTATTTTTTTTTCAAAAATTCCAAATTTTTTATGCACACAGATAACACAGATTTTTAGGATTTACGCAGATGGAAATTTTATTTTAATATTTTCCGAATTTGTTAATATATTCTGAGGCGGTTATGATAGGAATTTTCTGAAATTCTCTTAGCGACAACAAATCATTGTCGCCACTGATGATGAAATCAACATTTCCCACAACAGCACATTCCAATATTTTGTCGTCATCGCTGTCGCGACAAACACCTCGAATTGTACCGGAAATAACAACGCGTGATGCAATTTCTTCAATAGAATCTATGAAACGAACAACTTGGTGACTATTGACTCCAAATTTTGGACGCGACATAACAGAAAATACTTCTTGCAGTATTTCGCCGCAAACAAATAAAGTGTCATTTCCGTCAATAATCCGAGTCAGTATCTTTCGCGGATTACCACCCCAAAAGAATGCAGATATAAAAATATTTGTGTCTAATACAATTCTCATCGTTCGCGGCGATAGGATTTTATCTCATTCATCACATCGGCTTCCGACAAGTTGTTTTGCATAGCCAGACGGTCGCCAAGCGAAAATATATCTTGCCAATTCTGTTTGCGGGCAATATACATTTTGGTTGCTTCGAGAATAATATCAGTGCGAGAACGAACTTTTTCGTCAACAAAACTGTCTATTTGTTGCAACAAATCTGTTTGAAACGGTACTTTTACGATTGCTACTGCCATAATCTTTATTTTTTAAAATCCATAACTCATAAAACCTCAATTTCTTCTAACCAATCTTTTGGTAAATATGTGTTGCAGGCGATGGCGAACATTCCTTCCAATCGCACCACAACACGTTTGTGTCCTTTTATTCTGACAAGTTCGCCTTCAATTCCGGCGAAATTGCCTTTTGTAATTCTTACTTTTGCCCCGCGCCGAAGTGAACTGTCGGCAATAATTGCATCTGTTTGAGAAAATTCGCGCAGGAACATAAAGTCCTGCATCTGTTTTTCAGGGATTTCCTGAATTTTGTGCGTTACAATATTTCTGACGTATGTAATTTTATATCCGCATTGTCGCGGCAAGTCGAGCAAAGTTTCGTAATCGGTGCAAATAAATATATAACAGGGAATTACAGGTCGCCATTCACGTTTTCGGCGTCCGTCTTTATCTGTAATTTTTTTTTCAAACGGTATGTAATGCGTAATTTTTTTTTGACTGCAAAAATCCTTAATTTTTTTTTCAGTATTGAATCTTACGTGTCCTGCATACCATTTTAACAAATTTTCATCTTCCTGCATAATGACAAAGCGTTGCTTGCCGCAGATTTTTTCATTTTTCTGCGGGAAAATTTTTTCCAATAAAAATACTTCCAATTTTTCCTTTACACAAGCGAAATACGGGAAGTATTGTGTTTTTTTTATTTATATGCGTTATTGTATCCGTATTCTTTTCCGTAACCGTATTTGTACGTGCCGTCCAAAGCGGAACTGTTGAGTACCAGATACATATTGTTTAATTTATTTTCGGCTTTCTGCTGATTTATAAAATTAACCGAATCTTTTGGCGTAATTCCCTCACGCACAACATATAAAGTCAAATCCGTAAATGCAGCAACCAGATAACCGTCGGAAACCAGACCGACCGGCGCACAGTCGATAATTATAAAATCATATTCTGTTTTTGCCTCTTCAATAAGTTTTTCGAGCATCGGACTCATCAGCAACTCATTCGGATTTGGCGGAATTGAACCTGCGTGAATAACGTGCAAATGCGAATCGATATCCAATTTATTCAAATAATTGTGCCAATCGTCTTCGTTCGACAAATAATTACAAAGTCCTTCCTGATTTGTAAATTTAAAATATTTTTTCAGTTTCGGGTTGCGAATATCTGCGCCAATGAGCAGCGTTTTTTTGCCCGAAAAAGCATAACTTACTGCCAAATTGGCACTTACAAATGTTTTCCCTTCGCCTTTTGTGGTCGAAGTAACAATAACAACTTTCTGTTTTTGATTTTTGAAAATAAAATTAATATTATTACGCAACGAGCGGTACATTTCGCCGATACCTGTTGTCTTGTTTTTTTCAACAACGACCAGATTATTTGTTGTGTTTTTTGAAATTTGTCCGATTACAGATGCCTGTGAGAGTTTTTCAAGGTCGCGGCGGCTGCTTATTTGCGTTTTAAATAAATTTATAATATAAATTGTTGCAAACGGAATGAGCAAACCCAAAATCAGTGCGGCGAGTAAAATTACATTTTTTCGCGGTGCAATCGGTCCCGTATTTTCTACCGGCGAAATCACAATACGCGCTTTGTTGGGCGTTGAGGCGATTGTAAGGTTTGTTTCTTCTCGTTTTTGCATTAAAAATAAAAACAGATTTTGTTTGATTTGCTGCTCGCGTTCTTTGCCGATTAATCCTGTCTGCTGCTGCGGAACCGACAAAACGCGCGACTTACTTTGTGCCAACTGCCGTCTCAGGTCATTTCTGGTAACATTATAAGTTTGCTTCATCGTATTTAACATATTTACAATACTGTTGCGGGCATTTTCGCTGCCTTGTGAAAGTTGAATATAACGCGGATTTTCGGGCGTCATTCCTTTCATTTGCACTTCGTATTGAAGCAAATTAGTATTGTAATCGTTAATCATTTTCGACAAACCAACATCTGTAATTCCAATATTTGGAATAACCGCTTTTTGATTTGCGGGGTCGTTTACAAATTGCTGAATGTATGAAATAATGTTAAGTTGCGTTTCTATGTCCATCAATTTTTGTTCGCTTTGTCCACTTTGCTGCACAAAAAGTTGCGCTTCGGTTTGAAGGTCGGCAATGCTGTGCTGCTGTTTGTAAGCGACAATATTACTTTCGGCATCGCCAAGTTCGCCCGAAATTTCATTCAAACGTTCGTTGATAAAAACGGCTGTGTTATAAGCAATTTCATTTTTAATTTTAACATTCATCAGATTGTACTGATTTACAAGTTCTTTCAACACGGCGGCGTTTTTCCCCGAATTATTTCCTTTCATAGAAATATTCAAAATAGACGACATTTTTGTCGATTGTTCGACACTCAAATTTCCACACAGACCATACGCCGTCCCCAGAGAACTTCCAATATTTACAAAATATTTTTCGCCTGCCTGCATCGGTTTTCCCGTAAGTTGCAATTCGATATTTGCCCCGCGTGAAAGTGGAATTTTTTCGGAAATATTATTAATTTCTTTTTCAAAATTTATTTCATTTCCTGCAAAAATATATTTTCCTTTAATGTCAAATTTATCTTTATTTTTTTTAACAAAAAAATTGGCAAAAGAAATAGAGTCGTTGCCTGCAAGTTTTGCCAAAATTGGTGTAGTGTTGTAAAGTTCGGTTTTGCGCATTTTTCTGATAACAAAATACGAATTTTGCAAATGCAAAGTATCCACAACGGCACGCATCAAATCGGGCGATTGCAAAATTACAATTTCGTTGTCGAGGTTATTGGTGGACATATTGAAAATCCCGTCCATACTCAGTTGTTGCGATGCATTCGCCCCGCGCCGCTCAACGTCAATAAGAATCGACAGGCGCGTGCTGTATTGCTTTTGCGCAACCATCAAATAAATACCGGCAACAAGCAGGCACACAGCCACGCAAAGCACAAACCATTTCCAGTGTTTTAAATAATCCTGAATAAATTCGTAAAGCGAAAATGATTCTTCGTTTTCGGCATTATAATTATAATTATTATTTGGGTTATAAATATTTTCTTCCATAAAAATTAACTTTTAAAAAAATTATTTTGAAAATTTTATCAAGGTAAGAACCAGCGAAATTACAGAAATAGAAGTACCAATAACAGATAAAGTCATCGATTGCATCGTTCCAAAAGCGGAATTATTGCCTCGCGCCTTGTTGGTTTCGACGTACAATTTGTCGTTTTGCTGCAAAAAGAAAAGTTCGTGATTGTTTATAAAATTTTTATCCTGAATATCAAAACGAATAAATTTTGTCTGTCCGTTTTCGTCTGTTCGCACAAGTAAAATATTATCGCGCTTGCCGTAAAGTGTCATATCTCCGGCAGCAGCAAGAGCATCGAGTACGGTCATTTGTCCGTTCGTCGAAGGATAAGTTCCGGGACGATTTACCTCGCCAAGCACCGCCACTTGAAAATTCAGCAGCCGCACATTCACAATCGGTTTTTGAGAAATATATTGAGGATAAATCAACGAAGCGATATAATCCTGCGCCTCTAACAGGGTCATTCCGGCAACTTTTAAAGTTCCCAAAACGGGAAAATTAATATTTCCCTGATAATCAACAAGATAATTTTGCAATCCACCGCCGCCGCCACCTGCAGCAGCACTTGTTTGGATTACATTGCCAACGCCTGTTGGGGCGAGCGGCAAATTAAAACTCGCTGCGGCACCTTCAATACTCGAATTAACAATTATGCTCAAAACATCGTTTGGCATAATTTTGGGCTGATGCGAAGTTGTTCTCAAAAGTTCTGCATTTTTTGCCGCCTCCATATACGGCAACTTTTGATACGCAGTACAAGAACTTGTAAGTAAAGCGATTACAACCAACGCTACTAAAATAAATTTCGTTTTTTTCATTATTTCTGATTTCCTTTTTCTATAATCATTCAGATGTTTTCGGTGCAAAATTACTACTTTTTTTTTCTAACTACAAATTTTTTGTTAAAAAAGTTTTGTGTATTATGTGCCAAATAATTACAAATCCTTTGTGAAATGGTAAATTATTTCGTATTTTTGCAAAAAAAATAATGAAAATTTTCATTTTTTACTTTACAGTTCTTTTTCTGTGTTTTGCCTGCAATAATAAAAAAACTGAAAACGAGGCAAGCGACAAACTTGCTGAAATAGAGCAACTTATAAGCGCAGAAAAATATAATGCAGCAAAAATTGCAATCGACAGTTTTCACGTGAATTTTGCGCAAATGATTAATTTACGCCGAAAAGTGCTGGCATTGGAAGATACGATTTTTACAAGCCAAAACCGCCGTACAATTAGTTATTGCGACAGTATGCTTGCTGTTACTAACAAAAAACTTGATTCGCTGCAAAATTTTTTTCGTTTTGAAAAAGATAAAAAATATCAGTTTTTTGGAAGTTATGTATTTAAAAATCAGGTGCTAAATGCCGATATGGGTAATTCTTTTTGGACTTATACCGACGAAAATAATGACTTTTTCTTAACAAAAAATTTATTTGACGCAATAAAGCCGAATGAAATTTTTTTCACAGTTTCTTTTGGCGATGTGTTTGTTTCAACCGACACAATTCCTGCAAACAGTCCCGCCAGAAACAAATTTGAAATTCTTGGACATTCAGTAGAAACAGTCATTTTCAAAAATGAACAGATTGAAAAATTTGCCGCTTTTGTAAATCAGTTTTCGGATAAAACTTTGACTGTGAAATTTGGAAAATCAGGTAAACACAATCTTTCAACAAATGAAAAACGCTCAATTTCAATCACTTATCAATTTTGGAAATTGAAAAAAGAAATTGAAAATTTGAAAATGCAAAGAGCAAAAGCCGTCAAAAAATCTACTGCCGTTTTATCCCCGTGAGCACAAAATCAATAATTCCAATTTTATTTCGCTGAAATTCGTCGTTAATATTTTGGCGAATGTACGGCACTTCAAGCCCTTTTATTGTGTAAAGAATAATTGTCGCCGAAAGATTGGGGTCGAGCCGCTTAAAAACCTTATGTTCAACACCTTGCACTAAAATTTTACGGATTAATTCGTGTTCTTCCTTATCTACTTTTCGGCGCGCACGTTCAACTTCGTAAATATCCATAAAAAAATCGGCGCGCAGAGAGCCGTTTCTATCCACAGCATCTTTTACGGCATCAAGATGAGAAATTATATGACGCATCAGTTTTACGTCAGGCGGCACATCGAGGGCTTCTACTTCGCGAAGTCGTTTTATAATTCTATCTAATTCAGTATTAATCACTGCTTTATAAATTTCATCTTTATTTTTAAAATACATATAAAGCGTGCGCCTGCCCTTGCCCGATTCTTCTGCAATATCGTTCACAGTAACATGGTCCTTACCTTTTTTGGCAAATAAATTTCTTGCAACATCAATCAATGTCTGAACGGTTCGAGAATTATTTTTTATCATTTAAAAAAGTTTTTTTGCAAAAATACAAATAAATTTACAATTTCGGGAAAAAATATTCCGTTTTCCCTAATTCTCTGACGGACGGAATTTGCAGGACAATCACTCCGATTATGAAAATTGCAGTGCCGGCGATGATGAAAGAATTTGTTAAACCGATGCTTTCGGCGATGAAACCTGTTGCCAGCAAGCCGGGAATTGAGGGCAAAAGCGAAAGCGAATCGTAAGTTGAAAAGGCGCGTCCGAGTTTGTCGGGTTCGATTGTTGTCTGCAAAACGACATTGAATGCGCTGTTCCAAATTGCGGCAGCAATGCCGCTAAACGCCGAAAATATTGCAAACCAGAAAAATCCGTTTTGTGGCAAAAGTCCCGAAAATAAAAAAGTCAGTCCGTCCAACATACACATTGCCCCGATTAAAAATATTTTGTTAAATTTATTTAAAATATTTGTGCCAATCAAAAAACCGCCGAAAAGCATTCCGCCACTCCAAACAATTTCCACAATACTCATTTGATACGCATTTCCTGAAAAATGATTAAGCGTCATCAGCGGAAAAAGTGCGGCGATTGGCAAAATAAAAAACATTGCGCTCAAATCGCTCACAAACAGCCAGCGCATTCCTTTACGCCTGAAAATTGCCTGCAAACCGATTTTTAATTCTTTTAAAAAGTCAGGTTTTTCATTTTCCTGCTTTTGAGGATTTGGAATTTTTACGAAAAGCAGTGATGTACAAGCAATTAGCGCACCCGCAACTTCCATTATCAAAATATATTCCATTTTCATAATGGTAATAAAAAATGCCGCCAAAGCAGGTCCAGCAATATTACAGCCCGAATAAATTATCTGATTAATTCCCGAAATGCGCATAAACTGCTCTTGTGGGGCAAGCAGCGGCACGCTCGCTTTCATCGCCGGCGAATAAAAGGCGTTTCCCACCGAGCGCATCGCCGAAAGCAGATAAATATGCCAAATTTCAACTTTTCCAAGATAAAAAATCACAACTAAAACCGCCGTGCAGGCAGCCATAAACAAATCGGAAACAATCATTATCAGTTTTCTGTTCCAACGGTCGATATAAACGCCTGTAAATAAGCCAAGTACAAGTTGAGGCAGCAACATCGAAACCATTCCGAGAGCCAAAACCTGCGCCGATTTTGTCTCAAAACTTATCCAAAGAATTATTGCAAAACCGACTATGGAACTCGAAAGGGCAGAGAAAAATTCCCCGCCCCAAATTATTGCAAAAGTGCGTTTCCAACTATTCATGGCTAAATTATTTAATCTGCTTTGCCAACTTTTGCGCCTGTTTTAATGTTTCAGGATTTTTTAAATCAATAAAATTTTTGTCGATATCCGGAATGTTGATTTTTGTTCCAATTTCCAGATTATCAGGATTTTTGATTGTATTTTTATTTGCCTCAAAAATATAAACCCAAAAATAAGGATGCCCGTAATATTTTCGCGCCAAAGAGGCAAAAGTTGTTCCGCGAGAAACTATCTCTGTCGCTTTAATTTTCTTATAATCAGGGCTTTGCTGCGCAATTTTCTGTTCTATTTTCGGTGTTTCCGCCTTTTTGGAAATGCTGTCGGTTTTTGGCGCAGCAGTTGGCGTTTTAACATTTTTTAATGAAGCCGAATCGTTTTTCAAACTGTCGGCAGCATTCATTTTGAGCAAATCGCTTGCACGGATAGTATCAGCGGCTATTTGTGTCTTTTTAATTTTCCACAAATTTCCATCAATTTTGGTTTTTACCATTGGAATAAACAGGTACGCAAGCACCACAGCCAGCAAAATAAGCAAAGTCGTAAGTAAAATTTTCGACCAAATTCCACTTTTTTTATCGGAATTATAATCGTCCTCGTTTTTATAAAAATTTATTTCTTTTGCCTTCGTTTCTTCCTTTTCTTCCGTAAAATTCGATTTTTCATCATTATAAAAAGGCGAATATTTGCCTTCTGTAAGTGCTGCTTTGCGCTCTTTTAATTTTTCTTCTATTAAATCATCTGTTTTTTCTGTAATATCTTGATTTTCTGTTTCTTGCGTTGGAATATCTGATTTTTCGGTTTTTTCAGAATCTGTCGCCTCGCCGGACATTTCATTTATTTGGGCTAAAATATTTTTTATCTCAAATGCCTGTTCTTCAAGAGTTTTCAGCGGTTCAATCAGATTTTGTTCCGACGATTCTTCTTCGTCATTTTCTTCGGAAAATTTATTTTTCTCAAAATCAACAGTTGTTCCGTCTTCAATTTCGACAGGCAAAAGATGTGCAAATGGCTGATTTACAATTTCTTTTAACGACTTTTCCGGCAAAAAAACAACCTTATTATGTCCTTCAATAATCATTTCCTCGCCGGTATTGACATTTACGCTGCGGCGTGGCTCTACAAACTGAGTTTTGAAAGTTCCTAATCCACTGATTTTCAGCGTGTCGCGGTTTATCAAAACCTCTTCAACTATGCCGAACAGTTCTTTGCAAAAAGTTTCGGAATTTTGTTTTGAAACCCCGGATTTTTCTGCCAAAATTGCAGCAATTTCCTGTAATGTGATTTTATCTTTTTCCATAACTAACTGATTGATTTGATTTTATCTTTAAGAATATTACTTACGCGAAAATTCGCCACAACTTTTGGCGGAATAAGCATTCGTTTGTTAGTGAGCGGATTAAACGAAACTCGTTCTTCTTTTCGCTTGGTTTCAAAAGTTCCAAAACCCTGAATACCAATGCTTTGACCTTCGCAAAGATTTTGTTGAAAAATTTCGACAGTCGTATTTAGCAGCGTTTTTGCATCCGCTACCGAAAGTTGAGTGCGTTCGGCAAGGGTACTTAAAAATTCTTTATTGTTCATATTGCAGTAATTTTTTATTCCGTTAAAAAATATTTGGCAAAGATAGCGAAAAAAATTATTTTTCAAACAAATTATTATTCAAGTAATTACACAATTTTTCCGAAAAGGTCGTATGTAGTTGCGTTAAAAATCTTTACATTATAAAAATTTCCTGTTGTAATTTCCTGATTTTCAGATAAAATCAGCACTTCGTTATCAACTTCGGGCGAATCAAATTCCGTCCGCCCGACAAAATATTCGCCATCGCGGCGGTCGATGATTGTTTTAAATATTTTTCCGATTTTTGATTCGTTAATTTCCTCACAAACAGATTGTTGCGCATTCATAATCAGCCCCACGCGCCGTTCTTTTTCCTCTTGCGAAATATTATCTTTATAATTTTTAAAAGCAAAAGTTCCGTCTTCGTTAGAAAATGCAAATGCACCCAGCCGCTCAAAGCGCATATCTTTCACAAAATCAAGAAGTTCCAAAACATCTTCTTCGGTTTCGTGCGGATGTCCGAGCAAAAGCGTTGTGCGCAAATGAATGTTCGGAACTTCGGTACGAATGATTTTTAACAAATCGTATGTTTCTGATTTAGTGATGTTTCGATGCATCAAAGCCAACATTTTATCGGAAATATGTTGCAGGGCAATATCAAGATATTTGCAAACATTTTCGCGCTCGCGCATAACTCGCAGAATATCAAAAGGAAAGCCCGCAGGATAGGCATAATGCAGCCGAATCCACTCAACGCCTTTAATATCGGTAAGCCGCTCAATTAATTCACTCAGTTTCAGTTTTTTATACAAATCAAGTCCGTAATAACTCAAATCCTGTGCAATAATCTGAAATTCTTTTGTGCCGTTTTTTACAAGCGTATTTACCTCATTTACAATATCTTCCATCTTTCGCGAGCGATGATGTCCGGTAATAATCGGAATTGCACAATACGAACATTGACGATTGCAACCTTCGGAAATTTTAATATAAGCGTAATGATTTGGCGTAGAAAGAGTTCGCTCGTTTTTGAGGTCGGCGCGGTACGTTGCGCCAATTTCCTTTAAAATATCGGCATAATCAAATTTTCCAAAATATTTATCAACTTCCGGAATTTCTTTTTGCAGGTCGATTTTGTAACGTTCAGAAAGACAGCCAATTACAAACAGTTTTTTGATTTCGCCATTTTTTCTTCTTTCCCCAAAATCCAAAATCATATCAATACTTTGCTGCTTTGCCGCCTCAATAAATCCGCAGGTATTTATCACAACAATTTCGCCATCGGGATTATCCGCATCGTTTCTGATTTCGTAGCCCAAAACGCCGAATTGCGCCGCCAGCCGCTCAGAATCAACAAGATTTTTGGAACAGCCAAGCGTAATTATATCAACCGTTTTATCTTTCATATTGTGCAAAGGTACGGTTTTTTTGTAAAAATTTTTTGAAAAAATTATTTGCATATTAATTTTTTTCTATAACTTTGTACTCTATTTTAATTTTAAAAAAAATACAATGAAAACAAAATTTTTAGTTTTATTTGCCATTATGGCAATGGTGCAAGTAAATGCACAGGAAAATTGGTTATGTGTCTATCCTAATAAAAAAGTTTATTTTGAAGACAATAATAAATCGGTATATTGCATTCGCATAGATTCCACTTTTCACAACGACAGCATTCTTTACCCTTTTTCCGATTTACATCAGATTGATATAGATTGTTTTTCTATTACCGACGGCTCGTGGCTATCGAAATACATTGCTTTAAATGAAGACGGAAATACGATTTTTGTAAATGGTAAAAATCAACAAATCTTAATTAAAAACAAAGCCGTTCTAAATGAAGTTTGGGACGTTTTTGAAAATGAAAATATTAAAGTAAAAGGTAAAACTGCCTCCATTGAACTCAAATCTGTTTTAGGTGTAATGGATTCGGTAAAGACAATTTCCTTTTCTGTTTTTAACAAGGAAAATGTTCCTGTTAATAATTCATTAAATTCATTAACTATCGAAGTCAGTAAAAATTTCGGTTTGATAAAAACTCTTAATTTTTATTATTAACCTGACCTCAATAAATTTATAATATTATGCGGCATAATTTATATCCTTGTGCTGAAAATATTTTTCGACACGGTCTGGGTTTTGTTGCAAGAGTGTCATATGATTTTCAACATTTTTCTGCAATTCATTTACATTCTTTGGTGCCGGTCTGTCAGACAGTCCACGTTTTAAATCACAGTTCAAATACTCGTCAGGATTGAGTTCCGGCGAATATGATGGCAACCAAAATACCTCTAATTGTCGCTTTATTTCTTCCAGCCCCAACCAATCTCTGACCACATAAGCG
>Ga0209629_10000056_pt1 | contig 46826 bp, 44 predicted proteins | sample TergutCu122P5_FD_187286 | JGI IMG/M metagenome (GOLD analysis project Ga0209629, IMG submission 187286) | Cubitermes ugandensis P5 segment gut microbial communities from Kakamega Forest, Kenya - Cu122 P5 (SPAdes) (version 2) | ecosystem: Host-associated > Arthropoda: Insects > Digestive system...
GCCGATGATTTCTTCGGAATCGGCGATTACGTAAAGTACGATGCAACATTTGTCATGTATTACGACCAAGGATTAATACCTTTTCGTTCCATTACTTTTGGGAACGGGGTTTGTTATTGGATGAATCTGCCTTTCGTTGTGACCGCTCCCAATCAAGGCGTTACTTATGAAAAGGCCGGGAAAAATGAAAGTTCGGAAATCTCTTTACGAAATGCTTTATATACAGCCATTGATATTTTTAAGACCAAAAAATCAGATAGCGAGATTAATGCAAATCCATTGAAAAAGCAATACTTTGAGCGAGGATCAGATAATGAGAAATTGGATTTAACAAAAGACGAAAGTTGAGAACGGAATTGTTTCTAAAACACGCCCGGACTTCTTTCTCTCCGGAGTGCATACGTTTTTGCTTTTAAGAATTCTCCGAAAGCCTGTATGTCTTCAAATTGCGATTGTTCCTCCACCGAAATCGGTTCTCCAAAACGAATATATATCTTTTTCCCTTTTTTATTGGTTACTTCGTGGAACAAACGAATCATACGCATCCGCCAGTCGATAAAACCCAAGAAACGATAGAACCATGAATTTGTTCCGGAAATATACATGGGGACAATAGGAACCTTTGCTTTTTTAATTAGTTTTAGAACAGGGATTTGCCATTCTCTGTCTTTTGTATATGTCAACCGGGTGGATGAAACGCCTCCGGCAGGGAAAAAACCGAGTGGATGACCTCCTTTGAGATGCTCAAAGCATTGTTTCATCCCTCCGAAGCTGGATTTTACATTTGCCATTTTGCTATCTTTACTGTATGGATTAACTCCGATAAAATTTTCTTCCATCGTATCGATTCGATTTAACATCCAATTCACCATCATTTTGAAATCACTTCGTTTAGCAGCTATTACACTGATTGCTATGATACCGTCGATATGACCGAACGGATGATTCGATACCGTAATAAAAGCTTGCTTTTGAAATAAATCCAAAACATTATCGTTTTCAATAATTCGAATAATGCCTTGTCGGTCTAATAAGTCGGTTACAAATTCTACTCCGGTTTGGTGTTTGGAACCGTCGTAAACCGCATTGATTTTATTCATTCCGGTGATTCCGAAAATCATTTTTGATAGAAGACTTCCGAATTTTCCTCGCAATATGGGGTGCAAGTTGCGAATCTCATCTTTACTGATTAATTTCTCTTTCATTGTGGTTGACTATCCTATTTATTTAAAACTTTTCGGCAATAATTAAGTCGCCCGATAGCTGTAATATTTGAAAATACGGCAACGAAAAGCAAAGGGATGACAAAAATAACGATGGGTTCAAATATTGGAAATGAAAGCCAAGAAACATATAATTTATAATCGCCTGCAAAATAGTAAAAAATACCGCAAAGAATAGCTCCGCTGCTGAAAAAAATAATCCGCTCGGGACGTTGCATGAAGCCGGTTTTACATTCGATGCCCAATCCTTCGGCTCGCGCTCGGATATAACTAACCATGATTGAACCTATTAAAGCTATAAATCCGAACAACGAACTGAAAAAATAACCTTGTAGAGTCAAGTAATAACATATACCGAGAAATACAATCAATTCACTGTATCTGTCAAGAACCGAATCAAAAAGCGCTCCGTAACGCGACGTTTTCTTACCGATTCGTGCAACTTGTCCATCAATCATGTCGAAAAGGCCGGCAAATAAGATAACCACACCGGCTAAACCAATATAAGAACAATCTCCTCGTTCGCTGTGAGCGCCATAGATAAGGATAGCGGTCGCAATGAAATTAAAAACCAATCCGGTTGCTGTAATAAAATTCGGAGTGATTCCAATTTTGGTCAACCAATGAACTATCGGATCGATAATCTTATAAATGGTTTGTTGAATGATGTCTCTCGCTTTCATTGGATCTATAATATTTACCGGAAATGATTGATTCCCTAATGGCAATTAAAATTTGCGTTCAAAATTACTAAAATGTTTTGTATTATCCGATATAACATTTTAATGTCTGTAAAATGAGTAAGATAATCAAACTGTAAAGTCCTGCCAGTAAATCGTCAAGCATAATTCCCCATCCTCCTTTAACAGTTTCCATTTTTCGTATGCCTAACGGTTTAAATATATCGAATAATCGAAATAAGACTAATGCAGCCAATGCGTATAATATATAATATTTATTATCGCTCTTTACGACCAAAAGAGGAATCCATACTCCAACCATTTCATCAATAACAACTATCGCAGGATCTTTTCCCAGATAAGTTTCAACGATACCTGACGACCAAGCGCCAAGAAAAGTAAACAGGATTATTAAAAATGCAATTACTACCGGTAAATAATGAGGCTCGAATAAACGTGATAAACCCAGCCAGAGGAGTGTTGCAAAAATTGCGCCCGCAGTACCCGGCGCTTTTGGGAAATAGCCTGAACCAAATCCTGTTGCAATCAGAAAATGAAAGATTTTTTTCCGGTTCATTCAAATGTTTTTTTCCATTTGTAGGATAAGTTATTGAAAAAAGAGGCAACACTGTAAATCGGAGGCTCCGGATTTTTCGGAACTATCACATTTAATCCATTGGGATATACTTCCATGGAAATGATTTTATCCATGTACACCGGTTCGCCATCGATATGCACAATACCGGGTTTTGCTCTTCGTAGAGCAAATTTTTTAGACCGGTAGTATTGCAATTTACGATTTTTCGTTATTTGTTTTGTAAACATTTGAATGATCAAGTGTCCTACATCTAAAGGAGAAAAAGGAGAAAGAATGGCGATATCCATCATTCCGTCGTTCATATCCGCTTGTGGCGCAATATAAGCGTTATTTCCATATTGCGAAGCATTTGCACAAGTCACCAAAAAAGCTTTTTTCGTAAGTACTTCATTCTCAAAAACAATATCATACGTATTCGGTTTGAATTGCAAATATTCTGCAAAAATGCTTCTCATGTAGGTCAATGGGCCGCGATGTTTTCTCTTATTAAAACGCTCACTGACTGAAGCATCAAATCCTACTCCGCAGGTGCAGAAAAAAATACGGTTATTGGCTTTGCAATAATCAATGGTTCTAATATTATGTTCCAATATCACTTCTAATGCTTTACGACTATCCATCGGTATAGCTAAATCCCTTGCCAAGCCGTTTCCCGATCCCATAGGTATTATTCCTAATACGGAAGAAGATTCGATTAAAGCTCGCGCCACTTCATTAACAGTACCGTCGCCTCCTACCGCAATAATGTAATCAGCATTTTCTTTTACCGCTCTGCTTGCCAATTCAAACGCATGTCCTCGATATTCCGTAAAAAAAAGCTGTTTTTCAAATTGATCCGAAGGTATGTATTGATCCAATAAGTTCGGGATACGTTTTTTTGAAGTTGAACCTGAAACAGGATTAATAATCACCGTAATTTTTTCCATTCAAAATGATAAAAACATATTGCAAAAGTAATAAAAATTCAAATAGCAACCAATGAAACCCGGTGAATTTTTAAAAAGCGCTTTAAATTAAAAAAACATTGTATGTTTGCTAAAAAAATTATAACTTTGCCGCGTTTGAATTTCATGCTTCAGTAAATGATTATGTAGCATAAACCGGTTGAAGCGTTTTTTTGAGGTAAAAGATATATAAATATAGCGTTATGGAAAAAATACAAATAAAAGAAGCTAAAGGTAAACTTGGCGTTATGGTTATTGGTATAGGAGGGGCGGTAGCCACCACTTTTATAGCAGGTACATTTATTGCCCGTAAAAGAATGGGGACTCCTGTGGGTTCTATTACTCAATTAGCAACCATTCGATTAGGGAAGAGAGAAGAAAACCGTTTTTTGAAAATCAAAGACATAGTGCCTTTGGCAAATTTGGATGATATTGTTTTCGGAGGATGGGATATTTTTGAAGATAATGCTTATGAAGCGGCTCGACATGCCGAAGTATTAACATGCGAAGATTTAGATAAGGTAAAAGATGAATTGCTTGCCCTAAAACCCATGAAAGCTGTATTTGATCAAAATTTTGTCAAACGGTTACATGGCACTTGGGTCAAAGAAGCTCCTACCAAATGGGATCTGAAGGAAGCAGTTCGTAAAGATATTCAGTCTTTTAAAACAAGTAACCAAGTGGATCGAGTTGTCTGTATTTGGTGTGGAAGTACCGAAGTATATACTAAAATAAGCGACGTCCATCAAACGCTTCCCGCTTTACAAAAGGCAATGAAAGAAAACAATCCGGAAATAGCGCCTTCCATGATCTATGCATACGCATGTTTGGAAGAAGGCATACCTTATATTAATGGTGCACCGAACTTAACGGTTGACATGCCGGCCATGTGGGATTTTTCAGCTCAGACTCAAACTCCGATTTGCGGGAAAGATTTTAAAACGGGCCAAACCATGTTGAAAACCGTTTTGTCGCCCATGCTGAAAACGCGCATGTTGGGTTTAAACGGATGGTTTTCAACCAATATATTAGGGAATAGAGACGGAGAAGTATTAGACGATCCGGGTTCTTTCAAAACCAAGGAAGAATCGAAATTATCAGTGATTGATAATATTTTGCAGCCGAATCTTTATCCGCAGCTTTACGAAAATATTTATCATAAAGTTCGAATCAATTATTACCCGCCCCGCAAAGACAATAAAGAAGGGTGGGATAATATTGACATTTTCGGATGGTTAGGTTATCCGATGCAATTAAAAGTCGATTTTTTATGCCGCGATTCAATTTTGGCAGCTCCCCTTTGCCTGGATCTGGTTTTATTTATGGATTTGGCAAAACGTGCGAGCTTAAGTGGTATCCAATCATGGCTATCATTCTATTTCAAGAGTCCGATGCATGATAATGAACACATTGCAGAGCATGATTTATTTATTCAATATATCAAATTAAAAAACACATTGCGCCAACTCATAGGAGAAGAAACAATTGACTACGTTGACTAATAAAAACGAATTTTTGAATAATCAAAGCGAAACATCAAAATATCAAGGAGTTTGGGAAAGTTTAACTTTCCAGAAAGGTTATTGTTTGGAAAGTCAATCCTCCTACAATCCCATGATTTTTTTTGTTATTACCGGAAGTTTGAGTATCGAAATAAACAATGATATAACTTATCCTGTTGCTTCGAATGAAATGTTTATGACTCCGGGTGATCATTCGTTTGGAATAACCATGTTGGAACAAACCCATTTAATCATTTGTCATGTTACTATGGATGCATGGTTTGTTGAGCAGCGATGGATCGACCAATTGGTCAACTATAATAAAAACATACCCAAAGATTTTTACAAACTTCCCGTTAAAATAATAATCATTCGTTATCTCTCCTTATTGGATACCTATTTAAGAGAAGCGATAAGCCCTCCCTATTTTTTTGAGCTGAAACGCCAAGAATTATTTTTTTTATTATTTTATTATTACCCCGAAGATGATTTGGCTCAATTTTTGCAGACATTATTGTCATACGATATTCAATTTAAAAAATTTGTGATAAGCAACCGTTTTAATGCAAGAAACGTTCGAGAATTGGCAAGATTGGCGAATTATTCGACTTCGGGATTTATTAAAAAATTTCAAAAATGCTTTAGCGATTCACCCTATAAATGGATGCAAAAACAAAAGGCGAAACAAATTTCCTCTGAAATTAATCGAGGAGTAAAATCTTTACAAGAAATTGCAAACGAATATAAATTTTCATCTTTCCAGCATTTTTCTGTTTTTTGTAAAACCCATTTGGGTTCGCCACCTACAGAAATTAAAGCAAGAAAGAAGATAATGCAGTCTTTCAGTAAATAAAAGGTGAGAATCTATGTCAAAACGGTAAAAATTTATGAACTGTTATTGCGTAAATGACATTACCTTTGTACAGTTTTAATTTAAAAATTTATTAATTACACTAATATTTCAATTTTTAATTTACTTTTTATGGCAAGGCAAACATCATTCGCTCATCAAAAAAGTGTTTTGGAGCAGTTTTTATCATTATTGACAGGATTTGAGAACGACTTTAAGTTGTTGATTCAAAAATTTGATGAAGATGTTACATCTTTATATGAGGATCAAGGTTTAATGGAAGAAATTTATGAAGACTACAAGGCGACGTATTTAAATTCGTTAAATGCTACTCTATCCGACATGCAAATGAGAATTCAAGAAGAAGATATTCCTTTTATAGAAAAAGAAATCGACTTTATATCTTCTCATTGATAGACAATAGTATATACAGATTTTATTAATTTGAGGTTTTATTTTTAAAATGATTGAAGGATGGCAAAAAGTTACTCCATAAGTGAGCAAACTGATTCTGTTGGAATTGTGGAATTATTTATTACAGACTCTCTTTTAAAAGAAGGGACTGCTATAATTCCTGATTTCGGTCATCTGGAAATAAAATCTTTAGACGGCCGGCGGACGGTGTTATTTAAACCAACCGAGAGCAGCGATTCCTTTTTACGGATCATGTCGGCCGGAGGGGAAAAAGACAAGAAAAGTACAAATACCCTTTATACATCCGTATCCATCCCCTTGAAAGAGGGTAAAACCGTTAATCTTCCTAAAATAGGAGTTTTTCGCCCTGTCGTTCGCGATACAGGAGAAATACATGTTTCATTTATTTTATCTTCTTACTTAAGAAAGCTAATAAATGAAGAAGGGAATATAGATCAAGCAAAAGAAAAAGAGATCGTAAGTAAAAAAGAATTTAACGAAATAAAAGAGTCGGAAAAGCAACTCAATCTCAATCTTCGTGACGATAAAATTGAAACGCAAGAAGCAAAAAAAGACGAAATCCCGTTTAATAAAATTCAACCCTTATCGGCAAGAGATAAAACCACGACAACTGAACCCGTAAAAAGGCAAGAAATAACAAGATACGAGAAAAGTTCGTCACACAAACGAAGCACTCCTCAAATAGGTGATACCATTGTACCGGATGACAATGCCACTCGGAAGCATCGTTCAAAAAATTTGAGTGAAATTTTGCTGTTTCTCGCAGTGATAGTTACTATAATTGTCGTATTAGCCATGAGCATTCACTCCCGGAACAACAAAAAAGCGGAAGAACGAATTGCGATTTCTGTTCCAAGCGAATCAATCAATCTTCCCGCATTGGCTGAATCGCATTATGGACATTCAGCTTTTTGGGTTTATATTTACCAGGCTAACATGGATAAGTTGAATTCTCCGATTAATATATCTAAAAATGTTTCATTAATTTTCCCGGACTTAAAAACCGATTATGACGTGGATGTAACAGACAGTATGGAAATTCAAAGAGCAAATATATTATCAGATATTTTATTAAAAGAAAAGATCGGAAAATAATAATAATAACAAATAAACAATGTAATATGAAAAGATTATTTACAATTTTTTTGTCATCAGTAGTAGGCATGAGTTTGTGGGGACAAAATGTGCCGGTATCTATTTGGGGTGATGTGTATGTTGATGCCACCGGCGAAATGATGTCGCAGGGAGCTGTACATTTGGAAGCTGTTTCAGGAACGGTTCGTGCCAAAGTAGCTAATGATGGAACTATGAAAGCGGATTCAATCGTATTTTATTCCAACGATTCTATAGACGGTTTATTACAGAATCTTGGCAGTGTTGAGCCTGTTACGAATACGATAGTTGTTGTACGTAAAACTTTTAAAAACCAAGGGTATTATCAGATTTCTTTTCCATTTGACGTAAATTTAACCTCCGGGGTAGTTGATCCTGCCACCGGCAACGCTATGGTTTTAGGAACGGATTTCTATGTTCGTTATTACGATTCTCAAGCAAGAGCAGATAACGGTCAAAATACATTTGATAATTGGAAAACGATTCCCGCCGGTACAACCGTATTATCAAAAGGATTGGGCTATCGATTTGCACTTGATACCAAGTATCCGGCTGGTTCATCGGTAGATTTTACAACCGCCATCTCTACCAATGTTAACAATTTCTTTGGCTCCGGCGAGAAAACAGTTCCTTTGGTTTATTACCCGTCCAATGTCTTTGTCGGCGCTGACTCCATTGAAGGATGGAATGCTTTAGGCGGACTTTATTCTACCAATTATTTCTTTGATAATTCTTCTCCGACCTATGCTTGGAATCATACAGTTTGGTATTGGGATGCTAAAAGCGACGCAACCGGAAAGTGGAGCGGATTACCTGCTCTTCCTACAGGAGATAAAGGAATTTTGAGACCTTATGCCGATATTTTTGTTCAAACAACAGATGCCACTAATGCATCGGGCGGATTTAAATATAAAGGAGGTAGTACCGGACTTACTCTTAACAGAGGGAATGAAACTAACCCGAATATTCCCCTATTCCGTTCGTCTCAAAATGCATCCGGCAATGGAAACGACGTACTCGAATTAGATTTATCCAATGCTAACAATTCGATTCTCTCGTCGCCTGCATATTTCACTTTCAATCAAACTTTCAGTAAATTCTATAAAAAAACGGAAGATGATTTCCTGTTAGAAACTAAGAATGCAATTACTCCGATTGTTTGGTCAATAGGTGAAGTAGACGGGAGCAATACAAAATATAATTTATATGTCAACTCTCTACCAAGTGGAGAAAATGAAGTTCCTTTGGGAGTTAACATTCCGACGGCGGGCGAATATGTTTTTTCTCTGAAAGAACATATAAATCAAAATATTAAAAGTGCACTTCTACTTGATAAAACAAACGGCGTTCAAACCGAATTATTAACCAATGATTATAGTTTCCAATACAATGGACCTGTAAGAAATGAGGATCGCTTTGTTTTATTCTTTAACCGAAGCGTAACATCCATCGAACCCTTACCCGGAGCGGCGGCAATTTACGCTTACACCAATAATAATGTTTTGACTGTAAAGAATCTGCTCGATGGAGACAAGGTTCAAGTAATGGATATGACGGGACGTACAGTTGCTACAGGTAAAGCAACAAGTAATACTTATTCTGTAACTTTAAACCAAAAAGGGGTTTATATTGTTAGAGTGGGAGAATCAAAGACTTTAAAAGTCTTAAATAAATAATATTACGATTTACGAAAGTAGGTGTAATTTTATAGGGAGTATTAACATAATAATATAAACGACGAATAGAAAAAAATAAAAATGATGAAACTAAAATATATAATAATAACGGTTATCGTTTCTTTCTTGTTTGCAGGAATAGGAACAATACATGCACAAGGGTTTTATAGTAATAAAACCGTAACTACAGAGGATACTCAAACAACAGCTCCCGGTGGATTATTTCGAGCAGAGCCGGGTGCCGGAGACGGGAAAACTCCTGACCCCGGTCCCGATGCTCCAATTGGAGATGGAATCTTGATTTTAAGCCTTTTATCGGGGGCGTATACTTTGATAAAAAGAAATGAAAGAAAAAAACATGAAGATTAAACCGGAAATTTATTCCTTATTCTTTCTATTGTTATTATTGGCATCTTGTGCTTCTAAGAATTTTGTCTATTTTCAAACGAAAGAAAACAGGAAAGGAGAAATTGTTGAAATACCGTCTTATCGCTTAGAAAATTCAGTTCGTTTTCAACCGGACGACATATTGGGAATTACAGTTAATGTTCCCGGAGAATCAACAGTGGCAAGTGATTATAACTTGCCCTTGGTTCCCCAAGCAACCAGTGAGAACAGTACAGAAGAATCTGTGAGTCAAGGAATGGGGCGTCAAGCATTTTTGATTAATAAAGATGGAACAATCAATTTTCCGGTCTTGGGAAAAATAAAAGTTGCCGGCTATACTCAAAGCGAGTTGGAGGAGTACTTTAAAAAACTTTTAAGTGAAAAGTTAGTTGCACAGTCGGTTGTAACGGTTCGATTGTTAAATTTTAGAATTATTATTACGGGAGAAGTTGGATCTCCGGGGCCGATTTCAGTGGGAAAAGATCATATTAATTTGTTGGATGCTTTAGCTTTAGCCGGGGATTTAACTGTCTATGGTAAGCGCGACGATATACAATTGCTTCGTCCGATGCCGGACGGGTCCTATAAAAGAATTTCATTAGATATAAGTAAAGAAGAGATTATTTCATCTCCTTACTACTTTCTCCATCAAAACGATGAAATTTATGTTCCGCCGACAAGAGCAAAATCGCAATCGGCTGACATTAGTCCGAGGTACAGCCTTATCGTGGGTATAGGATCACTTGCAATATCCATGTATCTCTTTGTAGCCTCAATGGTGAAATAATAAACGAAACGAAAGTATAAATCTATGGAGAATAATAAGCAAGGTGAAAATGTAAAAGATCAAGGAAAAGAAATCAGTTTTCAATGGTTTTTTGTTAATTTTCTTATTCATTGGAAATGGTTTGCTTTATCAATCATTTTGTTTCTGTTAGGCGGTTACATTTATCTGCGTTATACAACCCCAATCTATAATATTAGTACCAATATTGTTTTAAGAGATAACAGGAGAGGGGGAGTAGGAAGCAGTGAAGCTACCTATTTTGAAAGGTTAGGTTATATTGACGCTAGTTCTAATGCAGAAAACGAAATGGAAATTCTCCGGTCACGTAATCTTTTGGAAACCGTTGTCATTGAAGAAGAAGCTTTCATTCGCTATTTTGTAAAAGGGAGGTTTAAAAGTACAGACCTATACGGTGGGGCAGGAAGTCGGTATTATACAGCTCCCCCGGTGACGGTTTTCTTGGATAAAAATTCAATATCCTCTTTATACTCAACTATTTCACTTAAAATAGCTCCATCTGATCATTCCACAATTTTGGTAAACGGTCAATACGGTTCGGAAAAATTTAATTATGAATTTTCATCGATCCCGGCAGTAATAAAAACTCCCATCGGAGAATTGTTGTTACTATCCGATGAAAAAGTTACTCTGAAAAAAGAATATCCTTTATATATCCAAATATTTCCCCCGTTATGGATCGCTCAATCGTACATGGGCAATTTAAGCGAGGATTTCACTTCTAAAAACACTTCGGTTATCCGCTTATCCCTGCATGAAACAAATCGCGTGCGCGGAGAGAATTTTTTAAATCGCTTGCTTCAGGTATATAATCGTGAAACTTTGGCTGATAAAAACAAAGCGGCTATTGCAGCTTCATCATTTATTGATGAGCGCTTGAAAGAATTGAACGAACAATTACGTTTATCTGAAAATACAATAGAATCTTACAAGAAAGCGAATCAGATTACTTTGGATTTAACAAATGAAGCATCCTTGTATGTTACGGACAATAATGAAATATCCAAAAAATTAATCACTTTGGGAACGAATGATCTCAAATTGGATTATTTACAAAAGGCAGTAGAAAAAAATGAAGATGATTTCAATTTATTACCGGCTGCGATTGCTATTGATAATTCATCGTTAGTTTCCAGTCTTGAAAGATTTAATCAAAGGGTTTCGGAACGGAATCGCTTATTAGCTTATACTAAAGATGATGCGCCTATTATTCAAAAAGCGAATCAACGTCTTCGATTGATAAGAGAAGATATTTTGGCTTCAATCAAATCTTTAAAATATGCTTATTCAGTTTCTAAGAAGGAAACTGAAGACATGCTTTACAAGTCGGATTCAAACATAGGCGATATTCCGAGAAAAGAACGAGAACTTTCGGATTTGCTTCGTGAACAAATCATCCAATCCAATTTATATACCAATTTACTGCGCCAAAAACAAGAAATTGATTTTACTTTATCTGTAACAACTCCAAGCGCAAAGATAATCGATAGTCCGATAACTAACGGAATTGTTTCGCCAAGAAGAATGTATTCTTACTTTATATGCTTAATTTTAGGCATGATATGTCCTTTTATTGTTATCGGTATTCGCGAGTTACTGAACTACAAACTTTCTTATGAGGAAGAAGTACGAAGATTTACAACAATGCCTATCATTATATCTTTACCGATAGTGAAAACTAAAACCCCGATAGTAGTTACTTCGAATGCTACGACATCTATAGTAGAACGTTTTCGACTTTTACGAACGAATTTACAATTTATATTGGATTCACCGGAAAAGAAATCGATTTTAGTTACTTCAACCATTAGCGGGGAGGGTAAAACATTCGTTGCAATTAATTTAGCATTGACTTTTTCATTAAAATACAAGACAATTTTGGTAGGTTTGGATATTCGACGACCTAAAATTAGCACCTATTTAAATTTACCAAAACAGATGGGAATCATTTCATACTTGACCGGCGAAGAAACAAACATTAATAATTTAATCTACAGAAATGTTAATGAAACCAATCTCGATGTTCTAATTTCCGGAATGATCCCGTTAAATCCAAATGAATTATTAATAGAGCGGACATTGGACGAACTGTTTAAGAAACTCCGTGAACAATATGATTATATTATTATTGACAGTTCGCCTGTTGGTAGTGTTTCCGACGCTTTTTTGGTCAATCGGGTTTGCGATGTTTCTCTTTTTGTTGTGCGTAATAATCTTACTCCAAAATCGGCGCTTTCATTAGCAAATGGAATTTATGAAGAAAAAAGACTCAACAATGCAAACCTTATTCTGAATGGGTTTGCTGAAGGGAAAGGTCGTTACGGTTATGGATATGGTTATGGATATGGGAAAGGTTACGGATATGGATATGGTTATGGATATGGTTATGACTAACGAAAAAAAATAATTAATTATGAACAAAACAAAAATAAATAAAAAAATTATGAAAAAAATTGTAGGATTTTTTATTATGCTGATTCTAACGACTGTCGTTTTTTCAGTCGCAGCACAAAACGATCAGAACGCTTTACGTGATGTGGTTGAGCGTAATACTTATGGGGATAATTGGTTTGTTTCTCTGGGTGGAAATGCCAATTTGTTAACTGCTGAGCAAGATGGACGTGCATCTGTGAAAGATAGGCTGACGTTTGGCGGCGCTTTCACTGTAGGAAAATGGTTTAATCCGAATTTCGGAGCGCGGATTCAAGTGATGGGAGGGAATTTGAAAGGAGTAAATGATGTTCAATATTATCCCGGGAATAATGCATATTATGTTAATTCGACTTACGGTCGTACGCATGAAACTTTCCCGATTGGTGGAGAACCTAAAGATAATCTTAATAAATATAAAATCTTTCATGCCAAAGACGGTACAACAAACTTTTTCCAAGATTTTAATTACGGAACCGCAACCTTCGATTTGATGGCTAATTTTACCAATCTTTTACGCGGCCATTACAGAGAACATAACTTAATCGATGTTATTCCGTTTGCAGGTTTAGGTTATATCCATGCATTTAATAATAAAAATACAACTCCGAATTATAACTTTTTTGTTGCGAAAGTAGGGGTTCGCGTGAATGTAAACGTGACCGATAATATTGCCATTTATCTTGAACCTCAGGGTAATGCAACAGAAAGAGAATTTGACGGTTATGCCGGAACTGCTTTGGGTGATGGTGTCGTTAATGTAAGTTTAGGTGTCCAATATACCTTTAATAAGAAATTTACAACACTTACAGACATTGTTCAATTAACGGCCGATGAAATTGATCGCTTAAACAAGAAAATCAATGATAACCGGCATTTAATTGAAAATCATCAAGGTATTCTTGAACGGCAACAAGATTTGTTGGAGCGTTTGGAAAAGTGTTGCGATGAGAAAAAGAAAGAGCCTGTAAAAGAAGTTGTTGATACCGGTTGTTTACCCGAATATGTTCGTTTTGGTTTAGATTCATACAAAATTGAACCGATAGAACAACGTAAGATTGCGGAAGTAGCGGATTATCTTAAAAAGAATCCCAACAGCAAACTTTTAATTATCGGTTACGCAGATAGAAAAACCGGGAATCCCAATTACAATTTCAAACTAAGTCAAAAGCGCGTAGATGCGGTTGCCGCTGAATTAAAACGCTCGAACATTAATGCAACTCGGATTGTGTCTGAATGGAAAGGCGATAAAGAACAGCCATTCCCGCAAAATGAATGGAATAGAGTAGTTGTAATGGTTGAAAGAAAGTAAATCAGCGACCAAAATATTTCTAAATAAAAAAGTTTATAAGTCTATGGGAATACCCTAAATAGACTTATAAACTTTTAATTATATAGGTGAACGTATAAAATTATGAGGAGGATATTATTTATTTTATTGGATGTAGCCATCATTTTCGGTAGTATTATTTTTGCATTCTATTTATTAGGGATCAATGATATGCTGGAGGATTTTCAGAAAAATTTCGAGGCATTTAAAATTGTATATCCGTTTATCGGAATTTTATACCTTGTATTAATGTATGCTTTCGGATTATACAATATTTCTCGAAAAACCCTTCCGGACGTTATTTATACTGTTTTTCTCATATCAATATCTTTAATGATAGGCATTATGGGAATCTGCTTTTTTGTGAGAGATGTGGCACTGGCTTTTCCTCGAAGCGTTATTATTCTCAGCGGTATTTTGTATTTCATTCTATTGATAATAAAGAACTTTGGGTATTGGTACGTGAGTAATCAATTGCGAACCGTAAAAAAAATAATTATTTTGGGAAACGATTCAGGAAAATTAAACCAAATAATAACCAACGATTATTCCGCATATTATGATGTGATTGGCCAATATCCGGACTATGATCCTAATATAGCCTCAAAAATAAAGATTGTTGATGAAGTTTTTATTTGTTCCGATGTTCAATCAAAAGTGCGCAAAACTATTTTACCGCTTTGTATTGCATATAATAAAGAAGTATGTTTTGTTCCTCAATATTTTGATTTAAGCATTATTTCATCTTCCCTGTATAAAACCGGCGATATCCCGACTTTTCGTATAGCCAATATGGGACTTACACCCGAAGAACGTTTTTTAAAGCGGTCGGTAGATTTGCTTTTGGGCATAGCGGCTACTGTTGTTTCTTTACCGGTGGGGATTATACTAATGATTTTGATAAAGTTAGATGGTGGGCCGATCTTTTATTTACAAGAACGACTGACCCAAGAGAATCGACTTTTTAAAATTTTGAAATTTCGAACCATGATTCCCGATGCGGAAAAAATGTCGGGACCGGTATTAGCTGAAGATAAAGATCCTCGAATAACTTCATTAGGACGATTGATGCGTGCGCTTCGTTTGGACGAGTTACCACAATTATTAAATGTTATTAAAGGAGATATGAGTTTAGTTGGACCCCGACCGGAACGCCCTTTTTTTGCAGAACAATTTGAAAAAGATATACCGGAATACCGTTTTCGGTTAAAAGTAAAAGCCGGATTAACAGGATTGGCGCAAGTGGAAGGGAAATACAATACAAGTGCTGAAGATAAATTACGCTATGATTTAATTTATATTAACAATTATTCGTTGTTAAAAGATTTGATCATCATGTTGCAAACTATTAAAATCTTGTTTCTAAAAGAAAGTACGGAAGGGATAAACTCTAAAACTCCGATTGATCAATGATTATTAGTGGAGTAAAATGGCTTGATATACCTAAAATATTGGATGAGAGAGGGAATCTTTCATTTATTGAAAAAGGCAATGATTTACAATTTGATATTAAACGAGTATATTGGATTTACGATGTTCCGGGGGGAGAAGTTCGTGGCGGACATGCTTTTAAGAAGCAAAAGGAGGTAATCATTGCTTTATCCGGAAGTTTTGATGTCGTGTTGCATACCGGGATCGATTCCGACCGTTATTCACTCAATAGATCCTATAAGGGACTGTATGTTCCGGAAATGATTTGGCGTCATTTAGAAAATTTTTCAACAAATGCTGTTTGTTTAATCTTAGCTTCGACGCTTTATTCGGAAGAAGATTATATTTATAATTTCGAAACTTTTGTAAAATTGACTCAGTCCAAATGACAGGTTCAAGCATCTATAACTGCAACGTATTTACACTGCCAAAAGTGCATAATCGGGCCGGAAATATAACTGCATTAAACAATTCGATAGAGCTGCCGTTTGATATCCGACGCGTATATTATTTATATGATATTCCGGGTGGTGAGGTTCGCGGCGGTCATGCACACAAGGAATTACATCAGTTGATTGTAGCCGTAAGCGGAAGTTTTGATATTAGTTTAGACGATGGTCTGAATAAGAAAACGGTTTCTCTGAATCGGCCCTATCACGGCTTGCATGTGATACCCGGAATATGGAGAGAATTAAGCAATTTTTCATCCGGCGCCGTTTGCTTGGTATTAGCTTCGCATCCGTATGACGAAAACGATTACATCCGCAATTATTCACAATTCATCAGTTATAAAAAATAAATGAGACCCGTATGCAAAAGTTAAATCAAGGCTTATTAACATGTTGCGGGTTTCACAGTACCTTTTAAAAACAAATTATGTATATATGAATTTTTATAAACAGTTTGTAATCAATCCGGATGAATTCAGAATCCCTCAATATACAGTAAGTCCTTTCTCAACCGATTATGTTGAAAAAAATTATAAAATTTTACAATCTGATCAACCAATTGATACAGATTTACTAACAAGCTATTTCGGAGATTATCTTTGTTTTGAAAACGGGAAATCGGCTTTATATCATGCATTATTGTATTACAAGTTGTCGAAAGAGGATGAGGTCTGTATCGTTACTTCTTCCGGGAATAAATACATAAGCAGTTGCGTGACAAGAGAAATTGAAAAATTCTGCAAATGGAGCCGACAGTTATCGGACAAAACCAAAGTGATATTAATCAATCATGAGTTTGGAACTGTTTATAAAGCAATTGATACGCTATTAAAATTGAATATACCGATCATTGAAGATATGGCAATGAGCCTCTTCTCAACCGATGTGAATCGGAAAACCGGCTGTTACGGTGATTTTACTATCTTTAGTTTACCCAAATTTTTCCCAATACAATGGGGAGGCATTCTAAAGATTAATACGCCGGATTATCAATCAAAAACATCCGGATTAGAATCGTGTCGGTCAACTGAATTACAAAAGCTACTGTCTTTTTATTTAAAAGATGCAGAAACCATTAAACTGTCAAGAAAACAAAACAACGCTCTTTTTCAATCGCATTTGTCATCCCTGGGCTTCAAAGATAGATTTCAATACAACGAGAACGAAACTCCGGCCGTATGTATGTGTTCAACTCCCGCTTCCATAAACTTGGATGGACTGAAAATTTTTTTACAACGAAACGGAGTCGAATCCAGCGTTTTCTATGGCGAGAATGCTTTTTTCGTACCGGTACATCAAAATTTAAAAGGAGAGGATATCCTTTTTATAACATCACTAATAGAATTTTACTGTAATGATAACAAGTAATATACAACTGGGAGAAGAAGTAAATATTGATCCGACAACCTCTGTCAACAACGTTACTATCGGGAATCGTGTCAAGATTGCTAAATATTGCAGTGTTTTCGGATCTGCCGTAAATCCGGCGGAAATAGGAGATGATTCATATATTGGTATGTTTTCCATTATCAATGGATACGCAGCAAAAGTGATCATCGGAAAAAATGTATCTATTGCGCAAAACGTCAACATTATGGCTGATTCCGGGCCGAATGCAAGCCCTTTGATGCAGCAATATTATCCCTTAATAAAAGGTAACGTAAAAATTGGCGATCATACGTGGATTGGCGCTAATGTTGTGATTATGCCCGGAGTTGAATTAGGCGAATGTTGTGTGGTAGCAGCCAACTCTTTCGTAAATACAAATTTTCCTCCCTATTCCGTGATCGGAGGTAATCCCGCAAAATTGATTAAGCATATTAAAAAATGATAGAAATTAAAAGATATACCGAGTCCGATAAAAAATTGTGGGATAATTTCATCGCAAGGTCGAAGAACGGAATCTTTTTGTTTCTAAGGGATTATATGGATTATCATAAAGATAGATTTACGGATCGATCCTTGATTTTTTGGAAAAAGAATCAGCCGATAGCCGTTCTACCGGCTAACGAAAACGGAAAAGAATTCATTTCACACGGGGGTTTAACCTTTGGCGGATTAATCATGGATTATACGATACGAACAATCGAAGTATTGGAAATTTTCGAATCCATGCGTAATTATTGCAAAGATACCGGCTTTCAAACCCTTCTATACAAAGTGATCCCTTCTATCTTTTCTAATTACCCGTCAGAAGAAGACCGATATGCTTTATTTATTAATCATGCTCAGCCGGTAAAAAGAGATATTTCATCCGTATTAGCATTACAAGATAATAAGATTCGATTTTCGGAAAGTAAGCGACAATCGGTTGACAAATGCAAAAAAATGGGCTTGCAAATGATCGAATCCGATGATTTCAGCGCATATTGGGAATTATTAACGGATGTTTTATCCCGTTATTCGATTAAACCGGTTCACAGTTTATCGGAAATAACGTATTTGAAAAGTAAAATGTCGGATCGAATTAAATTATATGAGGCTCGCTTCAATGATACTTTGTTGGCGGGAATAGTGATCTACGATTATTCACGTGTTGTTCATACTCAATATATGGCGAATTCCGATGAGGGGAGAAAGGTAGGAGCGTTGGATTATCTGAATGATGCGCTGATTAATCAAGTTTACTCCAATCGGATGTATTATAGTTGGGGAATATCTACCGAACAGGGAGGGAGAGTTCTTAATACCGGTTTGATACAACAAAAAGAAATGATGGGGGGAAGAGGTATTATTTTGGACACCTATAGAATAAATTTATAGTTTATAATTGTTAATATCAGTCATAAAATGCCGGAACAGTCGTTAAAGCAAAAAACATACACCGGGTTTTTTTGGAGCTTTGTTGAGCGATTCATGGTTCAATCGATTCAAATTGTTATGGGGATTGTCTTGGCTCGCCTTTTGTTTCCTTCCGATTATGGTTTGATCGGATTGATGGCTATTTTCATCGTTTTAACGGGAATTTTTGTTGAAAGTGGATTATCAAATGCTTTGGTTCAAAAGCAAAACAGAACCGAAGAAGATTTCTCAACGGTTTTTTACTTCAATATTATTGTTTGCATTGTAATCTACTCACTTATCTATATTGCCGCCCCGTTTATTTCTGCTTTTTATGATACGCCTGTGCTGACAAAAGTTATGCGCGTCTATTTTTTAAGCTTAATTATTAATGCTTTTACGATTGTGCAAAGCACCAAATTGAGAATAGCTTTGGAATTCAAGAAAAAGGCGATTTGTAATCTACTTGCATTAGTTATCAGCGGAGGAGTAGGCGTTTGGATGGCATATTCCGGATATGGGGTATGGTCGTTAGTGATGCAAGCAATTACCAACAGTTTGGTTTCAGTGATTGTATTAACGATTTTGGTACGATGGAAACCTCTTCTTATTTTTTCACGGAAATCTTTTCAACAATTGTTTGGGTATGGATCAAAACTGTTAGGCGCTTTATTAATTGATGCGATTCTTGATAATCTGTATACAGTCTCGCTGGGCCGTTATTATTCGGAAAAACAGGTGGGGTATTATACGAGAGGATTACAACTTCCCACCTTGATTGCCGGAACCCTATCGTCGATGTTGGAAAATGTAACATTTCCGGTATTGTCGTCGATTCAAAATGATAAAGAATTCCTGATAGCAATTTACAGACGCTTGATCCGAATGGTTTCTTTTCTTATCATTCCGGCAATGGTCGGCTTGGCCTTTATATCCGAATCTTTTGTACGCTATTTTCTAACTGAAAAGTGGATGCCGATCGTTGTATTAATGCAATGGATGTGCTTCACCCGGATTTTTACTCCCGTAAATTTATTAAACGCCAGCCTGTTAAATGCTATCGGACGGTCGGATCTTTTTTTAAAAATGAATTTAATCCGATTTCCCATTATTATAACTATATTATTGATTACTATTCCTAAAGGATTGGAAGCAGTTGTCATTGGTCATTTTATAATGTCGCTCATCGGTTTTTTAATTAATTCATTTATGCCCGGAAAGATTTTCGGTTACGGTGCAATCGCTCAAATAAAAGATTTATTGCCGGCAATGATCTCCTCGGTAATTATGCTTCTTGTTTTAATTCTGAGTACATCCTGCATAGAACACGATCTTATAAAGATGATTGTGAGCGTAATTGTGGGAATAGCAAGTTATTTAATTGCAAGTTATATATTAAAAACAGGAGAAATAAAAGAAATATATTCATTAATAATCAATAATTATAAAAAACAGATCAATAGGACAAAGAATAATTAACAAAATGCGAAAAGATAGTAAAGTTTACTTATTTTTATCTCGATGGAAGCGTCGTATCGGATACAATTTCAATTTATTGAAAACCTTGTCCGTTAATTTCAAATTTCTTCCATTCAATCAGGCAATACATCTTCCCATTTTTGTATATGGGAAAGTACATATTTTTGGTCATTCGGGTAAAATAATCATTGATGATCGGATAAGAACAGGAATGATCCATTTGGGTATGAATACGGATAGATTTTCTGCTTCCAAAGGGAGTGCCTTTATTAATATTGCCGGGACATTAATTTTTAAAGGCACTGCATTATTTTCAATCGATTATACATTAAATATTTTTGGAGAATGCACCATAGGCAAATATTCTGCTTTTGGAAATGGTGTGAAATTTTTTTGTGGAAATAAAATATATTTGGGGAAATGTTGCAGAATCACAGTCGAATCTCAAGTTTTTGATACCAATTTTCATTATATGCGAAACATTGAAACAGGTCGAGTTTACCTGCGCGATGGGATGGTTGAAATCGGCGATTATTGTTGGATTGGAAATCGAACAACGATAACGAAAGGCACTCGCTTGCCCGATTTTTCAATAGTAGCTTCTAATAGTTTGGTAAATAAATGTTTTATTTCAAGTGAAGAAAAATATCCGTTTTTTGCCGGAGCGCCGGCAAAAATTATCGGTTCTACACGCGTGAGAATTTTCGATCCATTAGAAGAAGAAAAGATCGATTGGTTTTTTAAAAACAATCCGGATGCAACCTATTATCAAGGATTACCCGGTGAAAAGTACGAAGACGAAGAATTAGAACGCTTCTTTGATCAATTATAAATTATTCTAAAACACTATGATTCCCTTTCTTGATTTACAAAAAGTAAATGCTCAATATGCCGGCGAATTGAAACAAGCAGCCGCTGAAGTGATTGATTCCGGATGGTTTCTGCAAGGAGAACGAGTAAAATCATTTGAACTGCAATTAAAAAGCTATCTGGGCGTTAACCATGCAATTACTTGCGCAAACGGTTTAGATGCCTTGCGTCTGATATTGAAAGCGTATATTGAATTGGGAATAATGAACGAAGGCGATGAAGTGATTGTTCCGGCCAACACGTTTATCGCTTCTATTTTGGCAATCACCGATAATCGATTAAAACCTGTGTTTGTGGAACCGGATATTCAAACCTACAACATCAATATCTCTCTGATCGAACAAGCGATAACTCTACGAACAAAAGCCATCATGATTGTGCATTTGTATGGAAGAGTTTGTTGGGCAGACGAACTTGAAGCTTTGGCACGGAAATACCGTCTGAAACTGATTGAAGACAATGCACAAGCAATCGGCGCTAATTGTTACGCGCCGGATGGAACGAAGAAAAAATCGGGAAGATTGGGCGATGCTGCGGGAAACAGTTTCTATCCGGGTAAAAATTTGGGCGCCTTAGGCGATGCCGGAGCTGTCACTACCGGAGATGACGAATTAGCTACTGTCGTTCGCGCTTTAGGTAATTACGGATCAAGAGTAAAATATGTCAATGAATATCAAGGCTTAAATAGCCGGACAGATGAAATTCAAGCAGCATTTCTATCAGTAAAACTGAAATATTTAGATAAGGAAAATGAAATCCGGCGACGAATTGCAGATATTTATGTAGGAAATATTCGAAATGAAAAAATTATCTTGCCTATGATTTCCGAGCAAAAGGATGCCCATGTTCATCATTTATTTGTCATACGAACAGAAAAACGAGATGAACTGCGTGCATATCTTGAAAACAACGGAGTACAAGCATTGATTCATTACCCTATTCCGCCACATAAACAAAAAGCATATAAGACACGGAACGAAGAATCTTATCCTATAACCGAAAAAATACATCGGGAAGTGTTAACAATTCCGATGAGCCCGGTCATGACGGAGGTGGAAATTGAACGAGTGATTGACTTATTAAATAAGTATTGATATGAGAAAAACGATCCGGAAATTACGTCAATTGTTCATTGGTTTTTTACTCCAACGCCGATCAAAAAGCGGTTATTACGCCATCAATATGAATACTGATGGGATGGGATTGGGAGCAAGAATCATTAACATGCTTGAGATTTTATTATATTGCGATACAAAAGGCTATATTCCACTGTTTCAATTCAATTACAAAGAAAAAAACAATACGACGGATTATTTTAAGGAATTGTTTTATTACAAAAATGAATCGCTCCGGCCCTCTAAAATTATATATACCACCATCCGCGATACAAGCGATTTAATCCGGAAAAATTTTGATAAGCAACTACGGTTGAATATGGCTAAAGATTTGTTTGAAAAGTATTTGGGTTTTAGTCCGAAAATTATGGAAGAAGTAAATGCCTTTACAAATCAACGGTTTACGGGAAAACGGGTTTTGGGAGTACATTATCGAGGTACCGATAAAACGATGGAAGCGCCGGAAGTAACGATTGATGAACTGTTACATTGGATTCGTACGCTATTGGCAAATGATCCGGCATTAAATCTTATCTTTCTTTCGACCGATGATGTCAAAGTTATTCAGTATATTACAGACTCAAATCTACCGATTCCGATGATTTCTCGTGACGATGCCATACGTTCCGAAACCGGCGATCAAATTCATTTGAAGCAAGAGTATTCGAAAGTTACCATCAATCACGATGCGATAGTCAATTGTTTGATCTTATCGCGATGCGATCATCTCCTAAAAACAGCCTCATTATTGAGCGATTGTTCGGTCGTTTTTAACCCCGGTCTTCCGGTTTCGGTCATTAATTCGCCCTTTCAACACAAAACCTGGTGGCCTACATCCGAGATTAATTCGTATGCATTATTAAATGCAAAAACTTAAATTATATGCAAATAGTTATGGATTTTCATCACGTAGGAATCGCAGTTCATTCGATCGAGGAAACGGCAAACCGATATAAAGACCTTGGATATAGTCTTACGGAAACCATAAAAGAACCGATCCAAAACGTGTATCTTGCGTTTTTGAAAAAAGAGGGCAGTCCTTTGTTGGAATTAGTGCAACCGGTGGATAAAACTTCACCTGTATCTACTATTTTAAAGAAAGTGGGTGTTTCATCCTATCATTTCTGCTATGAATCAAACGATTTGCTAAAAACGATAGAAGAACTTGAAAACCGAAATTATAAAGTATTGGTGGAACCGATCAAAGCAGTTGCATTCAATAATAGGAAAATCAGTTTTTTATATCACTTGGATGTTGGATTAATTGAATTATTGGAAAAATAAATATGCTTTTTAACTCGCTTGAATTTTTACTTTTTTTTACGCTTGTTTTTTCTATTTATTATTTCTTCTTGAATGAAAAAACAAAACTGCAAAATATTCTGTTGCTTATCGTAAGTTATGTATTTTATGCATGGGCCGATTGGAAAATTTTGCCCTTATTGATTGTAACAACAGCCGGCTTTTATGGATTGGGAATCGCAATATTTAAAGCAAAAAACGATAAGCAAAAACAATTGTTTACGTTATTAAGCGTAATCATTGGAGTAGGAACCTTGTTGTATTTTAAATATTTTAATTTCTTTTTATCCTCCTTTAAGGAGTTATTTGAGAGTTTTGGATTACAAACCAATTTGCATACCTTCAAAATTATTTTACCCATAGGTATCAGTTTTTATACTTTCCGCTTATTAAGTTATGTAATTGATATCCAAAGAGGGAAGTATGAACCAACTAAAAACGTTATTACCTTTGCCGCTTATGTCGCCTTTTTCCCATGCATTTTAGCCGGCCCGATCGATCGTCCCAACACCTTTATCCCTCAATTAAACAAAAAACGAACTTTCGATTCGTCCTTAGCAATCGACGGGTTGAGACAAATTTTATGGGGCGCTTTTAAAAAAATGGTCGTCGCGGATAATATTGCTCCACTTGTCAATCAGATTTTTGAAAATCAAGATACAATGCCGGCAAATCGTTTATTACTCAGCGCTGTTTTATATACGTTTCAAATGTATGGCGACTTTTCAGGCTACACCGATATGGCGACCGGCATTGCGAAATTGTTAGGCTTTCGGGTAACAAAGAATTTTAATTTCCCCCTCTTTGCACAAAATATTGCTGATTTTTGGCGGAGATGGCACATTTCGCTTACATCCTGGTTAACGGATTATATTTTCATGCCTCTGAACATCAAGTGGCGAAATTGGGGAAATTGGGGAATGATTGCGGCGATTATTATTAATTTTGTAATCTGCGGGTTATGGCATGGCGCTAATTGGACTTTCGTTGCTTGGGGTTTTTACCACGGGCTCCTTTTTATACCGATTATTATTTCAGGCGCCATGTTTAAGAAGACAAAAATTACGGTTACCCGCCGGGGCTTGCCTGTTCCGAAAGTTTTTGGTAAAATGCTGTTCACTTTCTTTTTAGTGATGATGGGACTCATTCTATTTCGCGCCGATAATATTTCTCAAGCTTACAGTTATATTACCCGTTTGTTTTCTGTTTCCTTATTTTCATTAAACGTAGGAGAATATGATGTCGGCAGAATAAAATTAGTTTTGTCGTGCATCATGATTTTGGTTCTTCTTTGCATCGAATGGTTGGGAAGAGACAAAGAACATGCCTTGTATGATTTAGGTATCAAACAAAAATGGATGCGGTATGCTCTGTATTATTTTCTTCTGTTTTGCATTTTAGTCTACAAAGGGAGCGAGCAACAGTTCATTTATTTTCAATTCTAACCGTAATGAAAAATTTTTTATATCGAATCCTTTTATTCTTCATTCCGCTAATTATCCTTACTATCGGAGGTGAAGTCTATGTAAGAACCTTGCCAAATCAGTATAAACAGAAAAGAGATCAATTAGTTGCCAATGCAGATAGTATCGAAATTCTGATTATGGGAAGTTCGCATGCGATGGATGGAATAGACCCCGGCCAATTTTCTTTATATGCTCATAATTTGGCGTTTGCAAGTCAATCAATATACTTTGATAAAAAGTTAATTGAAAAATATCTGCCCTTATTGCCAAGATTAAAATATGTTATACTCATGCTGGATTATAACAGCCTCTATTATGATCACGATGAAAGCAGGGACTTTTTCTATAAATATTACTATAACCTTGATTATAAGGACCGTAAATTTTGTAAAGAATTTTTTTTGCAATCCTTTTTTGTTTATACACCCGAACAGACCTTATCCTTGTTATTTAAACGGCAAGAGGAATTAGTAAAAGGCTGGGTAAACAAAGTCGGAAGGAATGATCAAGCGGTGACCTCTGTGGAAAAAAGCAAACTCCGGGCTAAAGGATTTGATTATACAGTGAACACTTGGCAAGGGGGAGATTCGGTTCTCAATGATTTGGAAGCGCTAATCAACCGCTTGCAATCAAAAAAAATCACCCCGATTTTAGTAACATATCCACATTATTCAATAATCAGAGGTTATATGAACCCAACGATTATTGAACGAACCCGAGAGGTTGGCAATTCCTTGAGTCAAAAGTATCAAATCCCTTTTTTGGATTATTTTGCAGACGATAGCTTTACCATTGCCGATTTTTTTAACTCCGATCATTTAAATGTACAAGGAGCGGCGAAGATATCGAAAAAAATCAATGCAGTGATTATGAATTTGGAAAATCAATAAAATGCTATGGAACAAGGAAAACCTATTGATATACCGTTGGTTTCTGTGATTGTTCCTTCCTACAATCACGAAGCGTATATTGAAGAATGTATTTTAAGTATTGTCAATCAAACCTATAAAAACTTTGAATTGATTGTTATCGACGATGGGTCTACCGATCGTTCCCACGAAATTTTGGAACGACTTCAAACGAAATACGGCTTTACTTTGGTTTTTCAAGAGAATCAGGGAGTTTCTAAAACAATGAACCGTGCAATTCGTCAATTTGCGCATGGGAAATACATCACCGGGTCAGCATCCGACGATTACATGATGCCGGATAAAATTGAACGTCAAGTACGATTTTTAGAAGAAAATCCCGATTATGACATGCTGTTCGGCAAAGTCTATATGGTAGATGAAAAAAGTCAAATTATTCCGGACTTGGTGATTTTCGAGCCATTCGATGAGCCGGTAAAAACGATTCCGTTTGAATTGTTAATTGAGAACAATCGGATTCCCGCTCCATCGATTCTGTTTAGCCGGGAGGTATGGGAAAAATCGGGAGGGTATGACGAAAATAGTACGATCGAAGATTTTGATTTATGGCTTAAGATTGCTTATCATGGCAAAATTGCCTACGTGAACGACTATTATGGGTATTACCGGTGGCACTGGAAAAACGCTTCTACGCACGTATTGAAGGTTTATACCGCTACTTGGGAATTAGTCCGCAGTTGGAAAGACCGAATGCCGCCCGTTGTTGCAAAACGAGTATTGGCGCGCAGAGATTCCTTAACTTTTTGTATTTTAGCAAGGAAATACAAAAAAGAATCGCTCCGTTACTTGAAGCTGAATCACCCCTATTGGGACCGGTTCATGATTGCGAATTATGGAAAAGGTTTATTTAAACTACTGTTTAATTGGAATCATAACCCTGACTGGAAATGAATATTTTACTAATCAACGATTATCTGGAAGGCGGAGGCGCCGAAGCTGTGTTTCGAGAACAATTTGAAATACTGCAAAAGGACTTCTATACGGAAATGTTCTATGCATTTCAGACCATCTCCGATAAAGCGATATCGCCTTTATCTTATATTTATTCTTTCCATTTTAAACTCCGGTTAAATCTTGTCCTTCGCAACCGCCGCTTCGATTGCGTAATTGTACATAACTACAACAGCGCTTTATCCCCTTCTATTTTGGATACTCTTGATCAATATAAAAAAAAGAATGCATGCAAAATAATTCATTATGCTCACGATTATCATTTGGTTTGCCCGAATCGGGGATATAATTATTTCGTGAAGGGCAAAAGGATTAACTTCCAAAAGCCTCCGGTTTTTTATGATATTCTTTCCAAAAAATTAGACGAGAAAGGCGCTGCTTATAGTCTTTTGAAGAAGTTGCAATGGGTATTTGCTTATACCCTCCGACACAAGCAAAAAGTATTTGACTTGATTTTAGCTCCGAGCGACTTTTTAGTCCGACAAATTCAATTTAAGTACCCGAAACAGGATGTTCAAAGGATGTATAATGTATGTAATTCGCTGAACTTTGCTAAACCGGCCGATTTGAAAGAAAAACATACGACACTCCGGTTGGTTTATTTCGGACGATTGGATCCTGCAAAAGGGTTAGTAAGCTTTATAGAAGCGATTCGCAATTCCCCGCTCGATTATTTTTTTACGATGATTGGAGAAGGAGAAGAATTTACGAATATTCAACAATGTATCGAGCGCTATGGATTACAGAACCGGGTAGCGCTTAATCCCAAATTGAGTCAAGCGGATTTATTTGCCGAATTATCTCAATACGACGTTTTTGTTCTACCCTCTTTATGGTACGAAAATGCACCCTTGTCTATTGTTGAAGCGGCTTCGCTCGGCTTAGGACTTTTTTTATCGGGTCATGGAGGTGTCTTGGAAATCGGGGAAATTTGCAAGGCCGTTCATTTTTTTAATCCGTTCGACCCGAACGATGTGGCTTCAAAATTAGAGGTATTATATAAAGATTTTATTTCTAATTCTTTGCCAAAAGCCGATCTCGAACATTTACAGATATTGTTTTCAAAAGAAACTTATATCGAGAATCTGAAAAAACATCTTCCGATGAGGAATTTGAAGACAACCCGAAGAGAATTGTAAACAATCGCTAAAAAACAACCACGAATTGGAAAAAATGTTATATCTTTGCTTCGAGAAAATGTACGTTTTATTTCCATTTATGTAGAAAACATTAAAACGGGGATTAATTAAAAATATGCAATTTTTATTCAGAGTCATCTTATTGTTTTTAATTGTTTTTAATTTTCGAGTGCCGATATTTTACAATTCGTCATTTGTATCAATCTTTTTATGCACAATCTATTATATTAATAAAAGAAACACCATTCCTTTTACATACTTTTATCAGCGCTACAATGCGGCAATTTTATTAGCAACCGTCACGCTTGCTTTTCTTGTTTTTTTAATAGCATTCCTGCATAATACGGAAATCGCTTCCTCACGGGAAAAACGAATGTGGGTAGAATTTATGATGTTGTGGGCTGTGGTTTATGTACTGCCGCTATTGATTGAAGGGAAAGAATCGAATGCGCTGAATGAATTGGCGCTTCTTATATGTTATGCGTATGCAATCCAAGGAGCTATCAGTTTAGCAGGCTATTTATATGCCCCATTTGGTAATTTGCTTATAAGCATTAAACCTCAGGAATTACAAACTGCATATACTGAAGCAACTATTTCGAACCGATTCAGGTTTTTAAATTTATCGGGAGTTTTTCTTGTGGAACTGACTGCATCATTTGGCGTTGCATTTATTGCGTTTTTTTGGCTGCAGTTGAAGTCCAATCATTTTTATATGATCGGATGGAAAAAATATGCCGTTTTCTTTTTTATCTTTATGGGAACCGTCTTTTCAGGACGAACCGGATTCATCGGTTTAGTAATGGGTATTGCCGGGTGGTTATATTTTTCGATAGACAGGGTATTGTTGTTCCTGCAACGAAATATGAAGTACATTATTGCCTCTGTTTTGGTTCTATTTATTACTTATAACTTTGTCCTTTCCGGGAGGCAACGCCAATCGTTTAACAATGAAGTATTTCCTTTTGCCTTTGAGTGGTATTACAATTACATGGATTATGGTAAATTTGAAGTAGGTTCTGCCGAAGCTACTTCGGAACATTATTATTATTTATCGGATGAAACCTTATTAAAAGGGCATGGCATTGATGCATTTGGCGGGAAAAGCCCCTATCCCCATTCGGATGCGGGATATATGAACACCCTCGTTTACGGAGGAATCCCCCTTTTGGTTTTTTTAATTTTTTACCAATGCTTGTATTCGGCTCGCCCAATGGCCATCGCTCTAAAAACTAATTCGCGCAAAAGCCGGATAAACTTGGGATTTTTTTTACTGCTATTTCTATATATCTTTATTGTGGAGATTAAAGCGCCTGCCGTCGGATTTCTGCATGCCGTGGAAGTGATGTATCTTGCACTCGGTTCCGCTTATGTAATACAATATTCTTTTCAAAGAGAAAAAGGGGAATTGACCGAATGAAAATAGTTTATCTGCTGCCGGGGGGGCTGTTTAATCCGGGCGGTATGGAGCGGGTTATTATTAGTAAAGCCAATTATTTAGCGGAAAATTCGGGCTATGAGGTATCGATCGTTACCACCGAACAATTGGGACGCCCCGTTTTTTATCCGGTATCAGATAAAGTTCATTTGCACCACTTGGATGTAGGCATTTATGTGAATTTCGGAAAAGAAAATTATGCTCAAAAAGTCATTTCACGTTTTCTGAAAACCCGGGATTACCGCAAAGCTTTGGAAAAACTATTGAGTGAAATAAAGCCGGATATCACAATCTCTACATTAGGGATCGATATCGATTTTTTAGACAAGATTCACGACGGAAGCATTCATTTGGGTGAACTGCATTTCCCCGGTAATTACCGGCACATCATGGCAAAAAAGATGTATACCTGGTTTTTCCCCATTTGGGTAGAAAAAGTCAGAACCCGTTTGTTACGAGAAAAATGCAAAAAGCTCACGCGGTTCATTGTCTTAACCGATGAAGAAAAAATGAATTGGAAAGGGGTCGATCATGTGGAACTAATACCGAATGCACTTTCCTACTTCCCCGAGGAAATTTCCGCATGCTCCTCCAAGAAAGCAATTGCCGTCGGACGATTAGTCTATGAGAAAGGTTTCGATCAATTGATTGAATCTTGGAAGATTGTCCATGCAAAACATCCCGATTGGTCTCTGTCGATATTCGGGCAAGGCGATCAAAAAGATTCGCTCAATCAACAAATTAATCAACACGGATTAAGTTCTGTGATAGAAATTCATGAGCCGGTAAAAGATATTTATTCCCGTTTTTTGGAACATTCGATGATGCTTTTTCCATCCCGATGTTTAGATGCGCTTCCGATGGTTCTGATCGAAGCCATGTCCTGCGGATTGCCTTTGGTCGCTTTCGACGCTCCCTGCGGGCCCAAGGATATCATCACCGACGGGAAAAATGGATTTTTGGTACCTTCGGGAAATATTGAACGTTTTGCGGAAAAAGTTTGCTTGTTGATTGAATCAGAAGAACTGCGCCAAACCATGGGAAAATCGGCATGGCAAATGTCGTTCGACTACCACGAAGAAAAAATAATGAATCAATGGATTCAATTGTTTAATGAAGTGACAAGGTTCAGAACTAAAAGTTGAGGGTATGAATGAATTGAAACAGTTGAGTGCGGAACAATTGGAAACATTCAACACAGAATATGTGAACGGGGTATTTTGGGATGCTGTTGTAAACCGGATCGATACCTATTTCCCAACCGGAAAATTCACGTTTTTGGATATCGGGGGAGGCAATGGCGTTTTTACCGATCGGGTGCTTCAATACTATCCTCTGTCGGAAGCTGTTTTATTGGATAATGCTTCCAATTTAATCGAAATCAATACGAAACATCCGAGAAAGACGATTATCCCGGATTCTGTCGAAAATTTGGAAAACTACTTAACGACCTATTCAATCGATATCGTCTTCATAAATTGGGTTTTACATCACTTGGTTTCCGATACTTATCAAAAGACAAGGAACAATATGGTCAATACGCTTACCACCATCCAACGAAATAAATACGTAAAATACCTTGCCGTTTTTGAAAACATGTATAATGGAATACTTGTTGATTCGCTCCCAAGTCAACTAATTTATCACATTACATCTCTAAAATCCATTCGTTCGTTGGCACGAAAAATGGGAGCAAATACGGCCGGAGTAGGCGTATCTTTCTTGTCAAAGAAAATGTGGATCAAGCTTTTTAGTTCTATTTTCGGCAAAACGAATATTGAAATTACCGATTTTCACTATTGGGACGTGCCGGTGATACGAAAAATCTTTTTGCATATTAAAAATATACACATGAGTTTGTTTTGGATAAAGATTGGATAGAGAATTAGGAATTAAGAATTAAGAATTAAGAATTAGGAATTGTAATTATATATTATGAATGGTTCGCTTGTTGATTCAATTCGGTTATCAGTTGTAGTTCCTTGTTATAATGAGGAAGCTACAATTCTTTTGTTTTATGAAGAAATGGTAAAACAAATGTCCTCCCTTGTAGAAACAAAAATCTTGCAAGGATATGAATTTGTTTTTGTGGACGACGGTTCAAAGGATTCATCCGCCGGCTTATTGCGTAACTTAGCGCAGCGAGACGAACGAGTCCGGTACCTGATTTTTTCTCGGAACTTTGGGAAAGAAGCTGCGATATTTGCCGGTTTGCAAAAGGCATCCGGACAATATGCCGTTGTAATGGATGCCGACTTGCAAGACCCGCCTTCGCTCATTCCGCAAATGCTTGAAGCGGTCATTTCAGGTGAGGTCGACTGTGCCGGGACGCGCAGAGTCACTCGCAAAGGGGAGCCTCCGATTCGTTCGTTCTTTGCTCGCAGTTTTTATCGTTTCATGGCTAAATTGAGCGATATAGAAGTAGTTGACGGCGCAAGGGATTTCCGGTTGATGAACCGCATGTATATCGATGCCGTACTGTCGTTGCGGGAAAGAAACCGTTTTTCAAAAGGTATTTTCCCTTGGGTCGGCTTCAAAACCCAATGGTTTGAATATGAAAATGTAAATCGAATAGCCGGAGAAACCAAATGGTCGTTTTGGAAATTATTTTTGTACTCTTTAGACGGAATTACTGCTTTTTCATCACGACCGCTCGCTTTTGCTTCATTCATAGGAACATTCACTTTTTTAATATCCTTAGTTCTAATTATTTTCGTTATTGTCCGCCGAATTATTTTTGGAGATCCGGTTGCCGGTTGGGCGTCAACCATTTGTATTATTTTATTATTAAGCGGGATTCAACTTTTTACTATCGGTATTTTAGGACAATACCTTGCCAAGACCTATACGGAAGTGAAGCAACGTCCGCATTATATTGTAAGGGAACAAAATTAATGGGCAACTCTTTCTATCCGCAACCGCAGGCTATTCAATACAACGCTGACACTGCTTAGCGCCATTGTTGCTCCTCCAATCATCGGGTTGAGCAGAAAACCGGTGAAGGGATACAGAACGCCTGCCGCTATTGGAATAGCAATCAAATTGTAGATAAATGCCCAAAACAGGTTTTGACGAATCGTCCGGCCGGTAAAGATTGAAAGCCGGATAGCTTCAGGTATTTTTGCTAAGTCGGAAGAAATAATTGTCATTTTAGCTGCATCTATTGCAATATCACTTCCTTTACCCATGGCTATGCTGATGTCGGCTTGTGCAAGCGCAGCGCCGTCGTTGATGCCGTCACCGACCATGGCGACTGTTTTCCCGGTTTCCTGCAACTGTTTTACAAATAACGCTTTTTCTTGAGGAAGAATCCCGGCGTGATAGCGCTTTATTCCAACGCTTGACGCAATTTCTTGCGCCGTTGCTTCATCATCTCCGGTCAGCATATACACCTCAATACCGGAAGCATGGAGTTGTCGAACGGCTTCAGCCGAGTTTACCTTCACAGGGTCGGTAATTGCAGCTACTGCCAAAACTTGCTTTCCATCGGCAAAATAAATAACGGTATCGGCTTTTTTTATCCGACCTTTTGCCTTTATTTCCAATCCGTTGTCTATCCGGATATTATTTTCAGTCATCCATTTTCTGTTTCCTGAAAAATATTGTTCTCCATGGGTATAGCCTCTTATTCCCTTTCCCGTGACACTTTCAAAGCGGTCGATGGAACCGGAATCGGTATCTTCGAAATAATGAATTATGGCTTCAGCTAATGGATGTTCGGAGTGTTTTTCCAAGCCGGAAAAGATATTTTTCTTGCTATCGTCTTCGTTCAGCCAAAAAATATCGGTCACGGCAGGCTTTCCTTCCGTAATCGTTCCGGTTTTATCAAGTACCACAGTATTAACTTTTTTAGCAATCTCCAAACTTTCCGCATCTTTGATAAGAATTCCTCTTTCCGCTCCTTTTCCTATTCCTACCATAATCGCAGTCGGCGTAGCCAAACCCAAGGCGCAAGGGCAAGCGATAATCAAAACCGTCGCCAACGCCAAAAGACCCTGAATAAAACCGGTTTCTTGGTCGAATAAAATCCAAAGAACACAGGATAAGACAGCAATTCCAATGATAACGGGAACAAATATGCCGGCAATCTTATCAACCAACTTCTGAACAGGCGCTTTGCTTCCCTGCGCATCACGGATCATACGTATGATTTGAGCCAAAACGGTATTTTGCCCGACTTTCCGGGCGCGAAAACAGAAGCTTCCCTTTTGATTCATGGTTCCGGCATAAACTTGACTGTCTTTTTCTTTGAGAACAGTTATCGGTTCGCCGGTAAGCATGCTTTCGTCCACATACGAACTGCCTTCTGTTACCAACCCATCGACGGCAATTTTCTCTCCCGGTTTTACAAGCAGAATATCATCGACCGCAATCCGATCGATGGGAATTTCGCTCTGCTCACCGTCTTCATTGACGACAGTAACCGTTTTAGGCTGAAGTCCCATCAGTTTTTTAATGACGGAGGAAGTATGTCCTTTGGCTTTTTCTTCTAACAAACGTCCCAAAAGAATAACGGCAATGATGACGCCGGCAGCCTCAAAATAAACATGCGGATGGTTGCCTCTCGACAGCCAAAATTGCGGAAACAAAACATTGAAGACACTGAAAAAATACGCGATTCCGGTGCTGAGTGCAATTAATGTGTTCATATTTGCAGAACCGCGTTTCAATTGTTTCCAAGCATCCGTAAAAAAATTGCGTCCTAACAAAAAAACAACGGGTGTGGACAATAACCACATAATTGTATTTGCGTAAGGTATATTCATAAACAGCATCCCTATGACGAGTAAAGGAACGGATAAAACAATCGCCCAAACTGTACTTTGCTTTAACTTTTTATATTTAGCCTCATGCGCCTGTTCTAACTCTTCGGCAATATCGTTGCGGGAATCGGTCAACAGGTCGTAGCCTGCTTTTTGTACGGCTCCACGTAATAATGCCGGAGAAACCTGTGACGGATTATATTCGACTGTTGCCGTTGCAGCCGCATAATTGACTGTGGCGCATACGACTCCGCTTTGCTTTTTTAATGTTTTTTCAACCGTTACAGCGCAAGCGGCGCAACCCATTTCAAGAACAGGAAAAGTCTGTTTTTCGATCTTAGTTTTTGCCATAGTTTTTTTTTATTGAATGCGGATGATTCTTTGAAAATCTATATCATCTGCATTCTTTTTTCTAATTGACGGGCATCATCTCGGAACAAGGAATCGTATTTTATGCGGTAATAACGTTATTTCTATTGGGAAATCCACATTCAGCAATATTCCGTCCGTCTCGCAGCGAACCGGCTGCAAGGCGCTGATTGTAATACGAGCGCTTCTGATTATATTGACCGATGGATGCATATTTATTTCCCCTTTCAATAAAGCATTTAGCAGCGAAAGAATATCTCTCAACCGGATACGTTGCACCAGCATCATATCGAACATCCCGTCGCAAGGGTTTGCTTTGGGTGTTTGCTTTAAGCCGCCTCCCGAATAACAGCCATTTCCTATACAAATGGTTAAGATGTCACCGTCGATCTGTTCTTTTTCTGTTTCAATACATAATTGCTTATAGCGCAACGAGAAGATGGAACGAAAAACGGAAACGGTATAGGTCCACGAACGGGGGCCTACCCATTTTCTTAAAGCATTTGCCCGATAGACAACATCCCCGTCAAATCCAAGTCCGGCGGCATTAAGGAAATAGTGGCGCCGGTTTTCCAAAGACTCTTTCTTCGTAATCAAACCGACATCTATTTTGATTTGCTTTCCGTAACGGAAATAATCGGTTAGATTGGTTTTTCCGGTAATATTCCACTGCCTGACCCAATCGTTTCCCGTTCCCGAAGGAACAGCGGCTATACAGATTTCTTCCGTAGAAGTGCAATTGGAGGTAAAGATTCCGTTAATTACTTCATTCAATGTCCCATCGCCGCCCATAACCACCAATTGCTTATAGCCTTGGTTAACAGCCTGTCGCGCCAATTCCACAGCATGTCCTTCTCTTTCTGTCAACCGAGATTCGCTTGTTTGTCCACAAGCTTGCAAAGCAGCTTGTAATGATTTTAGCCATCGATGATATATTCGTTTGCCTGAACAGGGATTTACAATAATATACCAATCGAAGCCCTCTCCACCGGCTCTTCCCCGCAAGGAAGGGGAGTCGGATTGTTTCAGTCTTTGTTCCTGAAATGATGATGTATAATGATTTAATATCATCCGTTGTTTAATTCAAACTGTTTTTCCTAAAAAGTAACAGGTCAAAAAGACTTGGGCTCATTTTGTCCTGAAAAGATACGAAAGATTCACCCCGATAATCTGATTGGGGGATGCTTGAAAAAAATCTCCTCTTGTACTGTTGAAAATATCGGAAAGTCCGAAGTAATACCTGCCGTCGAGAATAAATGAACCGATTTTCGTTCGGAATTCAAGTCCCATTGACCCTTTTAACCCGTAATCAAAGGAATGTTGGACAGAGGTTCTGTAATAAGAATCACCGGCTTCATTCTCTTTGTAATTGTGTATGTTGATTATTCCTACTTCTTTTTCTCCAATATAAAAACCGATTTGCGGACCGATGTTAAAAATCAATCGAACAGGTTTTCCCAAATTGAAATACACATGGGTCATGATCGGTATTTCCAAGTAAGCGATTGAACGAGCGTAGGAATTATTTAAGTTAACCGAATCGGTTCGTTCCTTCCAACCGCGTTGGGAATAGTTTAATTCTACTTGAATCCCGAAGGTCTGCTCGGAAATATATCGTACTGTGATTCCACCGGAATATTGCTTGAGATATTCTTGAGGAACCGTTAAATAAGAATTAAAACCTACTTTGGATAAAGTCATTCCGCCATTAATGCCGTATGCCCATTCGGGAGTAAAAGAACCGGTTTGAGAAAATGCCTGTTTTCCGCATAAGAAGATGGCAATTAAAACGACAATCTTTACAGGCTTCATGGAACAAGAGTCTTCGTGATGGAATAATCCGAATTGTAATTAATGAAATACATATTCGTATTAATAAAACCGCCCCAATTATTGATTCTTTCAAAATAAAAATCAGATTGCACGCCTTTATATTTTATATCGTTGACATGAGAATCAAACTGCGATCCATACTTATGGATTAAGTGAATAAAATACATTCCCGTATCGTAACCTAACATCCCGTATTTCGGAAATAAATTTAATAAAACTCGCGTGTACCATTTGTAAAACTTGCCATAGAAATTTTTTACATCATCGGAAGTCGGATCGGAGAAAAAGAGGGAATAAAAAGTCGTGTTTAGACGAAAAAACACATCGGAATAAGTATAGGTATAGGTTTGCCAATCCGGATATCCAAACAGAGAAAGAGATAATTGCGGTTGAGTTTCAACAATGGATTTTAACAGGGGAGTTATTTTGGATAAGAAACCGGCTGAATCGCCGGAAGGAACAATGACATTCTTTTGATTATTATTCAGTAAAACCTTTATATCATTTAAAAAATTAGCTCCAAAAATAACGGTTTTATAAGGAATTCTTTTCTCCTGCAAGTCTTGTTTAAGTAAATCAATAAACTCTTTTTGGTTGGAAGCGCTTGTGTCTGATACCAAAATAATATTATCTCTACCGTACTTATCGCTGAATGCCAACGACGCTTTTGAATACAAGAGGGCTTGCGGCGTATTTATTTGGTAAGTATTCGGATTATAAAACGGTTCGTCGGTATTGGAAGTAATGGGAATTACGTAGGGAATGTCTCTATCTTTGGCAAACCGTGATAAAAGCTTGATCTGTTCATCGTAAAGTCCGCCGATCAACAAATGAATATCTTGCATTTCTTTTTTCTTCAGAATTGCCGGAATATCCTTGGTGTCGGTTCCCGTATCATAAATTTGTAAATTAACGGATATGCCTTCTTTTTTAATATCTTCCATCGCCAATAAAAATCCTTCTAAATACTCCACCATCCGATCTTTGGGAGAGTTTGCAATGTTTGTCTCGTTCAATCCTAAGGGCAGAAGAAGAGCGATTTTCATTATGGTAACTTCTTTCAAAGGATAATCACGGGTTAATAATGAATTGGTTTTGGAACTATTTGCGGCTTCATTGCCTCCTTGAATCGGAGAAGTAACTAAATTGGTCGGAATTCGGATGATTTTTCCGATAGAGAAAGTTTTAACAGATAATCCCGGATTCGCTTTAATAATATCTTCACCCTTCATGTGATATTTTTGCGAAAGCCCGTATAAAGTTTCCTGAGGTTGAATCGTATGATATAGATAAGAACTTGATACTTGGGGAATCTTTAAAATATTCCCGATTCGAATCACTTTTCTGCTTTCCGGATTTAATCGGTAAATTTCTTCCGTAGAAACATTATACATGCGTGAAATGGAATAAACGGTTTGGCCTCGTTCGACGGTATGAAGAAAAAATTGGTCATCTTGAGTAAAAAAATCCGGTTCGGGATAAAATGCTTTCTCCGTTTTTACGTTAATAATAGATAAAGATAAAAATACAAAGAATAACAACAATTGTTTTGACATAACAAATAAAAAATATTTCAATAAATAAAGTACAAAGGTATAACAAAATTTAATGATACAACGGGTTTTTATAAAAATAATTCTTATTGACTCTTTTAATCATACGATGGAATATCTCATAATACAATTCTATTTTCATCTTCGTGTTTCTCCTTGTAAATAAATTGGTTACACAGAGTTTCACAGAGAAGGCACGGAGTTTCACAGAGAGAACTTCAACCCGGTTATTTATTTAGATTTCTTTCAAACTTTTTTATTGTTCCTTTCTTTCGAATGCTTGGGATTGAATGGAGTAAATTCGTAAAAACACTTCCGGAACTCATTAAAAATAAACACGTTGCAGCCTCCTTGTAGGCTACCGCCTTGCCTCCTTGGAGGCTACCGCCTAACCTCCTTGTAGGCTACTGCCTAACCTCCTTGTAGGCTACCCTCCGGCCTCCTTGTAGGCTACCGCCTTGCCTCCTTGTAGGCTACCGCCCGGCCTCCTTGTAGGCTGAAACCCGGCTTTCTTGGAGGCTTGTAGTATGAATAATTGAATAACTGAATAACTGAATAACTGCCACTGAAACGATAATTTGATTTTCTCGAAATATTCCCTTACTTTTGTGCCTCGAACTAAAAACATCCAATGGCGCCCGAATATTTTGATGAAGATATAAACAATAATCTCGAAAAAGAACATTCCGATTATAAAGTTCCTGTAAATACGGAAGGTGCTCGAAATATGCTTTCCGGCATGTATCAAGACTGGTTTTTAGACTACGCTTCTTATGTTATCTTGGAACGTGCAGTTCCCCATATCAACGACGGATTGAAACCGGTGCAACGCCGGATTCTTCATACCATGCGTCGCTTGGAGGATGGTCGTTACAACAAGGTGGCAAATATCGTCGGCGAAACCATGAAATTTCATCCACACGGCGACGCTTCCATCGGCGATGCGCTGGTTCAGTTGGGACAGAAAGACTTATTAATCGATTGCCAGGGAAATTGGGGAAATATCCTGACGGGCGACGGAGCGGCGGCGCCGCGATATATCGAAGCACGATTGTCGAAATTTGCTTTGGAAGTGGTGTTTAATCCGAAAACCACCGAATGGAAACTTTCCTACGATGGGCGCAACAAAGAACCGGTTACCTTGCCTGTGAAATATCCCTTGCTGTTGATGCAGGGAGTGGAAGGAATCGCAGTCGGACTATCGTCTAAAATACTCCCGCATAATTTCAACGAATTATTAGACGCATCGGTTGCCTATCTCAAAGAGGAATCGTTTGTTTTGTATCCCGATTTTCAAACCGGCGGATATATTGATGTTTCTCGTTACAATGACGGAGAGCGAGGCGGCTCGGTAAAAGTCCGCGCCAAAATCAACAAAGTAGATAATAAAACCTTATCGGTTACGGAGGTTCCTTACGGGAAAACGACTTCGACACTCACGGAATCTATTTTGAGAGCCAATGAAAAAGGCAAGATTAAAATTCGTAAAGTGGATGATATGACTGCCAAAAATGCCGAAATAATCATTCATCTGGCTCCGGGCGTTTCGTCCGATAAAACTATCGATGCTCTTTATGCTTTCACCGATTGCGAAATAAGTATATCTCCTAATTGCTGCGTAATCAAAGATAATAAACCGCACTTTCTGACAGTTTCCGATGTACTGAGAGAAGTAACCGATCATACAGTTCGATTACTTAAATTAGAATTGGAAATCCAACGGCAGGAACTTCTCGAAAGTCTTCATTTTGCTTCTTTAGAAAAAATCTTTATCGAAGAACGCATATACAAAGACAAAGAGTTTGAGAATGCAAAAGATATGGATTCGGCCTTGAATCATGTGGATGGGCGGTTAGAGCCGTTCAAGTCCAAATTTATTCGCGAAGTTACCCGCGACGATTTGCTCCGCCTGCTCGAAATCAAGATGGGACGTATTCTTAAATTCAACAAAGACAAAGCCGATTCGCTGATTGCTTCTTATCGTTCGCAAATCAAAGAAATAGAAAATCATATCAACCATATTATTGATTTCTCCATCGATTGGTTTCTTAAACTGAAAGAAAAATACGGGAAAGATTATCCACGCAAAACGGAACTCCGCAGTTTCGATACCATCGAAGCGGCAAAAGTAGTAGAAGCAAACGAAAAGTTATATATCAACCGTGAAGAAGGTTTTATCGGGTATGGTTTGAAAAAAGACGAATATATCTGTAATTGTTCCGACATTGATGACGTAATTGTATTCTACAAAGACGGTAAATACAAGATTGTCAAAATCAGCGAGAAGATGTTCGTCGGGAAAAACGTGCTTTATCTTCATGTGTTTAAGCGCAATGATAATCGCACCATTTATAATGTGATTTACAGAGAAGGCAAGAACGGAACGAATTTCATCAAACGTTTTCCCGTAACAGGAATCACCAGAGATAAAGAATACGATTTGACAACCGGAAAAGTCGGTAGCCGTATCCTGTATTTTTCGGCAAATGCAAATGGCGAAGCGGAAACCGTAAATGTTATCCTGAAACCCAAGCCTCGCCAAAAACTGTTGAAATTCGACAAAGACTTCAGCAGCATCCAAATAAAAGGACGCAGTGCAAGAGGAGTTACTCTGACCAAAGCGGAAATACACAAGATTTCGTTGAAACAGAAAGGCGGATCGACATTGGGCGGTCGCCGGGTATGGTTTGACTCCGATGTTTTACGAATCAATTACGACGGGCGAGGCAATTTCTTAGGCGAATTTTTTGCCGATGATTTAGTTTTAGTCATACAGGAAAACGGCGAATTTTATACAACCTCTTTCGATTCGGGAAATCACTACCAAGATGGAATAAAAATCATTGAAAAATTCGATGAAAACAAAATCTGGTCAGCGGCCCTGTATGACGAAGAACAGCAGGGTTTTCCCTATATCAAACGTTTCCCGTTGGAAGTAAATAGCAAGAAACAAAGTCTTCTTGGAGAAAATCCCGCTTCCCGGTTGATATTGCTGAGCGATACCGTGTATCCCCGCTTTGAAGTAACTTTCGGAGGAAAAGATAATTTCCGCGAGCCTTTGATTATTGATGTAGAAGAATTTATTGGTGTAAAAAGTTTCAAAGCCAAAGGAAAACGGATTACAACTAACGAAGTAGCCGCTATCCGGGAAATCGAACCGACCCGTTTTCCCGAGCCGGAAGAAGAAAATCCGCCTCAGCCGGATATCGATATTGAACCGGAAGAAGAAGATAAACCGTTAACAGAATTAATCGATGAAATCACAGGACAACAACGGCTGTTTTAGTTCGCTAATGCAAATTGGCTCGTCATTGCGAGCGGAGCGAAGCAATCCATTTCACTTATTTTTCCGGATTGCTTCGGACTCCGTCCTCGCAATGACGGTGCTGCACAAAATCCTTTACCTTTTACCTTTCACCTTTTACCTTTTACCCTTACCCGGCTTTTCTCAAAACGCACCGATTTCCCTGACTTATGAAGCTACGATGTTAGGATATGGAACGAGCAGCGTTTATGATTCCTATCTTTCGCCATTGAAATATACCGGCGAAAATGTCGGATTGTATTACGAACAAATGAAAAATACGGGTTTGATGCATGGAAACGTTGCCGTACAGCATATTTTCAACGCGGATTATTCGTGGACCAAAAACAATTCCGGCACCGCTTCCTATTATACCGGAATTATTGAATACAATTACGGCTTATTTTATCGTTTCAAACCGACGGAAAAATGGCAGTTTTTTGCGGGTCCGCAAATCGGCGGATTACTGGGTTTCGTTTATAATACCCGGAATGAAAATAATCCGGCGACAGGAAAAGCTCATGTTAATCTGAGCCTTTCGGGAATCGCTAATTACCAATTGAAAATCCGTTCGCTGCCGGTTCATTTTAGAGACCAAGTCAGTCTTCCGTTTATCGGCGCAATGTATTCTCCTCAGTATGGCGAATCGTATTACGAAATCTCGTTGGGCGATACAGAGCGTTTGGTACATCCGGCTTTGTTTCACAACTATTTTTCCGTCAGCAACCTGCTAATGGCGGAAATCCCTTTCGATAGGTTCACTTTGCTTCTCTCTTACCGGTTTTCGTTTTATGAAACAAGGATAAACCATTTGGATACGCAATTAATTACAAATACGTTTTCTGTTGGTCTTTCCCATAACTTCTTTGTTGTTACGGGAAAACAGAAAAAAGATAATTATCGATATGTTTTTGAATAGATACCTTTTCATCCTTTACCTTTTACCTCTTTTCTCTTCTTGCGTGAATATCGAAGAATATCCAAACGATCCGAAAGGAAATTTTGAAGCGTTATGGACCATTTTAGATGAACATTATTGTTTTTTTGAATATAAAGGTATCAACTGGGATAGCATTCATACGGTTTATGCTAAGAAAATCGACAACTCGATGAATAGAGAATCTTTATTCCTCCTGTTAGACCAAATGCTTCAGGAATTGAAAGACGGTCATGTGAACTTAATCACACCTTTTGACGTCGGACGCTATTGGAAATGGTTTGAAGATTATCCGCGTAATTTCAACATAAATTTATTGGATAATTACTTAGGGTCACATTATGCCATTTCCGGCGGGATACGGTATAAAATTTTAGAAGACAACATCGGCTATTTATACTATGGAAATTTTTCTTCCGGTTTGGGTGAAGCAAATATCGATTATATTATCGATAAACTTTCGATTTGTAACGGAATAATTATTGATGTTCGGGACAATGGCGGCGGACTTTTGTCGAATGCAGAAATTATGGCAGCCCGTTTTGTGAATGAAAAAACTTTAGTGGGGTATATTCAACACAAGACCGGGAAAGGACACAACGATTTTTCCGAACCTTTTGCGCGTTACAATGTACCTTCTACCCGCCTGCGTTATCAAAAGCCGGTGGTTGTGCTGACCAATCGCAGTTGTTTCAGCGCCACAAACGATTTTGTCAATGCCATGCGTTACTGTCCGAATGTTACTATTGTAGGCGACAAAACGGGCGGTGGAAGCGGCTTGCCTTTTCATTCGGAAATTCCCATCGGTTGGTCGGTACGTTTCTCCGCTTGCCCCATGTTTGATGCCGACAGGCAACAAACCGAATTCGGAATCAACCCGGATATTCACGTCGATCTAATGGAACAAGATGTGAAAAAAGGAAAAGATACACTGATTGAAACTGCAAGGAGTTTGTTAAAAAGCGTCCCAAAGCAAATAAACTTATTAAAAAATAGAGAATAATCATAGAAAAGATAAACTTAATCATATTTTGAGTATATTTGTACGCTCAAATGAAGGATAGATAATTTTATATAAATTTTATAAATATGAAAAATAGTAATTACATTATTAACGGAATTCTACTTGTGGCAGTCATTGTATTGTTTATTTTGCAATTTACAGGAAGGAAATCCGATATGAAACAAACGGAAATGGCAGGCACAGCCGCTGACTCAACGGGATATCATTTGCCGATAGCCTATATCCGCACCGATTCACTTTTGGCAAACTACAAATATGCTACCGATTTGAACGAAGCTTTGATGAAAAAAATGGAGGATAAAAAATTGATCATCAATCAACGATCGGAAAGATTCAAAAAAGATGTGGCCGATTTTCAACAAAAGGCGCAGATGAATGCTTTTATTACCAGGGAACGACAAGATCAGGAACAAAATCGTTTAGCCGGTTTACAGCAGGATTTGCAAAATTATGTCGCTCAAGTGGATCAAGAAATGGCATTGGAACAAAATAAAATGACTCAACAATTAACAGATTCAATTGTCTCTGTATTAAAAATTTTTAATACTCCGAAAAAATATCAGCTTATATTAAGTAATGTGGCTACCGATAACATTTTTTATGCCGATGAATCCTACGATATAACCAAAGAATTTATTGATTATTTGAATGCCCGGTATGTCCCGGCCAAATGATAGTCGTTATTCCGTGTTACAAAGAGCCCGAACTTTACCGGACCGTTGAAAGTCTTTTTGACTGCGATCGCGGTGATTTTCCCGTTGAAATTATTCTTCTGATTAATTCCTACCGAATCGATTCGGATGAAGTTTTGACGATGAATCGAGAAACTTATTCTCAGATGAAAGATTTCGCGTCAAAAAATAATTCTTCTTCCTTTTTCTTAACGCCGATTATTATTGAAAATCTTCCCGGACATCAAACCGGGGCCGGGATTCCACGCAAGTTAGGAATGGATGAGGCTGTCCGGCGTCTCAACGGAAATAAAAAAGGAGTCATTGCAAGCTTAGATGCCGATTGTTTGGTAGCAAAAAACTACTTAACCGAAATTGACCGGAATTTTAAAGAATACTGTCTTCATTCGTCAACCATTGAATTTCACCACCCGATCGAACATTTAGAACCCTCCGATCCCTTACGAATAGCAACCACAAACTATGAAATTTATCTGCGTTACTATCGTTTCGCTTTGGAATTTTGCGGTTATCCCTATCCGTATTTTACGATCGGTTCGGCTTTTGCAGTTACTGCCGAAATATATCTCAAAGCGGGCGGTATGGGAAAACAGCAATCAGGCGAAGATTTTTATTTTCTGCAAAAAGTATTTCCTTTTGGAAATACGCGTTTTATTGATACCACCTGTGTCTATCCGGCAGCTCGATTTTCCGATCGAGTGCCGTTCGGAACAGGTCCCGCTTTGCAGAAGATGGTTGCCGGTAATCAATTATCGAAACTCTCTTATCAAGCGGAAGCCTTTAAGACTTTGAAAATCTTTTTTCGTAAAGTCGATTATTTTTTCAAAAAGTCGAAAGATGAAATTGAAGAATGTATCGAAAATTTACCGGAATATCTTCTTTTATTTCTCAAAGAAGACCAATTCCTATCAAAGATGGATGAAATAAATCGCCACACAGCTTCCCCGGCTAATTTCCGTAAACGCTTTTTTCTTTATTTTAATGCTTTTAAAATTTTAAAGTACTTAAATTTCGTTCATCCCGCTTATTTTGATTGGGCGGATGTTCGAGAACAATATGCATTATTGGTGCGGAGCGGATAAAAAAAAACGGCGAAACTCACGTCCCACCGTTTTCATCGTTTTAATCAAAAAAGTTAGTTCGAAATTTATTTATTGTGTCTTACTGAGCGTAATTTTTTCAGTTCCTTAATATTTAATTTATCGGAGTATTTAAGCAAATCATCTAAATGAATCGTTCCGCTTAAGGATATAAGATTAAATCCTTCCGGCTGTTCTGAAAGTAAGAGTAGTTCTTTAATACTTCCCTTTGATTCTCTGATCATTACTTTAAATTCCTTATCTTTATCATTTATGGAGAAAAACTCTTCCAGACCTTTGATTTTCGAAACCAATGTTTGAGCGGAATTAAAATATTCTTTATTTAAATCCTCGTCTTTCGAGCAAACTATGCGAATTGTTTCCAAGCCTTTTATAGCTTCGGTTAAATCCGGATTATCGGAGGCCATCGAAGAGATTGAATCGATCATTTTCTTTCCAATCGATACAACTTCTAAATTATCATCTTTTCCATGCATATCCAAAAAAGAAGCAATTACGTCTTGCGCTGAACCGGAAAGACTAATTAAGATCAAAAGGCAAAAGAACAGTTTTTTCTTCATCACTCCATTGTATTATCTTTATCTGTTTGTTCCAATGAGTCAAGTTTTTGCGCTTCGTTTCGCTTATCCTTAGCCATATTTAGAACCGAAGATATTTTTCCGATCACGTTCTTTGTTGCTTGCAGAGCATCTTCCGGATTGGAATAGGTTTCAGAGAAGACTTTATCTAAATATTTCTCTTGTTCATAATGAGTATAAAATCCTATACCCACAGTCATCATCAATAAAACGGAAGCAGCTATTTTTAGGATAGAATCCCATTGAAAATGTGCTGATTTTTTATATTCAAAACCTCCTATTCGAGGAGCTCTTAATAGCGATTGTTTTGTTTTCCATACAAAGATAGGTTGATATTTCCTTAGATTTTCAGGAACAGAATCTCCTGAAAAAAAAGTTTTTAAAGCAAGTTCTTCATCTAAGGAAGTATCTCCTGCCCAATATTTTTCCAAAAGCCGATTAATTTCTTCGGGTGTCATATTCATTTTTATCAATATATTCTTTTAATTTTTGTCGTAATCGGAATAAATTAATTTTTACTTGTTCTTCCGTGATGTTTAGAGTAATAGCTATTTCTTTATAACTCAACTCTTCTGCTTCTCTTAAACGAAAAATGGTTTGTTGCTTCTCCGGCAATTTTTTCAGCCACTTTTCAATAATATCGATTTGTTCTTGCGCTTCAATCTTCAATCCGATATCCTCTTGTGCGGGGCAATCGAAATCATCAAGAAGCGATTCTATCCGGTTGTCTTTTAAAGCGATCGTATCCAAGGCGCGATTTCTCGTTGCGCGAAAACAATACGCTTCAATGTTTTCAATATTCTCCCAATTTTCTTTTTTCCATATCTGTAAAAGAACATCTTGGACAACATCTTCCGCATCCTCTTTGTTTCCGGTGATACTTAAGGCCAAACGGAATAACTTGTCTGTAATCGGCAATAGCGTCGCTTTAAATTTATTTTGCCTCATCTCTATTTTAAAAACGGTTGAGAAAAAAGAAAGTTACACTTTACCGGCAAAAGTAATTAATTAATCGGTTGAAACAATTTCTTTAGTCGATAAAACAATTATTTGACATCTAAGGGGTAGATTCGGGCAAGTCCGGCCCGTCGATTCGGGCAAGTCTCCGGCTAAGACCCGGCCGAAGCAGAAATTTAACACTAAACCTGAATAAGATCGATGCATTTAATCTAATTTAATGAAGCCATCTAAACTTTTAGAATTATTGATGTCGCACCAACAAGTCCGATAGGGTAACTACTCAGGTCAAATATGCAAATATTTTTCGGCTCATCGGTAAATGTAGCGCAATCCCAATCCGGAACGGATTAGATATTGGTAGCCCGATGTGAAACGTCGGGGGAATTGGGG
>Ga0209629_10000057_pt1 | contig 46726 bp, 45 predicted proteins | sample TergutCu122P5_FD_187286 | JGI IMG/M metagenome (GOLD analysis project Ga0209629, IMG submission 187286) | Cubitermes ugandensis P5 segment gut microbial communities from Kakamega Forest, Kenya - Cu122 P5 (SPAdes) (version 2) | ecosystem: Host-associated > Arthropoda: Insects > Digestive system...
ACCCAAAAAGTATAAGAGCATCTTCGCGTATCGCCTCGTAAATAAACAATTTGTCGGTTTTCGCATCCGACAAAGCGGTATAAGTTGGCAAAGAAATTTGCACCGCATAGCCAATTCCACCTGTTTCAAGCACCGCATAAGTCGGTGTCAATTCCGTAATTTCGCCTTTAATGTAATCAATCATATTTTATATTTCAAGATTTCAAGATTTCAAAATTGTTATAAATCAACAAATTACAAAAATATTTTATGTAAATAATTTTTGAAATTATATAATTTTATTTTTTAAAAATATAATTAAAAATCAATTTTATTATAAAATCAATATCACAACGCCTTCCTGCAAAAGTTCTGACGGCTGATATGAAAGTTTTGCTTTACGCAACGATTCAATTCCCATATCTTCTTCGCGGTTTGTGTAGAGATAATTCGCCGCAATATGCTCGGCAAACTGTTGATTTATAATAGTATAGCCGCCGTTCATATCTCGATGCGCTTTTTCGATATGAACAACAAAAGTTTCGCTGTCGAGCGGCTCGCCCACCGAAAAAGCCACAATTCGCCCATTAATTTTAATCATTCCGCCCTGCAAACCGAGTTCGTCAAAATGTTTGAGCATCAGTTCGCTTGCCTTAAAATCGTAAATTAACGAGGGGTCGGAAGTTGCCGAATTTTCATTTTCCCACGCTTTTAGCATATTCCAACAGTCGTAACAATCTTCACGAGTGGAAATTAACGAAAATTCCCAAGCAGGATTTTCGGCTTTAAAACGGTTGATATGATTGCGTTTCGATTGCAGTTTTTTCCCCGAAAGATTTATTAATTTTTCCGTAAAATACATATATTCAAAGTTTTCACGTTCAGGAAAATACGAAAATTTTTCGGGCATTTCTTTATTGATTTGCTGCCACATACTTTCGGAAACCGCTTTTATTTTCAACTCAATGGAATTTTGCGCAGCATCATTTTCGAGCAGTTCAAACGCCTTTTTCAATGACATTTTCCCCACAGGAAACATATAATAAGTTGTGTTTTTATCTTCAAATTTTACAAAAAGCGTATCGTGAACAACTGCAAAAAGCGTTTTAAAACGTTCCTGCCACGCATAAAGATTTGAAAAACAATAATCGCACGAGCGCGACTGTTTATTTTGTAAGCAATTATCAATCAGTTTTTTATCACTGATTTCTATATTTTTAAAATTTAACATAAAATATCCGTATTCCAAATTTTTTGCAAAAAACCATTTATTCTATCAGCCACCTTTTTATTCCATTTTCTTTCTGGGAAAATTCTACACCAATTTTTACAACTTTTCTGTGGTCAGTTGTGTATGGAATAGCGTAATCTTTACTGTTGATTTGTGCAAGAGCATCTTCGGCAGTGGCATTGTCGTCCATTTTGAACTCAAAAACGTAGATACTATCGGCGGTTTTTACTACGGCATCGGCTCTGCCTTTATTGTTTTTTACTTCGGTTTGCACAAATTGCCCCATTAGTGTAAAAAGTTGCCAAAAAACAAATTGATAAAATTTTTCCACTTGCAATCGTTTGGGAATTGCGTCGTACTCTATTGTGGCGAAATATGCCCGAAGCATTTTCATAGTGCCTTCAATATCGCCAACACGCAGAAGTTTGATAAAACCTGTTGCGGAAAATTTTGAGGAAGAAGTACCAAACGATGGTGTGAATTGCGGTAAAAGTTCATTCAAAAAACCGTATTTTACTTCTTCGTTAGGAAAACCGAGCGTATATTCGTCCAATTCATCGTCGTATTCCTTAATGGTCAAGTAACCTGTTTGGTAAAGTAACGGAATATAATCGTCATTTTCAACACGATAATCCATCAGCGAGTTTGCATCAATCACAACGTTATTTTCAAGTATTGGTATTTCAAAACCTGTATTTGCGAGGTGTTTTGCTAAAAATGTCGGCGTGCCTGTGGCAAACCAATAATAGCCAAAATCCAAACTGCCAAAAGTATTCAACACGCTAAACGGATTGTAAATATCTGCACTTTCTTTGGCAAAATGATAGCCGTCATAACGTTTTTTGAGTTCTGCAAATGCCTCATCGTATGATATTTTTCTACGCTCTGCCAATGCTTGAATTTCGGGTTGAAAATTTTGTAATAATTCTGTTTCGGAAATACCACAAATTTCTGCAAATTGTTTATGTAAACTAATATCAGTAAGTTGGTTTAAGTCGCTGAAAATACTAACTTTTGAAAATTTTGTTACGCCGGTGAGAAATACAAAACGTAGGTAAGCATCAGCACTTTTTAATACGCCGTAAAATGATTTCAGTAAGGTTCTGATTTCTTCATTTGCTGTTGGGGCATCCATTGTATTTATCAACGGCTTGTCATATTCGTCAATTAGAACAACCACTTTTTGCCCTGTTTGTTCGTAAGCCGCTTTGATAACCGCTTTAAACTTGATTGCTAAATCCTCGTAATCGCAATTATTATCCCAAAGAACTGTCAGTTCTTCAAGTTGTTTCTTAATCTTGTTTGCAACATTTTCCGCTCTTGTCAGCAGTCCAACATTAAAATCAATATAAATCACAGGATATTTAGTCCATTCTTTTTCCAATTCGGCAATCTTCAATCCTTCAAAAAGGTGTTTTTTCCCTTCAAAATAGGCTTTGAGCGTAGAAAGAAACAAACTTTTTCCAAATCGGCGAGGACGACTCAAAAAATAAGGTGCACCTAATTGTGCCAACAGATAAACGTATTGTGTTTTATCTACATAGACAAAATTATTTGTACGCAATTTTTCAAAATCTTGTATGCCGATGGGCAATTTTCGCACTGCATTCATAATCAATAAAGTTTACAAATGCAAAATTAGTGAATTTATTTGAAATAACAAAATGATTTTTTGAAGTATGGACACATTGATTGCAAATCGGTGCGAGCGGGGCAATCTATTAATAGAATGCATCAAATTTTCCGGGTTAGTTTTTCTTCCAAATCCACAATTTTTTGTTTAAGCATTTCAATGTAATCTTGTTGATTTTTCATAATAAATTCAGGAATATTATAAAAATTATTGGTACTTGCCGAATAATTACCCGAATGATTATCATAATTATACACTGTGGTAATATTATCTTCTTCGCGAATATCTTCTACATCTTTACCTAAAAATTTAGCGATGCGAATCCATTGGTCATCAAAAATATGAATTTCGCCGCTTTCTCTGCGCTGATATTGCGACTGGCTCATACCAAGCGATTCTGCCATTTCTTTTTGCGTCTTATTACGCTCTTTGCGGGCTGCGATAAGTTTATGTTTTTCCATAAAGAATAATTTTTTTTGACTGCAAAAATACTAAAAAAAATACAAATCCGAATTTTTGTCAATAATTCATACAAAATTCACATAAAATTCACATAAAAAAATGATTTAGGTTTAAAATTAATGTTTTATCTTTGCGGCGTGAATTTTTCACAAAATTTGTTTTTATAATGCCTGCCACTTTATAAAAACAAAAAACCTCTTTGCAAAGAGGAACACCAGTAACGAAACGCAGTATTAACCAAAATTACAAAAAGGCACCGCAAAGGTACAAAAAAATTATCAATCCTCGAAAATTCGCAGCGCGAAAAGATTAGAGGTGTGTCTGTCCGCCAAAATGGCTGGCGGTTGCGTAAAAAAAACATTTTTTACTAAATATAAAAATAATTTTTTAAATATGAAGAAAATAATTTTAGTGATTGCAGCGGTGTTAATGGGCACATTTAGTGTAACTCAGGTATATGCCAAAGATGTAATAACTATTGTCGTAAAGGGAGAAGGCGGGCAGGTCAACCATCCTGATGGGACTGTAACATTTTGTCCAAAAACTAATCCTGATAAAGACTGTGCCACTATTACGATTGAATATGACCTTTGTACGACATATTCATTAGAGTCGGGAACAGATGTAACGCCGATTTATTGGAAAAATGACAGGGCGTTGTTACTTATAGATGACACTGGCGAATTGATAGATGGTAAGATTTTAGACATTACAGTTTATGACAATTCTATTCGGATTGTAAATGCAGATGCCTTACCAAGTATTGAAAACGGTGCGTCGTTAGAGCCCGGAAGTGTAATAATAACCTCAAATTAATTAAATGTATGAAAAGGAAAGTTTTCGTTTTTTTTATTAGTATGTGTGTTGCAGGATTGTATGCGCAAGAGGCAACAACGCAATTTAATGACCCAAATCAATCGAGAGGGATAATTTCTTTGCATTATTTCGGCGAAGGCGGTGCAGTTCTCGACACTAAGACGGGTAAAATTAGACTTTGTCCTATTCTTTCGACCAAAACATGTGCTATTGTTACAACTTCAGGTTCAGTGTATGAAATATCATACACAAACGATGTTTTGTTGACAGATGGGAATGGCAATATCACTGGTGTTGTAAGTGCATCAGATGTTGATTGGGATGATATCCAGTTAAAAATTAATATGGGATATTACCGAGAAGAATCAGTTTACCCAGAATTGTTTGATGGTAATTGAATGAGTTTCAGGTACAACTGTCGTGTAAATCGGCAGTTGTACCTTTTTATAAAACTTAAAATAAAAGTAAAAAATGAAAAAGAGAAATTATTTATTAATTGCATTGTTGTTATGCATTTGCTCTTATGCGTTTTCTCAAGATGAGTCGGAAGATCAATTGTACTATTTTCAACAGTATGAAAAATCGGAAAACGCGCTTAAAGCGTATCTTACTAATATTTTGGAAGTTAATGGTATTAATCGTGATACTGTTGATATTATTTATCTGAATATTATTCCGCCAATGGGCTGCCCACGTTGCGAAGGTGTTGTTGTTGAATATAACAAAACATTACAAAAGCAAAGTGGTGGAAATTTTATTATCAATGTTGCTTATTATTCGAAACCCGCAGCATTAGATGAGTACCTAACTCATCAGAATTTTGCCGGTAATATTACATTCAGAGATTCAACTGAAACACTATCCGAGATATTTCATGCAAACTTTTTTGTGCCGTTTATCACTAAAGTATCATTAAAAGCAGGCAGATTGATAGCCGGATATTCTTCTTTGGGAATAAATATGAGCAAAGAATTTGTGCAAAAAATCATGGAAGAAAATGACTTTAAACCATTGGTAAAACGCAACAAAGGAAATGAAAAATCACAAAGACCTCTGGTTGTAATGGCTCATCACTCTGCCAATGATAAATCTTTAAATTTTTTTAAAATGCCTGTTGATTCGTTTTGTATTAAAGATGCCGATAAAATTCCTTATGTCAATAAATTTTCATTAAATAATAACGCTCATTACCTTTTGTTGGATAATTTTTTATCCAATTCATTTTCATTGTATTCCCTTGATGATAATAAAAATTTCATAAAAAAACACGACTACCTACCCACAAAAGAAGAAGGTAAAATGTTCATATCAAAAGAACTTCCACCAAATATTTTCAACTATTTGAATGGAATGAATCTGCTTGTAAGTATGTATCTGAATGCTTCGTTTATTGGTTATGATGATGTTTATATTATGGCATCTTTGCCAAAAGTATTCATGGAAAAATCAGATTCCGATGATATATCAATAGCTTATATGAATCAACCAGTTTGCCTGATAAAAAATCTGTCTGGCAATTTGAGCCGTATGATTTTACTTGATTCGATAGCGATACAAATAGCCCCTTACGCATTAAATCATCCCAATGGAGTTTTATTCGCGGAAAACAACACCATGAGTTTTGATATTACAAAAGGGTGGCCCGCAGGTGGCACAACTGCCTTTCCTGAAAGTGAAGAAGATAATCCATTTCTAAAGGATTTTTATAATAATGCAAACAGTATTTTATTTTATAATTTAGAAAATAAAACCGTCAGCATAACTGCACCGATAGATTCTTTGTATGCAAAATATAAACTTGGTTATTACTTAAGTTCGCCGATGGTAAAATATATTAACGGGGCATATTATTGGGTGGACCAGCATATAGGAAAAGTATATAAATTTTCGCAAGATTTTAAAAATCAGGAACTTGTGTTCGATTTATTTAATCTGAAAAAAGAATTGAAACAGTTGCCATTTACAGAAAATCTGGCATACATAGAATCTTACGATGATTATTTTTACAGAGCCGTTCTTGACTTTAATATTTCGCCCGATGGGTTGTTAACTGCATTGGTATCTGACGATGGAGATTATAGATATTATTATGAAGTAAACAAAAAGGGCAAGTTAAATATTACACCATTTTTTGTAAGGGATTTTTCGAAAATAACAACTTTACGCTTTGGGCAAAACTCGAAAAACTATCAAGTGGTTTATGCCTTGTGTCAAAACAATCAAAAAATGATAATTTATAAATTTCAACTTTAATGAAATTGAAGTAAGGACTGAATTAATCACAATACTGCAAATATTTTTTGCAGTATTGTTTTTTTATATACAAATTTTATCCTGAATTATAAAAAGAAATATTGGTTTTGTTAATTTCAAATAAATTTTTTATTTTTGCAATAATAATTTTAAAAAAATGAATATGAAAAAAATTAATATCTTTTTATTTTTATCAACTGTTTTTGTGTTAAATTCATTTTCACAAAATTATATTGCAAAATATCAGAATTTTACTTCTGAAGAATGCGATTCTGTATTATTGATTTTCAATGCATCGGAATGGTTTTATATAAGTTATTATACCCCTGCTGCAAAAGAACTTAATATCGTACAAAATGGGGTTGAAATTTCAGCAGACAATTTTGATGAAATTCCGGAAAATTTAAGAAAAACAAAATATCCACCTTATAATTTGTTTACATATCACAATTTAAAGGAAAATGAATATTTGAAACAAAGTGGATACATTATCAAAGCCCCGATGAATCGGCTTGACTGGACAATTTCGGCGGACAGTTCAAAATTTTTGGGAAATTATCAATGTTTAATGGCTACAGCCGATTTGTGCGGCGTACCCGTAACAGCGTGGTTTGCGCCCGAAATTCCTGTAACTTGCGGACCAGACCGCTTTTGGGGCTTACCCGGATTAATTGTAAGTGTAAAAACGGCTGATGGAAGTGTGTTTTTGGAATTGCTGTCGTTAAGTAAAACGGAAAATAAAATCGTTAAACCGCAAGTTGCAAATACAGTTACTAAAGAACAGTTTTGGAAAATGAAAAAAGAATTTGAAGCAAAATTGGCACGGTTATGTTCGTCAATGAACAACGAAAATATGACAATAACAATTTCCAGTTCGCCGACCACCGACAGAGATAAGTGTTTATTAGAATGAAATACTTTCTATTTATAATTTTTCTTTTTTGTGCTGCTCAAACGGTTTTTTCCCAAACAACTTTATCGGGGAAAATTTATGATAAAAACGGGAATGGAATTGTTGGGGTAAATGTTGTTGTGCAAAATGGCGAAAATAAAAAAATTCTCGCTTTTTCGGTGTCCGATAAAAACGGTGCTTATTCGTTGAAATTTGCAGGGAAACGCGAGGGAAATCAAATTGTTTTTCGTCATTTGGGTTATGCAGAGCAGATTTTTGATTTGGAAAAAATCACATTTCCTTTTGAAATTGTTTTACAAGAGTTTGAAAATCAATTAGATGAAGTTGTTGTTAAATCGCAGTCAATAAAAATAAGCGGCGACACCACACAATATTTTCTTTCTGCGTTTACCGACGGGACAGAGCGAAAAGTGGAAGATATTTTAAAAAAATTACCGGGAATTAACGTAACCGACAATGGCGATATTTCTTTTAAGGGAAAAAGTATTGAAAAAATTACGCTTGATAATACCGATTTGTTCGATAAAAATTACAAGATTGCCTCAAAAAATATTCCTGCAAATTTCGTTGGGACTGTGCAGGCGATAGAAAATTATAACGAAAACGAACTGTTAAAAAATGCGGAAATTTCCGAAAAAGTGATTTTAAATCTCAGTTTGAAAGACAATTTGAAAATTTCGCGTCCTACCGGCGAAATTGAAATCGGCGGCGATGCCAATAAACGATACAAATTGGAAACGAATTTGCTTTCGTTCAGCAAAACTTTGAAACTTTATGATATTTTTAATTTTGATAATACTGGCTCGGCAATTAACGGTAGTGCTTTGGGTTACAGCGACTTAACAGAATATCAAAAAACTAATTTTGCAGACGATTTTTCGTATATAAACTATAAAAATGAAGAGGTAAAAGCCATTGAAAGTCAGCGACTTTACAACTCTTTTCATTTTGGTTATCAGAAAAGTAAAAATTTTCAGTTCACAGGGCAAATTGTTTTAGACAAAAGAAAGGAAAATTACAGTGATTACGAAAAAACCGTTTATTCCGCAGATACTTTGACGATTGAGAAATCGTCATTTTTATTGCGAAAACCGCAAATTATTTTTGGAAATTTGAATTTAAAATATAAGATAAAAGACAATATATCAGTAATTTATAAAACAAAATATAATACTGAAAATATTTTTGCCGACAATTTGATGCAAATTCCCGAAATTGCAGATTATAAAGTTAATGGAAAAGTAAAATATTTAAAAAATAATATTGACTTTTCTGTTGCTCTAAAAGACAGTTCTGCTATTGTATTTAATCTCAATACTTTACACGATAAAACCCAACAGGAAATGATAACAGATTTTACTGATTTTTCATTGCGAAATATTGAGCAAAACGCCAACTCATCGAGCGAATTTTATAATTTTTCAGTAAATTATTATAAAAAATTAACAAAATTATTTTTTTATAAGTTACAAAGCGGAATAAATTTCAACAGTAAAAACATTAATATTGGCACTGATTTTCTGGAAATTAACAGTAAAAACTATGTGGATTATAATGATTTTCTTGGTTTTGTTAATGCTGAATTTAATTTTTCAAAAGGAATTTCTAATATTAAATTCAGTTCGCTTTTGGGCTACGAAAAACAAAAAATTTCAAGCGAAATTTCTGATAATCAAATAAATAACCGTTTTGTTTTTTCGCCCGAAATTTCGTACAAAATAAAAATTGGAAAATATAACAATTTCTCATTATCAGGCAGTTACAATCAACAACAGTTTATTCCCGAAAATTATGCGGGTTATTTCAGCGATTATCGAACGTACAAAAATTTTGCGCAACAATATCTTTTCAGTTCGCGTATGATGTTGAGTACAAGTTATTTATATTCAAAAAATATGACAACTTTTTTAATGCTAATGTATTCATATTTAGTTGATTATAACTCACTTACAAATAGAAATGATATTTCTTTGCTTTTAAATAAAAACACACCGTTAGCCAGTCCAAAAGTTGATACTCATTTTGGAATGATAAGTTTTAGAACTTACTACGACCCCCTGAGGCACGGTTTGAATATTGATGGTAATTTTTTTCAAAGGAAATATTATAATGCCTTAAATTCCAATGATTTACGTAAAAATAATACTTTTTCGGGTTTTGTTAAATTTGTGTTAAAATCGGTTTACAATTTGCCGTTTAATTATTTTGTCGGCACTCGGCTGAATTATTCAGCTTTTAAAACCGAAGATTTTGGGAAATTAAACACTTTTACTTATTCGTTTTTTGAGCAAATAATTGTAAATCCTGCAAAACAATTTAACGCAAAAATCACTGTAAATGAATATTTTATAGGGAAAAATCGTGATTTTTATTTGTTCATAAATCCTGAAATTACTTATACTTTGAAAAAACCTGAAATTTCGTTCAATTTTACCGCATACAACATCTTGAATTATAAAAAAGTAGCAAACTACCAACTTACCGATTTTTATTCCACTGAAAGTTATTACAACATTATTCCAATGATGTTTTTACTGAATTTGCGGTTTAAAATTTAAAATTATTCAACTCAATAAAATACTCATTATTTCTGTTAAAACTGTAGTTTTTGCTTGCAAAAACACGTTCAAAACTACCGCTTGTAATTAATTCGGTCGGTGTTCCGATTTGCACAGGTAACTCGTTGGATAGTAACCAGATACGGTCGGCAACCTGAAGTGCTACTTCAAGTTCGTGTGTAGAAAGCAAAATCGCTTTTCCCGCATTGTGAGCAAGGTGTGAAAGTAACAACATAATTTCAATACGGTTTGGTAAATCGAGATGGGCAGTCGGCTCGTCAAGAAAAATATGCGGGGTTTCCTGCGCCAAAGCCCGCGCAATTATCGCCCGCTGCCGCTCGCCATCGGAAAGTTCATTTATAAATCTATCTTTAAAATCCTGCAAATTAACAAGTTGTAGTGCATTATCAACTTTTTTTTCTTCTTCTTTAGAAATTTTTCCCCACCACGAAGTATGCGGCTGTCGCCCCATTGCAACTATTTGTTTGACCGTAGTATTCTCAATATCAACACGTTCTGTCAGAACCATTGCCAATCGCAATGCTTTTTGACTTACCGAAAGTGAAAAAATATCATCGTCGTCTATCAACACTTGTCCCGCCAAAGGCGGCTGCAAGCCCGAAAGTGTGCGCAACAAAGTAGATTTTCCGCTGCCGTTCGGTCCAATCAGGCAAACAAGTTCGCCGCCGTTCAACTGCAAATTCAAATCGCGTTGGACAATAATTTTTTTATCTTTGCGAATATAACCTATTGAAAGTGAATGTGTTGAAAACATTGATTTTTTTTATTAAATAAATTTAATATATTTTTTTCAATTCTGAATTTTTGAAATAATGGGCGAGAATTTCGTCAAATTTGTAGCCGCGCTCGCCCATAACCGCCGCACCAATTTGGCAAAGTCCAACGCCGTGTCCCCAGCCGGCACCGCGCAAAATGAATTTCTGCGGAATATTTTTTACAAAATCACATTTTTCGACCACAAAAGCCGAACTGTAAAGATGAGTGTCCGACAGCCACTTTCGGATTTCAAGTTCCTTGCCGACAGTTATAACTTGCTTTGTACCAACAATTTGTAATTTAACAATTCGCCCCGAACTGCCGCGTTGCAACGGAATTAAATCCAGAATTTCGCCAAAATCAATGCCCGATTTTTTAAAAATAATTTCGGAAATTTCTTTTTGAGTAAAAATTTTTTCCCAGCGAAAAAAGTCGGTTGTCGTGCGGTCGTAATTATTCAAAATTTGTGCTAAAACATTATTATCCTGCGTGTTGCAAAAACATTCTGGCGAAGATAAAATCCATTTTTCTGCGTTTTTTTCCTGCGTTAAATCCGCCAATTTTTCTGCTTTGCTTTCCTGCGGCGCATCAAAAACGCTTTCAAGGTACGGAAAATGCACGTCAGCCCAACAATTTTCAAAAAGTTCGGTTTTGCCGCCGCACGATTTTGAAAAGCGCGTATCGCAAATCGCATCGCCATACATCAAAACCATTCCCGCAGTTTGCGTAACTGCCTGATTTACACGTTTATTCGTTTGCCGCGTGATGCCCTGATAACGCTGACAATGGTCGTCGGCACAAACATCAAAATTGCTGTGCAAATCGCGCTCGTACCACTTAATAAATTCAGAATGAGGAATGAAGAATAAAGAATTTTGTGAAGGATTAGTATTTTTTAATTCTTTATTCTTAATTCTTAATTCTTCATTTGCCAACAGCCAACTTCGCGAAATTACAGCGTGCGCCTTGAGCAGTTCGAGTGAGGCGGCGGCACTCATTTCGCTGGAAATCACAGATTTAAGATAGTTTTCAACAGAAATAATATTTATTGCAGTTATTTTTTCGTCTTCAATAATAAATTTCAAAATTCCCGCAAAACGCTGATTTTCTTTTTGTTGCCAATGAAATTCTTTTCCGATTAAAACATTTTTTAACTCAAAAAAGCAATCCTCATTTTCGGGCGTAAAAATCAATTCTTTATGAAAACTGTTTGCAAAAAGTATTTTCTCTTTTTCAAAAAAAACTTTTTGTATTCCACTGAATTTCAAATTATTAGCACACAAAAAATTCCCGAAAAACTCAAAATCAATTTCTTTTTCGGTCAAAATTCCAACGGATATTTGGGGGGATTTTATGTTATTTTGCATTATTTTTATTCGTAAAATAAACTTTTATATAAGGGGATTTTACCATATATTAGTTTTTCAATAGTTTGTAATTAGTAAATGTTCCGTTTTCTTATCGTTTCGATTCATAAAACTAACATTGTATGATTTGTCAAAATATTTAATATTCACACCGTCCTTTTTGTAAAGTCCGTGAATAAAATCTGTATTTTTTATCACTAATTGCCATTTACAATTTGTTTCGTTTGTCAGAAAATTTGCCAATCTTTTTTGGTCATTTTGCGTAAATTCGTTTTGGTCGTAAGTGCTAAATTCTGTATCGTAAGGCGGGTCTAAAAAAATAAAATCGTTTTCAGTTGTATTTTTATTTTGCATAAAATCATAAAAGTCAGCGTTTTCAATAGTTGTGTCTTTTAGTCGTTGCTGAATTTCACTACTTGAAATATATTTTATTTTTTTGTCAAGAGAGTTTCCGTTATAACCGATACCACCGTAAGGCACATTAAATTCGCCATTTGAATTATAGCGAAACATTCCACTATAAGTGTAATTTCGTATAAAAAAGTAAATTGCGCTGAAAACAATTTGTGGAATATTGTATTTTTTGTGTTTGTTGTACAACATTCTGAAATACATATAAAAAGAACTTTTTATTGCCGTCAAAATATTAACATCAACATCAGAATTGGACAATAAACCTTTTTCTTTTTCAAGTTGTCTCATTCTTGACATTTTTCGAGTTAGATTTATTTTTAATTCTTTTGCGTAAAATTTTAAGTCAAAGCAGAAAATATCTTTAATTGGCTCTGTAAAATCAGAAATATTATCATCAACAAAATTTTTTACTGCGGTTTTTATCTCAAATTCATCATTTTTTCTCTTTGAGAAAAATATTTCAGTTAGTGTTGTTTTGTTATTTTCAAAAATGCTGTCAAGCATTTTCCAATAATTGTCCATTTCAGAAAGTACGGCAAAAAGTTCTTTGTTATTGTCTGATTTTATATTTTGGTATAAATCAATTAAATCTTTTGATTTGTCGTTAATGAAATAATGTTTTGCGTTGGAAACGGCAAAATAAACAGCACCGCCCCCAATAAATGGCTCGTAGTAATTATTAATTTTTTCGGGCAAATTTGGAATAATAACTTTTAATTCTTTTGCCTTTCCCCCCGGCCACTTTAAAAATGGCTTTAATTCAATATTAATATTTTCTTCTTTATTACTCATCTTTTTAAATTTACTAAACGATTTTTAGATGCCTCAAAATAAATTTCTTCTAATTCAATTCCAACAAATTTTCTGTTATTTTTCAAGGCGGCAACGCCTGTTGAAGCAACGCCCATAAACGGGTCAAAAACTGTGTCATTTTCATTTGAAGCGATTTTTACAATGTGTTCCAACAATTTTACTGGTTTTTGGGTTGGGTGTTTTGGTTTTTTCAATCTTTCAGGCGAAGAACAAATTGGCGTTTCAAAAAAATTGTGCATTTCTTTTTGATTGCTGAAATTCCATTTATGCTTTTTGTTCCAACAACAAAGCATTATTTCACAACTATTTAGAAAACCATTTTTAAAAAATTTTGGGACAGGGTTTTTCTTATGCCAAACGAAAAAATTAGTCGCATCGAATTTGTGGTCTAACGCATCGTACCATTTTCCTATCAAGTTATAACTGCAAAAAACAAATAAATTTCCGTCAGGTTTAAGCACTCGGACTAATTCGTCTGCGATTTTTTCAGGTTCAATTTCCTTTTTGTCCCACTCTGCGATATCATTATTTACATCTTCGCGCCAATCAAATTTTATGTTTCCTGTCGAATGTTTCGCCAAATTATACGGCGGGTCGGTCAAAATTAAATCAATAGAATCGGTTTTGATTTTTTTAATTAAATCAAAACTATTGCCTTGCACTATTGAAAATTTGTCCGTTTTCATTTTGGCAAATATCTTTGTTTGATTTGTTCTAATGCCTCTCTAATTATATACGCATTTTTGGTATATTCATCAATTACGATTTCGTAACCTCTCTCTGATTTACAAATAAAATTCCAAAAATCTTTTCCAATTAACAACTCTTCCACAGAAAAGAATTGCCGAACTCTGCCTTGTGTCCAAGGTTTATCTTCGCCGTATCTGTTGTAAGCAGTTGCAAAATAACATTTTATTTTTGCGTCTTTACCAAGAGAATTTGATAAAATTGCGTACTGTTCAAAAATTGCCTCTTTTTCGGAACGTGCTTTTTTGTTGTCTAAATCGCCACCGATTTTTAATTCAATGAGAAAATGTTCGTCTGTTTCTTCATCAAGCAAATAGTAATCGCTAATGTGCGTTTTTTCTTGTACTTCGGTGAGATTCTGAATGTTGCGTAGTTCGTCAAAATCATTAATTGATACTTTTCTTGGGTTTTTACTGTTTTTGTACGCTTCTAAAAGTTCAGCAATTTTTGCAGTTTGTTCGGGATATAATTCGCCTGTAACTTCTTGTGATACAGTGTAAAACAATTTTGCAATGTTAATTGCAAGTGCTTCTAACATATTTCCCAAAGAACTGTCAAAAGAACGGCACATTGCCGTGTAATACTGCAATTCTTCGCCCAAAACCGCAATAAAAACATTGTGAATTTTCATATTCAAAGTGCCTTCTGGGTCGTCATATTCTGTGATATGTCGTGCGCTGAATGCTTTTGCAAAAGTTTGCACACTTACCGCAACTAATTGTCTTATTGCTTTTTCGCTTGATATTTGTCTTTCCATTTTGTGAATTTTTTTATATGCAAAATTACACTTTTTTCCTCACAATTCCGTCAGCCCTTGTGGTAAATCGAGGAAAATTGTTTTTGTATCGTGTTCAATATCAGTGATATAACTTTGTGAAAACGGAATCAAAATTTCCTTATTTTCCGCTTGCACAATCATTAAAATATTTTCGGTTGTCTGGTCAATATCCGCAATTTTGCCCAAAAGTCCGTTTGTTTTGTCAATTACTTGAAAATCAATAAAATAATCGAGTCCGATTTCGTCTGTTTTAACTTTTTTCAAAAACTTTTTTTGTGCAAAAATTTTTTTCCCAATAAAAGTTTTTACATCATTTTCGCTGTCAATGCCATCGAGTTTTACAAAAACGGTTTCGGCAGAATTAATCCGATATTCGTCAATAAAAAACGGCACATAAATTCCGTCAATTTCCAAAATAAAAAATTTAAAATCTTGATTTTCAATAATATCGCAAGGACATTCGCATAAAATTTCGCCGCGAACGCCACGCTGTTTTAAAATTTTTCCTATGGGAAATATTTGATTTTCGGTTATCATTTTCTTTCGGAATCTAATTTTATTAAAATAAATAAAAGAACAGTAAAAGCCCACAACGACGAGCCGCCATAACTGAAAAACGGCAGCGGAATACCTATAACGGGCATTAATCCAAGCACCATTCCGACATTTACCGTCAGATGAAAAAACAAAATACTCGCCACGCAATAGCCAAAAACGCGCGAAAAGGCATAACGCTGCCGTTCGGCGATTGTTAAAATTCGGATTAACAAAAATGCGTACAGCGCAAGCACCACGATTGAACCGACAAAGCCGTGTTCCTCGCCGACAGTGCAAAAAATAAAGTCCGTATCCTGCTCAGGAACATATTTGAGTTTGGTTTGAGTGCCGTTGAGAAAACCTTTGCCGAGCAAACCGCCCGAACCAATCGCAATTTTCGATTGATTTACGTTGTAGCCGTCGCCTTTGAGGTCTTCTTTCATATTCAAAACCACCATTATACGATTGCGCTGATGCGGTTCGAGTGCTTTTTCAAAAATATAATCGGCTGAAAAGCAGAAAATTACACTAATAATCGAAATTAAAACAATTATCCAATAACGTTTTTTTCTAAAAAATAAAGCCAAAACGCCCCAAAACAGCGAACTTGCCATAATAATTCCAACCGCCACATAATCGAAATTTATTTTTATTTCAAAAATAAAAAATAAAAAATATGCAACAATCGCAATCAGAGCCGCACCGAAAAACACAGCAGCACCCTGTTTAAAATCTTTTTCAAAAACGAAAGCGTAAACCAACTGAATAAGCAACACGATTGCCATCGCAACGAGAAAGCCCACCGAGCCGCTGCCAAATTCATTTTCGCTGAAACGGACAACCACCACAAACAGCACCACAGCTAGCAAACCGAGCAAAATGATAATCCCGTTCATTCCTTCGCGATAAAAAACCAGAAAAAACGCAAGGAAAATAAGTGCAGAACCCGTTTCTCTTTGCAAAATAATTAACGCCATCGGCAAAAAAACAAATCCCAAAAGCGGAAAAAGGTCTTTGTACGAACGGAATTTGTAATTGTACGAACTCATAAAACGCGCAATGGCAAGCGAAGTAGCCACTTTTGCCAACTCGGCGGGCTGAAAATTTACCGGTCCGATAACAATCCACGAATGCGAGCCGCGAAGATTCGGCGCAATAAAAATTGTAATTATCAGTAAAAAAATTATTACGCCATAAATAATATAGGCAAAATAATTGTAAATTTTTGCATCAATAAGAATAATTATTCCTGCGATAGCAAAAGCGGTTAAAATCCACACAAACTGCTTTCCGGCGCGCTGGTCGAAGTCAAAAATCGAAGTAGGATTTTCGAAATCGTAACTTGCGCCATACACGCTCAACCAGCCAAAAACAACCAAAATCAAATAAATGACGACAGTCGTCCAGTCGATACGTTGCAAAAGCGGGGTGGTGCGTGCCATAAATTACTTTGAAGTTTAATTTTTAATGATTTTGAATGTTTTAATTTCTAAATTATCTTTTACGATTTTTAGAAAATAAATACTTGGCGCATAACTGCTAAAATCAATCGTTGTTTGATTTCCTGCAATTTTTTCCCCATGTAAAAGTTTTCCGTTCACGTCAAAGACCTGAAAATTAAAATCTGACAATTCAATTTCTTTAATCTTCAAAATAAGTTTGTCCGCTGTAGGATTTGGATATGCAAATACTTCAAGATTGATGTTTGTGTTTTCAATCCCGGTTACTGAAAAAATCTCATACGCCTGCTGAACTCCCTGCAAAACCGAACCCGCACTTCCTGTTTGGGTTGTGTATGCAATTTGCCCAACTGAATAATTTACCGAGCCGCCGTTTCCAAAAGCGTCAGCACCCGCCGCAAGAGTTGCCTCCTGCGCCCAAATTCCTGTTAACCAAAACATTAACAAAAATGTGATACATATTTTTAATTTTTTGTTCATTGTTTTATTTTTTTAAAATTTTTTTAATATAAATGCAAAAGTAAGTATTTTTCATTTTATAAAAAAATAAAATTTTTCACTACCTTTGTGCAATGAATTTATTTGGGAAACAAATTTGGTTTCAGTCCTTTGGGTCGGGCAGCAGCGGAAACTGTTATTTTGTTGGTAATCAGGAATATGGAATATTGATTGATGCAGGTTTAAGTGCGCGAGCAATACGCAAAAATTTGAAAAATATTGGGCTTGATGTAAAAAATATTCGTGCGATTTTCATCACACACGACCATATTGACCATATAAAAGGCGTCTCTGCGATGGGCGAACATTTTTTAATTCCCGTTTTTGCGACACCTGAAACACATCTTGGAATTGAACTGAATTATAAAATTTCTCATAAACTCGAACGAAGCAAATGTTTGCTTGAAAAAGGCAAAAGCGTTGAAATAGAGGATTTTAAAGTAACGGCTTTTCCGGTTTCGCACGATGCGAGCGACTGTGTAGGGTATCTTGTAGAATTTAACGGAAAAACTTTTACTTTTGCAACCGACTTAGGCGAAATTAAAGGCGATGTTGCAAAGTATTTACAATCAGCCGATTATGTGATTTTAGAGGCAAATTATGATGAACAAATGTTGCGAAATGGAAATTATTCGATTTCTCTGCAAGACCGCATTCGTGCAGCCACAGGGCATTTGAGTAACGAGCAAACGGCTGTTTTTTTGGCAAATAATTTTTCAGAAAAATGGAAAAAAATTTTTCTTTGCCATTTGAGCAGAGAAAACAATACCAAAGAAATTGCGTTGAAAACAGTTGAAAATCTTTTATTAAAAAATAATAAATTGAAAGAAAAAGAGGTAGAAATAGTTGCATTAAATCGCACTTTGCCCTCAAAATTATACTTTTTGTAATTAAATTTAAAATTTATGGACTCAAAACTTGTCATAATTCCGACTTACAACGAAAAGGAAAATATTGAAAATATTATCCGTGCTGTTTTTGGTTTAAATGCTGATTTTCACGTACTTATAATTGACGATGGCTCGCCCGACGGCACAGCAAATATCGTAAAAAATTTGCAAACAGAGTTTAACGACCGTTTATTTTTGGTAGAACGCAGCGGAAAACTCGGCTTGGGAACTGCTTACATTGCGGGGTTTAATTGGGCTTTGCAGCACGGCTACGACTATATTTTTGAAATGGATGCCGACTTTTCGCACAATCCCGCCGATTTGCTTCGTCTTTACAACGCCTGTGCTAACGAAGGTGCTGACCTGGCAATTGGTTCGCGCTATGTGAGCGGCGTGAATGTTGTAAACTGGCCTATGGGGCGCGTTTTGATGTCGTATTTGGCATCAAAATATGTGCGTTTTATTTTGGGAATAAAAATTGCGGACACAACTGCCGGCTTTAAGTGTTATCGCCGTAAAGTGCTTGAAACCATTGAGTTGGATAAAATTAGATTTAAAGGTTACGCATTCCAAATCGAAATGAAATTTACTGCCTGCAAATGCGGTTTTATTATCAAAGAAGTTCCTATTATCTTTATTAACAGAGAATTAGGCGTTTCAAAAATGAGCGGCGGAATTTTTGAAGAAGCGTTTTTTGGGGTAATAAAACTCAAAATCGGAAGTTGGTTCAGAAAGTATCCGCAGAAAAGTTAGAAATTATAAATATTAAAAAAACTTAAAATCACAAAAACTATCCACGTTGCGAAATAAATGCTGTAAAAAACCGATAATCCCTTGATTTTCAATTTATTATTTTTTATTTCAGGGAAAATTTTTATCAATAAAAAATAAAAACACAATGCTGTTATTGTGCCGACAATAATTCCCCCAAGAACATCGCCGGGATAATGAACACCTAAATAAATCCTTGAATATGAAATAGTTATCGCCCAAATTATCATTATAATTGAGAAAATTCTTTTTCTAAAAAGCATCGAAGTGAACACCGCAACGGCAAACATATTTGCCGCATGCGAAGAAACAAAACTGTACCCACCCTCACGCTCGCCATTTACAATATGAACAAGTCCGTTGAGCGACCAATCGCGTGAAGGACGCAAACGCTCAACAAGGTTTTTTAAAACCCCCGATGCAATTTGGTCGGCAACTACGACGCTCAAAATCAGCGCAATAGCAATCCATATCGCTTTTATTCCGTAATTTTTGATTAACAAAAACAAAATTGCGGCATAAATCGGAACCCAAACGAGTTTTTCGCTAGTCAGGAACATAAAAGTATCGCAAAAAACATTATGCAACCCGTTTAAAAACAGGAAAATGTTTGTATCTACTGTCGAAAGTTGATTGATTGTTTCCATTATTTTACTTAAATTTTAATTCATTTTATTCTTCCAACGAAAACGCTACTGCATCACTTGGCATACGCCAGTCGCCGCGCGGCGATAAACTTATTGAGCCGATTTTTGGTCCGTCGGGCAGGCACGAACGCTTAAACTGATTCTGAAAAAAGCGTTTTAAAAATACTTTCAGCCACGTTTTTATTATTTCTTGAGAATAAATATTTTCAAATGCAATTTTTGCCAAAAACAGAATTTTTTCGGGCGTAAAACCGTATCGCACAAAATAATACAGGAAAAAATCGTGCAATTCGTATGGTCCAATCACGTTTTCGGTAATTTGTGAAATTTTGTTTTTTTCGTCAGTCGGCAAAAGTTCTGGACTGACAGGCGTTGCCAGAATATCATTTAGAATTTTTGCGGCAATTTTATCGTTTTGCTGCGCCGCCCACTCAATCAGATAGCGTACAAGCGTTTTCGGCACGCTGCTATTGACCGCATACATCGACATCAAATCACCGTTGTAAGTAGCCCAGCCGAGCGCAAGTTCCGACAGGTCGCCAGTCCCAATAACCATTCCATTTTGTTGATTTGCAATGTCCATCAAGATTTGCGTGCGTTCGCGCGCCTGCGCATTTTCGTAAGTAATATCGTGATTTTCAGGATTTTGTCCAATATCTTTAAAATGCTGCAAAACCGCCGCTTTTATTGGAATTTTCATCTGCGAAATCCCCAAAGCAGTCATCAAATTAATCGCATTTTGCAAAGTTCGGTTTGTTGTTCCAAAACCGGGCATAGTAATTCCAATCACGCGTTTTCGGTCGTAGCCGAGTTTGTCCGCCGCATTGACGGCAACAAGCAAAGCCAAAGTTGAATCCAATCCGCCCGAAACGCCAACAATAAGTGTCTGACAATTAGTATGTTGCCATCGTTTGCACAAACCGGCAGTTTGAATTGAAAAAATTTCCTTACAACTGTCATTAATATTTTCTTTTGAAGGAATAAAAGGATGCGGCTTAATTTTTCTATGTAATTCATTGATTTCCAAATTTTTATTTTCAAAATAAATTTTCTGATAAATTTCTTTGGAAATAGAATTATTAAAATTTGAATTTTTTATACGTTCGGCGCGAAGGCGTTCGATGTCAATTTCTGAAATAATAAGTTGAGAATCAAGCGAAAAACGTTCTGTTTCGGCTAATGTTGTACCGCTTTCCACAATAAAACCAGAACCCGAAAAGACGAGGTCGGTGGTCGATTCACCCATTCCGGTGGACGAATAAACGTAGCCCGCATTGCAGCGAACAGATTGCTGCTCAACAAGTTCGCGGCGGAAAACGTGCTTGCCCACAAGTTCGTTACTCGCCGAAAGATTGCAAATAATATCCGCGCCGTGCATCGACAACTGCGCACTCGGCGGCTCGTGAATCCAAAGGTCTTCGCAAAGTTCGATTCCAAAACTGAATTTTGGACTTTCGAAAATCAAATGGCGATCGATAATCGCATAATTATCATCGACAAAAGTATGAAAACCCGACAAATTTGCGCCCGAAGCAAACCAACGTTTTTCGGAAAATTCCTGATAATTAGGCAAATGCGTTTTGGGAACAAAGCCCAAAATTTTGCCATTTTGGCAGACAACGGCAACGTTATAAAGCGCATTTTGATAAAAAATCGGCATTCCAACGATAAAAACCAAACTGAAATCTTTTGTTTTTTCCAAAAGGAACAGCAGCGATTTCTCTGCATCATTGCGTAATTTTTGCTGAAAAAACAAATCGGCGCAAGTATAAGCGGTAATGCAAAGTTCGGGGAAAACAAGCAACTCAACCTGCTGATTTTCTGCAAGTTCAATAAGTTCCAAAATTTTTGCGGTATTAAAATCGCAATCGGCAACCCGCACCTGCGGCACTGCCACCCCGCAACGAACAAATCCAAAGTTATTCATACAATTAAATTTCAAGATTTCAAATTCCAAGATTTCAATATTTGGATTACAAAAGTACAAAGAATATTTTTATTTTTTCGACAATATATTAGTTTTTTTTCCCTACTTTTGCAACTCTTGAGGTATTTTTTTAACATTTATGAAACATACTGAAATTTCAACACTTAGCGAATTTGGGTTGATAAAACATTTGACCGAAAATTTTCCAATAAAAAATAATTCTACCGAAAAAGGTGTCGGCGATGATGCTGCGGTTTTAAATTATTCTAATAACAAAACGCTGATATCCACCGATTTACTGCTCGAAGGCATTCATTTCGACCTTACTTATGTGCCGTTGCGGCATTTGGGCTACAAGGCAGCAATCGTCAATTTTTCTGATATTTATGCAATGAACGGGCAGCCACGACAAATTTTGGTGTCGTTGGGCGTGTCCAAACGTTTTTCTGTGGAAAATTTGGAAGAAATTTACGCAGGAATCCGTCTTGCGTGTGATAAATACGGCGTTGATTTGGTTGGCGGCGACACTTCTGCCTCGCTTACCGGCTTGACAATCAGCATTACCTGCATTGGCGAGGGCGAAGAAGGAAAAATTGTTTTTCGCAATGGCGCGCGTGAAAACGATTTGATTTGCGTTTCGGGCGATTTGGGTTCGGCTTATATGGGCTTGCAACTGCTTGAACGTGAGAAAATTGTGTTCCAGACAAGTCCTGATATTCAACCCGATTTTCAGGGAAAAGATTATATTCTTCAGCGACAACTCAAACCCGAAGCGCGCCGAGATATTATTGATAAATTGCACGAAAACAACATTTTACCGACTGCGATGATGGATATTTCGGACGGACTTTCGAGCGAACTTTTCCATATTTGCACTCAAAGCCGCGTTGGTTGTCGAGTGTTTGAAGATAAAATTCCAATCAGCGAACAAGCGGCTGTTTTGGCTGAAGAAATGAATTTGAATATCGTTACGGCGGCTTTAAATGGCGGCGAGGACTACGAACTGCTTTTTACTGCTTCGCTTGACGATTACGAAAAACTTGTTAAAATAGATGATATTAACATCATCGGACATATTACAAAACACGAAAATCATCTTGCACTTGTCGGGCGGCAAGGCGAAGAAATTCGCCTGAAAGCGCAGGGCTGGAACTCATTGGAATAAAAAACATCAATATAATCAATTTTTTTAGAATTTTAAATAAAATAATTTTGAGCAATTTATCTCAGTAAATGCTTTAAAGCCGCATAAGGATGATAAAATATCATTCGCGGTCCGCTGTATCGCATAACGATGCGAATTTTCTCTTTTTCTTCTTTTGCGTAACAGTGAACCGTACATTTTTGACAGGTCGGTTTATCGGTTCCAAATTTGCATTTGTCGATTCGTAAAAGTGCATAATCCAAAAGTTTTTTGCATTCAATGCACGGCACTTGTCCGTGATGATGTTTTTTGCAGTACAAAACTATCATTTTTTCTACCGTATCTTTTTCGCGTTCCAATTTATTCATTAATTATTTTTTTAAAATTTTCTAAAATATTATCACTCAATCACTTTTACCCCAATTAATCGGTCGTAACGCTCGCCCCAGCCGCGATAATAAACATAAATTGTATATTCGTTGTTTGTTTGCCAAAATGAGCCGTCGGTTCGGCGCGTACTTGCAATTTGCTGATTTTTAGGAACAAACCAATATTGATAATTGTAGCCGCCCTGCTTTAGCAAATAAGTGAGAATATATTTGCCGTCTTCAATAACATAACGCATTCGCGCTGCATCATCAAGCAAATTGTAGTTAAAATCACCGCCAACATACACATTTCCATCAAAAAACGGCTCGCCAGAAGCGAAAGAAAAATTCACATTCACATAATCTGCCTCAACAGCAACATCTGAAAACGCTTCCTGAAAATTAATTAAAAACTTTCCATTAACATCTTGCGCAGAAACGTAAATATTAGGGCGTGAATAAGAAGTCAGAAAAGCATTGTTAATTTTTCGGTCGTAATTTACAAAGTCGAGTCCATAACTTGCTGCATATAAAGAAGATATATCGAAACGATGATATTCGTTTCCACCTTCAAAAATTAAATTTTTATTATTTATAAAACTTAATTTTGACCGGTTAAAATATGTTGGTTTTAAGTTAAGTATTTGATTATCAATTCTTTGATTTTGGCGAACATTTACTTTTATATCATTTTGCGGGTCGGAAACAGACAAGCCGCTCAAATTGACCTCAAAATCAAGTTGCTGCAACGCACCGTTAAGTTCGGTATCCGTATTTCCACGCACACGACCGCTGATTTCCACTTTTGGTTCGGCAACAGAAAAACACGCTTGCGCAATCGGCTGATTTACATCGTTTTCGTAAATTTGCAAAACATAATTTCCCGAAATTCGAAATTGCATTTGTTCGTTTGGCAAAGTCAGCCGATAATGTGTATAATGTACTAAAGTACTGACCGACAGCGCATAGTCGGTTATTTCGCCCTGCGTAAAACCGATTAAATATTCATTAGAAACAAGTTGAGAAGCAGTCCAGTCGGCATTGCAATGCAGCACGCGATAACGATAATTGTGCGCCTCGTGCGAAAGTTCATCAAAACTAACAGCAAGAGTTGCATTGTCGTTAAGATTAATAACAGGCAGCGAAAAATCAATTCCCGTCAATCCAATTTGCAAGGTTTTTATCTGATTATCAAATATTTGTGTTCGGTAAGTTTGCGATTTTACCAAAAAAATAATTGAAAATAATATTATTAAAAAAAATATTTTTTTCATATTTATTTCTTGAAAAATTAAGATTACAAAGTTACAAAAATTTTTCAATTATACACAAACGCATAAAAATTAGAGTATTTTCATTTTTTGTTCGTGATATCATTATTTTTTTTACGAAAACCAACAAAAAGTGGAATAATTGCCAAATATTTGTTTGGTGGGCTACGAACTCATCGATACAATCATTTTTTATCAAGGTCAATTATTCCTGACCGTAAAATTAATAATTATTTTTGAAATAGCGTAAAGGTCGGGAATTTTTGTGATGTCTACCTGTTGAAAAAACTGCGACCTCGATTGTAAAGTGACCAATGTTACTTGCCTGAAACATGAATAAGCACACAAACTTGAGTTAATGTGTTTCCACCATAGGAAATGCCAAACTCGCAGAGGTAAATCGCAAAAAAAAGGCGACAATAAGGTATTACGTTCTTTGAAATAGGAGAAAGGAGAATTTAATAGAGGAAATATACAAAAACTTCTAATTATTATGGATTTATTTTTGCAATTTTTTTGTATTTTTTTGTTTGGCAGAAAATTCGTACTTTTGCATCAAAAATAAATTTAAAATAAGAATCTGTTTAAATTTTATTGTGAAAAAATATTATCAAATCGAATACCAACTGTCATTGCGGGGCAAGATGCGCAATGACACTTTCTTTTTTTTTTGGCGCAAGTTTTCAACTTGTGCCGTTTTTTTCTTTGGCACAAGTTATGCTACGCTAAACTGGCGCCAAAAAGAGTAAGCGCCGGCAGGTTACTTCTTCCTGTATTTGAAAGTTTGTGTAGTAAATCCGTTCTCTGTTCGTGTTACAGGAAATCCGTCATCGTTATATGTATATTCGAATGTATTGATAACCCCCACGACTGAGGTTTGAGTTTTTATTATATTATTCACGTTATAATAATCCATCTCCCAATAGTAAAAAAGCCATTTCGGGCTTTTGCAGTGATAAAATGGCGACTTCTTATCATCGAATGTGTATGTCTGTCCGTCTTTTTCCCAATCTTGTTTGATACAGTTTCCGTTCTGCCAAGTGAAAGTTACGATATAGCCACTTCCGCTAACAGGTTCATACGTGTATTTAACAGGAAGCCCTTGGTCATTCAATTCGCAGGTTGTTTTTCCATTGCTGTTATTATCAGCATAAAAAAATATGATTTGGTTACCGTTTTTGGTAAAGGTAGTTTTATTCCCAGCGGGATTTTCTGGGTCTTCCCATTTTGCTTCTGTCAAATCCCCAGATGAGTTATAAGTTACTGTATTAATACCAATAATTAGTCCGTAATTATCATAATTGGTCATTTTAGTTATACGGTCTTTATCGTCGTATTCTAATACACTTCGAAAGCCGTCGTCGGATTGTATTTCTTCTAAAAGAAATATGGCTGGTTTCGGTTCTGGTGTGTCTTTTTTGCACGATGCAAAAATTACTGTTACTGCGAGGCAGGCAACTATCGCCGCCACATTCCTCAAATTTTTTCTATTTTTGTCCATTTTTTCAAAAAATTTATTATTGTTTTTAAAATTATTTTGCAAAATTACTACTTTTTTTTATTCTGCAAAATAAATAACAAAATTAAGAATATTTAAGGATTTATTTTTGCAATTTTTTTGTGTTTTTTTGTTTGGCAGAAAATTCGTACTTTTGCATCAAAATAATTATTAAAAAAATGCTAATCACAGGTTGAAAGTGCCGTAGGCACTAAATATCGGTAGAAAAATGTTCAGATTACAATTATGCGTGCCGTTAGGTACGCAATATGAAAGAAAACATATCACATTTTGTACCTAAAGGCACAAAAAACAGTTTTTGTTATTGTTTTCTACCAATATTTTGTCCCAAAAGGGACAATCAGGTAATCAGGTATTGGAAAAGAGGAAAATTCGTTGTTACTCAGGTTGTTTAGTAAAAAAATCAGGTATAAATCAGGTTTCAATAAGTGATTTGCATAATTTTGAATTGAAAATCGACGTAGTCAAATCTTGGAATTTGAAATTCTTGAAATATAATTTATAAAAAAATGAATAAAATACTTGTAATCGGGGCGGGCGGCGTAGGAACGGTTGTGGTTCATAAACTTGCGCAAAATACAGATGTTTTTACTGAAATTATGCTTGCCAGCCGCACAAAATCCAAGTGCGATGCCATTGCTGCCGATGTTAAAAAACGTTATAATGTAGATATTAAAACTGCTGTCGTTGATGCCGATAATGTGCCGGAACTTGTAAAACTTTTTAATGATTTTCGCCCGAAACTTGTTATCAACGTTGCTTTGCCGTATCAGGATTTGACAATAATGGACGCTTGCCTCGAAAGCGGCGTAAATTATTTGGACACAGCCAATTATGAGCCAAAAGACGAGGCACATTTTGAATATTCGTGGCAATGGGCGTATCAGGAAAAATTCAAAAAAGCGGGTTTGACGGCAATTCTCGGCTGCGGTTTTGACCCGGGCGTAACGTCGGTTTTTACCGCTTATGCTGCAAAACATTTTTTTGATGAAATTCATTATTTGGATATTGTTGATTGCAACGCAGGAAATCACGGAAAAGCGTTTGCAACCAATTTTAATCCAGAAATTAATATCCGCGAAATCACGCAGGAAGGAAAATATTGGGAAAACGGAAAATGGCAAATTATCCCCGCGCTGTCGGTTCATCGCTCGTTGAATTATCCCGAAATCGGTGCAAAGGACTCATATTTACTTTACCACGAAGAACTTGAAAGTTTGGTAAAAAACTTTCCAACTCTCAGACGTGCAAGGTTTTGGATGACTTTTGGGCAGGAATATTTAACTCATTTAAGAGTTATTCAAAATATCGGAATGGCACGCATTGACGAAGTTGATTATAACGGACAAAAAATTGTGCCAATTCAATTTTTAAAAGCCGTTTTGCCGAATCCGCAGGATTTGGGCGAAAATTATACCGGCTGGACTTCTATCGGCTGCCGAATTAGCGGGATTAAAGACGGGAAACCGACAACTTTCTATATTTACAATAATTGCTCTCACCGTGCGGCATTCAAAGAAACGGGAACTCAGGCGGTAAGTTACACAACGGGCGTTCCTGCAATGACGGGCGCATATATGTTTCTGACAGGCAAATGGACAGGTGCAGGCGTTTTCAATGTGGAAGAATTTGACCCCGACCCATTCCTCGAAAAACTCGCCCAAAGCGGATTGCCCTATAATTTTGAAGTGAATGGGGATTTGGAATTTGATGTTTGAAAAAATAGTTTTAAATTTTTTTGAATTACCATATTATACAATTTATTTTTTATGTTTAAATTAAAAATTATTCTGATTTTTGCGTTTTTATTTTCATTTATTAATGTTTTTGCGGCAAATACCGATACTTTGAAAATTGTTGCTGTTGGCGATATTATGCTGGGAACGAGTTATCCGAACAGCAGTTTCCTGCCGCCAAACAATGATGCTTACGCACTTTTTGCTAATGTTAAAAGCATTTTCGACAAAGGAAACATTGTTTTTGGCAACCTCGAAGGCGCGCTGACCGACACGCATACAAATGTTAAAAGTTGCTCAAATCCAAGTATTTGCTACGCTTTTGCGATGCCGACCGAATTTGGAAAAGCCCTGAAAAAAGCAGGTTTTAACCTGATGAATATTGCCAATAATCATACCGGCGATTTTGGCGATGCAGGGCGGCAATCAACCATTAATACTTTGAAAACCAACAAAATACGTTTTGCCGGACTTGAGTCCTGCCCGACAGATACTTTTACACTTGGCGGGGTAAAATATGGTTTTGTGGGCTTTGCGCCGAACAATGGAACGGTCAGTGTGAATGATATTGCGGCAGCGGAAAACATTGTGCGGCAGTTGAATAAAACCTGCGATATTGTTATTGTGTCTATGCACGCAGGCGCAGAAGGAACTAAATATCAACGTGTTACGCGAAATCAGGAATTGTTTTTAGGCGAAAATCGCGGAAATGTTTATCAGTTTGCTCACAGAATGATTGACGCTGGGGCTGATGTCGTTTTGGGACACGGTCCGCACGTGAGCCGCGCAATCGAAATTTACAAAGACCGTTTTATAACTTACAGTATGGGTAACTTCTTGACTTACAGCCGAGTAAATGTTGCCGGTGTGAGCGGACTTGCGCCGATTTACACAATCGAAATTGATAAAACAGGAAAATTTTTGCGCGCCACGCTCACTTCAACACGTCAGGAAAAAGGTAAACCGGTAATTATTGACAAAGAAAAACAGGTTTTGGAAGTTATTAAAAATCTGACTTTTAGCGATTTCCCCGAAATGAAAAATAAAATCACTTTTGGCGAAAACGGCGAAATTACTTATAAAAAATAATGAACGAAAACGACAGGAATATTGTTTATAGTCAGCAAGTTATAGAATTTACAACGGTTGTTGTGGAATGTTGTCGCTTTTTGGAAAATTTATCAGAAATAAAAAAAACGGATTTTATCGACCGTGCATTGAAACTTTTTTCTTTGCTTTATTTAAAAACGATAATGTTTGAAATGCCTGAAAATCAGAATAATAACTCAATAGAACGATTTGTCGGGCAAGAGGAATATGATTTTGTAAAAGAAAATATTGCACAGATTTTAGGCGAAAACGACAGTTTTTTGGATACTTTTCATCCCGATATGCCGTTTTCCGACACGCCGATTGCGGCTACAATTTCCGAAAATCTTGCCGATGTTTATCAGGAAATTCGCGATTATGCAGAGAACTATAAGTCAGAAAATGAGCAGATTATGAGCGATGCGCTAAACGTTTGCCTCGAAAGTTTCGGCGAACATTGGGGGCAAAAACTGCTGAATGCCGTCAGGGCTTTGCACGCTCTAAAATACGATGTAAGAAGTTAATTTTTTATGAATTTTCAATCAAAAATAACGAAAGAATTGCTGAATCAAATGCCTGTTGAGGCGTTTGAAGGGAAAATTAAAGTTATAGATAAGGATAAAGATGTTGCGGCGGCGGTTGCGGCTTTGTCCGAACAGACGATTGTGGGAATTGACACCGAGACAAAACCATCGTTCAGCAAAGGCGTTCGTTATAAAGTGGCACTTTTACAGGTTGCCACAGATACAATTTGTTATCTTTTTCGGTTAAATAAAATCAATTCGCAATCAGACGATTTGCTTTTTCATTTTCTGGGAAATAAAAATATTATGAAAATCGGACTTTCGTTGAAAGACGATTTTTCGCGCCTTCATCGGTTAAGTAATGAAAAGCCCGCTAATTTCGTTGATTTACAGGCGATTGCAAAGCAATATGGAATCCTTGAACTTGGGCTGCAAAAAATGTATGCCATTGTTTTCGGAAAAAAAATTTCCAAGTCGCAGCAACTCACAAACTGGGAAAATGATAGTTTAACGCCTGCTCAGCAGCGATATGCAGCAACAGATGCGTGGGCGGCACTGCAAATTTACAAACGGCTAAAACAGGAAAAATCGCTGCCGCAAAAGGTTGTCGATAAGATGTTAGCCGCCGCCCTCGCCGAACAACAGGAATTATCCCGACAAAATTCTTTGCGAAATCAAAACGAGGGGAAAGAATGAAATAAGTTTGTTAAAACCCGATTTTTTTTACTTTGTAACTGTTTTTAATTAAAATTTCGGCAATTTTTTGTCTGAAATCGCCCTGAATCAGAATTTCGCCATCGCGGTGCGAGCCACCAGAACCACATTTGATTTTCAGCATTTTAGCAAGTTCTTTTAACTGCTCATCAGTGCCTTTAAAGTCAGAAATAATTGTTGCGGGTTTGCCGATGCGTTTGTCTAACTCAATGCGTAACAACATTTTATTTGGCAAAATTGTTTTTTGTTCAAAATTTTCTTCTTTTGCATTGGAAAAATCAGGATTTGTTGAATAAACAATTCCTAACTTATCTTTCCAATCGTTTGCTTTTTTCATCTTTTTTATACCAAATTTATTTCCGTTTTTCCAATTCCTCTTTCGATTTGACGCGCAAATCGGGGCGTTCCTTTACCATTTCACGCAAAAACTCAACAGGATAGCCCGCACGAATGATTTTCGGTGGAATTTTTGCCTCATTTTGAAGAAATTTTCCGTTTTCTTCTATTTTAATATTTCCATCCAAAAATTTTACCAAAAGATATTCGCCCAATTTTTGCCACGCATTTGTTAAATATTCCGACAGCTTTATAACGCTTTCTGTAAGCATTTTTTGCGCTTTTTCTTTGGGTAGATTTACAGCCAAAGAATCGGCTTTTGGCACTAATTCATTAAAATAACCGTCCCATTCCTGCTGCACTTTCTTAATTTCGGGCTGCATAAACGAATATTTGCCGTAAGCAAAATTCGAAACCTGATTGAACACCCAAAACGCTGATGTAGAGGAATATTCGAGCAGCGAGCCGTTGCTGTGGTCGAAACACCAAGGCACTTTATTTGTGCAACAATAAATCGGCACATAACACGAACTTGCCGCATCGTCAACGCCAAACCAGAAAATTCCGCCAACGAAATCTGGAAGCCACGACCGCATTTGAGCGACAAAACTGAAACCGGTTTGCTGCGTTGCAACCGGACGGTCGTGCACATATTCCACACTATCAACAAAATACGTTAGCGGACTGTGGCGAAGTTTTGTATGAAACGGACCTGCGCCACGCCCTTGAGTCATATCAAATTCGGTGCCTTCAAACTGGTCGCGCATAAAATCCTTCATATTTTGAGCCGAAAGTTTCGCTATCGGCTTGACCCACAGCGGCATACGCTCTTTTGTTTGTCCTTTTACATACGAAATATAACGATACATATCCGGATTTACGGCTTTGAAAAAAGTCCATACCCGCGCCTCGCATACGCGCAAAGCAACATCATCAAGCGGATTGTAAGTGTCCGAAAAACTGAATTCGCTGTCTTTTCCGTTAAAAAGTCCTTTTTTTCGTGCAAAACTCACTACATCAGGGGCATAAATGCAATTATTTTTATCGGAAAAATTGATTTGTGTAATTCGCGCCTGATTTGCGTGCGCCGAAACGCAATCGTCGGGGATTCGCTGCGCCACCCAAACTGCGCCTTTGCCACCGGCACCTTTGCCAACCATTTCGAGAATCCAAACCTCGTTGGGGTCGGCAATTGAAAATGATTCGCCTTCGGAACAGTAACCGTATTCGGCGACAAGGTCGGTCATTATTTTGATTGCTTCGCGCGCTGTTTTTGCACGTTCCAAAGCAATGTAAATCAATGAACCATAATCTATTATGCCGGCGGTATCAACAAGTTCTTCCAGCCCGCCAAAAGTGGTTTCGCCAATGCTAACCTGAAATTCGTTCATATTTCCGATGACGTTGTAAGTTTGCCGCACTTGTTTAATTTTTCCAAGATATTTTCCCGTATCCCATTCGTAAATATCACGCATTGCGCCGTCAGGATACGTGGCTGCGGGGCTGTGGCGCAACGAACCGAACAGAAAATAAGAATCGGCGGCGTAAGTTATAAACGTTGAGCCGTCGGTCGATGCTTTTTTGCCCACAAGAAAATTTGTACAGGGCAAAATGTAATTAATTGATAATAATAAACTTAAAGCGATAAAAATTAATTTTTTATTCATAAAAAAACTTTTAGAAAATGTAAATTTTGATGTGCAAAGATAGCATAAAATTTTCAATTACACACAAACGCATAAAAATTTGAGTTAATGCGTTTTCGCTTTTTCGGAAATGCCAAACTCGTAGATGAAAATCGCAATTTAAAGGCGACACCAAGGTATTACGTTCTTTGAAATAAGAGAAATGAGAATTTATAGAGGAAAAGATACAAAAAAACGGTTGATTTCAAAAATTTGAAACCAACCGTTCGTTTTACAAACATTATTAACAATATAAAAATAATTTTTCAGTTTAACACATAGTTTAAACTGTGATTTTTTGAAATCGGAATTGAGCGAAACACCGCCGCAAAGCGCATTATTGCTTCCAAAGTTTTGTCTGCGGGTTCATAAAGTGCTGTTTCGCAGTCCATTTCATACAAATAATTGTGTAAATTTTGTTGCATAGGCATTTTAAGTTTTAATTTCGAAATAAAAACGCAATGCAACGCAAAAAATTATATTTTCACCCAAAATATTTACAATTTATTTTCTACTGCAAGACGGCGCATATTCATAAGTGCGTAACGCATACGTCCGAGCGAGGTATTGATGCTAACCCCAGTTTTATCGGCAATTTCTTTAAAACTCAAATCTTCAAAAATTCGCATTTTCAGAACTTCTTTTTGCGATTTTGGCAAATGTTCAACCATCTCTACAACATCATTTAGCACCTGTTCGCGAGTCATAACCTCTTCTATGCTCACTTCCGAAAGTCGCGCATCGTTCAAAATATCGTATTCGGGATTATCTGCCGAAAAAGTATTTTCATTTTTTTCACGCCTGAAATGGTCAATAATCAAATTGTGTGCAATGCGGATAAGCCAGCCCAAAAACCGCCCCGACTCAACATAACGCCCCTGCTGAATGGTAACTATTGCTTTAAGAAAAGTATCCTGGAAAATATCTTCGGCAAGTTCGCGGCTTCGCACAACTGCCAAAATATTGGAAAATAAAACTGCCTTATGACGTAATAACAATGTCTCGAAAGCAGAATTATCGCCGTTCTGATACATCAAAACCAATTCCTCATCGGAATATTGTTTCGTCGTTTTCATTATTCTTTATTTTTATGAATTAAAGAGTAATAATTTGTATCAATAGGCAAAATTTTTTGAGGTTTTACATTAAAAATTATTAAATATGGCGCAAAAGTAATAAATTTTCTTAAAACTAACAACTTTTACACAATAATTTTTTTTATTTTTTTCAAAAAAGATTTATCAAATTTTGTGCCGAATTTTAAATAACCGAAAATAAAGGTAAAAATTTTATTATAAAAATATGATTTTCAATTATTTATAATAAAAGTTAAATAATTTTTGTAAAAAATATTTTCTTATTATTTTTTTTGTAATTTTGTACCATAAATTAAAAAACATGAAATATTAATTTAAAATTTTAAATATCATGAAAAAAATTACTTTAATTTTTATAATCCTTGTGGGATTATTTATAAATGTGCAGGCGCAGAATTTGGGGCTTGTTGATGTTAATTTTGGTACAAAGTACAGTATTTCTCGTCAAAATAATACAGTTCCGGATACCAATTCTTATTTCGGAGAAAAAAGTTGTTGGGCTGTTGCGGTAATGACAATTTATCAGGAAAGTCATTTCCCAAGTTGCGGAAAGTGTGTGGTGCAAGGAGATATTGTTATTAATCAAATACACTATAAAAAATATTGTGTATGGCATGCTATACGTCAGGAAAACCAAAAAATCTATGTATTTGATGATGATTTACAGAAGGAGTATTTACTTTACGACTTTGGTGTAAATGTTGGAGATACTATTTATTCGGATGCGCCAAGCGGATATATTGTGCGGAAACCTGTCGTATTGGCTGTAGATAGTGTAAATTTGTTTAATGGAGAAAGAAGAAAAAGAATAACACTGGAGGTAGAATACGATTGGGGAAAAACATTTGCAGATGTATGGATTGAAGGTATTGGCAGCATGTCTGAATTTTTTAATCCACTGCAAGATGTGTCAGAACCAACAACTTGTCTTTGTGAACCTGATGGAACCACCAGTCAACTCATTGCTTTTCTCAAAAATGATACTCTTTGTTATTTCAACTCTGCATTAGCCGCTATAGACTATTGGAAAACCTGTTTAATTTATTTAGGTATTCCTACCAATATTCAGAATGATGGAATTCAAAGTGATGAACACTTGGAAATTATTCAGGAAAATAATAGCATCCATATTTTGGGAGAATCTTCCGTTTTTCCTTGTATGTTTAAGCTATTTTCCCTAACAGGACAGTTAATAGTAAAGAAAAAATTACAATCAAGTGATGACTACGTACCTGTTGGTATGAAGGGAATATATTTATTTCAAATACAAAAAGGTACGAAAATTTTAAAAAACGGGAAAATAATAATTAAATAAAATATTGTAATAAAAATTTTTTATTTTCTATTTTTATTAAATTAGTGAACTTGTGGCAAGTATGCTGTCTAATAATTGAAATCAAATTTTTGACAGAAAATAATATTGCAGCAGTCCCATTATTTCCATTGTAAAAGCGATTCCGATGTGTGCAAAAACGCCACCCCAAATATGCCGCGTCTGATATGCCAAAATACCCAAAATATAACCGCCAAACATTGACGAAATCGCCTCGCCAAGCGGTTTGCCAAAGTGAATTGACACGTAAAAAGCCACCATTGGCAACACCGCTCGTTTGCCCAAAATCGCCGACATACCGATTACCATCGCTCCGCGAAAGAAAAGTTCGGTATTGATAAAATCGCCCAAATAAGCAAGTTCAAAAAAAGATGTGTAAAGCCAAGTCGGCAAGTGGAAAACCCCTTCGTAATTCCACGCCTGAAACTGCGGATAAGCACTTTGAAAATCCGCCGAAAACGAAGCAGCAATCACAAACGGCATCATCACAGCCAAAGCAAGCGCATAAACTTTGATATGTTTTGAATTTTTAGACAAACCATACAAACCGTCAATTTTTTTATCATAAAAAATTTTTAAAACCAGCAATGGCAAAGTTATAAAAACAATGCTTTTTACATTGGAAATCAGGCGATTGACAAAAGCGTTTTCGGTTGCCGAAAACGATGGAATTTGCCAGTTGCGATAAGAAAAATATCCGACGCAAAACGAATATAACACTATGAAAAACAGTGATTTAATGTAAAATTTAGGATTTTTAAGCAAGGCATATTCTTGACGAATTAATAAATTCGGAATTGCAGCAGCAAAATATACAGCCGAATAAAAGACGACAAAAACCCACATTGAGTTTCCGCTGTAATAAGTTGGGCGTATCACTTTGGCGTAAAAGCCAAATTTGAAGTTTACAACTAGAATTATTACGATAAAAACGAAAGTGTAAGCGTATGCCCAAAAGTTAAAATCTTTTTTGACAAATTCTTTTAATTCTCCCCAAAGTAATGATAATGAGTATTTTATTTTATGTTCCTGAAATTTTTTTTGTGGATTCATTGTACAAAATTAATAAAAAAAAGAACAATAAATAATTTTTTGTATTTTTGTAAAAAATTTTATAAGTGGAAACGCGGATTGATAAATATCTTTGGGCGATGCGGCTTTTTAAAACCAGAACTTTGGCGGCTGAGGCGTGCAGAAAAGGACGGATTTTTATAAAAAATGTTGCCGTGAAACCATCGCGGATTATAAAAGTTGGCGATGTGATTGGCGTAAGGAAAAATCCTGTTATGTATTCGTTTGAAGTTCTGCAACTTACCGAAAACCGCCTCAATGCAAAACTCGTCCCCGAATTTATGCGCAACGTAACCACGCCAGACCAGTTGGAAATCATTGAATTGGGCAAAATTGCAGGAAATATTCAACGCGCACGCGGAACCGGTCGCCCGACAAAAAAAGAACGCCGCAACCTCGACGAATTTTTTGAACCGATGTTTTTTGAGAAAGAAGAAAATGTTTGATAAGTTAAAAATTTAAAATTAAAAGTTAAAAATAGTTTACCTTTGACGATTTACAATTTACTATCTTATAGAATCTTGAAATCTTGGAATTTGAAATATTGAAATAATAAATATGGAAAACAGACCTTTATTAAACGACTCGGCAATATTTCCGACAAACGAAATTCTAAAAAAAATTCTCGGTAAAAGTTACGCCGTTTTTACCGAAATGTCGGAAAATTTAACAAAAAATTACGGCTTAAATTTTGAATGGCGGTATTATAAGGACAGCAAAGCGTGGCTGTGCAAAGTTGCATACAAAAAGAAAACAGTGTTCTGGCTTTCGGTGTGGGATGGATTTTTCCGCACAAATTTTTACTTTTTGGAACGTCATTTGGAAGGCATCGCCGCCATCGAAACCGACGAAAACAGTTTCAGAATTGAAAAAGAATGGGGAAAAATGATTCCTTTGTTTTTCTTTATTTTCGAAAAAAAGCAATTAGCCGATTTATACAAAATTGTGGAATTTAAGAAAAATGCGAAATAATTATTAAGCGGATTTAAATAATCTATAACTGGAAATTATTACAAACTCAAGATAGTAAAAATTAATGTCGTTTTTTTATTGTAAAGCATTCAACAACGGCACGACCGTTATTAAATATGAAACAGAAGCCAACTGTTCCCCAAAAAATGTGTAGCGACCTGCATAGACGCTTAAAAAATAATGCAGGAAAGAGCGGAAACTTTAACAAACGGGCGGAGTTATTTCCTACGAAAAGCCACACGAGTAGAAGGAAAACTATTCAAAATCTCTTAACTAAAAAACTTAAAAACAAGATTTTGAATAAAATTATAGGAGAAAAATATCATGAAAAAAAGTTTAAATTTTAGTTTTGCATTTTTTATAGTTGTTATTACAGTTTTTTCAAGTTGTACCTCAATAAATCACACGATGAGAGAACCGAATGTTGCATTGAAGTTAACAAGAGCGGATTTTGATTTGTCAAGTCAGGTATCAGCAAAAGCGACAACCGTTAAAGTATTTGGAATAGATTGGGCTCGTTTATTCAGTAAAAAGACAGGTGAATTAGGTAGTAGTCAATTAATCAACGCAGCAAGTATACCTGTACTTGGCACATTTATTTCGGAGCGCACATCTAATTATGCTCTTTATGAATTAATGACCCAAAATCCAAACTATGATGTTGTGATTTATCCTCAGTATGAGACAAAGGAAAAGCGACCATTTTTGGGAATTGGATTTATCATTAAAATTACAACGGTTAAAGCAACAGCGCGATTAGGTAGATTAAAAAGCGATGATTTTGTAGAATCTACAAATTCAAATGTAATTCGTACAAATGAAACGATTAAAGAGGAAGTTCCGTCAAAAACACCTGTTTCAGAAACAGTATCTCAAAATAATGTTCAAGACGACTATACCAATTCTGAAATTTCAGGTAAGTGGAAAAACAAAAACGGCGATATTGAGATTACGATTACCGGAGATGTGGGCGTTTTTTCTCAAATCAATGACGGCAAGTGGTCGTCTTTCTTAAAGAAAGGAAAAATCAGCATTGGAAGTCCTTTATATAAGGATATTACAAAGACATCGCCATTAACTTGGCAATGTAAGGTACTTGTAAAATATCTTGTTTCTACCGATTGGCAAAAGTGCCGATTGACTTTGGACGAAAGTGGGAAAATATTAAAGGACATTTCAACTAATGAAACATTTTATAGGATTGATGGATAAATTAAAACACAACTGCAACTAATGAACAAGTATCACTCACAAGGAATGGGTGTGCATTGATAAACGCAGATTTTTAATTATTTGAAAATCTGCGTTTTATAATATTTAAATTTATCTGTGAAAATCTTAATAATCTGATTCATCTGCGTACTTTTGTGGCATCCCAACTATTTTTTATAAATAAAAATAAAAGTGTATCTTTGCAAAAAAAATTTTAAAAAAATATGAATAAAAAATTTTTACAAAAACTGTCGTTTTTTTTAATAATTTTCATACTTGTTTCTTGTGCACCAAAGTGGAAAATTGTTAAAACATCTTCAACACGAATTGCAATAGACAATACAACCGAGAAACTTGCTAATAAACAGTATATTAATTATTTGCAAACAATTTCAGAAGAAATGGATCGTCAAATGAAAATTGTTATCGGTCAAACGGCACAACAAATGTCTGCCGACCGCCCCGAAAGTTTGCTGTCGAATTTTTCATCGGATTTGGTGCGCGAAGTTGGCTCTCAACTACTTGGGCAGCCGATTGATATTGGGATAATGAATGTAGGCGGACTGCGAACGCAAATTCCAAAAGGCGATGTTACGGTGAGTAATATTTATGAGTTGATGCCTTTTGAAAACGAACTTGTGATAATTTGGCTGCGCGGCGATGTGTTGCAGAAAGTTATTGACGAAATTGCTGCAAAAAATGGCGAAGGACAAAGTGGAATACAAATGACAATTCATAATAAAAAGGCAGCAAATGTAACCGTTGGTGGAAAACCAATAGATGTGAATAAGTTGTACACCATAGCCCTAAGTGATTATATGGCTGGAGGTAATGACGAACTTTACAGTTTGAAAAATTATGTAAATTTACAGCATACGGGGCAGAAAATCCGTGATATTTTTATTGATTTTTTTAGAAAAGCCAAAGAAGAGGGCAGAATTCTCGATTCAAAATTGGACGGCAGGATAAAAATAAATTAAGAAAAAATTTAGAAATATTTGTAAATAAAAAAAAATGTTGTATTTTTGCAAAAAAAACTTTATGCCGATGGAAAAAAGTATTTTACAGAAAGCATTAAACTATTTACGTCGAATTTTTAAAATTCATTTTACAAAAATTTTAATAACATTCACTCTGATTACTTACGTTTTCGGAATGAGTGGTTATTTGTGTTTTGATAATTTTAAAATAAATTGGGCTACCGCATTTTTTGAGACAAGCAGACATCTGTTTTTAAGTCATTCCGTTGGTTTGGGAAACGAAAATATTGCGATAATAATTTCGCAATATGCTGCACTTGTGGTATTTATGATGATTTCAGGTTCGATTATTATCAGAATATGGAGAACAATTTTAACAAACAGAGCAATAGGAAAATTCGATAAGCATATAGTAATTTTTGGGAAAAATGAAATTTGTGTTGAATTTATCAGAAAAATTAGAAAAAGAGAGAGAGAAAAACAAGTTAAACCGGTTCAAATTGTTTATATAGTTAAAGAACTTTTAATAGGCGATGTAGAAAAGTACCAAAGCGATAACTTGAAAATTATTGAGGGAAATCCTTTGGAAGCCAACATTGATAAAAATATTTTTTCGACAGCAAAAATAGAAAATGCATCGAGATTTTTTGCCGTTTGCGAAGACGACAATAATAATGTAGAAATTGCAAGAAATGTTTGGAATTATTTAAAAAATCATCCTAAAACCCGCAGGAAAATTGAAAAAAAGAATGCGAATATTAAAGCAGGCAAAAAACCTGATATAAATGAGTTGGAAGAAGAAAACCGCAATGCTTTAAGATGTTACGCGCTTGTAAGAGATAATGATTTGAAAAATATTCTGGAAGAGACGCCAATTTTTAATTACGAAAGAAAAGAAAATGAAGTTTTTTATTTTGACGGGGTTGTTTTTAATCTAAACAGCGTCGGGGTGAAATACGGAATAAATATGGAAATTGAAAATATTATTCCAAATTTGAATACTGCACCGAGAATCCTTATTGTCGGGCTGAATAATGCCTCAATAGCGATTATGCAAAACTTGGCGCATATCAGAACTCTTAACGGAGATACTTTACGTTTTGATATTGTTGAAAATGACGAAAAAGCGAAAATTGATTTTAAAACAAAATATGAATATCTATATGATTTTGCAAAATTTGATTTTCATACAAATATTAATGATTTTGAATATGAAAACATTGATTTTGCATCAATTTTTATTTGCAACAGTAATAATAATGAGGCGATAAAAAACGCAGTTACAATGCGCAATAAACTGCAAAGCAATGATATAGCAATATTTTTGGTAACATATAATTCGGATTATATAAAGCAGGTTTTTAATCCCGAAAACACCGAAAAAGCAGACAAGGTTTTAACTTTTAATGAATATAATATTAGAATTTTCAATCGTTTGGAATATTTTTGGGACTTAATAATTGAACATCGAGACCAGATAGAAGAATTTGCAAAAGAAATCCACAGCAAATATGCCGAATCAAATTTTATTTCTCAGTACGATTTTTTGGCAGAAACGGTTAAACAAAGTAACAGAAATGCGGCGCTCGATTATTATATAAAAACTTATATTGCTTTTGGACTGAGTTTTGACACTTTTTTAAGACCGCAAAAACGTAAAGAAAATGAGCCGTGGAAAAGTTTATTGCCCCAAATAGAAAAATTCAGTAAAGAAATAAAAAATATTATTAAGAAAAAAGAAGAAGCAAAAAGTACCGGTGAAACGCTTCCGAAAATTAAAAAATTTGAAAAAGGAGAATTGAAAAATCTTGCTATTGTAGAACACCGCCGCTGGGAGTTGGATAAATTTTATGAGGGCTGGAATTACGGACAAAAAAGAAATAACAAATATAAAATTCATTCCGATTTGAAAGATTGGGACAACCTGACAGACGAATCAAAATACAAAAACATAGAATCACTTGATTTGTTGATTGATATTCTTAATAAAAAAATATGGCTTTAAATAATTATAAACCAAATCCTTTGAACACAAGCAATGTTACGCTTTCTGACGATTTGCTGGAACTGACCGAACTTTTGGCAAAAAACACACACGAAATATGGGCGCAAAAGCGAATTGCACAAGGTTGGAAATATGGTGAAAAACGTAATGATAAAAAGAAAGAACATCCGTGCCTTGTGCCTTATGAAGATTTACCCGAATATGAAAAAGTTTATGACCGAAATACGGCAATGGAAACTCTCAAAGCCGTAAAATTATTTGGTTTTGTAATTAATAAACAAAAAGGTTAATATTGATGCAATAAAAAATTAATTTTAACAAATAAAAAAATGGAATCAGAAAAAATTAAACACGATGTTTTTATAAGTTATTCCACCGAAGACCAAAAAACGGTTGAAGGACTGTCTGCCTACCTCGAACAAAACGGGATTCGCTGTTTTGTAGCGTATCGTGATATTCCCAAAGGCGTTGACTGGGCGGAGGCAATAGCGGAAGCAATAGAAAATTGTCGTATGATGGTTGTGGTGTTTTCCGAACGCTTTAATCGCTCAAAACAGGTGGATAGAGAAATTTCAATGTGCATCGAAGAGGGCAAATCGATATTGACATTCAAAATTCAAAACACAGTATTTACCGGCACAAAGAAATACTATCTGCAAAACCTTAACTGGATTGATGCGTTTCCAAATCCGGAAAAACATTTTGGAAAATTATGTGAAAATATTATGAAATTAATGCCCGAAAGCAATATTGAAAAATCGCAAACGGGAATAATTAAAAATTTTCAGACCGAACAAGCACAAAAGTCGGATAAAAATGATTTTATTAAAAGTAAAAATAAGTTTCCAAAATACTTGCTTTTTATAATCGGTGGCATTCTGCTACTTGCTCTGCTTTATTTTTTTATTTTTAAAAATAAAAATTTTATACAAAAAACAGAAAATATTTCAAATCCGGTTACCGATACAATATTCGTGAAGAAACTGTCGTCTGTCGGCACTTTCGATGAAATAAAAAATAAAATTGTTCCACATTCAAAAAAAGCCAAAAACAGTACTTTTATTACAGTTGAAAAAGCAGAAAAACCCATTGCGCCGGTTGCAATTCGCTACGAAAAATCTGATGTTATTAAATGTGAATCGGGCGAGCAGTTTGAAGTTGAAGCCGGTGATGTGTTTGAAGGCATAATAAAAGCCGGAAAAGCAGTAAAAGGTAAGATTATCGGCGAAGACGGTCAGGTAAAGCATTTGATTATTCCAAAACGTAATTTTTAAAAAAAATGAAAAAAAATATTTGCATATTATTTGTTTTTCTTTTTGTTATCGGCGGTTTACAGGCACAGGTTTTTACCTCTAAAAAGTTATCTCAAATTGGTGATAAATTCCTGAAAAATTGCCTGCCAAAAGCGGACAGTGTTTTTTCGTGTGAGCAAATAACAAAAAGTAAATCTTTTATCGTAAGTTATAATAAAAAAGGTGAAATTGAACATCTTGGAGTTTCTCTATTCAGTCCGCAAACAAAAGAAATGATTAACGAGCCGGTATGCGATTTTATTGAAAGACAAATTCTTGAATTGCTTCTTCTGAAATCACCGATGGAGATAAAAACTAAATTGCGTGATTATAAAATCGTTTTGCAAAAAAACGGAGTCGAATTTGGCAAACCCACTTTTAATTCGTTGAATGATGTTTTGGCAAAAATACAGCACCCTACTCAATTCAGTTTGAAAAAAAATAAAGATTTTGTTGCAATTTGGGAATTTGGTAAAAACGAATCTTTAATTATGAGATTTCCTGTTTCCCGCGAATTGATTTTTGGAACGGATAAGGCGGAATCGGATTCAAAAATTGGCGAATTGTTCAATAGTGATAAATGTCAGGGAAATTTTAAAACAGACCTTTCTCAGATGGTTTCGCCCAACGATTTGATGAAAATTGAAGGAACGGATTTATATAAATTAAGCGGAAATCAATATTTAACTGCCAAAATAAGTTCCGATACTTTTTATCAGCGTTCGGCAAATAAATACAGTTTGACTTTTAATTCTCAATATCCATACGAATCGCTGTCAAATTTGTTTATCACACATCAAATAGAAAATTCATTGGTTTTAAAAATTACACATAAAAAGTATGGCGGTTTTACACCTGAATTTCCAATTCCGTTGAATCGCTTTTTCTGCTTGTTTGATAATGAATTTATAACTTACACTGCTTTTGAAAAAACAGATTTTAAAAATATAGAGATTTCGGTTTTTTTGCAAAATCGCGATTTTAACTATGTTCATTTTTTAAAAATAAAAACAACAACCGAACAACTTTTTAAAAAAAATGGAATATTGAAAGCCGATTTATATACAAATATTCCGCTCGAAAACGTGAAAAATTTATTTGAATAATTCTAAATAAAAAAAAATTAAATAGATATGATTAGAAAAAATTTATTTTATGTAATTATGTTACTGCTATTTAGCAGTTTAGCAATCAAAGCGCAAGTGCAATCATGCAATTTGCTCATTACCGATGGTCTGCAAAACGAAAAACTGAAACAAACCATTGAGAAAAATGTAACCGATTTTTTAAATGCGTGCAATATTGCAGCAATTAAAGCCGAAAAACCTGAACTAAACAAGCAGGCGACAACAAGCGAGGCGCGAAAAGATTTTCTCAATATTTGGGAAACAAGTCCTTTAAGATGCTTTGAACAGACATTGGAAAGAAAATGTTTGAAGCGCCCAGCCGGTGGTTTTCAAATCCGCGACATACCTGTAAGTATGTCTGCCGCTCCAAAAACAGAACGATGGCAACAAATCGCTTTTGTACTTACACCCGAAGGCAAAATCGATGATGTTATCATTCAAATTTCGCAATATACCGACCTCTTGGATAGGGGTATTAAGGTCAAAGACACCGATTTGCGTTTAATTGTTTTGGATTTTGTAGAAAATTACCGAACCGCTTACAATCGTAAGGATATAAAATTTATCAGTACTATGTTTAGCGAAAATGCAGTAATTATTACCGGAAAAGAAATAAAACAGACAAAGCAGAAACCGCCTGAATTTATCAAACAAAATGCTATCCCTACTGTAAATTCAAAAAATAAATCCACAATGTTTGAATATCAGGTTAAAAATAAAACTGAATATATCGATGCTTTGAAAAGGGTTTTTAAAAACAATGCTTATATCGAAGTAAATTTCGACAGTATTGAAGTCATTCGTTATCCGAATGAAAAATATTCTGTATATGGAGTTACAATCAAGCAGGATTGGAAATCCTCAAATTATAACGACATCGGTTATCTTTTCCTTTTGATAAATTTTAAAGACCAAGAAAATCCTGTTATAACAGTTCGTACTTGGCAGCCCGAAATGTATCAGGGAAGATATTTACGCAGAGAAGAAATATTTAACATTCACGATTTTATTAAAGAAATATTATAAAAATTACAATTATGAGAAAAATAATCCTGTTCTTTTTTTTATTTTTAGCAATATGTACCTCAGCTCAGAGACCGCTGATACAAGAAAAAAATTCAACAAGCGATACTTACCCCGATATGGACAATGAACACGCTAAAGTTATTATTTTTGCACTTCCAAACATCAATCCTACTTTTACAATTGCACAAAGTAGAATAACACCCGAAAGCATTGATACCATTAGCGGTAAGGTATATTACAAATTCATTTTTCCTGTTATCAAGGGTTCTTATTACATAAACGCCACGATTGCAGTTTATGCTAAAGGTTTTAATCCTGTCACGATACAACTGAATCTTGAAGTAAATCACAGTTATACCTACGAAGTACGTGACCCCGACCCTCAAATTGTAGAGTGTTACGCCCAGTTGATGCGTGAAGGTATGGATTTATTTATTTCCGGAAAATATACCGATGCTCGAAATAAATATCTTGAAATAAATGGTTGTTCCAAAATAGATAATGAAAAGGAAGTTGCCCGAAGAATAGCAATTATAGATTCCATTAATATGTGGATTCGACAGGCAGAATCCTTTTTTGTCAAGTCGGATTTTTCAAATGCAATGACTTATTATCAGAAAATTCTTTCTTACAACCGCGAAGATAATTATATTGTAGGACGTTTTCTACAGGCGAAAGAGGGACAAATCAATTTGTGTGGAACAACATACAGAATGGCTGATAATTATTTCAGGCAAAAAGATTACAAAAACGCATTAAATTATTACAAAAAAGTGGAGGCAAATTCATGTACAGAATCCACAGCAGCTCTCGAAAAAATTCAATGGATTATAAATCAAACTCAGTGTTATCACGTTCTGACTTATGAATATTCAAAAGGAATCCCAATCGGACTTTCCACAGGCAATTATAGGGACAGGACATCAGCAGGATATTTTACACTCCGTTTAAACGGTGATGTTTTTGAGGCGTTGAGAACAAAAAATGATTCAACTTTAAGACCCGAACTGAATGTTTCTTTTGGCTGGACAATACCAATTTACAAACCCGTTTGGATATTTTTCGGACCAGGATATTCGGGTATTGGAAGATATGTAGATAAGGGAGATAAGACAAAACCTGATACAGTTCCTGAATATACAAAATGGAAATTTGACATTAAAAACGCAATATCGCCTGAGGCAGGAGTTGTTATTAAAATTCCTTTTGGTAAAGCCGGAATTGGGATAGCACTTAGATATACTTTTCAATATCGTTTCGCATTAAAAAAAGAAGACCAAAACGATTTTGGAACAATGAAACACATTTTTGGTGCTGGAATTTGTTTTTAAAATTCTTAAAAAAAATTAACCTTTCCTGTAATCAATTAAATTGTTTTACAGGAAAGGTATTTTTATTTCGGCGGAATACCCTGATACACCACTTCGCCGCCGCCTCGCCCTGCCTCAGGTCCGATGTCGATTATCCAGTCGGCAGAGCGAATTATCGCCTCGTCGTGTTCGACAACCACAACCGTGTTGCCCAAGTCGCGCAGTTGCTTTAAAACCTTAATTAACAGATTTGTATCTCGTTCGTGCAAGCCAATTGACGGCTCATCAAGCACATAAAGCGAACCAACCAAACTGCTTCCAAGCGAAGTTGCAAGATTTATCCGCTGGCTCTCGCCGCCCGAAAGCGAATTGGATAAACGATTTAATGTCAGGTAATTAAGCCCAACATCAGAAAGATATTGAATACGATTGCGAATTTCTACCAAAAGTCGTTTTGCAATTTTTTCATCGTTTTCGTCTAATTTTATATTTTCAAAAAAATCTTTTAACATTTTAATCGGCAGCAACACAAGTTCGTTTATTGATTTGCCCGCCACACGCACGTATGATGCCTCTTTTCGCAGCCGAGTACCGCCACAGTCAGGACAAACGGTCTTTCCGCGATAGCGCGCAAGCATTATGCGATATTGAATTTTATATTGATTATCTTCTAAAAATTTGAAAAAAGCATTTATTCCCTGAAAATATTTATTTCCGTTCCAAAGTGTATTTCGTTGATTTTCAGTGAGTTCATAATATGGCTTATGAATTGGAAAATCAAATTTATCTGCCGAAAAAATCAATGCTTTTTTCCAATCGCTCATCGTGTCGCCGCGCCAGCACATAATCGCATCCTCATAAACCGAAAGCGATTTATTCGGCACAACCAAGTCCTCGTCGATTCCGATAACCTTGCCAAAACCCTCACAAAGCGGGCAGGCACCAAGCGGATTATTGAAACTGAAAAGATGTTCGCTCGGCGTTTCAAAAGTCATTCCATCTGCCTCAAAACGATTTGAGAATGTGTAAGTTACAGAATTTTTTCCTTCTTCAAAAACTTTTAACAGGCAGGTGCCGCCGCCTTCGGCAAAAGCCGTTTCTACAGAATCAAAAAGGCGATTTTGCATTTCACGAGAATTTTCCACACTCAAACGATCGATAAGAAGATGCACCTCTCCCCCATTCTTTTTATTTTTTTGAAAAATTTCTACTTTTCCCTCCCCTTTTGGGAGGGTTAGGATGGGGTTTATATCTTGAATATCAATAAATTCGCCATCAATTTCAACGCGCGAAAAACCTTCCAAAAGCAAAGTACGAAGTTTTTCCATCAAAGTTTGGTCTTCACGCGGAATTATTTGTGTTAAAATGGCAATCCGAGTTCCCGAAGGCAATGCAAGTGCTTTATTTACAACATCTTCTATCGTATGTTTTTTCACTTCTTTGC
>Ga0209629_10000059_pt1 | contig 46320 bp, 42 predicted proteins | sample TergutCu122P5_FD_187286 | JGI IMG/M metagenome (GOLD analysis project Ga0209629, IMG submission 187286) | Cubitermes ugandensis P5 segment gut microbial communities from Kakamega Forest, Kenya - Cu122 P5 (SPAdes) (version 2) | ecosystem: Host-associated > Arthropoda: Insects > Digestive system...
AAGTCCTCAAAGATAAACTCTCGAAAGAATATATTTTTACGGAAGATGTTTCAGAAAACGTTAAGCGCCTTAAATTTGCTATGCCCGCAGTAAAAGCAGGTTCCGTCATTGAATACAAGTACACAATTACTTCGCCTTTTTATTATAACCCCAAAGATTTTGTATTTCAACGCTCTATTCCGGTCAAATACAGCTTTTTTTCGATCAAAATACCTGAATATTTTAATTTCAGTAAAGAAACCAAAGGATACGAACCAATCAAAGTTAAAACCGAATCGGTTAACGAAACTTATATGCTTGGTACTTCACGCTTGAGCGCCAATGCAGAAAAAATAACCGCCGAAGTGAACGATTTACCCGCTTTGAAAGATGAAGACTTCGTGTGGAATTACAATGATTTCAAGAGTCAGATTAATTTCGAAATCAGTAGTGTAAGTATTCCCGGCGTCTATTACAAAGATTATTCCGTTTCATGGAACAAAGTGGCAGAGATCCTCGCCGATAATGCAAATTTTGGGAAACAGTTCAATAACAAAGGATTATTCAAAGAAGATTTACCTACGGCGCTTTCCGGAAAAACCACCGAAATTGATTCCATCCGAGCCATTTTAAATCTGGTGCGCTCCAAAGTAAAATGGAACGACCATGTGAATTTATTCGTAAACAATCAGTCCAAAGCCCTGAAAGAAGGAACCGGTTCGAGCGCAGATATTAACGCACTGCTAATCAACGCACTCCGCAACACCGGATATGAAGCCTACCCGGTCGCAATGAGCCTGAGGTCAAGAGGGAGGCTTCCGCTCACCCATCCCAGTATTGAAAATCTAAACTATTTTTTTGTCGGCGTTTATTCCGTTTCGAATACCTATTTCTTGGACGGAACCTTGGCTTACACAGACCTTAATGTAATTCCTGTGGATTGCATGACTGACAAAGCTTTAGTCGTTAAATCCAACAACAACTTTAGCTGGGTGGATTTAAGCGCCATCGGAAATAATACAAGCCGGACCAACTTAAACTTAAAATTCAATGAAGAAGGAATCCTTTCGGGAAACGTGATAGAAAATCATGGCGGTGAAAACGCTTTTGTTTTCAAAAAATCATATAATAAAGCGGAAAACGAACAAAAATTCACGGAAGAGAAAGAGATAAATAATGATGTTACCATTTCCGATTATACAATGAGCGAAAAAGCAGCTAAAACTTTCAATTATGTTGAACAATACAAATTTGTGAAAAACAACATTCGCTTGGGAGACGATATTATCAGTTTCAATCCTTTGCTGTTCCTTGCCATGAAAAGTAATGCCTTTAAACCGGAAATAAGAAAACTGCCGGTAGAATTTACTTATATGCAAGACGAACGAATCAATGTAATAATCGACATTCCCGAAGGATATGCCGTTGACGAAATGCCGACTTCAGGAAAATTCATCTACAACGACGAAACGATTGCTTTCAGTTATATCGTTCAAAAATCAGAAAACAAAGTATTGATTGCTTGCACAACAAGTTTGAAAACATGTATTGTTCCGGTGACAGAATACAAAGACCTGCGCGACTTCTGGGCAAAAATGTATAATAAACAACACGAATTGATTACCCTCAAAAAGATATAATCGTATGAAAACCCACTTTTTATTCGTATTTCTCTTTTTTGCCTTTATCCGAATCAACGCGCAAAATTATGCCGTAACGGCCATTCCGGAAGAATTAAAAACAGATGCTCAGGCTGTAGTCCGGGAATATTCCGAAACATTTATACAGGACGATACACAAACCGGAACGCATAATGTGGTTTATGCTATGACCATTTTCGACGAAAAAGGCGACAATTACATGAATTTTTATGTTTACGAAGATTACTTTCGCGAACTGAAAAACTTTTCGGGAGAAGTATTTAACGCTCAAGGCAAATCAATCAAAAAAATAGGCAAAAAAGATTTAGTTTCAACGGCAATTTCCGACAATCTTGCCGACAACGGGAAACGTACTTTTTATAATTTTCATGCTCCCTCCTACCCTATCACCGTAAAATATGCTTACGAATTAAAATACAAAAACGGTATTCTGAGTTATCCGACATTCGATCCGGTTCCCGGATTCCGGGTTTCCGTTGAAAAAGCGGATTATACCTTGCAAATTCCGCAAGATGTGGAACTTCGGGAGAAAAAACTAAATCCGCAAGTAGAAACCGTCCGTTCCACAACAGATAAAAGTAAAATCTATAAATGGTCGATTAATCAATTCAAGGCTTTGCCTTATGAAGCTTATGCCCCTGTTGAAGAACTGTTTCCAGTGATTTACCTTTCGCCGGAAAAATTCTGTATGGGAAAAACTTGCGGAGATATGTCCGATTGGGAACATTTTGGAATTTGGCAGGGAGAATTGTTGAAAGGACGAAACGTTTTGCCTCAGAACATCATCGACAAAGTAAAGGAACTGACTCAAAATGTTCCAGAAAAACGCGACAAAGTGAAAGCGCTTTACCAATACCTTCAAAATACCACCCATTACATTAGTATTCAATTGGGTATCGGCGGTTGGCAACCGATGAAAGCAGAGGATGTAGCCAAAACAAGCTTTGGTGATTGCAAGGCTTTGTCCAATTACATGAAATCTTTGTTGGATGTGGTGAATATTCCTTCCTATTACACCGTAATTAGTACCGAGAAAAAATATTTAATGCGAGATTTCCCCAATTTTTCGCAGGCTAACCATGTCATTTTAATGGTTCCTTTGGAAAGCGATACTGTGTGGCTAGAATGTACCAATCAGAGTTTGCCTTTCGGTTACATTCACAGTCAGATTTTAGGTCACGACGCCTTGGCAGTTGGGGAAAATAAGGCATTTTTGTGTACGCTCCCCTCCTACCCTCCTCTGGATAATCAGGAAATCAACACGGTTGAAATTCGTTTGTCGCCCGAAGGAAATGCCGACATGGATGTCCGTTCGACTTACAAAATGGATGTTTTTGAAAAGATGTATTTCCGGTTAAAAGGATTGGATACTAAAGAAGAAAACGAAACGTTAAGCCGTTTACTAAGAGTGGAAAAACCGCAAATAAGCGAATTTAAAAAAGAAGAATTTCTGACCGAAAAACCATCCATGAATATTTCCTTCAAGGTGAAATGTGATGAATACGCGTCCAAAACAGGTACGCGAATGTTCATTCCCATTAATCCGACTTATACCTCTTTGAAAGGAGTGTTTTCTGGAAATTCCCGGAGATTTGACATCGTCCTGAAATCAAGCCTCTGCGAAATAGACACCATCCGGCTTCACATTCCTGAAAATTATGCTTTGGAAAACCAAGTAAAACCGGTAGATATTCATTCAGATTATGGCGCTTTTAAAACTGAAATCAAGGAGGAAAACGGAACGTGGGTCTATGTCCAGAAACTCGAACTCTTGCCGGGACGCTATCCGGCTTCGCAATTTGGTGATTTGAAAGACTTTTATAACAAAATAGAAGGACTACAAACCATGAAATTAAGTTTGAAGAAATAATTTTTTTTACTACTTATTTCTTTTATTCAAGTAAAAAAACTACTTTTGTAGAATAATAACAAACTTATTATTTCATATATGAACAAAAAAATTTTTCTTTTAGGACTTGTCTTGCTGTTAGCAGGACAATTTGTAGCCGCGCAGGATGGGAGCCCTTCTTCTTGGCAATTAATAACTCTTACTGCTGATGGCTCAGTAACAAATTATGCTTTATCGGATGTACAAAATATTATTTTCGAAAACAATACCATGACGATAAACATGAAATCCGGAGACGGCGCTACAGGAATATCATGTATCAGTTTTGCCCAGTCTAATGGAATTAAAATGTTGCAAGCGGAATCATCCGTTTTTGTTTTCCCTAATCCGGTACAAACGAATCTTACGGTTACCGGTGTGCCTAAAGATGTAAAAATAAACCTGTTAAACTTGAGCGGAACGCTTTTGCAAAGCATTCCGGCACAAGACAATTCCACCAATATCAACGTGTCTTCATTGCCGGCGGGATTGTATCTGTTACAAATTGGAGACCAAGTTGTTAAATTTATAAAACAATAAAATCAAATAATCATGAAAACGAAAAATATCTTACGCATTTTTTTAGCAGTTGCCTTTATTTTGGGAACTTTGTCAATTCATGCCCAAGCCGTTTATGTTTATAAAAAGGACGGAACAGCAGTTCAATACAACATTTCCGACGTGGACAGCATTAGTTTGACTCCTCCGGCAACCTCGCCGGTTGTGGACTATTCAAAATTAAAATTGAACGAAGTAAGCGGTGTTGGAAGCGATGATGAAAAATTCTATGAGTTGATTAATACGGGAACAGTTGACCTTCCCTTGGAAGGTTGCGAAATCTACTATAATGCAAATAGCGGGACTGGCGAAAGTTTTCCGCCCGCTAATGATCGTCTTACTTGGGTGGGAAACGCAACACAAGTAGCAAAAGCAGGAGAACTGTTTACCCTTTTAGGCCGCAATAATGATGGCTCTTTTTCAATCGGATTAACGTCGGAACGAATACTCATCATCACGCTCAAGGACCCAAATGGAAATGTAATCGACCAATGTATCAGGGCCGAAGATACAGGCATTTACGCAACGCCGGATAAAAATCTATCTTTCTCGCGTATCCCCGATGGAACAGGACCGTTTTATTTTTCAATACCCTCGCCTAACGCCAAGAATGGAGGCTCATTATTAGTGCCTGTAACACAATCTAATGTCGATTATTCGCCATTAGTAATCAATGAAATTGACGGAAACGGTAAATTTGTGGAAATCTATAATAAAGGCACAAAAACCGTTTCGTTGGAAAATCTTACATTGATTAAAAATGAATCACAAACATGGTGGATGGGGACAGCCGACAAAACAATTGATGCCGGCGGATACTATGTGGTTGCTCAAAGCGGCGGGACAGAAGTGTTTGACGAAAATAACGGAGCATCCGGTATTTCTGCAAAACAAACCCTTAAATTTGAATTGAAAAATCCGAATAAGGTTGTCATTGACTCGTTTTCACGCGGTGTTGCTCCTTGGGGTGCAGGTATCAGTGATGTAACTCCTAATTCGTTTTCTCGTTGCCCGGACGGAACAGGTGATTTCAAATTGGCAACTCCATCGCCCAGAGCCGCTAATCCGGCAACAGGGATGGATATTCCCCAAGAATAGCACGTCATTGCGAGGGCGAAGCATTAGCTGCCATGAGAGTAGTCGAAGGGAAGCAATCTACCTAAAAATTATCCATTTATGGCACAGGAAATAGAAAGAAAGTTTTTAGTTGCAAGCGAATTTAAAAGCTTAGCAACAAAATCAACCCGAATCACTCAAGGCTATCTTAGTTCTGTTTTGGAACGCACGGTTCGCATCCGCATCAATGGTGATAAAGGATTTATTACCATAAAAGGCGCCGGTAGCGATAGCGGCATGAGTCGTTTTGAGTGGGAAAAAGAAATTTCGGTGGAAGATGCAAAAGAATTATTAAAGATTTGCGAACCTGGAGTAATCGATAAAACCCGTTATCTTGTTCCGGCAGGAAAACATACTTTTGAAATTGACGAATTTTATGGAGAAAATGAAGGCTTAGTCGTTGCGGAAATAGAATTGGCCGCTGAAAATGAACCGTTTGAAAAGCCTGCATTCTTGGGACAGGAAGTTACGGGAGATGCAAAATATTATAATTCCATGTTATCAAAAAATCCTTACAAAAAATGGAACAGTTTTTGAATATACCGGAAAATTATATTCAACTTTTTTTAGTTGTCATCTATTCGTTGGTGATAGGGTTGTCGCAGCGGAAATTAAGGATGAAAAACGAAGTAAACGATCCATCCTTTGGCTTTGACCGCACATTTACGCTTATTGGAATACTTAGTTATATTCTCTATACCATTGACCCGGAAACAAAGGTTTTTTGGGGCGGTGGAGGCGTTGCGCTGGTACTCATATTGACGGTCAATTACTTTTTCAAATTGCACTATTTGCGTCATTACGGAATAACCACCATCATTATTGCGCTGATTACCTATTGCATTCCTGCGCTGATAATAACCCAGCCTATTCAATTTAGTCTGCTTGTATTGGTGATAGTGTTGCTGCTGACGGAAATGAAAGAAACTTTTATTTCCTTTACCAACCGCATGGATAATGATGAATTTATGACGTTAGCTAAATTTATTCTTATTGCAGGCATCATTTTGCCTATTCTCTCCAACGAACGCATTATCGACAGTATTAATCTGACTCCCCGCACGATATGGCTGGCTACGGTGATAATTTCCGCCATGTCCTACGTTAGCTACCTTTTGCAAAAATTTGTATTCCGTAATTCGGGATTGCTTATAGCAGGCATACTCGGAGGATTATACAGCAGCACGGCTATCACGGTAGTGCTGTCGCGCAAAAGTCAAAATTCGCCGGAATACATGTGTCATCGTTATAGCGGAGCAATTATAATGGCTACGGGTATGATGTTTATCCGAATTATGGTGATGGCGCTTATTTTTAATTGGGAACTATTTCTTCAAACATGGTACTATTTCGTTCTGCTGTCCGTAATTATTACCGGAGTCGGCTTAGCTGTTTACTATTATAAAACGCCTACGGCAGAACAGTTACTAAACTTCAACAGCATCGAGAGTGATAAAAACCCATTGGAATTTAGAGTCGCTTTGATTTTTGCCGTACTCTTTGTTGCGCTTACATTGATTACTCAATACACGATACAACATTTTGGAATGCAAGGATTAAAAGTGTTGGCGTTCATAGTAGGAGTCACGGATATTACACCTTTCGTTACAAGCTTATTTCAAGGCAGTTACCAAGTGGTTACGAATGTTGTGATATCAGCCACATTTTTGGCTTTTTTGAGTAATAATATCGTGAAATTAGGATATGGCTTGGTTCTCGGTTCAAAGGCGAACCGGAAACCGCTGATGATTGGCTTTTCAATAGCTTGCGTAGCAACACTAATCGTACTATTGATAGCATAATTTGAAAATAATGATTTTAGTTATTGATGATGATCCCGCTGTCCGTTCCTCACTGAGTCTCCTGCTGAAAAAAGCAGGATATGAACCTGAAACTGTCGCTACGCCCGAAGAAGCATTGAACGTAGTGCGCAAAACCATTCCCCAATTAATTCTGATGGACATGAATTTCAGTCTGGGAACCTCAGGCAGGGAAGGTATCGAATTATTGCAAAAAGTCAAGATTCTTCAACCGGACACGCCTGTAATTCTGATTACAGCTTGGGGATCTATCTCTTTGGCCGTAGAAGGAATGCGTGCTGGCGCTTTTGATTTTGTCACAAAACCATGGAATAATTGGACGCTGCTCAATTCCATCCAAACGACTCTGGAACTGAACGGACAGAAAAAGCAAGAGAACCTTCCTTTCAACCGCACGGATTTTCGTTTCGACAAAATTATCGGAAAAAGCAAAGCGCTGACTGATATCTTGAACACCGTCATACGAATAGCGCCAACCAATGCATCTGTCTTAATCACAGGCGAAAGCGGAACCGGCAAGGAACTGATTGCCGAAGCCATTCACACCAACAGTCCTCGCTTCAAAGCGCCTTTTGTAAAAGTAAATCTCGGCGGCTTGTCGCAAAGCCTATTTGAAAGTGAGATGTTTGGACATAAAAAAGGCGCATTCACAGACGCTTATACTGATCGCGCCGGACGTTTCGAAATGGCTGACAAAGGAACAATTTTCTTAGACGAAATCGGTGATTTAGACCTTTCCTGTCAGGTAAAACTATTGCGTGTATTGCAAGATCAAACATTTGAAGTTCTGGGAGATAGTCGTCCCCGAAAAGTGGATGTGCGTGTGGTGAGCGCAACAAATGCCAATCTTCGTGAAATGATTGCCGACCGTAGTTTCCGGGAAGATCTATTCTATCGCATCAATCTGATAACCATTCATTTGCCGTCCTTGCGCGAACGAAAAGAAGATATTCCTCTATTGGCTGCTCATTTTGCCGAATCACAAGCAAAAACCAATCAAATTTCCAAGCCGGAATTTACGTCGGCTGCAATTACTTATTTACAGTCCCTACCCTACCCAGGAAATATTCGCGAATTGAAAAATTTAGTAGAACGAACCGTATTGGTCTCCGGAAAATCCATCCTCGACGAAATTGATTTTGTAAATCAATCTGCCGGCTCACAAAGCATTCAATGGAAAACATCCGAAGGATTGACTTTGGAAGAATTGGAAAAAAAATCTATCTTTCAGGCATTTGAAAAATTCAACGGAAATATTTCGCACATAGCAAAGTACTTAGGAATCAGCCGTTCAGCGCTTTATCGCCGAATGGCAAAATACAACATTCAACCGGAAAACTTAAAACTATGAAACGGCTCTTTTGGATATTATCTTTTTTGTTGCTGCTGATTCCGGCTGTTATTGCTTACAAGTTTTTTTACACAAAAATTTCGTTTTGGTGGTTCATTGGTATCGAAACCTTAATTGTACTGACAACCATTTATCTCATCGTTTTTTACCGCAGAATTATCAAACCATTGCAAATCATCGGCGATGGAATGGAACTGCTGAAGGAACAAGATTTTACGACGCGACTAAGTAGGGTAGGGCAGCCGGAAGCCGACCGGATTGTGGCTATTTTCAACAAAATGATGCAACAACTGAAGGAAGAGCGCTTGCATCTGCGGGAACAAAACCGTTTCCTTGATTTGTTAATCAACGCTTCACCGCTGGGGGTCATTATTCTTGATTTGGACAGGAAAGTGATGTCTGTGAACCCTGCCGTATTGAAATTGTTAAAAATAAATTCCCAAGAAGAAATTATCGGAAAACCCTTAGACCAAACGGATTATCCTTTGACTCAAGCGTTGACGAAGATTAAAAATGCCTCTTCCGAAATTATCCGCCTGAGCGATGCCAATATCTATAAATGCACTTGTTCATATTTCATTGACAAAGGTTTTTCCCACACTTTTTATTTGATAGAATCCTTGACGGAAGAAGTTTTCAAAGCCGAGAAAAAAGCCTACGAAAAAGTTATCCGCATGATTGCGCACGAGGTAAACAATACAACGGCAGGACTGATCTCTACCCTTGACACGCTCAGTAACACATTAAAAGATGATGATCTCAATTCCGTCTTGCAAATAACAATCGAAAGATGTTACAGTATGAATCGTTTCATCAACAACTTCGCCGATGTAGTTCGCATCCCGGAACCGGAACTTCGGAAAACTAATCTGAATGAATTGGTTATTTCCTGCAAGCGATTCATGGAAAATAATTGCCGGAACAAAAATATCAGGATTGAATTGAATTTGAGCGAAGTTCCACCTGTTGTAAATATTGACGGCATTTTATTTGAACAGGTTATAGTCAATATCATCAAAAATTCAACCGAAGCAATAGGGGAGGGGGGAGGCGCTATTTTTATCCGTACCGAAGCTAATCCCTTTTGCCTCGAAATTGCCGATACCGGTAAAGGCATTGACAAAGATATTGAAACAAAGCTATTTACTCCATTTTTCTCAACTAAGCCGAATGGACAAGGTTTAGGGCTAATTCTTATTCGTGAAGTGCTGCAAAGACATAGCTGTACTTTTTCGCTTCGAACTTATCCGGATGGTTTGACACGGTTTATGATTTATTTTCAACCAAAAAATAAATAACATACAAAAATCGCCGCCACAGCTCCGGCTAAATCTGCCAACAAAGCCGCGGGAATGGTGTATCTCGTATTCTTGATATTGACTGCTCCGTAATAAACCGCAACCACGTAAAAAGTTGTATCGGTAGTGCCTTGAAAAGCGCAAGACAAACGACCGACAAAAGAATCGGCGCCATACGTTTTCATAGCATCAATCATTAAGCCCCGCGATCCGCTCCCACTTAAAGGTTTCATAATCGCAGTAGGAAAAGCATCGACCCAATTGGTAGGCAATCCGAAAGCCGATACTACATGAGCCAAACCTCCCGTCAAATAGGACATGGCGCCGGACGCCCGAAACAAAGCAATTCCCGCTAAAATAGCAATCAAATAAGGGATAATCATAACCGCAGTCTTAAATCCCTCTTTAGCCCCTTCAATGAAAACTTCATAAACATTTATTTTTTTTCTGAAACCGGAAATAAGAAAACTTATTAAAATACACAACAACAAACAATTAGCAACCAAAGACGAATATACGGAAATTTTTTCCTGCGGTAGCGATTGAATCCAATAAACAATAGCGGCGATCAGCAAAATCACCCCGCCGATAAATCCCAGCAATACTTTATCTAAAAGATTTATTCGTTGCTTTATACAAACAAACAGTAATCCGGTTAAAGTTGCTATCATAGTAGTAATCATCACCGGAATGAAAATATCAGCAGGATTAGCGGCGCCCAATTGCGCCCTGTAAACCAAGAGACTAACCGGAATAATTGTAAATCCTGAAGCATTAAGGACCATAAACATAATCATTGAACGGCTCGCAGTATCTTTTTTCTCATTCAATTCCTGTAATTCCTGCATTGCTTTCAGACCGAGGGGAGTAGCGGCATTATCCAGATTTAACATGTTGGCGGCAAGATTCATAAAAATAGATCCGATTACCGGATGCCCTTTCGGAATGTCGGGTAGTAAACGGGAAAAAACAGGCGAACTCCAACGCGCCAAAGCATTAACTACTCCGCCTTTCTCTCCTATCTTCATAAATCCCAACCAAAAAGATAATATACCCGTCAAACCGAGAGAAATTTCAAAGCCTGTTTTTGAAGCGTCAAAAAGCGCATTCACCATTTCGGTAAAAATAGTGTAATCGCCTGTAAAAATTACCTTAAAGATTGCTACAACAAAAGCGATTACGAAAAAACCTATCCAGATATAATTTAATGTCATAAATGTTTTTTATCCTTCCCACCCATGCCCAATTTCCCAATGGATGGCTATTTCAAATGTATAATTCTGACCTTCTAAATTGAATTCTTCTATTATGAGTTGTTTCGCCTGCGGATACTCATTTATCCAAGAACCAACATTAATAATATACCGTTTATTATTAACATCGTAGAAAACTCTACCTCTCGGAGTATCTTTATAGTCGCCTATATACGGATAAACTTCCTTCCCTTCATTTTTAAATTTCAATTTATTATATTGTTTTTTCCAATAATCTCTGTGCAAAGTATTTATACTCGCAAGACCGTTGGAAACCCTTGCTTCGGAAGCATGAGAAGATACAACGCCAAATAAATCATCATTCCTGACATCGTACCAAAAAATCCCTACTCGAGGCGAATCCTGATTATTGAGATTTTGGGACATAACGTCTATGGCTCTATATAAATTTTTTGTATCCTTTATCATACCATGCATAATATTCGGATACAAATGTAGAAAGAATATCAATAAATACAAAAATTGTTCGATATAAAGAAATCAAATAATTTTGCATATAATTCTTATTATCATCCTGTTAAGGATGATTCGATCGGTAGAAAAAAGATATACCAAACCTATTCTGCATTCCGTTAGGGATGCATCCTGTTAAGGATGCAAATGTTTTTCTACCAAGTGATACATTCCTGACGGAATGCGGTATTTACAACATACGTTTGGTTATTAATATAACTGTAAATAAATAATCAACTAATCATCTTGTTAAAAGGTGATTATTAATGGTCAGGAAACATTTGTCTATCGGCTACACTATTTATACTCCCAATTGCTCCTAAAGTTAATCCTGTAATCGCAGTAACCCCAATACCTGCAACCTTTAGGAATCTATTAAACGCTTGATTTCTTTCTCTATTTCTTTCTCCTTCAATCGTCAATTTCTGTATTTCTCTGTCAATTTTAATAAACTGAGAGTAAGCATCGCGAAGTTCTTTGTCAGAATAATAACTCTTAGAATTTTGTTCTAATATTTTAAAACGTGGATTCCACTCTTTTTTTATATAATCATCTAACGTTTTTTTTGTACTTTTAAATAATTTTGCTTCTTCTTCTATTTTTCTATCTTTTTCACGGTATTCTGGAGAAAGTTGTCCAAAAAGCCAACGATAGGGAGCAAATGGTCTATTGATATCCTTACTTGCTTTTTGAGATTCTCTAAAAAATTCATTTTGTTCTTGATATTCGTTAATACCATCAATGATATAATTCAATTCTTCCATTACTCTTCTTGCATCTTCGTTTGAATTTGTGTACTGTTGCATAACTTTAAATTTTAAATTGTTAATATTAAGTAATTTATAAAACTTCCTACTAAATATGCAACCACACGAAAAAAGCGTGAAACTATTCGTTGATTGCTTATCCTGTATTCAGGCTCTACCAAAACCTTTGCAAGTGAATAAGCACGAACGCTCCACGCCCGAAGACGTGAACTTTCGACACTTTACCCTCACTTGCATAGAAACTGGTAGATTTCGAATACAGAGAATAAAGAGCTAAAAGCTCAATTAGTAATCAAATTTTTTTATTTCTGTCTCTTATAAAAATGTTTTTTTTTTATATTCACCCGCAAAAATAATTATTTTTGTCGAAAAAACTATTAAAAACGCAAAAAAAATAATAAAACCATCTTGAGTGGTGCATTTCAAACAATCCGGGATTGAAATGCGATAATTTTAAATAATATTCGAAGGAATCTAAACCAAACAATTGATTTCCAATTAAAAAACTATTACGAAAAATTTCGTAATAAAATTATTTTGTACCTTTGCAAAAACTTAGAAGCAAAAAAACGAATTTTTTACCGATAGAGAAAACGAAACAGAAGAAGTAAAGAACGTGCTAAATAGCAATAACCATTTGATATTGATTAGTCCGCGCAGTTTTGGAAAAACAAGTCTGATTAATAAAGTCACAAGTACTTTGAATAGACCTGTAATATTTATTGATTTACAGTTGGTTACTGATATTTCCGATTTTGCGACACAACTGCTGAAGCGCGTTCTTAAAATAAATAAATGGGAAAATATAAAAAATTTTCTAAAAAATTTTCGAATTGTACCTACTATAGAACTCAATCCTTTAAATAACAACGTAGAAGTATCATTTGTACCTACAACAAACAATAATTTTACACCTTTAGAAGATGTTTTAAATCTGATTGAAAAACAGGAGAAAAAGATAAACGACCACTCGTAGTCTTTGATGAGTTTCAAGAAAAAGTTTCAATTATTTCTCAACCGACAAGTACCACTTATAGCGGATTAAAACGTTTACTAACAAAAGGATATATAATAAAAAACGGATATTATGAATTTGATGACCCATTTTTTAAAAATTGGATTGTGGAAAAATTAGGTTAATAACTTGTAAAAAACTATTTATTCTACAAGCAAAAACTAACAAACAAATATAAAATAAAAATTTTCAATACAAAAATCAGTATTTTTTATTAATTTCTAAAATCAATACGAACAAAAAAATAAAACCTAATCAAAAAAAGTTTTGAACTTTTTTCCTTGATTAACTAAAAGTGAATAAAAAATATAATTACTTTTGTATTGTAAAATTAGATATAAAATAAATGTTGATAACTAATTTTTATAGAATATCAGGATTTGATAACTTAAAAAACAAGTTTTTTAAGAAAAACTTTTCAGACTTTTCAACAAGGTATATTCATAATCATTAGTTTTTAAAAAGAATTTAAAATATAAATAATGATAAACTATGGTTGATAAAAACTTAGTTCAAGCAATTAAAGATTTGAAAGAAGAAAAGAATGCTATCATTTTGGCACATTATTATCAAGAAGCTGAAATTCAGGATATTGCCGATTTTTTAGGGGATAGTTTGGCTTTGGCGCAATGGGCGGCTAAAACGAATGCAGAAATAATTGTTATGTGCGGCGTTCATTTTATGGGAGAAACTGCTAAAATTCTTTCGCCCGAAAAAAGGGTATTTGTTCCTGATTTGGAAGCCGGTTGTTCATTGGCAGACAGTTGTCCGGCCGATGAATTTAAAAAATTTATTAAGAAATATCCCGGATACAAGGTGATTTCTTATGTAAATACAACGGCTGCTGTGAAAGCTTTAACCGATGTAGTAGTTACTTCTTCAAATGCCTGCCAAATTGTGGAAAATTTTTCACCTGAGACGAAGATAATCTTCGGACCTGATGCTAACCTCGGAAATTATATAAACAGCCTCACAGGCCGAAATATGGTCTTATGGGAGGGAGCGTGTCATGTACATGAAAAATTCTCATTGGAAAAAATTCTGGCAATAAAAAAAGAACATCCGAATGCGTTAATATTGGCTCATCCCGAATGTAAAAGCGTGATATTGAAAATTGCCGATTATGTGGGTTCTACAAGCGGTTTATTGAAGTTTTCCACTAATTCTTCAAATAAAGAATTTATTGTAGCCACTGAATCGGGTATTTTGCATTTGATGCAGCAAGAAAATCCCGATAAGATTTTTTTTCCGGCTCCTCCGAATGATAGCACTTGTGCTTGCAATGAATGTAATTTTATGAAATTAAATACTTTAGAAAAGTTGTACAATTGTCTTAAAAATGAAACTCCTGAAATATTTGTTTCGGAAGAAGTTCAAAAAAAAGCAGTTAGACCGATTAGGAAAATGTTGGAGATTTCGGAGAGATTAGGGTTGTAAATATTTTCGTCATTGCGAGCCACTTGTGGCGAAGCAATCCAGATTATTGATTTTCAATGGATTGCTTCGGGATTCTCCCTCGCAATGACGTGTATAAAGACGGTCTCTTCACTTAGTGTAATGAAGAGTAGATATGAATACCTTTCTTATAATATTCCCAAAGCAAACTAATATTAAAAATTCCTGCCGGCAAATCAACAACCGTTTTTTCTAAATTCTCTTTTCGAATGGTTTTGTAATTTTTTTTCTGAAAGTTGAAAGCTAATCGTGCTTTTAAAACGGCGAACATATTTGCTGGATGACCTTTGATTAAAAACTGAAATGCTGCCAGACGATCAGTCCAAAACCGGTAAAACATTACTTTACGGTAGTATTTTTCAGGTAGATTTTTATAAAGCATCAAAAGATTGTTTCGGAAATTTAAAAACGTTTTTTGCGGATGCTCCATTTTTAATGTAGCGCCGCCAACATGATAAACTGTTGATTGGGGGAGACAAACAATTTTCTTTCCTCGGGCTTTTAGTCGCCAGCACAAATCAATTTCTTCCTGATGCGCAAAAAAATAAGCATCCAATCCACCGGCTTCCATATAATCTTTCCGTCTGATAAACAAACATGCGCCGCTGGCCCATAAAACTTCCGTTTCGCCGTCGTATTGCCCTGAATCTTTTTCGACAGTGTTAAAAATTCTTCCTCTACAAAAAGGATATCCGTAAATATCTAAAAAGCCGCCGCAAGCTCCTGCATATTCAAAAACAGATTTATCGTTATAAGATAATATTTTAGGTTGTAATGCCGCAACTTCAAGATGATTATCCAAATAATTAATAGACGTTATCAACCAGTTTTCAGTAACTTCTACATCGGAATTAAGCAAAACAACATATTCATATTCCAATTGCGCCAAAGCTTTGTTGTAACCTTCTGCAAATCCGTAGTTTTTATCAAAACGGATAAGTTGAATGGAAGGATAGGATTGTTCGAGATAGGGTAGGGTAGTGTCGGTCGAACCATTGTCGGCAACGATAATATCTGCCGCTTCATCAGGCGTATTTTTTACTAATGCAGGTAAAAATTTTTCTAACAATTTCTGCCCATTCCAATTGAGTATTATAACAGCAGTATTTTTCATTCTTCATTTTTCATTTTGTTATATTTCCATCGATTGTGCGTCCATAAATAACCGGTAGGGTCACGCAAAATTGTTTTTTCTAAAAGTTGCATATATTTCTTTGTGATTTCAAATTCTTGAGTTTCAGTTGCATTTTCGGAAATCAATTTGATTTTACCTTCGTAAAAACTTCTTTTTGTTTTTGTTATATCCAAATAACAAACTGCGGCATTGGTATGATGAGCGATTTTTTCAGTTCCGGTCAATACCGGTGTATCCTGGTTGATGAAGCGAACCCAAATGAGTTGACGATTCCCCGATGGTTTTTGGTCGGACATAAATCCTAACAGCCAGTTTTTTCCTGCTTTTCGCATTTTGACAATGTCTTTATATACATCGTATTTGATGAATCCGACCGAATGAAAACTTTTTCTAATACGAATAAAAAGCCGGTCGGAAACTTTGTTTTGCAAGGGACGGAATATTTGTCCGATTACCAAGTCATTATCAGGTTTTATCCATAAAGTGATGGATGTCACCCATTCCCAATTTCCGAAATGTCCCAATAATAAAATAACCGGTTTTCCTTGATCCAGAAAGTATTGAATAATTTCTTCGTTTTTGAAGATAAAATGCTTTTTCATCTGTGATTCGGACATAGTTAAAAGTTTTATAGTCTCAAAGAAATAGTCGCAAAAGTGATGATAAAAAGATTTTTCTATGATAAGGATTTCTTTAGGAGATTTATCAGGGAATGCATTTCTTAAATTTTGACGAACTAAGTTTTTTCGATAACCAACTAAGTAATAAACGATAAAGTAAACTATATCGGAAAACAAATGCAGCGCCCAAAACGGAAAAATCGCCAATAAAAAACAAAAAGCGTAAGTAATAAAATATAAAAACTGGTTCATATCGACATCGTCACTTCCTCTTCATTAAAATCGCCCAAAGTTACGCGAATCAATTTATTTATCCAAGAAATTCGGTAATCTGTTTCCACTTTGATATAATTTTCCGTAAAACCGTGCATTTTGTTTCCCCTTTTTGTATGCTCAAACAATACTTGATGGCTTGTTCCTATTTGTGAACGGTAAAATTCTTTAATTTTTTGATTGGAAATTTCCAACAATTGCCGGCTACGTTCTTGTTTGATCTGCGGATTTACTTTATAATCAATGTCCAAAGCTGACGTTCCTTGTCGTTCGGAATAACTAAAAACATGTAATTGGGAAATAGGCAAAGATTGGATGAGTTGTTTGGTCGCATCAAAATATTCGTCTGTTTCGCCTCTTGTGCCGACGATTACATCCACGCCAATAAAGGCATTTGGCAATAATTCTTTGATTTTTTTGATTTTAGAAGCAAACAAATGCGTATCGTATTTCCTTCTCATCAGTTTCAAAACTTCGTCCGAACCGGATTGCAAAGGAATATGAAAATGTGGTGCAAATCGCAGGGATTGGGCGACAAATTCCAAAATTTCGTCGGTAAGCAAATTCGGTTCGATGGAAGAAATTCGAAATCTATCAACAGATTTAACTTTATCTAAAGCTTTTACTAAATCGAAGAAAGTTTCTCCGGTTGATTTTCCGAAATCGCCGATATTCACGCCGGTCAGGACGATTTCTTTTCCGCCTTCTTTTCCAGCTTCTTCCGCCATTTTCACCAAATCAGCGATATTTCCGTTACGGCTGCGCCCACGGGCAAACGGAATGGTGCAATACGAACAATAATAATCGCAGCCGTCTTGGACTTTCAGGAAATATCGAGTGCGGTCGCCTTGGGAACAAGAGGGCGTAAATGTATGTATGTCCTTAATCGGTGAAACAATTGTTTTGGCGTCATTTCGAGTGTGAGCGAAGCAATCCAGAAAATTTGCAATCTCCGCCTTCTGCCCCGTCCCCAAAACCAAATCAACTCCGTCTATCTTACTCACTTCTTCCGGCTTCAATTGTGCGTAACAACCCACCACTACTACATAAGAACCAGGATGTTGTTTACTGATTTTCCGAATGGCTTGGCGACATTTTTTATCGGCCAATTCTGTGACTGAGCAAGTGTTGATGATGCAAATATCTGCTTTTTCACCTGGTATGATTTTGCAAATGCCTTGTTCGGCTAACTGTTTGCCGATAGTGGAAGTTTCGGCGAAATTGAGTTTGCAGCCCAAAGTATAATAAACTACTTTTTTACTTTCGAAGACGTTTTTGTCTGTCATATTAAATTTGATTCTATACGAATACTTCGTGTTTACCGTATCCTACTGATGCTTGAAGCGGATTTTCTTTTTTGATAAGCAACGGTGTATTCTTGAAGAAGTTCCGACGCTATATCTTCCGGTTTGCAAGTTTTCTTTGCCATAAACATATTGATTTTGTTAGGCAAAGTTACCGATTTTTGATTAAAATGCAAAAAAGTTGTATCTTTATACCACATAAATAATTTTGTTAATCAAAAAAATTTATCTACTTTTGCCCTTGATTTATAAATTATTCAAAATAACTAAAGAAATAATAAAATAGATATGGGAAAAAATTCTAACGAAAGAGGAAAGGGTGTTAATGCCTTGCTTTTTTCGTCGCTTTTATTAGCGCTTATTACAACATCTTGTGCTTCAAAAAAGGATATCGTCTATTTCCAAAATTTTGAAGATTTTGCTCCTACTGCAACGGACAGAACGAAGTATATATTACATATCGTTCCGAATGACAACTTGTTAATTAGAGTATCCGCTCTTAATCCAACAGCAGCGGAGCCTTTTAACGTCATAGGTTCATCCATTGGAACCATGGGCACAGGCGGCGGCGGTAATATGGAATGGAATGGATATCTGGTAGATGAAAAAGGAGAAATTAATTTCCCCGTAATCGGGAAAATTGCAGTAAGCGGTTTGACAAAAGATGCTGCAGAACGCTTATTGGAAGAAAAAATTTCTCAATATATTACGAATCCGACTGTTAATATTCGCATAATGAACTACAGAATCACTGTTTTAGGTGAAGTAAACAAACCCGGTACTTATGTAATTAATAATGAAAAAGTTTCTGTTCCGCAACTAATTTCTTTAGCGGGCGATCTTACGATTCTTGGAGAAAGGCGCAATGTGCAAATTTTCAGAATGGAGAATGGAGAAAAAAAGGCTTTTACAGTTGATTTAACAAGCCCCGATATTTTTTATTCCCCGTATTACTATTTGCAACAAAATGATTTAGTATATATAAGTCCCAATAAAACAAGAATTCGTAATGCAGGATCAAATCAAAATTTATCACTGATTATTACATCAGTTACATTCTTATTTGCAATATTTTCTTTCTTTTACAGATACAAATAAATTATTACAACTATGGAACAAGAAAACTTACAAACGGAGAGTTTTAATCAGACAGAAGTATCTCTTGTCGAGACTTTTTTTCATTATTTTAGTTATTGGAAATTTTTTCTAATATCTATCATTGCATGTTTGGCAATAATAGTTGTTTATTTGCTTTACACGACCCCTCTCTATCGTGTTGCTTCACAGACTATACTCAATGATAACACGAGAAATCAAACAACAAGTATAGATGTCAACACATTCAGGGATTTGGGAATTATGACCCCACAGAATAATATGGGAAATGAAATAGCAGTGCTTAATTCAAGATCTCTTATGCGTGGTGTATATGATAGCCTGCATTTGGAGGTTAGTTATTTTGTTGATAGAGGCGTCAGACAACTGGAAATTTACAAAAATACTCCTATTTTCGTTTCCATACCAAATATTGAAAGAACAGGTTCTTTTATTATTGAAAAAGCAGATACGAACACTTTCTCAATTCGTTCGAGTAAAGAAAATTTTAGTCAAATTGTAAAATTAGGAGAAGATGTGGTTACTCCATGGGGTTTGTTGAATTTAAGACAAAACCCGTTTGGACTGGCTCCCTATCCGATTACTGTTGTTATAAATAATCCCAACGCACTTCCTTTTATAAATACAACGACTGCAAAAGGAGGAAATTCAAATGTGGTAGAAATATCTATAATTATTGATAATCCCCAAAAAGGGAAAGATATTATCAATACTTTAGTTAATATATATAATCAAAATGCCGTCAATGAAAAAAATTACGTGGCAAAAAATACCATCACTTTTATTAACGATCGATTAGAAGTTATTGCTCAGCAATTAGGTACTGCCGAAACCAATGTGGAAAACTATAAAAAGGAAAAAGGAATCACCGACTTAAGCGCTCAAGGACAGATGTTGTTAGCTTCGTCAAGCGCATATACTCAAAAGATTAACGATGCAGAAGTTCAGTTGAGTATTCTCCTTGATATTAAGGATTTTTTGTCCAAAGCATCTAATGCAGGAAATTTACTACCGGTCAATGTTGGTTTATCAGACCAAACAGTTCTTTCACTTATGAATACCTATAATACCACATTATTGGACAAACAACGCGAAACGGCGGGTATGAAAGAAAACATGCCAACCGTGATTGAATACAATAAACGAATTGCTCAGATTAAGGATGACCTGATGAAAGGAATCAATTTTGCCGAATCCACAAGCCGGTTATCTCTTCGTGAATTACGTAAACAAGAAAGTATGTATCTTGGCCAGGCTCAAAATTTAACTACACAGGAAAGAGAATCCCGCGAATTGATGCGTACTCAGACCATTAAAGAACAATTATTCATTTATCTGTTACAAAAAAAGGAAGAAACCAGTTTGTCTTTAGCAATGGCAACCCCGAATGCCAAAGTAGTTGACGAGGCAGCTTTATACGGACAGGTAAGTCCCCAAAAAGCATTGTTATTATTGATTGCCTTGGCTTTAGGGATCATACTTCCCATCATATTTATTTATGTAAAAGATTTATTTGATACTAAGGTACACACTAAAGACGATGTGGTTCGTACTGTAAAAGCTCCTTTTCTTGGAGAAGTACCTGATGTTAAAGACAATAAAGATCCCTTCCCTGTTTTAAAAGTTCGTTCCGGAGTAGCGGAAAAATTCAGGATTATCATTTCTAATTTGGGATTTGTGGTAGGCGGACAGCAGACAAAAATTATCAGTGTCACTTCTTTCGCTCCTTCTGAAGGGAAAAGTTTCTTTGCACGTAATTTGGCATTAAGTTTAGCGACAAACGGGAAAAAAACATTATTAGTTGACTTGGATATACGCAAATCCGAATTGGCTAAAATTTTGGATCTTGATACTCAACATGGCAGTGTATATTTTCTGTCTAATCCGTCGGCAACTCTTTCTGATATTGTACACGTCGGGAAATATCACAAAAATTTGGATATTATCCCGGTCAAAATATATCCGCCCAACCCGGCCGAATTATTAGCTTCCGAACGGTTGGAAACGCTTTTCAAGGAAGTGAGCGAATTGTATGAATACATTATCGTCGATACCGCTCCGGTAGGGTTAGTGGCCGACGCTTATACCATCAATCAGTTTGTAAATACAACTATTTATGTTGTACGGGCAGGCACAACCTATAAACAGGCTTTGCAAGACATCCAGGATATATATACGGAAAAAAAATTAAACAGCCTGACATGTATCTTGAACGCTGTTCCAACGACAAAACGGTATGGATACAACTATCACTACGGAAACTACAAGCAATCTTATTATACGAATGAAGGATAAAACACAAACATACACACGATTATTAAGCATTTAAATATTCGTTTCAGTGTTTTATATTTTTCCTTCCTATAAAAATATCATTAGACTGAGTCAAAGTACACCAAAAGTGTAACATTCTAAGCCATTGTCAAGCCGAAATAAAACAGTGCGTTGGAACTTACATTGTCATACAGTTTTCCAATGGGTATGGCAAGCAATACCGACACCATATTGACAATCATATAAATGAACGGAATATAAACTTTATTGACACCTGTTTCGGTGGTTTTTACCAACAACATTCGTCTAAAGAAATAACAGGATTATTGTTTTGCAATAAACCATTCAAATACGGATTGCATTAATTGTACGCTTGCTTCATCGAATAACGAAACCTCAACTGTCAATAATACTCGCCCTTTTTGATTCAACATATTCAAAATTTCATTTTTTCCGAGTTCCTGAAATTTCGCCTTTGAAAAAACACTTCCTGTTGCAGGTTTCCTGTATTTGGTCTCTACTTTTCGTACAACAGGAACAATGTCTGTTAATTCCGAAAATTCACTTAATAAAAAAAGTCCACTGCTTGCTTCTGCTAATGCAAATAAAGCACTTGCGTGTACTGTATTCAAATGATTTCTATATTCGGGTCTGTATTCTAACATAAGAAGAAACTCACTTTTGTTAGATTTTTTCAGCCCAATAAAATTATTGAATGGTAATTGTAGTACGTCCATATTTCGTTTTTTATCAATTTTTCAATTTCTTTTAGTCGCTTTTCTGCCAAATCCTCCCATTCTTCCTCAATATCTTCTCTGTCTGCAAAAATTTCTTTCACAACAATCAAAGTTTTTTCGTCTAACGCTTTACATTCCCAACATATCAGTGCGAAGAATGCAAGCCACTCATCATTACTAAAAACAGGCTCGCCATTTTTTGTGAGCATTCCAAATTGTTCAAGTATGTTTCGCTTGATAGTTTCAATGTCCCGCTACGTTGTCCGCCCCCATTTTTCTTATTCAATTCAATTACTGTCCTTTCGGAAACCACATATCATCAATAGTCAAGCCGCACTCCTCTACCATACGAAGCGAATACTCAAGTCTGTTGAGTTCTTCAACACGCTCGTTGTTGGTGCCTAATGTAAACTTTACACCGGCAGCCTTAGCCGCTTTGATAATCTTTGCAGAAGGAACGCTACTGAATGAGTTAATTTCAAGGGCAACGTTATTCTTCTTTAAAGCATTGATAAGTTGTTCAATACGTGTATCTGTCCAGTATTTATCGTAATCTTTCATCATTGCGGGAGAAAGCCGTGTGGGACTGGCAAAAAAGTCTATCGGTTCCTCATTGATTATCTTGAGTGTGCGATCCATAATCATATCCATATACTCCTGCTCGGGAATGTCCATAATGACAAATCTATCTATCCACAAGTATGTGAGACGTCCTTTGTGGTCGTTGAAAGTCAGGGCGTCGGTAAAGACATATTCGAACATATCGTGAGACTCCTTCGAGAGAGTTTTAGGCCATTCGCGTCCTTCACCTTGCAGCGCATAAAAGAGTTGTGGCAATGTGAAGGAATTTTTGAAAAGCGCTTTTACCTGCTCATCTCTTGTTTCATGAGACGCAATGCCAAATTCGTAGCCGTAAGCAAGCGCTTTTTCGACCGCTGCATCCAAACCTAACGACGCAGGCCAATGCACATGGTAGTCAACCACAGGGAAATTACGCTGTTGAAGGCGGATCAGGACATCGTTCTGTTCGTCTATCGGCACTTTTCCTTCAGGGTAGTCAGGCAAGTTGTCTGCAAGGGTTGTAATATCGGCGTTTGATATGTTCAATGTTCCTTCTTCTACACGGAAGCCTATTAGTCCACCACCCGAAAGCAACTGCGCTGCATTTGCCACTGTCCGATACGGAACTGCGGGCTCGAAGTAATCAACAACCTTACTGCCGTCTATCATTACAACGATTCGTTTGCCTTGAACAATGACTTCAAGATTAAACGAAGAAGGCTTTGGTTTATAAAGATTGCGGACAGATGCGAGCGAACCACTGCGACGATGGTCGTCGGCAGGCTTCCCTATCAGAATCGAATATCCTTTTGCCAGTTTTGCGTCCGAATGTATCCAGAAACTTGCTTTGGCGCCTTCGGAATGTGTAACATGCGCTTTAAAACCGAAATTCTTAAAACTTCCGTTATTGACTTTTCCGGCATAGATTGCAGATTGACCTGCATGGAGTTCAAAAGTAGAGGAATTGACGGATTTTTTCCCGATTTTCCAGTTATTCAATGGATTCGGGTTAGAGACATACAGTGCGGTGGCTGGTTGGCTTTTGGGATGATAGGTTGATGGGGTAGACTCGGTAGACGACATAATTCCGGTCTTATGATTTGCTAACGCCCAACCGTATCTGATTCCAGCAACTAACTGAAGGGTGATGGGTTTTTCATTGTCTTTTTCTACCAAAAATACTATTGTCGGTTCTATTTCTAACAATTTATCTATTGAAACAGGTTGTTCATAAATTTGTTCATTAAACTTTTTATTACCGCTTTCAGTCCATAAATCTACCCGATATTCATCTTTTTGCCCACCGGTTCTGAGCAAACTGCTCATATTGAATATGACAAAATCAGTTGGTTTGTAGGAATTTAAAGAACTTTTTTCCACCTGTTCCCCATCAATCCAGATTTTGCATTTGTTATCTTCTATCCACAAATCATATAAACGTTGAGATGGTGGGTAACTCTGTTTCATCGCAGGCGGCGGCCCATTAAAACTTATCATCTGTTCTTTTTTCTGATCATTAGTCATTTGAAAATAAATAACATACAATCGTTTCCAATCCTCCTCTGATAAATAGTCGGATTTCCAATAATACTTGTCGCTTTCACCGGAATTTCCGGGGGAATATTTTTCTAAATATTTGTTTACTATGTCCTGATATTCAGTCAATAGTTCTTGAGGAACACCCTTTCCGTAGGTTATCATATCCTTAGTCTGTGCACCGACTTTTGTCGAAAAGACAAAAATTGCGGTGATAAGCACTGTTATCAGTACAATGCTTTTATACCAAACTTTTTTTTGAGAGGTTGCCTGCTCCTCTTTCTCTACTCTGTTTTTAGTGTACTGTTCCATAAATTTCTTTGTTAATATTGTTACTCAAGTTTCCCATCTTTTCAAATAGTTGAAAATTAAAGGAAAAAAGATTAAAAAATGTGGTATCAAACAAAAAAACATATTACCTTTGTGCGTTGTTTTTCAGTGGTGCAAATATACAAAACTTGCACTACATACTACAAATCTTTTGAAAATAACATCAAAACTGTGTTAGTTGCAATTATAAAATACAATGCAGGGAATATTTATTCGGTCGATTACGGATTGAAACGTTTGGGGATTGAGCCCGTCATCACAGCCGATAAAGAAATTTTGCAAAAAGCCGACAAAATTATTTTTCCCGGACAGGGAGAAGCGGGTACAACGATGCAATATTTGAAAGAACATCAATTGGACGAGTTGATTAAAGGTTTGAAACAACCTGTGTTGGGGATTTGCATTGGAATGCAGTTGTTGTGCCGGTTTTCGGAAGAAGGCAATACCGAGTGTTTGGGTGTTTTTGACGTTTCGGTTCTAAAATTCCAACCGGAGAAACAGGAAGATAAAGTTCCACTTATAGGTTGGAACAATATGTCGAATTTGAAAACAGATTTGTATAGAGGACTTTCCGAAGGTGATTTTGTATATTTCGTACATAGTTATTATGTTCTGGAAAACAAATATACTATTGCGACAACGGAATATATCCAAAAATTCAGCGCCTCAATGCACAAAGATAATTTCTATGCAACACAGTTTCATCCTGAAAAGAGCGGAGCAGTAGGCGAAAAAATATTGAACAATTTTTTACAAATCAAATAATTATTGTTTCATAAGATGATAGAGATTATTCCGGCAATTGACATTTTAGAGGGGAAGGCTGTCCGGCTTTCTCAGGGAGATTATGAACAAAAAAAAATATACAATGAGGACCCGCTTGAAGTAGCTAAAATGTTTGAAGACCACGGGATTAGCCGTTTGCATATTGTGGATTTAGATGGAGCGAAAGCCAACCGGATTATTAATTACAAAGTTTTGGAAAGGATTTCTTCCCGGACTAATTTAATTATTGATTTTGGGGGCGGACTTAAATCGGATTACGACTTGCAAATTGCTTTGGATAATGGGGCATCAATGGTTACCGTAGGAAGTATCGCCGTGAAAAATCCGGAAATGTTTCAACAATGGATTAGGAAATTTGGAGCAGGATACATTATTTTGGGCGCCGATTGCAAGGATAAAAAAATTGCTGTGAGCGGATGGACTGAAACAACAGACCAAGAAGTAATTCCTTTTATCGAGAAGTGGCGCCGGAAGGGTATCTCGAAAGTAATTTGTACGGATATCAGCCGCGATGGAATGTTATCTGGGCCAAATGTTGAACTTTACAGGGAGATTAAGGAGGCCGATCCGGAAACTTATTTGATTGCAAGCGGCGGAATCAGCAGTGTCAAAGATATTGAACAACTGAAAGAAGCGCATATTCCCGGCGTTATCATCGGGAAAGCTATTTATGAAGGAAAAATAGGATTGAAAGATATAATAAAATTTATAGAAAATTTAGATTAAAATGTTAGCAAAACGAATTATACCCTGTTTAGATGTAAAAGACGGGAAAACGGTTAAAGGAGTGAATTTCATTAATTTCCGCGACGCCGGAGACCCCGTTGAACTTGGTAAACAATACAGTGAACAAGGCGCCGATGAGTTGGTTTTCCTTGATATTACGGCTTCGCACGAAGGCAGGAAAACTTTTACCGAGTTGGTTGCCAAAGTTGCCGCAAACCTAAGCATACCTTTCACAGTTGGCGGAGGGATTAACGAACTTTCGGATGTTGAAAGACTTTTGAATGCCGGAGCGGATAAAATTTCAGTAAATTCGGCAGCCATTCGCCGTCCGGATTTGATAAATGAAATAGCCGAAAATTTTGGTAGTCAGGTTTGTGTCGTTGCAATAGATGGAGATTACATTAATGATGAATGGATTTGTTACCTGAACGGCGGTCGCATCCCTACCGACAAAAAATTATTTACTTGGGCTAAGGAAGCTGAAAACCGAGGCGCCGGCGAAATCCTCTTCACCAGCATGAAGCACGACGGGGTAAAAACAGGGTATCCCAATGAAGCCTTGCATACTTTATCCGTTTCGTTAGGTATTCCGATCATTGCCTCAGGTGGCGCCGGAAAAATGGAACATTTCCGCGATGTCTTTATCGAAGGAAAAGCCGATGCGGCGTTAGCAGCAAGCGTTTTTCATTTCGGAGAGATAAAGATTCCTGAATTGAAGTCGTATTTGAGAGGTGAAGGTATCTGTGTGAGGTAGTAATCGACAAGATTTCACAATGCTCATTAAGAATAAATTTAATTACATGAAAAAACTTATTTTAATAACAGGAATTTTTATTCTGTTTTTTTATGGAATTCAGGCAGAAGAAGTTACGAGAGGACAGTTGATGCAACTTTTTTATTTGGCGCAAAAATATCAAAAAGCCGGTAATAACGAGGGCGCCATTCAATCATATAAAAAAATTGTAGAATTAGCTCCGAAACTGCCTGAACCTTATTTGGCTTTAGGATTTTTATATTCGGCCAATGACGATGATAAATCCTCAAAGTTGGCGCTTCAATTCTATCGAAAATATATAGAACTTGCTCCGCAAAATGTTGAAAGAGACAGTATTGCTCATATTGTTTCTGCAATGGAACAATATATTGGCGCTCCTGAAAATAATATTGATAATGATACAATTATTGAATCAATAACAGAAAATATTTCCAATAACAACAAATCGAATTACAATCCGCACGAACCAATTATCTCAAAACCTGAAAATACAAACCAAAGAGAAAAAGGATTATTCGACGGGAAATGGATTTCCGACAGGTTTGTCAAATCAACAATGATTCCGGAATGGGTTTTTGATATTTCCGGTTCAGGCAATGCTTATAAAATCAGTTTTCACCATGCGAGTCAGCGCTATTCCGACAATTTGGATTCTAAAGTAAAAGACGCGGTTTATGTAAATGACACTTGCCTTTTCGTCCGCTTTGTTTTATCAGATGCGGGAAAAAAAGATGACAACTCCGATCAAAGGGAAACTACTGAGGAATTAACCCTGACCCTTTTATCGAAATATGCATTAAATTTAAAATGCAAGGAAACTACAAAAGTGCAGCGGTTTGGCGAGAGTCCTATGGTAGGCGAAGATGCCTTTGAAACCCTATTTCATAAAATTCCCGACGATAAAGATATGACGTTTGTCATGCTCGGGAAAGATAACTATTTAATAACTAATTATCCAGCAACAGACGAACACCCCTATAAAACGACAAAGTCTCTTATCAAGGATTATAAGAAACAGGTGAAAAAACAAACTTCCGGAACAATAACAGACAAGGATTTGTATAATCACCTTGCCGGAATCGATTCGCTGGGATATTGCCAATGGTATAGTAAAAAAGAAACCAAAAGCCTTCTTAAAACCATAGGAAATGGACTGATTGACATAGCTACCGCGACCGTATCTGCAATCACAACCAATCAATTTTCAGTCGTTGGTACTTTTGGTGGCATGGTAGTTCAGTGGTTGAAAGACTCCTCCTCTCCCCAAAGCGCAGATTCCTCGTCAATAATTAACAATAAAATCAACAGCACGTTGAAAGTTAATCCTTTGGAATGGAATGTAAAAATGTATAAGTCTTTGTTGGATTACTACATGAATAATAAGAATGTCAATATACAAACCGCACATTAAGTTGAAACAATATGCCATACGATGTATTTATAAGTTATTCGTCGGATGACCAGAAAATAGTAGAAGGACTTTCCGCTTATCTCGAACAGCATGGGGTCAGATGTTTTGTCGCATACCGGGATATTCCCAAAGGCACGGTTTGGGCGGAAAAAATAACGGAAGCCATTGAAAACAGCAAACTGATGGTTGTTGTTTTCTCGGAACATTTCAATAACTCCAAACAAGTGGACCGGGAAATTGAGATGAGCATTGAAGAAGGAAAACCTATCTTAACGTTTAAAATACAGAATACTGATTTTAAAGGAACAAAAAAGTATTTTCTCATTAATCTCAATTGGATTAATGCTTTCCCAAATCCCAAAGAATATTTCGGAGAATTATTAAATTCCATCCAAAACCTTTTGCCTGAGACAAAAAAAGAAGAAATTAATCAAAAAACAGACAAGCGTGAGACCGGCAAAATCAATGAAAAAAACAAGAATTTTTTAATATATGCCGGTATATTAGTAGGTATCGTCTTTTTATGCACTTTCGGCTTCCTATATTTGAAAAACAAAAGCAATGAACCAATTGTCGATAAACCTGTGAATAAAGCAATCGAAAATGTTAACAAACAGCCTGTTGAAAATAAAACAGATACAGTTGTCGTGTATAAAAATAACGAACAGCAACCGGCAACTGTTACAGAACCTGTCAAACCAAATTCGAGCCGAACAACAAAACCGGAAGATGTTTCTGTCCCGGAAAGTAAATCAATAACATTCACCGAAAAAAAGATTCTCGTTTCCACTTCTGGTGAACAATTTGAAGTAAACAAAGGCGATTCGCTTGAAGGTATATTTGATAACGGAAAGGTGGTCAGCGGAAAACTTTATGATAAAGATAAAAATGTGAAAAGAATAATCTTTCCTAAACGAAATCACTGATGAGAAAACTGCTGATAGGTACATTATCCGTTTTCATTTGCATAACTTCCGGAATACGAGCGCAATCTTATTCTTCCCGAAAACTGGCGGAATTAGGAGAATTGTTTCCTTTGGCTTGTTTACCGGCTGTTGATAGTATTTTTGCTTGTCCCCAAATTGTAAAAGGTAAATTGTACACCGTTCAATATAACCGGAAAAACGAAATTGAACACATAGGCGTTTCTCTGTTCAGCACGGAAACTAAAGACAAATTTAATCGTCCGGTTTGTAATTTTATCGAACGGATGATGTTGGAATTGGTTTTGCAAAAATCTTCTGTAGAGGTTAAATCAAAATTGCTTGAATACAAAATAGGTCTGGAGCTTAATGGCGTTGAGTATGGTAAAGGCTCTTTTTCGTCTTTAAATCAGGTATTGGATAATATCAAATCCTCAACGCGTTTCGGCTTGCAAAAAGATTCTATTTATCGAGCTGTATGGGAGATTGGGAATAATAATCGCGTGAAAATGTCATTCCCAGCCTCGAGAGAATTGATTTTCGGTACAGACAAAAAAGAATCTGATGAAAGCTTTGGTGAGTTGTTTACCAATGAAGATTGCCGGAAATCTTCAGATACTCATGCAATTGCCGTTGTCTCCGGTGACCAGTTGACGCCCATCCAAGGGACTGATTTATTACTGCGCAAAGGTACGGTGTTTATGATTAATCAAATCAATTCCGATACTTACTACCAACGTTCGAATAATCTTTATCAACCGGTTTTTTCTTCAGATTATCCTACGGAATCATTAGCTAACTTGTTTATTACAAAACAAATAAGTAATTCTTTAACACTACGGATAACTCATCGGATGTATGGCGGGGTTACACCTGAATTTACCATTCCGTTAGACCGGTTTATTTGCTTATTCGACAAAGAATTTTCAACCTATTGTGTCTTGCATCGTCTCAATTCCGGAAATGTGCAGATTTCAGTAGTATTGCACAACCGTGATTTTAATTATGTTCACTTGTTACGGGTTAAAACAACCGAAAAACAATTGTTCAGTAAAAATGGGATTTTGACTGCCGATTTTTATACAAATATTCCTTTGCATAATCTTAAAAGTTTATTTTCACAATAAAAACAAGAATAATGATATGAAACGAAAAAGTCTATTTTATTTGATTTTTTTATGGCTATTCAGCAGCCAAATGGTCAAAGCGCAACTTGAAGTCTGCAATCTTGTAATCACGGATGGGATTCGAGATGAAGCAGTAAAAAACGCTATCGAAAAGAATGTATCAAGTTTCCTGACAGCTTGTAATACGGCAATTATCAAAGGTAAAAAGCCGGATTTGAATCAAGATGCAACTACCAACGATGGGAGAAAACGGTTTCTGTCGATTTGGAGTACCAGTTCTCTCAGTTGTAATGTATCGTCTCTGGAACGAAAATGCTTAATCCGGCCGGCAGGAGGCTATCAAATCCGTGATATTCCGGTGACGATGTATGATGCTCCCGAAGATCAGCGGAATCAGGAAATTGTCATTAACCTGACTGCCGATGGAAAAATCGATGATGTCTTTATTCCAATTACACAGTACGCAGATTTGTTAAGCGCTAACCTAAAAACAGAAGATATTGACTTGCGTATAATGGTTTTGTCTTTTGTGGAAAATTTCCGCACAGCTTATAACCGGAAAGATATTAAATTTTTAGAAACCATTTTCAGCAATAATGCCGTAATAATTACAGGGAAAGAAATCAAACCCGTACCCAATTCGGATAAGGCTTTGCGCAATGCGATATCCACCGCGCAATTCGAATACCAGGTAAAAACCAAAGGCCAATACATAGCTGCATTAAAAAAAGTTTTTATCAACAACAAATATATTAATGTGGGCTTTGACGATATCGTAGTAATTCGTCATCCTGATCCTTCTTATCCGGTTTATGGGGTAACCCTCAAACAAAATTGGCATTCTTCAACTTATTCGGATACAGGTTATGTGTTTTTACTGATTGATTTTGAGGATCAATCGCATCCCATCATTACCGTTCGGACCTGGCAACCGGAAAAATTTGACGGACGTGACTTACGGAGAGATGAGATATTCCAATTCGGAGATTTTATTAAGTAAACATACTATAACATATTTATGAAAACAACAATTTTAACAGCATTCCTTTTTTCTACACTATGTGCACTTGCTCAAAGGCCATTGGAATACACTAATCTTTCAAAAGAAGACGAAGTTTATCCTTTGGGAAAGAACACCATTGCCCGTGTTACCGTATCGTCAAATCCGGATATTCATCCTTATTTCAAGTCTTTTGGCGTTTATTTGACTCCTGCTAAGATCGATACGATAGAAGACAAAGTATTTTATCATCTGCATTATATCGTTCCTCAACCTGGTTCAAGACAGACTCTGGAAATCGGCGCAACAGGGTTTACTCCTCTTTATCTGTCTTTGGTTCTTTATACCAACCGGTGGTACAGATACAACATTTATGATCCAGATTCTACGATTGTAGATTGTTACCATCAATTAACGCGGGAAGGAGAAAAATTATTTAGAGTAGGGAATTATGAGGATGCCAAACTGAAATATGAAGAATTATCCAAAACCTGTTCCGGATTAAGCAATATTGAAAAAACAAATGTAGATTCCAAATTGAAGGATATAGATAGCCTTATCATCTGGAAAAGTATGGCAGATAATTATGTTACAAGTTCGGATTATTCAAACGCAATAGCGTTTTATAAGAAAATTTATAATAAAAATCCGGATGATAATTTATCCCAGAGTAAAAGTTTGGATGCCCAAAAGAAACTATCGGAAATTTGTAAAATAAACTTTGACAAAGCAGAAAGTTATTTTAATGATAAAGATTATGGCAATGCTAAACCTTGGTATGAAAAAGTTAAAGACCAATCATGCCCCAACAAAGCGGGTGCAGTAGAAAAATTGCTGACAATAGACCAAATTTTAAATCACCCTTGTTCTCATATTTTAACGTATGAAATTGCAAAAGATGCGCCTATTGGAATTTCCACAGGGAGTTATAAAGATCATAAAGTAGCGGGCTATTTTACGTTGCGATTAAATCCGGCAGTTTTTGAAGCGCTGCAAACAAATAATGATTCAACTTCATTATCAACTAAAAAACCCGAGTTAAACGTCTCTTTCGGTTGGACAATTCCAATTGTAAAACCTGTTTGGATTTTCCTCGGCCCCGGATATACCGGCGTCGGTCAATATGTTGTGAGTAGCATGGAGTATTCAAAAGGAAAAAAGGTTTTGAAAATTAATAACGCTATTTCGCCGGAAATCGGTCTTGCAGGGAAAATTAAACTGACGAACGGTTTCGGATTTGCTTTGCGATACACATTTCAATATCGTTTTGCTTTGGACAAGGCAGCGAGCGATTACATTGGAAAAATCAGGCATGTTTTCGGTATTGGTTTCTGCTTTTAGGTATGCAAACTCCAGCCATCCAAATCAACAATCTATCAATAGGTTATTCCCTGAAACCGGTAGCTGAAAACCTCAGTGCAACTATTTTCAGCGGCGAACTGACTTGTTTGCTTGGCGCAAACGGCGTCGGGAAATCAACTTTGCTGCGAACGCTTTCCGGTTTCTTTCCTCAATTGTCTGGAGAAATTTTTATTTTTGGAAAACCGATTGAATCTTATTCAGGGAAAGAGTTATCCCAAACTATTGGTATTGTCCTGACTGAAAAAGTGGATGTTCGTGATATGACTGTTCACGATTTGATTAGTTTGGGAAGAAATCCCTATACAGGTTTTTGGGGCATTTTGAATAATGTGGATGAAACGGTTGTCAATAAAGCAATTGCTTATCTAAAAATTGAAGAACACTCCAACCGGTCGATTCATACTTTGAGTGACGGAGAAAGGCAAAAAGTGATGATTGCCAAAGCGCTTGCTCAGGAGACGCCAATCATTTATTTGGATGAACCGACAGCTTTTCTGGACTTTCCGAGTAAAGTGGAAATCATGCGGTTTTTGCACTTTTTGGCCGTTCAATCCAATAAGACGATTTTTCTTTCAACGCACGATTTGGAACTGGCTTTGCAGATTGCCGACAAACTTTGGTTAATGGACAAGGAAAAGGGACTTACAGTGGGAACTCCCGACGAATTGAGGAAGAACGGAGCTTTAGAGAATTTCTTCCAGTGCGAAGGCGCTTATTTTGATAAGGAAGTTGGGCTTTTCAGGATTGAAAAGGAGGTGTCTCCACTACGGGCGACATGACGGTGCATTATTTTAATCCGGGGCATGAAACGGCTGTACTGAATGGGTCGAAGTATTATCAGCCGTCGAGGAGGATTGCCAAGATGCAGGAAGATTTAGCTTTGCTTCCCGTTTGGTATGCGGAGCCGGAAGACTACGTCATGGTAAAAGGTAAAAGGTACAAGGTGAAGGGTACAAGACCTGATTTTTTTACCTTTCACCCAGAACCTTTTACCTTTTACCCTGAACCTGTAGAACTTTGGGGTATTTCTCCGCAGGCTATTCATTATTTTGATACGCTCAATAACCAATACGGATGGCAGTTACAGATTCCGGAATGGAAAGAAGAATACCGTTTTCTCGGAAGCCGTTTTGCAGCTCAGAAAGCGCTTGCTTCTTTGATGAAGGCGATTCCTGAAATTGAGAAAGACATTCTTCCGCAGTTTTACTCTACTGTAGAGGATATAGAAAATCAAACGTCATTGCGAGGGCGAAGCCCGAAGCAATCCAGAGAAAATCAACAAGACTGGATTGCTTCGCTGCAAGCAGCTCGCAATGACGATGCCATCTTTTCACCTTTTGTATTTCCCCCTTTATCGGACAAATTCATAATTAAATCCCCTTATTCCTCTTCCGGCCGCGGCCTGCTTTGGCTTTCTCCGGGAAAGTTACCGCAATCGGAAAGACAGATTATCAGCGGAATGTTGAAAAAACAATCCCAAGTTTCACTCGAAAAAGCGCTCGACAAGCAATTGGATTTTTCCATGCACTTTGAAATCACCCAAGAGAAGGAAACTCGCTTTACAGGCTATTCGGTTTTTCAAACCAATGTCAAAGGGGCTTATGAGAGCAGTTTATTAACTAATCAAGAAATTTTGGAAAAACAAATTACCGATTTGATAGACAAACGCTTATTACAGAAAGTTCAGAAAACGCTTACCTGGATTTTACACGAAATGTACGCTCCATACTATATAGGGAATCTCGGTGTCGATATGTTGGTATATTTTTCCGGGAACCAATTCCGGTTGAATCCTTGCGTCGAAATCAATATGCGGAAAAGTATGGGCTATCTGGCGATTCGTTTGTTTGAAAATCATATTTGTCCGACTTCCCAAGGACTTTTTTTCGTAGAGTATCATAAAACTTCCCAAACTTTAAACGAGAAACATATCGCTTTGCAAAAACAATATCCGCTGCAAATCAAAAACAATAAGATTTGCAGCGGATATCTCAACCTTTGCCCTGTGACGGAAACAACGAATTATTCGGCGTATGTCATTGTGAGGGCAAAGCCCGAAGCGGCTGTCTTGAAAGTCGCAGTCGTCATTGCGAGCCATTAGGCGAAGCAATCCAGTTTTGTTTGTTTTCTGGATTGCTTCGGGATTAGCCCTCGCAATGACGTGGCTTTGTTTTCAACCGCATTTTGAATTTCCACAGGCAGTGCATTTCAAACAGCCTTCCCCATAAACGAGCGCTTCCTGACCGCAACTCAGACATTTTTGTCCTTTCGCCTGTGTGCCGTCTTGTACGTAATCTTTCAATGCACGTTCGACTCCTTTTTTCCATGTATTGATAGATTCGTCGTTTAATTGCAAACCATTCACTAATTTGATGACCTGATCAACCGGCATCGAATAACGTAACACACCGGAAATCAGTTTGGCGTAATTCCAGTATTCCGGATTGAATTTGTCCGACAAACCTTCGATGGTCGTTTTATACCCTCTTCTGTTTGTATATTGAAAATCGTACCGTTTGTTACCGTTTTCATCTATATTCTTAATAATCGTTCCTTTTGTCAGATTTTTCGGGAGGAAAATACCTTCTTCTTCATCGTTGATACCAGTAAAGATTTCGTATGGACGCCCATTCAGTAAGCCCACGAAAGCAATCCATTTTTCTTTATTATTTTGGAATGTCACAACATCCGCTTCCAATTCGCGAGGACGTTTGGCAACAATAATCGGGGGCTCGATGCAATCTTTGTCTTTCTTCTTTTCGTCGGAAGCTGCGAGCAAAACGCCGCTTCTTGATCCGTCACGATAAACCGTGCAACCTTTACAGCCTGATTTCCATGCTTCAATATATAATTGATTTACTAATTCTTCATCCACGTTATTCGGCAGATTGATAGTTACGCTGATGGAATGATCCACCCATTTTTGAACACGTCCCTGCATCCGGACTTTCTGCAACCAATCCACATCGTTGGAAGTGGCTTTATAGTAAGGTGATTTTTCAATCATAGCATCTATTTCTTCGGAAGAATATTTTTTGGTAGTCGGATATTTGTTTGCTTCCATCCAATTTACGAATTTATGATGGAAAACGATGTATTCTTCCCACGAATCTCCTACTTCATCCACGAAATCCACTTTGACGGCCGAATCATTTGGATTTACTTTTCTTCTTCTTTTGTAAACCGGACGGAAAACCGGTTCGATGCCCGATGTTGTTTGCGTCATCAAAGAAGTCGTTCCTGTAGGTGCAATCGTCAAGCAAGCGATATTCCGCCGGCCGAATTTTTTCATTTCCTCAACCAATAGCGGGTCTGCTTCTTGTAAACGTTTCATGAAAGGATTTTGTTCTTCCCGCTTGGTGTCAATATTTTCAAAAGCGCCTCGTTCTTTAGCCATAATCACTGAAGAACGGTATGCCGATAAAGCCAGCGTTTTCTGTATTTCTTCGGCAAAACCGGTTGCTTTTTCGGTACCGTACTGAAAACCCAAAGCGGCCAGCATATCGCCTTCGGCAGTGATACCGACTCCTGTGCGTCGTCCCAAAAGCGTTTTGCGACGAATTTTTTGCCACAGCATTCGTTCGGCATGTTTCACTTCCTCCATTTCGGGGTCGCTATTGATTTTGTTGAGAATAGTATCGATTTTTTCGATTTCCAGATCGATGATATCATCCATAATTCTTTGAGCATAAATCACATGCTTTTTGAATAAATCGAAATCAAATTCAGCGTTCGGCTTAAAAGGATTCTTCACATACGAGTACAGGTTGATGGCTAAAAGCCGGCAACTATCATACGGGCACAAAGGAATTTCTCCGCATGGGTTGGTGGAAACTGTACGAAATCCGAAATCGGCATAACAATCCGGGAGAGATTCGTTCAAAATCGTGTCCCAGAACAAAACGCCGGGTTCGGCGGATTTCCATGCATTGTGGATAATCTTTTTCCAAAGCGCTTTGGCGTCGATTTCTTTCGCATAATCCGGATTTTCGGCATCAACAGGATATTTTTGCACAAACGGCTTGTTGTTGATCACTGCATCCATAAAATCGTCGGTAATCTTTACGGAAACATTGGCGCCTGTAACTTTTCCATCCGTCATTTTTGCATCAATAAAAGATTCTGCATCAGGATGCTTGATAGAGACGCTCAGCATCAAAGCGCCCCGGCGTCCGTCCTGCGCCACTTCGCGGGTCGAGTTGGAATAACGTTCCATAAAAGGTACCAAACCGGTGGACGTCAGCGCCGAATTTTTCACCGGCGAGCCTTTGGGACGAATGTGCGACAAATCGTGTCCGACGCCGCCGCGGCGTTTCATCAGTTGTACCTGTTCTTCATCAATTCGGATTATAGATCCGTAAGAATCGGAAGGACCGTCCAAACCAATCACAAAACAATTAGACAAAGAGGCAATCTGAAAATTGTTTCCGATTCCGGTCATCGGACTTCCTTGGGGAATGATGTAATTAAAATGATCGAAAAGATTAAACAGTTCCGTTTCGGTAAGAGGATTAGGATAATTTTTTTCGATACGGGCGATTTCTCTCGCAAGACGGCGATGCATATCTTCGGGAGTTCTTTCATAAATATTCCCGAAAGCATCTTTCAAGGCATATTTATTTACAAATACTTTGGCAGCTAATTCGTCGCCGAAAAAATAATCAAGCGAAGCTTTGTAGGCTTCGTCAAAGGAATAAATGTTACTTTCCATAAATTTTGTGCGTTTATCTTTTTAGTTGGATGGGCAGATAGTAATTTTCTTGTCCCGAATTTAGGTTTCAAAATTATAAAAAAAATTTCTTTCACAACAAACATTTTATGAAAAGTTTTCAACTTATTTATTCAAATATTTGTTTATTAGTATAATAAAATTTTCAATTAGTAAAAAAATATTCTAAAATGAGAATTGTATAATTTCAAAGTTTTCGAAATAGTTAATAAATGCATCAGTGTTACTTGTTAAATTAAAAGCGATAGTTCTTTTTTCATTAATTAATTGTAATTTTGTAAAAAATATTAGAAGCAATATGATTTGTTTTCCGAATGCAAAAATAAACTTAGGACTTCAAGTGGTTTCCAAAAGGGCTGACGGGTATCACAACATAGAAACGATTTTTTATCCGGTTCCTTTGTGTGATGCGCTGGAAATTGTTTTATCGGAAACAAACGAAACTACTTTTACCCAGACCGGAATCTTGGTGGTTGGAAATCCTGAGGATAATTTAGTGATGAAAACTTTCCGGTTGTTGGAAAAAGATTTTGATTTACCAAAACCTGCTATTTATCTTCGCAAACAGATTCCTTTCGGGGCCGGGTTGGGCGGAGGCTCTGCCGATGCGGCTTTCATGCTCAAACTTCTCAACGGTTTTGCCGGTTTGGGTTTATCCGTTGAACAATTGGAAAAATACGCCGGTCAATTGGGCGCCGATTGTCCGTTTTTTATTCAAAACCGTCCGGTATTTGCCGAAGGAACCGGGAATATTTTTACGCCTGTGGATATTTCTTTACAAGGCTATTATGTGGTTTTAGTGAAACCGGATATCCACATTTCGACCAAAGAAGCATACAACGGAATCAATCCCAAACAGCCAGCTTCCAGGCTGATGGAAATAATTCATTTGCCTGTCGGAGAATGGAAAAACTATATGGTCAATGATTTTGAAGTCAGAGTATTTTCCCGTTATCCGGTTATCGGAGAAATAAAGCAAACTTTGTACGAATCGGGCGCTATTTATGCAAGCATGTCAGGTTCGGGTTCATCCGTATTTGGAATTTTTGATAATCAGGAAAAAATATCTAATTTTGCATCTAAAATTACAGACATTGGGATAAATAAATTTATGTGGAAAACCTTCAAAATAAAGTAAACGAAAAATGGAAGAAAATGTGAAGGGAAACTTTATATATGAGGCAAAAGATTGGTATTCAGTTGGAGTTGAGGAAGTTATTCGTTTAACTGAGTCGGATAGGATAAAAGGATTACAGGAGAATGAAGTAAAAGAAAGGCTGCAAATTTTCGGGAAGAATCTTTTGCCGGAGAAAAAGAAACAAAGTGTGATAATCCGCTTTTTGAAACATTTCAACGATATCCTCATCTATGTTCTTTTTGCAGCGGCAATAATTAATATTTTCTTAGAAAAATATATCGATACCGTTATCATATTATTGGTTACGGTAGTAAACGCCGCCATCGGATTCTTCCAGGAAAATAAGGCGGAAAAGGCGCTGGAAGACATTAAGAGGATGCTGTCTTTGAAAGCGCAGGTGATACGGAACGGTAAAAGAGAAGAAATAGACGCTTCCGAACTGACCATTGGCGACATCGTACTGTTGAGCCCCGGAGATAAAGTCCCCGCCGATTTGAGGTTAATCAAGACCGACAACCTGAAAATAGAAGAATCGCCTCTTACCGGAGAATCTGTTCCTTCGGATAAAATGACGGAAGCTTTACCGGCAGAAACCATGTTAGGCGACCGGATCAATATGGCATTTTCCAGTACAACCGTCAGCGCAGGAACCGGAATAGGAGTGGTCGTAGGAGTTGGCGAAAATACGGAGATAGGTAGAATCAACCAAATGATGTCCAATGTAGAAGAATTGACAACTCCGCTTCTTAAGCAGACCGCGCAATTTGGAAAGATGGTATCCGTAGCTATCTTAGCGGGTGCGGTTCTTATATTCCTGTTCGGTTTTTTCTTCCGTCAATACGAAACCTATCAATTGTTGCTTTCTGTCATCGGTTTGGCTATTGCCGCAATTCCGGAAGGCTTGCCGGCCATTTTGGCTATCATTCTTTCCATCGGGGTACAAAATATGGCAAAGCGAAATGCGATTGTCCGTACCTTGCCGTCTGTGGAGACGCTGGGTTCCGTATCGGTTATCTGTTCGGATAAGACAGGAACGCTCACCAAAAATGAGATGACGGTACAAGCGCTGGAAACACGAACCGGGGAATATCTTGTCACTGGAACAGGCTATATACCGGAAGGCGATATCCTGTTCTACGGAAAGAAAGTCGATTTCACTCAAGAACCTCTGTTAAAAGAACTGATAGAGTGTTTCAAAATTTGCAATAATGCTTCTCTCAGTAAGGATGAGGACGGATTGTGGACGATAAAGGGAGAGCCTACCGAAGGTTCCCTGATTACCTTATTTTACAAAGCCGACATCAATCACAACGAGGTAAAACGTATTTCTACCATTCCTTTCGATTCGGAATACAAGTATATGGCCACCCTTATTGAAAAAGGCGACCACAATGTCATTTTCATCAAAGGAGCTCCGGACAAATTGTTAAGTATGGCTGAACGGGAAAAAACGACCCATGGAGAAAAAACTTTCGATAGAGATTATTGGAACGGTAAAATCTCCCAGCTCGCTTTGCGTGGACTGCGTGTAATCGGAGCGGCTTATAAAATAGTAGATAAAGATGTAAAAACAATAACTCACGACGACATCCGAAACGGAATCGTAATGCTTGGCTTAGCCGGTATAATTGACCCTCCGAGGGAAGAAGTAATCGACTCCGTTTCCAAATGTAAGGAAGCAGGCATCACCGTAAAAATGATTACAGGCGATCACGTTGATACGGCTCGTACTATTGCAAATCAATTGGGCATCGGAGATGGAATAAAAGCCTTACAAGGAAAGGACTTGGAGGAAATGACCGATGAAGAAATGAAAGTAGCGGTCATGGGATGCGATGTCTTTGCGAGAACCAGTCCGGAACATAAATTAAGGTTAGTGAAAGCGCTACAAGCCAACAATGTAATCTGTTCGATGACCGGCGACGGCGTAAATGATGCACCGGCCTTGAAAAAAGCGGATGTCGGCGTTGCGATGGGCATAAAAGGTACCGAAGTGACAAAAGATGCTGCCGAAATGGTTTTAGCCGATGATAATTTCAGTACGATTGTTGCTGCGGTTGAAGAAGGCCGCCGCGTATATGACAACTTAAAAAAAACGATATTGTTTATTCTTCCGACCAACGGCGCCGAAGCGTTTTTAATCATAGCCGCCATCCTTTTTAATACGATAATGCCTCTGACTCCTGTGCAAATATTATGGGTAAATTTGGTAACATCTGTAACTATTTCGCTGGCATTGGCGTTTGAAAAATTAGAGCCGGGTACAATGCGAAGGCCGCCGCGTTCGCCGCAAACACCTCTCTTGAGCGGCTATTTTATCTGGCGGATTATTTTTGTGTCGGTTTTGATTGGCGGTTGGACACTCTGTATTAACATCGGTTTGGAACGAACTTTTACTGAAATGGGAATGGCGCTTGCAGCGAAAAAAGCCTTGATAGAAACAATAACCATTCAAACGGTTGTACTTGCACAAATGTTTCACTTATTCAACAGCCGCAGTATCAGAGGAAATGCATTTAAACAAAACTGGTTCAGCAATAAAGCCGTATGGGTTGTTTGTGCATTGTTGTTTGTTTTGCAAGGTTCGATCACTTACCTGCCTTTTATGAATGAAGTATTTGGAACAACTCCATTGGCATTGTATTACTGGCAATATCCATTTATGCTTGGTATAGCCGTTTTCTTGATCGTAGAAGTTGAAAAAGCGATTATGAGGAAAATTGATAAAGCAAAAGGGAAAACCATAGGATTGTAATTTTTTAAAAATAGTATGCTTACAGATATCGAAATCGCTCGTAGCATCGAGTTGAAAAAAATCAAAAGAATAGCGCAGGAAATTGATATTCCTGTTGATGAAATTATGAACTACGGCAAATATATAGCCAAAGTTCCGGAAAATTTAATCGACGAGGAAAAAGTAAAAAATCATAATCTGATTTTAGTTACCGCCATTACGCCAACACAAGCCGGAATTGGAAAAACAACCGTTTCCATAGGTTTGGCTTTGGGTTTGGCGAAAATCGGGAAAAAAGCGATTGTCGCTTTACGCGAACCTTCGTTAGGCCCTTGTTTCGGTATGAAAGGAGGAGCTGCAGGAGGCGGATATGCCCAAGTGCTCCCGATGGAAAATATCAATCTGCACTTTACCGGCGATTTTCACGCCATAACTTCTGCCCACAATATGATTACGGCGCTTTTGGATAATCACCTGTACCAAAATAGAGGAATTTGCGAGATCGGACTGAAAGAGATTCTTTGGAAAAGAGTTTTAGACGTTAATGACAGAAGCCTCCGGAAAATGGTAACCGGTTTGGGTTCTTTCACCAACGGGATTCCTACCGAAACCGGCTTTGATATTACGGCTGCATCCGAAATCATGGCTATCTTATGCTTGTCGGAAAATCTCGATGATTTGAAACGCCGGATTGGAGAAATCCTTTTGGGTTTTGATTTTCAGGACAAGCCATTCAAAGTAAAAGATTTGGGAATCGAAGGCGCGATAGCTGTTTTATTGAAAGACGCCATTCATCCCAATTTAGTGCAGACGACCGAAAATACAGCCGCTTTTGTTCACGGCGGTCCGTTTGCCAATATCGCACATGGTTGTAATTCCATCATGGCCACAAAAATGGCTTTGACTTTTGGGGAATACGTCGTCACGGAAGCAGGATTCGGGGCCGACCTCGGCGCTGAAAAGTTCTTCAACATTAAATGCCGGAAAGCCGGACTGCAACCCAAATTGACCGTTATTGTCGTCACTTCCCAAGGACTGAAAATGCATGGGAATGTTCCCTTGGACGACATCAAAAAACCGAATAGCGAAGGTTTGATTCGAGGTTTTGAAAACTTAGACAAACACCTCGAAAATCTGGCAAGTTTCGGACAACAAGTGATCGTTGCATTCAACCATTATTCTTTCGATACGGAAGAAGAAATCGCTTTGGTGAGAGAGCATTGTTGGGAAAAGAATGTGGGCTTTGCCGTAAACAAAGCCTTTGCAGAAGGAGGAGAAGGCGCTAAAGATTTAGCGCGCTTGGTAACGGACACGATTGAAAAGTCGCCTTCCGCTCCGCTTCTTTTCACTTACGATGAAAATGACAATATCAAAACAAAAATAGAGAAAATCGGTAAAAATATTTATGGCGCCGATGCCGTACAGTTCAGTGACAGAGCCGAAAAAATACTTAAATTCATCAAACAAATGGACATTGAACATTTTCCGGTCTGCATCGCCAAGACACAATTCTCTTTCTCGACCAATCCGAAGGCTTACGGTGTAGAAAAAGGGTTCAAGCTGAAAATCAACGATATTGTTATCAACAACGGCGCCGAATTTATTGTCGCCATTGCGGGTGAAATTATGAGGATGCCGGGTCTGCCCAAGAGACCGAATGCGTTGAATATGGATATTGTGGATGGACAAATTGAAGGATTGTCTTAATGCGCCGTCATGGCTCATCGTCATTGCGAGCCGCTTGCGGCGAAGCAATGACGATGAAATGAATTTTGATTAACGTAACACTAAGACAAAAAATAACTTTTTTTTATAAGAAAAAATTCTTACCTTTGCAGCGCTTTTTTAAAAATTCCGTGTGATGGGAGATTAGAAAGCATTTGTCTAATTTTGAGTAACACAAATAAACAATGAAATTATTTGAACTAAAAGGCTCTAAAAGAGAGAGCACAGGTAAAAAAGCTGCAAAAGCTTATCGTAAAGAATCGTTAATCCCGTGTGTTTTATACGGAGGAGAAGAAGTCGTCCATTTCACAGTGACGAAAGACAGCGTTCGAAAATTAATTTATACACCGGAAGTTCTATTAGTCGATTTAACAATTGACAAGAAAAAATGCAAAGCCGTGTTGAAAGAAATCCAATTTCATTCGGTGAGCGAAGAAGTGTTGCATATTGATTTTCTTCAAATATTTGAAGATAAACCGGTGGTAATAGAAATTCCTATTGAATTATCAGGATTGGCAGAAGGCGTAAAAGCCGGCGGTAAACTTTCCATGGAAATGAGAAAATTGAAAGTAAAAGGTCTTTACAAAAATTTCCCGGAAAAACTGATAATCAATGTTGAAGACTTAGGTTTGGGTAAAACCATCCAAGTGGGTAATATCCATTTTGATAATCTCGAACTGTTAAACGCTAAAGATAACGTTGTGGCTTCCGTCAAAATGACACGCGGGGCCGTGAAAGAAACTAAATGAAATACTTGATTGCCGGACTGGGTAATATCGGCAGCGAATACGAAGATACCCGCCATAACATAGGGTTTATGATATTGGACGCTTTGGCTAAGGCGTCCAATGTTGTTTTTGATGTCAATAAGCGGTATGGAGCAATTGCGGAAATGAAGCTGAAAAACAAACAACTCATTCTGTTAAAACCCTATACATATATGAATTTGAGCGGCAACGCCGTGCGTTACTGGTTACAAAAAGAGAAAATAGAACCGGCAAATTTGTTAATTGTAGTTGATGATTTGGCGCTTCCTTTTGGAACTTTACGCTTGAAACCCAAAGGTAGCGACGCTGGACACAATGGCTTGAAACACATTCAGGAAACACTGGGAACCACGCATTACAACCGGCTGCGTTTCGGTATCGGGCATGATTTTCCGGAAGGCGCACAAATTGATTTTGTGTTGAATCCCTTTACCGGAGACGAGCAAAAACATTTGCCGGAAAGAATCGAAATCGCTTGCGAAATGATTAAAAGTTTTTGTCTGGCAGGTGTGGAAATAACAATGAATCAATATAACAACAAATAATGGAAATACGAATCGACAAATGGCTGTGGGCAACGCGGATTTTCAAGACACGAACCATCGCATTGGAAGCGTGCAAGAAAAATCGTGTGACGGTGAATGAAACGCCTGCCAAACCTTCCCGGATGATTCGGGTAGGCGATATTGTTTCGGTACGGAAGCCGCCGGTTACGTATTCTTTTAAAGTATTGGGATTGACCTCAAACCGCATCGGCGCTAAATTGGTTCCGGATTATTTGGAAAATATTACTCCTCCCGAACAATACGAGATTCTCGACCTTCAGAAAATCAGCGGATTCGTTGACAGGGCAAAAGGTACCGGTCGGCCGACAAAGAAAGAACGCCGTGAATTGGATGAATTTTCATTAAGCACGTCATTGTGACTTTTGAACCAATAAAAATATGATTATCAAACAATTGATTTTAGTGGGAGTAGGAGGAGGAATCGGAAGTATTTTCAGATTCCTTATCTCCCGGATGATTCCTTCAATGCAAGGTCATTTCCCTTGGGCGACATTTATTATTAATATCACAGGTTGTTTCATTATCGGCTTTTTGATTGGATTGATGTTCAAACATCCGGCTTCGGCCGAGAATATAAAACTTTTGCTTGTCGCCGGCTTCTGCGGAGGTTTTACTACCTTTTCCACTTTTTCGCTTGAAAATGTTCAGATGTATCAATCCGGGAATTATTTGGCGCTTGTTCTTTACACCACATTAAGCGTTATTCTCGGATTTTCCGCCGTGTTTTTGGGATTGATATTGACCAAATAATTTCCTATCTTTGTGGAAATAATTGCTATTTATTTCCAATAAAATGAAAAAATACAACGATCTATTTGTCCTACATTTACCCGCCGAATGGGAACCGCAAAGCGGCGTCATGTTGACGTGGCCGCACAGTCATACGGATTGGAAACCTTATCTGGATGAAGTGATTCCTTGTTTTGTAGCCATAGCTAAAGCCATTCTTCAAAAAGAAAAACTGTTGATAGTTTGCGCTTCGATAGATGAAGTAAAAGCGTCTTTGGGGAATATCGACGAATCCCGCATTATCTTCCGGGAACTACCTTCCAATGATACTTGGTCGCGCGACCATGGTCCGATTGGTATTCGGTTGAATGGCGTTCCTTATATATATGACTTTACTTTTAATGGTTGGGGACTGAAATTCCCGGCAAATTATGATAATCAAATTACAAAGAAACTGTATGAAAGTCAGGCATTTTCTTCTTCTGTCGGTTACCAAAGCATGTTACATGCCGTATTGGAAGGCGGGAGCATCGATTCGGACGGGGAAGGGACTTTGCTTACGACCAGCCGTTGTCTTTTGTCGAAAAATCGTAATGAATACAAAAGCAAAGAAGAAATTACCGATTACTTTCAAATGATTTTCGGCCTTAAACGCATATTGTGGCTGAACAAAGGTTACTTGGCCGGCGATGATACCGATAGCCATATCGACACTTTGGCGCGATTCTGCGATCCGCAAACCATCGCTTACGTGCAATGTATGGACGAACACGACGAACATTTCAAAGAACTGTCGCAAATGGAACAGGAACTTCAAAGATTCAAAACCTTAGAGGGTAAATCTTACCGCTTGATTCCTTTGCCGATGGCTGAACCAGTTTACGAAAACGGTGAACGGCTTCCCGCTACTTATGCCAATTTTCTGATCATCAACGGAGCAGTTTTGGCGCCAAGCTACAATTCTCCTTTGGATGAAGTCGCTCGCTTGCAGTTGCAGCAAGCCTTTCCGGATAGAGAAATAACGCCGGTTAATTGCCTTCCGTTAATCAAACAACATGGCAGTCTGCATTGCGTAACGATGCAGTTGCCGGGAGGGTTTGTTTGAAATTATCATCAAAATATCCTGCTCGGTGCAATTTTTTGTTTTAATTCATACGGCAACTATACAAAATTTTATTCACAATACAAAAAAAATAAAAAGGCGGTTAAATAATTTTTTCCGGTGCTATGAAAAATAACCGGCAAGCCTATAGAGGAAAAAATCCTTATCTCTCAGTCCATAATTTGCCGATACGAAACGT
>Ga0209629_10000060_pt1 | contig 46319 bp, 38 predicted proteins | sample TergutCu122P5_FD_187286 | JGI IMG/M metagenome (GOLD analysis project Ga0209629, IMG submission 187286) | Cubitermes ugandensis P5 segment gut microbial communities from Kakamega Forest, Kenya - Cu122 P5 (SPAdes) (version 2) | ecosystem: Host-associated > Arthropoda: Insects > Digestive system...
CAACATCAAAATATCGTCGTCGGTAATATCTTTTTTCTTATCTGCTAATTTAAGAAAGTCTTCGTAAACTTTATCCAATTTTTCCTGTGAAAGTTCAACGCCGTGAATTGATAAACGGTGTTTCAAGGCTGCACGTCCGCTACGCGCTGTTAATGCGATGGTATTTTCATCGATTCCCACATCTTTCGGGTTGATAATTTCGTAGCTTTCCCGGTTTTTCAGTACCCCGTCCTGGTGAATACCCGAAGAATGGGCAAAAGCATTTCGTCCGACAATAGCTTTGTTGGGCTGAACCGGCATATTCATCAAACTGGATACCATCCGGCTGATCGGATAAATATTCCTTGTGTTGATATGAGTATCTATTTTCAGTTCTTTATGGCTTTTCAAAATCATGACTACTTCTTCCAAAGAAGTATTGCCAGCCCTCTCGCCGATTCCATTGACGGTTACTTCCGCTTGACGGGCGCCGTTCATAATTCCGGACATCGTATTGGCGGTAGCCATTCCCAAATCGTTGTGACAGTGAGTAGAAAGAACAATGTTTTGAACGCCCTTTACATTTTCCATCAAAAATTTGATTTTATCCCCATACTCTGCCGGAAGACAATAGCCGGTCGTATCGGGAATATTCACCACAGTTGCGCCGGCTTTGATAACGGCTTCTACTACCTTTGCTAAATATACATTGTCAGTGCGGCCGGCATCTTCGCAATAAAACTCCACATCTTCCACATATTTTTTGGCATATTTGACGCAAGCGATGGCTCGTTTGAGAATTTCATCCTGCGTGGAATTGAATTTATACTTGATGTGATAAGGAGAAGTTCCAATGCCCGTGTGTATTCGCTTCCGCTTAGCATATTGCAGGGCTTCGGCTGCTACATCAATATCTTTCTCTACTGCGCGCGTAAGAGCGCAAATTACCGGCCAAGTTACCGCTTTAGAAATTTCCACTACCGAATTGAAATCGCCGGGACTGGAAATCGGGAAGCCTGCTTCAATAATATCCACTCCCAATTGTTCCAGAGCCTTAGCCACCTGAATCTTTTCAATCGTATTCAACTGACAACCGGGGACTTGTTCTCCGTCCCTCAAAGTCGTGTCAAAAATAAATAAATTTTCCATTGTCGTATTATTTAATAATTAAAAAGCCTCTCTCGCACAAGCGAGAAAGGCTTCCTTTATAATTTAAGACACATACCAAACCCGCTTCACCTTGTTAATCCCAAGAGAATAATAAGACTGCTAAGCAATAGTCCGTATGTTGATAATTGTTGCATAGTTTTAATTTGAACGGTGCAAAAGTACATATTTTTTTGTATTCTACAAATCTTTTCGAAAATTTTTTATTTAAATTGCTTATCTTTGTGCCGAATTGTGTTAAATAAAAATTACAATGGCTTATTATCAAGGTTATCAAAGAAATAGTTTTTACAACAGTATTCCGCCGGTTACACGGAACATATTGATCATTAATATTCTTGTCTGGTTGGCATGTCTTTTACCCGGACAACTCGCACAATGGGTATTATATTATTTAGCCCTATTCCCTATTGGTTCGGGAAATTTTAAAATATATCAATTGGTTACATACATGTTTACCCACGTCGAGTTCACTCATATTTTATTCAATATGTTCGCTTTATTTATGTTTGGCGGAGTACTCGAAAATTATTGGGGACAGAAACGATACCTTATTTATTATATGGTAACCGGAATCGGCGCCGGTTTGACACAACTATTAGTTTGCTATTTACAAGGAGTTTACGAACCAACGATTGGCGCTTCCGGAGCTATTTTCGGGTTGTTGCTTGCGTTTGGGATGCTTTTCCCTGAGACGCCTCTATTTCTGTTTTTTATTCCGATCCCGATTAAAGCTAAATATTTTGTTATCGGTTACGGATTGATTGAATTTTTCTTTGGTATTTCCTCCCGAAGTGGTGATAATGTCGCTCATTTTGCTCATTTAGGCGGCATGCTATTCGGAATTATCATGATTTTGATCTGGAGGAAGAAACGGAAAACATTTAATTTTAGGTAAATGAAACGCACATGTACTTTATACATCCAAGAAAATGAACATGCGAGTTCCATATGACAATTAAAAAACAAATTATGTACATATGAAAGAAGACTAATGAAGTTTACAAAAAAGTTCTTTTTGATCATCATTTTTATTTTGAACGCCTTAGCATTGATAACTCTGCTATTGGCGGCTTTCTCCGATCGTGTTTCGCCGTTTAGAGAAGTATTTTTTTCATATTTAGGGCTGTTTTTCCCTTTTATTTTTCTTTTCAATCTTCTTTTGTTTTTTGTTTGGATATTTACTAAGCAATGGAAATTAGCAGGTATGAATTTTCTGGTTTTCCTTATTTGCATAAGTTCCATTCACACTTATTTTACTATTCATCTGAAAACAAAAGATATCCCTGATGATTGTATTAAGATTCTGACTTACAACGTCATGCGTTTTGGTTATCCGGATGTTAAAAAGCAAGATGAATCTAACAAAATTCTTCAATTTATTCTTGATAATGATGCCGATATTGTCTGCATCCAAGAATTTGGAATTTCAGATTACAGTTTTAAGATGATGAAGAAAAAAGACATAACCTCTTTAATAAACAAATATCCTTATAATAATCTCGACAAATTTCCTAAAGCGAGTGAAATTTATGGAAACGCTATTTTTTCCAAGTTTCCTATTTTATCGGAGGAGAAAGTACCTTATAAAAGTTATGCCTACGATGGCTCTGTGGTTTTTGAATTGGATGTCAAAGGGAAGAAAGTTACGCTTATCAATAATCATCTGGAATCCAATAAATTATCGCAGGAAGAAAGGGACGATTATTTCAAGATGACTCAGGACATGAATTCTCGTTCATTTGACGTTTTCACAAAAATGATGACCAAACGGCTGACACCATCTTACAAGCAGAGAGCGCTTCAAGCGCAAATGATTTCTAAAATAATCGATGAAAATAAGAATCCTTACATCATTGTTTGCGGTGATTTTAACGATACTCCAATTTCATACACTCGCCACAAAATCAAAGGGAATCTTCGCGACGCTTTTGTGGATACCGGTTGCGGCTTGGGAATAACTTACAATCGATACCGTTTCTTGTTCCGTATCGACTACATTTTGTACAACAGCAATATCAAAGCTTACAATTGTACTGTTGGCAGCCTCAGTACTTCCGACCATTATCCGGTTTGGTGCTATCTTCAACTGAAGTAATTAACGGTACTTGTGATTCTCCCTTCTGCCAGATGCGTTTCGATGACATCGCCTTCCTGCAGTTCCTTTGTTGATTTGACGGCTTTTTTATTCTTTAAAGTAATCGAATAACCTTTGGCCAGAATATATTTCGGAGATGATAAACGGAAAAAGGATTCTTTTTCCTTCAAGTGAGATTGCTGCACAGACAACATTTGGCAAACAAGATTTTGTATTTGAATCCGGTAAATTTCTATCTTCGATTTTTTGTTTTCAATTAAAGAATGAGCAACCAAAGGCAAGCGGGAAGCCAATACATGCAAATTTGTAAAAGCTGTTTTTAAAAAATCTTGTGCATCTTCTGTTATTTTTGACCGGCAATCAAACAATCCGGCAGCTGTTTCGTCCACACAACCAATCAGAAAATCTGCAACGGCGGTAGGTGTTTTAGCTCTATGGTTGGCAACAAAATCAAGAACCGTATCATCCCGTTCATGCCCGATTCCGGTAATAATCGGCAACGGAAACTGTGCGCAATTGGTCGCCAATAAATAGGAATCGAAAGAAGCCAAATCGGAAGTAGCTCCACCGCCGCGGATTATGACAACCACATCAAATAACTCCTTGTATTCATATATTTTATCCAAAGCCGAAATAATGGAGGTTTCGGTTTGATCTCCTTGCATCCATGCCGGAAAAAGTTTGGGATAGAAAATATATCCGAAGCGATTATTAGTCAGGTGATTCAAAAAATCTTCATAACCGGCGGCCGTCGAAGATGAAATGACGGCTATCCGCTGCGGTAACAACGGAATTTCCAACTCTTTATTCAATGTCAAAACACCTTCTTCTTCCAAACGGCGAAGAATTTTCTGCCGTTGGGATTGCAAATCACCCAAAGTATAAGCAGGGTCAATGTCATAAACCGTTAATCCGTAACCATAGATTGGATGAACATCGACCGAAACTTTAACCAATACGCTCAATCCGGATTCAAACCGGCGGCCGGTACTCTGCTCAAAATAAGGCCTCAACATTTCAAAAACACTCGACCAAATGTAGCCTTTGGCTTTGGCAATAATTGAATTCGTTTGCGGATTTTTTTCTATAAACTCCAAGTAACAATGACGGTTACTCATACGGACATCGGAAGTTTCAGCTACTACCCAATAGGTTTCGGGGAAAGCGTTTTTTACTTCCGAAGCGAGGCGATTGTTGAGTTGGGAAAGACTAAGGAAATCCATCGGATTAAAGTTTTATGAATTTTCGAACGGTTGCCTGCTTATTATCTATTTTCAAGGAGGCAATATAAATTCCTTTCGGTAAAGAAGATATATCAATAGATGAAGAAAAATTAGAAACAAATAAAACCTTGATTCCTACGACGGAATAAATAGTCAAAACAAGTTTCGATTCATTTGACAAATGATTGAAATTCAGATATAAGCGATTTTCATAAGGGTTGATGGAAAAGGGAACGGTATTCTCTCCGCCTACCGGTTTCAAGTCGGTTTTTTCCTGAGCATAAGCTTTGTAAACATCCGCAATCCCGTATCCCATCAACGAATCCGGATGAGCAAAAGTATTTGCAGTTTCCCGAAGCAATTGGATCATTTCAAAACTCGTATGTTCTGGTAAGGCCTGCCAGAGACAAGCGCTTAATCCGGCCATAATAGGAGTGGAAAAAGAGGTTCCGCTGCTGTAAACAATTTGTCCGCCGCTTCCAACCACCGCCACATTTGTTCCCATTGCCATAAAATCGGGTTTTATTCGTCCGTCGGCGGTAGGTCCTAAAGAAGAAAAATAGGAACGTATGGAATCGCCGGTAATGGCTCCAATCGTAAGCATATTCAAAGCGTCGCCGGGGAACATGATTTTTCCCCAAGTATTATTTCCCTCATTTCCAGCCGAATTGAATAAAAGCATTCCGCGAGACGCTGCTAAGCCGGCTGCGACACTTATCGGAACAGATTTTCCATCTAACTGATCTTGCGTATGATCCATGGAAGAATCATCAAAATAACCATAACCCAAAGAAGATGTGACAATATCCGCTCCGATGCTGTCGGCATATTCCAAAGCGGCAACCCAATAATCTTCTTCAACGGGATATTCTTCGTTATCAACTTCGGTTCTCAACAAATAATAATCCGCATCGGGAGCAGTTCCGACCATCTCTCCCAGCTTATCGGAAAGCATACAGGAAAGTACTTTTGTTCCGTGATCAACTCCGCCTCGCAAAGGGTCATCTACTTCATGGTTGAAACTTTTTATTCCTTTAACTCTTTGAAAATCGAAATAATCAACTAAATCGGCATTAGAAAATCCTCCGTCGATAACGGCAATGGTCATTCCTTTGCCCCGAAAACCGGCATAGTGTAACAAGTATCCGTTATTCAGACTGATTTGGGTAAATCCTGCGCCATAATTACTGATATTGTCTTTAAGCCTGTTTTGTACAGCCTCATTTTCTTTCTGAAAAGACGCCCGGTTCGGCAATGAACCTTTCCAAACACAATATAAAGTATCAACAAAAGGCAAGTTTTTAAGCGGGGAAATAAGTGATGAATCCGGAATATATACAACTACTGTTTTCACCCATTTGCTGGAAGTCCGGATTTCTGCACCCATATTAGCAATTGCTTGAAAATAAGAAGGGTCTATAGGTAAATCCGTACTATCCACACTGAATCCCTGTTTCGCCCGTCGTTGGATGGATTTCTCGGAAAGGAACATTTCCGGATGTTCTGTAGAGAAAGGCGGATTCCCTTTATCTTTCAGCAACAGGCGATACATAAAAGCGCCTTGGGAATGACAAAGAAAAGATGTACAGAAAAACAGGAAAATGAGTATTGTTTGCTTCATCTTATTAGCTTTTTAGCAAAGGTACGAAAAATTCTTTTTCAACCTTCTAAAAATTACCTAATTTATTGGGCGCAGGTATGTTTAATAAGCAAATTGTCGTTGATTCAATTCAACATTAACAATACAGTTCCTCAAGCAATTGTGAACGGCTTCTCTAAGCCGCAAAGAACAGGGGACAAAGTTGCTGCCTTTATAAAGGCAATAGCCCTCCCTTTATAAACCCACGACCTGTCCCTTTATAAAGGCAGGCCTCTTCCCTTTATAAAGGGAGTAACATTGTCCCCTGTTCTTCAGACCCCGGAGAACTATTCTTTGACGGTTTCATTCGTTTTACCACACCGCCTTCACCGCATAATTTCCCTGTTTCACGATATAAATGCCGCGATTTTGCAGCAACACAATATTTTGTGTGTCGATTGCAACATTTTGATATATCAATCCGCCTGCAACATTATACACGCGCCATGTTTCGCCTGCGGCAAGACCACTCACGTGCAGCATGCCGTTTTCGACCCATGCGTGTAGAGACAGGGCGCACCCCGTCTCTACGGCGGGAATGCCGGTAGAAATTTCAAGGACTGTATGTACTTTGCCGCTGAGGGCGGATTTGCCTTCGGCGTCGCGCATGGCTTGCGCATAGACCGTCTCTGCCGGAAAGGCGCCCAATGCCGATGTGGCGTTCCACTTGCCGGTGGCGTCTGCCTGCACGATTGCCGTTTTATTCCCCACTGTTACTTTGACGTAATCGTTTGCGCCCGCCGTGCCGCCGACCTGATTGACCGCAGTAGAAGCATCATTGATGTACAGCAGTTTCACATCAACCGCAGGGATAATACGGATATATTGCCAAGTTGGCGAAGCATCGTCATTGCCATTCCGGTCGTCGATGTACAGATTTCCCGCCGGGTCAAAAGCCAGCGTTGATGAAGATACTGTGAGATTTGATACGATTGTTTCAAGCGTCTGCGAACCCGGAGCCAGCTTATAAATGGCACGGTCGTAGAAAGCCGCTATAAACAGATTTCCATATACGTCAAACTTAAATTGCATCGGGCGGTTTAATTTGGAAAATCCGAGATTCGTATAAGTTCCGTCAACCGGATTGAGCCTGAAAATATCACCTGCAAAATTGCCGCCCACCAGCAGGCTGCCGTCCGAATCGAAAGCAAGTCCGGCAGCTCCAGGCAATGTGAAAGTCTTTTCTATAACCGAGCAATCCGGCGTCATTTTATAGAGTTTTGCCGTACTATCAGGTTTACACGTAATACCCAAGAAAGGCTGACGGTCATAAGCGATCCATAAATGCCCACCGGCGTCAAACGTCATAGATAGATAGAGCCAAGAGAAATCATCATAGGGAATACGAGTCGGCGTGAAGGTATATAGCAACGTTGTATCCTGAGTGGATATGTTGATTTTATACAGTTTGTCTCTATCGGTAGTGTAAAGATAACCGTTGTTGTAAACCAGTGCATAATGGTCTTTAATGGAAGAGTTCCACAATTTGGCTATAGAGGAGCCGGCAGCCGTTTTTTCAATTCCCGGTCCTTCATGTGAGGTATAGAGGTTGCCGTCTTCGTCAAAAGCCGATACGCCCAGATACTGGCTGTTATTGCGAAACACTTTGGCGTAAATCTCCGCCGGCGCGGGATTGACTTTGCCGCCATACTGAATGCTTTGTCCGGGCGCGCCGGGGTTGACGGTGATGTAGAAATCCTGGGCATAGTCGCTGCCGTCCATCATTCCGCCTTTGATGGTCGCTGTAACGGTTACGATTCCAAAAGCAGGGGTGGTCAGCAGGTTGCCGCTGACAGCCGCGCCGGTGGTTCCCTGTTTTTTCACGCTCCACACGATGGTTTGCGGCTGAAGAAAATCCGGCGCAACCGTTCCGCTTATTTGGATTGCCGCACCTGTCGAAGCCGAAGCCGGCAGGTTGGAGAATATTTCGGTTATGCCGTAGTAAGGTGTGCCAAGGTAACCGTTGGAAGACAAACAGGAAATGTCGAAGTTGTTGCATCCGTTGGCAAAGGGCCAGGTAAAGGATTTGGCAAAAACATGCTGATTATACTTGGCTGAGTCTGCCGGTAAGAAGATGTATGCCTGCTCCGCCTTATTGCCCGAAAAAACCACGTCGGCGCCAATGGTATAATTGGCGCCGCGATTAAAGCCGGGGACTTCAATAGCGCCGCCGTCGCGTTCTGCCGTGTTGTTTGAGAATACGGTGTTTCCGCCAATCGACAAAAGAGCGTCGGCATAAGCGCCATATTCAATCGCGCCGCCATAGTAGGCGGAATCCATTGAAAATTCGCAGTCTGTTACAGTTAAATCACCCACGGTGTAAATGCCGCCGCCGGAACTATAGGCTGAATTTTCTGAAATTTTACAGCTTGTTATAGAACAGGTCGCGTCAGATTTGACATATATTCCGGCGCCTCCGTACCCTGCCGTGTTACCGGATATTTCGCAGTTCGACAGGTTCAAATTCCCGTTATAATTGACAAGTTTGTTGTTTACATACGCATAGCTGCTGGCTATGTATATTCCTCCTCCTGAAAAAGCGTTGTTGCCTGAAATTTTACCGCCTGTAATGTTATTTTCTGCGGGAGAGCCGATATATGCGCCACCGCCGCCGCCGTTGCCATAGTCGGAATAGTTTGACATATTGCCTGAAATTTCGCCGCCGGACATATCGAAAACGCCTTTTTCGCTGATATATATCCCGCCGCCGGAGTTTGTCGCCGTATTGCCCGAAATCACGCCGCCGCTTTGCAGAAAGAGCGCGCCGTCGCTGTAAACGCCGCCTCCGCCACCCGTAGTGGACGGATCGTTTCCGCCGGTGATGGTAATGTTCTGCAAATACAGCGTTCCATTTGCGCTTACAGTGATGACTCGCGACGCCTGATTTCCGTCGATTTTATGTCCCGCGCCGGTCAGCTTAATCACAGCAGCGGAGCGGGAGATTCTTGCGCCGAAAGCTGCGCGCTCATAGTCCCTACCAAAATGAAGGACAAAGTCAAAATTGAAGTTTTTAATGTTTCCATAATTCATGCTATTTTTAAAATTTATTTACGCAGCAAAAATATATAAAAAAATTTTAAAACGGCAAAAAAAAAGCGCTTTTTCCACGAAATGGTATCCAGGATACACAAAGTGGTACTCTACAGCCACGAAATGAATTTTGTCTGTAAAATAATACATCATTTTTACGAATAAAAATAAAAAATTTCACTATCTTTATAGGGTATTTTCTTGCTCACCGATCTAAAGAATAGAAGCAAGTATATTATTCACAATTAAAACAAATAAAAAAATGGAAACACGAATAAAACAAATCGGCCTTGCAGCATTGTTTATTGCACTGTTTTCGGGCATTACGAATGTGTTTGCCGGAGACGGCGAAAGCTATTTTACGATCAGCGGAGTAGTAAAGGACAAATCAAGCAAAAAGAAATTGGAATACGTCAACATCTCCGTGCCGGGAAGTAAAATTAGCAGTATCACGAACGAAGATGGAGCATTTATTCTCAAAATCAAAGATTCTATTCAAGCGAAAGAAATCGAATTTTCCAGAATCGGCTATTTCAGTTCCCGGATTCCTGTCAACGGACAAAATTTATTGGACCAAACTTTCTATCTGGCTCCAAACGAAAAAGAATTGAAAGCAGTCGTTGTTGAAGGCTGGAAAAATCCGGCGGATTTAGTGAGAACAGCGCTTGATCGAGTTGCAATTAATTACAGCGAAAAGCCGGATTTATTGACAGGGTTTTATAGGGAAACCGTACAAAAAGGGAAGAAATTCATCAATATCTCCGAAGCGGTTATCGATATTTATAAAAGTTCTTACGATAAAGATGCAACGGACGACAGGGTACAGATTTTCAAAGGCCGGAGCTTAGTGACCACAAAAGTAAGCGATACATTGGCCGTGAAATTATTAGGAGGACCAAATTTGTCAGTTTATGCCGACATTGTTAAAAATCCGGATATGTTGCTTGACAAAGAATCTTTATCTTACTTTGATTTTAAAATAGAGAATCCCGAATTTTTAGACAACCGGCAACAATACGTAGTTTCTTTTCAGCCTGCGGTAATCCTATCCTATCCTTTGTTTTTCGGTACTTTGTTCATTGACAAGGAAACGCTGGCTTTCACCCGTGCGGAATTTTATTTGGATATGAAAGACCGGAATAAAGCTACGGAAGCTATTTTGCGTAAAAAACCGGCCGGACTCCGGTTTAATCCCGAAGAAGTCTTTTTTGTCGTTTCTTATAAACAACGGGATGGGAAAAGTTACCTGAATTACATCCGTAACGAAGTGAAATTCAAATGCGATTGGAAACGCAGACTGTTTGCAACAAATTATACGGTAGAGAGTGAAATGGTTGTGACTGAAAGCAAAGAAGGACTTGTAAGTAATATTCCCCGCAAAGAATCGTTTAACAGAAACGAATCCCTGAGCGATAGGGTAATGAGTTTTTACGATGATAATTACTGGGGAGCGTACAATATTATAGCGCCTACCGAATCGTTGGAATCGGCGGTGAATAAGTTGAAAAAAGAACATCGGTAAAATAAAACTTAATGTCAATTGATTTATTGATTTTTAAGAAAATAAAAGACGGAAATATACAGGCATTCGAGACCCTTTTCCGAACATACTACGAGCCTTTATGCCGCTATTCATGCCAATTCATCGAAGATATGGATACGGCTGAAGAAATCGTGCAAGATTTGTTTTATGTTCTTTGGAAAGAAAGACAAAACTTGCATATTCTTACTTCGGTCAATGGATATTTGTATCGTTCCGTAAAAAATAAATCGCTTCAATACCTTGAACAAAAAAGGATACGCGAGAACTATCAAAAAATGTACATCGAAAATGCAAACCTCGAGACTTCTACTCCGCAGGAAGAATTGGAGTATAAAGAATTAGAGCGGCACATAGAGGAAACACTGGTTCATTTGCCGGAACGCAGGCAAAAAATATTTTACATGCATCGCACAGAAGGCAAAAAATACAACGAAATCGCACGGGAACTTCATATTTCCGTAAAAACCGTAGAAGCCGAAATGAGTAAAGCCCTTCGGGAACTACGGGAGAAATACAATTCATTAAACACCGTCATTGCGAGGACGAAGAAAATATAAATATTTGCAGTATGAAACAAAATGAAAATAATATAAATCGAATAGATGTAGATAAAGCGTGGAATACACTTTACACCCGATTGGAAAAAGAGCGCCTCTTGCCTGTCGAAATCGAAGAGCCGTGCGTTCCGAGGCGAAAAATACCGCTTGGATGGATAGCTGCCGCTGCAGCCGTTTTTGCCGGAATTATTTTTTCTGCTTTTTATTTTTCACATATAAGGGACCAATCATTGTTTGTCCTGCAAAATAATGAAAATACCGGTACATTGGTTACTACGCTCGAGGATGGTTCAACTGTTTATTTAGCGAACCATGCCTCTATTGCTTATCCGGCCGCCTTTGCCGTCAATCAACGAAAAGTGGAACTGAGGGGAGACGCTTTATTCTCCGTGACAAAAAACGAAAAATGTCCTTTTGTTATCGAGACCGACAAAGGGATAACAGTAGAAGTGGTGGGAACAATCTTCGCCGTTCAATCTTCATCCGGCAATCCATTTGAACTTTCCGTAAAACAAGGGAAAGTAAATGTTTTTTCTAAAGATAATCAAACGACAGTTTCGGTAGAAGCCGGAGAAATTGTTCGATTAAGTGCTGGAAAACTGAATAAGTCCAAAGTCATAAATTCCCAAGTATTCGGTCGTTTTGCAAACAAGATGTGTTTTAAGGACGAAAAATTGAATCACATTGTTCAGGCAATTAATACCATGTATGGTTCTCCGTCAATATGCGTTGATAAATCGTTAAATAGCAGAACATTGACAGTTACTTTTGAAAATGATTCCGTAGAAACCATGACGGAATTGATTTGCTTGGCATTGAATCTGGAGCATGTAAATAAACAAGATACTATTTTTATTAGAAAATGAAAGCGTTTGCAACCGTCATTGCGAGGGCGATTTTATTCGTCATTGCGAGGGCGATAGCCCGAAGCAATCTACCGGGTAGGATTCTGGATTGCTTCGGGCTTCGTCCTCGCAATGACGCTGATGATGCAAGATTGCTTCGGGCTATCGCCCTCGCAATGACGTTCTTCTTTGGTTTTTGTTCTTTAGCAAGAGCCGGAGAAATTCTTGACAGGGAAATACAATTGCCTAAAATCAAAGAAACAACTTACGAATTATTTAACCGGATTACCGAACTCACCGGATTCTTTTTTGTTTACGATGGCAATATAATAAACAGTGAAAAAAAAGTAAATTTCCCCGGAGGACAACATACCATTAAACAATCTATTTCCTTGATAACCAAAGACCCAAATATTCAAATCAAAATAATCGGCAAACATATTCTTTTGTATAAAGACGGAATACCCTCTACAACCACCATAAGACCCTTACAGGAAATAAGCGAAAGTCCCAATTTCAGGATTGCAAAAGCGATTGTAAAAGATGCCCAAACCAAAGAACCCATTCCTTATGTTTCCGTAAGCATCGAAAAAACCGGCATCGGAACCATCACCAATCAATCGGGTGAGTTTATACTCAAAATACCACTTTCCGATACTACCCAAAACATTCGGATTTCTCATGTCGGCTATAATCAACAAACTATACCGGTGGAATTGTTTTTGAACAACTCAATAGACATTTACATGGAAACCAAAATTGTTCCGCTCAGGGATGTAATCGTCGGAATCGTTAATCCGCAAAAAATTATACGGGAAATGCTTAACAACCGGCCGATTAACTATCAAAGCGAGCCGGTTTATTTCACCAATTTTTACAGGGAAGGTATAGAAAAGAAAAATACGATTGTCAATTTGACCGAAGCTGTGTTCCAGGTTTATAAAACCGGTTTCGACTCACCGGTCGAAGATCAAGTCAAGTTATTAAAAATGAGAAAAATAAGCAATGAGAGCGAAACAGATTCCATTATCTTAAAAATGAGAGCCGGAATTGATGCCTCTTTGCGCTTAGACATTATCAAACATTTGCCCGATTTCCTCGATTTGAACGATGAAAATCCGTATAATTACTCCAAAATAGATATGACGGTAACCGATTCCAGTTTGGCGCATGTGATTGCCTTTGAGCAAAAACCCGGAATTACCGATCCGTTTTACAAAGGAGAACTTTACATAGACGCCGATAACAGCGCGCTATTGGTTGCGCATTTTGAAATCGACCCGCGTTACATAAACAAAGCTACAGACCGGTTTGTACTCAAAAAGTCCAAAGGTATCGACATCAAACCGGAGAAGGCCGATTATTCCGTCTATTACAAATTTTGGAACGGAAAATATTATTTAAGCCATATTCGGGGAGATCTAACTTTCAAAGTGAAAAAGGGGAAGGCCTTTTTTCAGCCTTCCAAATCTATTCATACTTTTTTTGAGATGGCAGTTTGTAAAATTGATACAGTCAATGTAAAAAAATTCTCCAGAAATGAAAGTATATCTACCCGCAATGTATTCTCGGAAACGAAATTTCAATATGATAATCGTTTTTGGGATGATTTTAATGTCATTCTGCCTGAAGAAAAACTAAACGAGGCGATTAGCCGGATTTCTTCTAAAATTGAAGAAATAGAGTGAGTTCCTATCTTTGTCTCACCACCTCATACAACAGCACCGCCGCCGCCGCCGAAACATTCAAAGAAGCAATATTCCCAAAAACCGGAATTTTCACCATTTCATCACAAATGCGAAGGTTATCGGAAGAAATACCGTAGTCTTCACCGCCCATCACTAAAGCAACAGGATTTGTATAATCGGCTGAAAGATAACTTGTCGCTGCTTTCTCTGTTGCTGCAACAACTTTATAACCACAGTCTTTCAAAAAATGAATGGCCTCGGTAATGCTCGTTTCTTTACAAACCGGAATATTCAAAAGCGCTCCGGCTGAGGTTTTTACCGCATCGGCATTGACCGAAACGCTGTTGCGGCTTGGAATGACAATGGCATCGACGCCGGCGCATTCGCAAGTCCGTGCAATGGCGCCGAAATTGCGGACGTCGGTCACACCGTCTAAAAGCAGGATAAGCGGATTTTTTCCTTCTTCAAACAAAAACGGTACGATATCCTCCAATCGCTGGTAAGTAACCGCCGAGATAAAGGCTATAACACCCTGGTGATTTTTACGAGTCAATCGGTCTAATTTTTCTTGGGGAACTCTTTGAACGGGAATTTTGGTTTCTCGAACAATGTTGAAAAGTTCACGCGATAAGTCACTTTGCAAATCGCGTTTCATCAATATTTTATCTATGTCTTTCCCGGCTTGGATCGCTTCAATTACGGCTCTTGTGCCGAAAATCATTTCGGTTTCTTTCATTCTTCGTTATTTAATATTCAACAATTCCTTTGCATTTTCAATCGCAGCTTCTGTCAGTTTGGCTCCACTCAACATTTGGGCGATTTCACGAACTCGTTCCGCATCCGACAAACGGCGAATTTGCGTTTCTGCTGATTCCTTATTTTCATCTTTATAAACCATGAATTGTAAATCTCCCTTAGCTGCAATTTGCGGTAAGTGCGTAATGGCAATTACCTGCATCATCGTTCCCATCCGGTGCATAATATTCCCCATTTTGTCGGCGATTTCACCCGAAACGCCGGCGTCTATTTCATCGAAAATGATGCTCGGAAGCGCCATTGCTCCGGCAATCAACGCCTTGATGCCAAGCATTAACCGTGAAATTTCCCCACCGGAAGCCGTTTGGGCAACCGGCTTGAGTTCGCCGTTTTTATTTGCCGAAAACAAATAGGTAACTTCATCAGAACCGGTAGTATCAAGCGATTTAGGAGATAAGGCCGCCGAAAATCGCATGAAAGGCATTCCCAGAATACTGACTTTTTCAACCAACTGTTTTTCCAACTGTTGAGCGGCTTCTCTCCGCGATTTTGAAAGGCTTGCCGCTATTTGCAATACCTGCGTATGAACTTCCGACAATTCCTTTTTTAAATTCTCCAAATCTTCTTCCGAATGGTCGATTTCCCTGATTTGATGGTCTAATTGATCGCGCAATGCAATCAATTCTTCAACGGAATCCAAGCGATGTTTGTGTTGCAGAGAATAAATCAAGTCGAGTCGTTCATTGACTTCCTGCATCCTCTCCGGTTTAAATTCCAGATTTTCCTGCCGTACCTCTAACTCCGGCGCTAAGTCTTTCAAATCCAAATAGGCCGTGCGAATCCTTTCGGAAATTTCTTCTGAAGCCGGATAGACTTTTTGTAGGGATTGAGCCGTATTCAAAGCTTCTTTCAAAGCGGAAAGAATCCCGGTTTCATCGGCCGAAAGCAGTTGCCCGATGCGGTAAAGTCCCGATTTGATTTCTTCGATATGTGATAAAGTTTCTAATTCTTCTTCCAAAACCGTTTGTTCGCCGGTTTGCAAATGCGCTTCATCCAATTGTTTGAACTGAAACCGGATATAATCTTCATCCGCTTGCTGCTGACTGATTATTTCCTTTAACTCATTAAGTTGCTTATTAATGGAAACGTATTTTTTATAAGCAGATTGATATTCTTTTTTCAAATCTTTATTTTGGGCTAAAACATCCAAAACCTCTAATTGGAAATGATTGTCGGCCAAAAGCAAATTCTGATGTTGCGAATGAATGTCAATCAAGAAAGCGCCTAATTCTTTCAAATCGTTCAGACCCACCGGGCTATCGTTTATAAATGCCCTTGATTTCCCTGATGACCAGATTTCCCGTCGTAAAATGCAGGATTGCGAATCGTATTCCAAATCTTTCTCTCTGAAAAAAGGCTCCAATTGGTAGGAAGAAATATCAAAAACTCCTTCAATCAAACATTTATCAGCATTTTGTTTAATGGATTTGGCGTCCGCCCGCTGACCTAAAATCAAAGATAAAGCGCCTAAAATAATGGACTTGCCGGCGCCTGTTTCGCCGGTGATTACGGAAAATCCCGAAGGAAAATCAATTTCCAATCTGGAAATAAGCGCGTAATTGTAGATAGATAGTGATTGCAACATTGGTTGGTATTTATTTTGTTAATGGCGCTAAAACTGTGGAAGAAGCAGGGAAAACAGATCGCAGCAACTCATAAGTGTTCTTCTTCTCTTCGGGAGTAGCTTTACTTGCAATGGAAACGATTTCGCTCAATTTGCAGTCGGCAAACATTTGAAGCAAAACTTCGGAGTTACGTACATTACGAATGTCTTTCAGAACAGGTAAAGCATTGAGAATGGTAGTTCTTGCCCGGTCGGAATTTGCCGCCATTTCGTCTAAACCTTTTCGGTGGTAAGTGTACCAAAATTCACGGAAAGGTTTTACCGCTTCATCCAAGAAAATATTGATAATGGAAGTTCGACTGCGGGTGTCATCGAACGCCGACCATCCCGACCAAGTTGAATTGGATTGCGCTTGCGTAGCTATGTTTTGAGCTTCTCTGAAAAAAACGCTTCCGCCATTGAGAGAAAAACTGTCAAAATCTTGTGCAAGAATCAGATTGCAATAAAAAGCCACGATAGCAATTAAATTATTGTCAATCAAAGTTTCATTATATTCCAAAGGTTGATTATCCATGTAGTTAAAATCCACTTTTGTATCACGGTAATTCAAAGTCGTGGTCACATACGACGAATTATAAACCGGCCGGCGCGATTGGACAAACAATTCAGCCTTAAAACTATTATCCGTTTGATTAGTAATCGTAAGCAAAAAGGAACAATCAATCCTTTCGTTTGTGTTGAAAGAAGCGTTGCTCCATTTTGTTGAGTTAATTAAACGATCCAGCGCCTTTTGCATCGACGTAAACATATTCTTGTTTGCGTCCTGAATCCGGTCGCTATTCACCGTAACCGTTGCGTTCAACTCTTGCGCCTGCAAATGAAACGCAGAGGAAAGGAGCAAAAGAAAAATTCCTAAATATTTTATTGGGTTCATTTTGATATATCTTTCTTTTAGAAAAACGACGCAAGTTAGTGATTATTGTTTAATTTGGCAAATGTTGCTTTTCAACTTATCAAACGCAATCTTCAAAGACACATTCTTCATCCGGCATTTCAAACTCTATGGTAGCGTGTTGTATGCTTTCTGTTTTAAGGACAGACCGTAGTTTTCGTTTCAATTCTGCCAATTTTTCCATAGGCAATGTTTCATTAAGAACAACATGAACCGTAAGAACAGCAAATTCTTCATCTAAAGACCATATATGCAAATCGTGTATATTTGCTATGTTACTTATTCCTGTTAATTTTTCGATTATATGTTCCTGTTCAATTTCAATGGGCGTGCCTTGAAGCAAAATAGGCAATACTTGTCGAATATTCTTGAAAACATTGGATAATACAAAGCAGGCAATGAATAGAGAAAGAATAGGATCAATAATGGTCCAACCGGTAAAATACATAACTGTCGAACCCACCAAAACCGCCGCCCAGCCTAATACATCTTCAAGTAAATGTAACGAGACGACCCTTTCGTTGATTGACTTTGCTTTACGCGTACGCAAAACGGCTATCCCGTTAATGATGATTCCGAAAATTGCAAGAATGAACATCCCTTTTGCGTTTGTCTCCTGCGGCGAAAACAAGCGCGGTATTGCTTCCGCTAAAATATAAATGCTTCCTGCTACGAGTACAATAGAATTGATGATTGCGCCCAAAAGCGAAAAGCGTTTATAGCCGTATGAATAATGTTTTGTACTTCCTTTCTTTGACAACTTCTGAAAATACCATGCGAGTGCAAGAGATATACTGTCGCCGAGGTCGTGGACGGCATCTGAGATAATAGCTATGCTGTTGGTTAAATAGCCGCCTATCAATTCAATAACGGTAAATGAGCAATTGAGGAAAAATGCTAGACCGATGTTGCTTTTTTCGTCTTGTGAGTGATGGTGTATATGTGGGTTGGTATCTTTTTTCATATTCCAAAAAGGTTTAGTTTAATAATTCAAGGTTTAAATTATACGGATTTGACTTAAAAAGTTCAATCCATTGCGCTAATTTATAAAAATCGGAATTCTCTTTTTGTTTTAATGCTAAAAATAAGTTTTTTACTTTTATTTCAGCATCTTTCAATGAGTTAATGTGTTTTGTTATCTTTTTTAGCTCTTCTAAATCAGAAGGCAAATTATACTCTGCAAATTCAATACTACATTTTTCTGCATTTTTTAGAATAAAATCTTCTACCGCTTTACCTATTTTCACTATATAATGTGGTCTATTTTTGTGCTTATAAATGGACAATTGTTCGTTATGCCGTTTTAGCAGCGAAAAATCACCAAAATTTGTAGTCTTTTTATCATCATCAATTATGCCCAATGCTGTTTTTTCGGCATACTCTATGCGCATCGTTTTCAATACGTTATTACATGATTTTTGGTGATTGTATCTTCCGGTTGGCGGCAAAATCGTTTTTACAAGTAAAGTATCAATGTAACATTCAGTTAAAATGTGTTGGTCAAATTTCATTCTAAAAAACTTTCAAGATTAAAAAATAAATCCATGCCATAGTCATAAACTTCATCCATTTCTTCATCTGTTAAGCGTTTTACAATTGTTTGGTCATTCTTAAAATCGAACAAATAAATAGAAGTCTCGCGCCGTAAATGTTCATACTCCAAAAAATCGTTTACAACAAACGGGCTGTGAGTAACAATAAAAAATTGATTGGTTTTTGCATCAATAATATCTTGCATGATGTTTGCAATATAAGGTGGAAATGCATGTGCTTCCGGCTCTTCAAAGAGTAAAACAGAATTTTGATTTGAGGCAATTGCAGTTTTGTAGAAAATTACTCGCTGCAAAGTGTCGGCAATAGATGAATAAGGCAACTGCATTACCTCATTGTCACCTAAACGCCGTTGTACTTTCAAACTATTGCTTGATTTATCTAAAACATATTCCAAACCAAATTTAGCAAATTCTTGTTTTAGCCACGTTTTTACTTCTGACATATTGTTATTATAAGATAATGTGTCTATAATATTTTCTCCAAAAGGTGGTAATAATTGACTTTTATTATCTGATCTCCATTTGTGATTTGGATTGAAAGTGTAGCGTTTTATATTACTTTCATCATAAAATCTAAGTTTTTTACTTTCTTCTGACGAATGAGGAGCTTTTTCTAATAAATTAAGTTCTTCGTCAAAACTATATATCATTTCATTGTTATCTTTTTCTTGAAAAATCAAAAAATAAGGTGACTTTAATAAAAGTTCTAAATTTTTATAATTTGTATTAATAGTACACACATTCCGCTCTGAAGAACTATGAAATAATTCAACCGCATTTTCTACTCTTGCTAACTTATTTAAATTGTCACCGTTTTCTAAAAAAGGCAAAGAAAACAAACTCAACGCTTCCAAAACATTAGATTTTCCCACATTCGGATAACCAATAAATAGATTAATCCGCCTGCAATCTTCTAATTCCAAATTGACAATCGACTTGAAATTTTTTATATGTGCATAATTAATAAAATTTTCCATAATATTTTCAACTATTTTATTTTTGCAAAGTTACACATTTTTATTTTGCAATTGTCTTTTTTTACTTGTCATCTAAAACTCCGAACTAAAATGAAACCGTATATCCTTAAAATCCTGCTGCGCCATCTGCAACACATAAGCCGAATCGGCCAGAAAGACATCTCTACCTTCTTTATCAACAGCCATATACTGATATTTCCGCTTCTTGAAATTCTCCAAAGCTTCGGCAGAATCACTTTCTATCCAACAGGCTTTGTACAAGTTCAACGGTTCCCATTTGCATTGGGCGCCGTATTCGTGCAACAGGCGGTATTGAATGACTTCAAATTGCAATTGGCCTACCGTTCCGATGATTTTTCGTCCGTTGTATTGATTGATAAATAATTGGGCAACTCCTTCGCCCATCAATTGATCAATGCCTTTATTCAACTGCTTGGCTTTCATCGGATCGGCATTTTCGATGTATTTGAACATCTCCGGCGAGAAACTCGGTAAACCTTTGAAATGCAGGTTTTCGCCTGCGGTAATCGTATCGCCGATTTTGAAATTTCCGGTATCGGGCAAACCAATAATATCGCCGGCGTATGCTTCATCAACCGTTTCTTTTTTCTGTGCCATAAAAGCGGTTGCTGAAGTAAATTTCATCATTTTGTCTAAACGAATATGTTTATAATTGGCGTTTCGTTCGAAACGTCCCGAACAGATTTTCAAGAAAGCAATGCAGCTACGGTGATTGGGATCCATATTGGCATGAATCTTAAAGATGAACCCCGAAAACGGATCTTCCTCAGGAATGACCAACTTTTCCTCAGCTTGCACCGGACGAGGGGAGGGAGCTATTCGAATGAAACATTCCAACAATTCCTTTACTCCAAAATTATTCAAGGCTGAACCGAAAAAAACAGGAGCTAAATTGCCTTTCAAGTACGCCTCTACATCAAATACCGGATAAACGCCTTCAATTAAATTGATGTCGGCACGCAATTGTTTCGCTTCTTTTTCTCCGATATGACTTTCCAGTTCGGAGCTACTAATATCTTTAAATTCAACAGATTCCGTAATTGTTTGTTTGCTCGGCGTGTATAAATCCAATTTTTCTTCGTATATATTATAAACCCCTTTGAATTTTGTTCCCATTTCAATAGGCCAAGACAATGGACGAACATGAATTTGCAATTCCTGTTCCAGTTCGTCTAATAAATCGAAAGGATCTATTCCGTCTCGGTCCATTTTATTGACGAAAATCATCACCGGCGTTTTCCGCATCCTGCAAACTTCCATGAGTTTCCGGGTTTGGGCTTCCACGCCTTTAGCGATGTCTATGACGATGATTACGCTGTCCACAGCGGTTAATGTGCGGTAAGTATCTTCGGCAAAATCCTGGTGTCCGGGCGTATCTAAGATGTTGATTTTATAACCTTCATAATCAAATCCCATGACGGAAGTCGCTACAGAAATACCCCGTTGTTTCTCGATTTCCATCCAGTCGGAAGTGGCTGTTTTACGGATTTTATTGGATCTGACAGCGCCGGCTACGTGAATAGCGCCGCCGAAAAGCAGTAACTTTTCCGTCAATGTTGTTTTTCCCGCATCGGGGTGGGATATAATGGCGAAAGTCCTTCGCCTTTGAATCTCTGTTGTTAATTCATTCATATTTTTTTTGTAAACACGGAGAATGAGTGGAGCCACAAACGTCATTGCGAGCCGTTAGGCGAAGCAATCCAGAATATTGAATTCACTGGATTGCTTCGGGCTATCGCCCTCGCAATGACGTGCATAAAGAAAACTCCGTGTTTATTTGATTATATTTATACATTTATTCAAACTTTCACTCCATTCCGGAATTTGTATTTGAAACGTCGATTTTATTTTTGTTTTATCTAATACGCTATACATGGGTCGTTTAGCTTTTGTCGGATATTCCGAAGTCGGAATAGGATGCAGCTTACCGGCTGTTATTCCCGCTAATTCATGGATTTTTAAAGCAAAGTTGTACCACGAACAAATGCCTTCATTACTGTAATGATAAATTCCGGCAGGAAAAACATTATTTTCTTCACTCCATAAAATAATATCTAAAATTGCTTTTGCCAAATCGGCGGCATAAGTCGGCGTCCCAATCTGGTCGTTTACCACATTTATCGAATCCCGTTCTTTACCAAGTCGAATCATGGTTTTAACGAAATTATTGCCGAACGAAGAATACAACCAAGCCGTCCGGATAATAATGCTTTCCGGTTTAATCTTCATCAATATTTCCTCTCCTGCTAATTTACTTTTCCCGTAAACCGATTGAGGATTGGTTTGATCTGATTCTTTCAGAGGCGTTTTTCCCGATCCATCGAAAACATAATCCGTTGAGATATGAATAATCCGGGTTTGCGCTTTCGCCGATTCGGCTATGTTTTGTACCGCATCGCGATTAATTTTATAACAAATCTCGACATCATCTTCCGCTTTGTCCACTGCAGTATAAGCTGCACAATTAACGATGTAATCCATTGGATTTTTGATGAGGAAAGATTCAATATCTTCTCTGTTACATAGATTTAATGTATCAACATCCGTTGGAAAAAATTCAAGTAGAGGATAAACGGATGCGAGTTTTTGGATTTCATTCCCTAATTGACCATTCGCACCAGTGATAAGAATTTTTTTTTTCATTCTTTTTTATTAATTTTGCCTGCAAAAATACAAAAAAATTAATATAAATCATGGAAAAGTTCACCCGATTATTTGCTTTTATAGCTATTGCACTTCCTATTTTCTCTTCCTGTAATTTTTTATCAGGGAAGGGAACTCGCGGTAATTATCAGATTGTAAACAAAACAATTGACATTCCGGATTATGATGAAATCTTAGTAAAACTCAATGCCAAGACAATCAAGGTAATTTATCAACAGTTTTCCGATTCTGTTCCTTATCTGCAAGTGAATACAGATGATAACCTTTTATCGGCTTTAGATATTAGGGTAGAAAATAACCAATTGATTATTGATACAAAACCCGATTCTTTGATTCAACCGACTCAATTGACGATTTATACCAATTCAAAGAATTTGAAGAAAGCTCAAATGTCGGGTGTCGGAGAACTTTATTTGCGGGGAGAAGTAAATGCCGAAACCTTCGACATTGAAGTTTCCGGCGTTGGTAACGTTCGAACCGACAGTTTAATATGTGAGAATCTGAATGTAAGCGTTAGTGGCGTAGGTAACGCTAAGTTAATCGGGGCGGCAAAAAAATCATCTCTTTCAGTCTCCGGCGTGGGCAGTATCAAAGCATTTGACTTTTTGGTACAATCTGCCAAATGTACGGTTTCCGGCGTGGGAAATATTGAAGTATATGCGAAAGAAAAATTAGATGCTACTGTTTCCGGACCGGGAAGCATAAAATATAAAGGAGTTCCGGATTCAATCAATTCTTCTGTTTCCGGAGTCGGAAAAATAAAACAAGCTGAATAATTTTTACGTGGTTTAGACTAATTCTTTGTGCAAAGCATCCACTTTAATCAAACTTTTTTCTATTGCTTCCATTGCCTTGTCCAATTGGTCGAAACTATGGGTCGCCATAAGAGAGAAACGAATTAAAGTGTTGTTTGGCGCAACTGCGGGAGAAACTACAGGATTAACAAAAATCCCTTGTTCGAATAAATCGCGTGTTACATAGAATGTCTTGTCGTTATCTCTAATATATATAGGTATAATCGGCGTAGATGTATTTCCTATTTCACAGCCCATTTCGCGGAAACCGTTCAACGCATAATCGGTCAGTTTCCACAAATGTTCGATTCGTTCGGGTTCGCTCACCATAATATCAAAAGCAGCGCTCGCTGCGGCTACTGCCGCCGGAGTACTGCTCGCACTGAAAATATAGGAACGTGAGTTGTGTCGTAGATAGTTGATTATCGGTTCGGAAGATGCTATAAATCCGCCAATGGATGCCAATGATTTGCTGAAAGTTCCCATGACTAAATCGACATCTGGCAACGCATTGAAATAGTCGCAAGTGCCTCGTCCTTGCCTGCCCAAAACCCCTAATCCGTGGGCTTCATCAACCATAATATTAGCATGGTACTTTTTTGCTAAACGGATTATTTCGGGGAGATTGGCAATATCGCCTTCCATACTGAAAACGCCATCGACAACAATTAGTTTGATTTTATCGGGAGTACATTTCATCAATTGTTTTTCCAATGAATCCATGTCGTTGTGATGAAATTTCAACTTTTGAGAGTAAGAAACGCGGTGGCCTTCGATAATAGATGCGTGGTCTAATTCATCCCATAAAATAAAATCTTCTCGACCTGTAAGACAGGATACAACGCCCTCATTGACTTGAAATCCAGTTGAATAAATCATGGCATTATCCTTCCCAACAAAATTTGCTAATTTTCTCTCAAACTCTACGTGGATATCTAATGTCCCATTGAGGTGTCGGCTTCCCGCCATTCCCGTACCGTATTTTTTAGTAGCGGCTATGGCTGCTTCTTTTACTTTCGGATGGTTTGTCAGCCCTAAATAAGAATTAGAACCGAACATTAAAACCTTTCTTCCGTTAATTATCACTTCCGTATCCTGATCACTTTGAATTTCCCTTTCATAAGGATACAAGCCTGCGGCTTTTACTTTTTGTGGAATATCATACTTCCTCAGTTTCTCAACAAGAAGGTTCATAAATAAATATTAAAATTAATCAAAAAAATCATCTCAATATTTCTGCCTTTTGCTCCCTTCTGACTCTAACCCTTGAGTAAAAAGCAGGCTGCAAAGATAAATAATATTTTCTAAAACGAACCAAATTTTTACGAAAAAATATTGAAAATAAGTATTAAAAAAATATTTCAGTAAAAAAAATACCTTTGTTATTCATCTCTCCTGATTCGAACTTGAATGGCATTCACAATGGGCGTTTCTCCTGCGAAAATCAGATAACCTCCACCGCCAGCCCCACTTAATTTCCATCCGGTCGCCATTTTTTTGTATTTTTCCAGCGCTTCAAAAATATCGTCGGAAACCATATTGGGATACATGGCTATTTGTGCTTCAAAACTTTTTCGCATGGCTTCCCCGAATTTCAGAATATTTTTTTCTTGGATAGCTTGCCAACAATCGTTCGCCGCATCGCTGAGTTTTTTAGCTCCATCTGCCGTAATATTTGTGTTGGCAAGCACATCGTAATTGCTGTACCGGGGATACAGGGGAACTAACCAAAGCCGTTTTTCCAACCAATTTAAGATATCGTTGTCGAGAATAGTTTCAATTTCCGATGGCCAAAAATTGCCGGTATATTGCAAACGGTTTAATCCGGGCATTACAATTCCCAAAGAATCCTGCGAGCCGCTGACATATTTGGTACCCGGCGGATTTTCAAAACAGAAAAGCATTTTTGCTAATTTTTCTTTGTCGCCGGCAGGAATATCCACTTGCCACAACTCAATGGCTTTTTTACGGGAACTGGTGGACATACCGCTCCGGTCGTTGAAATCGTAATCCGGTTCAATCGATATAGTTAAAACCGGACCGGGATACAAACTGCTCACATTGGGTTGGTCAAGCCATCCGCCGGCCAAGTCAATCCGGTATGGAATCCGGCAATTTTCTCGTAAAGAAGTAGTTGAATGGGATGGAAGATTTCCGTGCGGAATCCGCTTGCTGACAATGTATTCTACTCCTAAGTCTTTACACAGTTGTTCTTTCAAGTTGCTGTGTCCATCGCTATTGACGAAAAAAATATCCGGTTTCAACTGTTTGAATTCTTCCAAAAAATCAATTAAACCGCTTCCACTGTTTATCCAAGCATCTTTTACCGATTTAAGAGCCTTTACCATGTAGAGGCGTTCTTGTTCGTTGTTGATAGGCCGGCGGGCTTTCAGTTCGAGCAAAGTCTTGTCCGAACCGATTCCCACATATAAATCCCCATGCGTAGCAGCTTCTTCAAAAAAGGCTACGTGCCCGCTGTGAAGCAAGTCGTAACATCCACTGACAAAGACTTTTTTCATTTAAAACTATTTATGTGATATTAGAAATATTCTCACAAATGTACAAAAAATTTCTTTTATAGGGCTTACGCAGTCAATAATGCTTCGGTTTTACTTAAAAATCTGCACTTCGTTATTCCGCAAATCGGGCATTGCCATTCCTATATTGGAGCCAAAATAGGTGGGGTCGCAAATAAGGTATTTTGCGTTATCCACTAAAACATAATCGCCTTGCGTATTCGGATTGTCAAATTTTACAGCTGTAGATAAATGAATCCCCGGATAATAAATAATTACCACTTTCATTCCAAGTAGATTTTTGACTAATTGCGCGAAAAAAATTGCATTATCGTCGCAATCGGTATAATCGGCAATCAACGTTTCTTCGGCAAAATTCCATTTTTCATATCCGTAATTGTCCTGGTCGGTCTTGTATTTTGAATAATAAACGGAGTGAACAAAATGCAACAGATAATTTACCTGCTCTTCTTGCGACTTATTTTGTAAAATCGGCTGAAAAACATCACGCAAACTTTTCAAGAATGTTTCATTAAGCGGCGCATCAGCATATATTGAAAAATCGACGCAGGGATAAGTTTCGTAAAATACGGGCAGACTTGAATTATAATTGAAATTATATTTTTGATTATTTGCGGTCAGATTTTGCGTACTTGTTTTATTCGACAAAATCGGATATTGTGCGATAGTTAAGTTCATTATTTTTCCTGCATTACCATACTCTTGCCCGCAGGTTTGAACAGAGGATAATGGTTTTCTATTCTGATTGATCGTGTAATATATGACTTTTTGATTATTAGTATTCATGATGAAATAAGAAGTATTTAATACGTTATTTTGTATGGCAATCAATGGTAAAAGTACATTTTCCGCTCTTCCGATTCTTGCTTTATACCCTAATTGATTCAGCATAAAAATTGAAAAAACCGTCTGCTCATTTTCATTTCCGTTAGGGAAATAAGCATAAAACATTTTGTTGACCAATTGAAACACTCCCCAGTCATTCAATCGAAGGTCTGTTTGCAAGCGCGTGACGTCATTTAATATTTGCTCGATAGGCATTTTAGAAAGAGAAAGCCAAAAATTGGCAACAGCATCTTCCGACACACTCGATAAACGATTAATTGAAAAATTCAATTTTTGCAAGCGAATATCTCCACCAAAAAAATCGGCATCGAACATATCTCGCACAGGTTCGTGTCGTGGCTGTGGCTCCGGTATCGGCGGAGGGTTTATAAATGGACTTGGCGCAGGTTCCGGCACAGGAATCACAGGTACATGAACAGGGATTTTGTCAGGTATTGGTTTGTAAACAGGCGGTTGCGGCATGGGTTTAAAACCTCGTTCTTGACGCTCCAGATTGAAACTTTTCCAGGTTTCTTTTAAATAATTGGCAAATTCCCGATTGAGTGAATCACGATAAGCGGCTAACTCTTTCTGTTTATCCTGCTTAAAATTATCTAAACTTGCTTTTTGCTCTTGTTTGAATTTTTCAAGAGATTTCTTGCTGACCGGCGATTGTGCTGCGATATTTCCAATGCTCGCAAGCGTTATTGTTAAAAGGATTATAATCTTCTTCATAATGATTTCTATTGTTTGAAATTTAAAATAAAAAATCGGTAAAACTCTTTGTATTGAATTTTACCGATTTTAATGCAATGTTTTTGCTATTAGCGTGGATTTTTCCCTTGATACAAAGGATACAAGTCAAATTCCAAGTCATTATTTTTGCCCCAAACAATATTCCCGTTATTTATTCTAAATTTGCTAAAATTACTGTATATCAGATATTTATTATGTTGTGGATGTGGGTGCGTTTTTAGGAAATACCCAAAATCAATATTTCTTACTGCACCGTCATTAAAATTAAGTTGAACTACGTAATCATCAATATAATTTGCTTTCTCTATATAAATTTGACGTGCCATTATTAAATTTTTTTACATTGTAAAGATACAACTTATAAATGAAACGACAAAATTTCGGTAAAATTCAATATGTCAAAGAACATTTATCTGAATCGTGATTTTTACAAGATTCTCTTGATTATCGAGAATAAATCTTAGTAATCTTTTTAATCTTGTAAAAAATCACGGTTCAGACATTTTTAAGGCAGCGTTCGCACAGCCCGCGCGCGAGCGTCGACGGCGAAAGTCGTTGTCTCTCTCCCGTCCCAGAAGTTGAGGCAATAATAGTAGGGCCCCCAGGAGCCATCTGAGGATATGGTTGAGCTCATATAGTATGGATATGAACCAGAGACTGTGAATCCACCTATGGATTCCTTATTACTATACATTGCAGCTAATTCATTTAGAGTAGGCATACGCCAATCTGTGTATCCGCCAACAGTAGAATTTTTACAAAGGTTATTTGCACTATTCCAATCTATTGTTCCATTGGTTATATCTTTTTTTTGCACCATAATGCCTGCCGTCGAGAGTATTACATAATTAGGATTATTGGGAGTAAAGCTAAGCGATTGCCCATACACTGTTCCTGCACTATTGGTAGCATAAGCACAAAAATAATAAGGTGTCCCTGTTGTTAATCCTGTAATAGTTTTGGAAAATTGACCTATCGCTCCACTGCCCGAAACCACTTCTTTTTTTATACAGTTTTCTATGGTAGGGTTTATAGATGTATTATAAACAAAGCCACGTTCCGTGTAGGCAGGATCTCCGGTAGAAGTAATATTACCGTTTAACGTTGCTGAATTTTCGTTAATGTCTGCTGCGTCTTGAGTGGTAACAACAGGTAACACCATTGCTGTTTTAAAACTAACGTCATTACTGCTGTATGCTGTTCCTGCCTTATTAACGGCATACGCTCGTACAAAATAGGTCTGTCCCAAGGATAATCCACCCACAGTTGAAGAATAAGTGTTGTTTGCAGTGACTGCTGCCGTAACTTTTGTAATAGTGGTTTCCACTGTAGGCATAGATGAGAGAGAATACACAAAACCGCGTTCGGTATAGCCGGGAGTTCCGGTTGTCAGAATTTGACCATTAAACACGGCAGAAGTAGACATAATGTTGCTGACATCTAATGTATTAAGAGTAGGTAATATTCTTGTTTCACCGGTTGCTGTCACAGTTATTTGTTTACTACCGTTGTTTGATGTTATTTGAACGGTTGTCGTGTTTCCTCCACTTGCCAGTTTATTTCTGTCAATTGTAAGGATGACAGATTGTGTTGCTCCTGCATTGAGAGTGCCGCTTGTTTTGCTTACTCCTACAATCCATGCTGCTGTTACAGTTATTTGCCATTCGAGCGATTCAGGTCCATCATTGAAAATGTTGAACGAACGAGTAATATCAGCATCTGCACTGCCAAAATCAAGTGAACTAATATCTTGTTTGTTGTCATTCACAACACGTAACGAAGGCGGTAATTTTTCCATCTGCATATCAGCATGGGCAGTTTGTCCATTTGTTACTTGAACCGAGTAGATAACATCAGTATAGCCGCTCATTGTCACATGTAGTACATAATTACCACCATTAATTTCATTAAACTCAAAATGCCCGTCAGTACCCGTTGCTATTTTGGTAATCAACGTACCTGGAATAGGGATGTTGTAATAATCATCAGTAGAATGTCCATCCCAATTATACAATTCTACACCGGCAGCATTCAACGGTGCGTTGGTAGTTTTGTCGGTAATTATGCCATAAATACCTCCTGCTTGATCTACGGCAGTCTTTGCGCAGCCGCACAAAAGAGCTATTGTTGCTAATAAGTAAAATATCTTTTTCATAATTTAATTACTTTGAGTCATCGGAATATTTGCCTCCGTCAGTTGTCCGGTTACTGCGGTAACAATTTTACGGTTGGGTTTGTATCCTGTTTTGTCCACTGTGATCGTATATTGTGCAGGGTCTAAATTGTTAAACTGAAACCGTCCATCATCTCCGGTTACTTGCGATACGCCACCCGGACTTAATACCACAGAAACGCCGCTTATTGCGTCGGCAGTAGCGGCGTCGCTCACTATGCCGTACAGACCGGAATACGTATCAATCTCTGTTTTGCTGCATGAACCCATTAAAATCAGTAGCAGCGTTGCTATCCATAGAAATGCTATTTTCTTCATCATTGTAAAAATTAAAAAATTAAAAGTTTAACGCTATGCTCACTCCGCTTGCTTGCGGGGTTATAGATGGACCCACTTTTAATTGGGCGGTTCCAATCATTATATGTTTTTTCCCTTTTGCTACAATTCCGTCAATCACGTTCCACACATACAATGCCGCTGTGCCGGCTATGAAAACATTGCGTGCCGTTTGCATGTTGTCGGCATTATTGATATAATTCTGCATCTCTTGGGCATCGTGAGTGGTATTGATTTTTGATGCGTTTGAAGCGCGTAACTCCTCGCAAACTATTATTCCGCCAATAAACACAATGTGACCGATAATAAAACCTACCCCTTTCGCCGTACTTCCTTTATACAGTTGCGCCATACCTGGCACAAAGACGCGAGGCGAGAAAGGATAATCTTTCGTAACTTTTAGCCTTTCATAATCGTAAGTAGGATTTTTAGCGGTTTGCACTAAAAGATAAACGTGATACGTTCCGTCCGCACAATGTTCCGTATATTCATCAACTACTCTTGCTTTTACGGTCAGTGTGTTTTCTCCGGTAGGCAAGATATTTCCGTTTGCATCTACTCTAACTCCTGTGGCAGAACCTCTTTGCTTCAGAATAACGTTTGCTGCTTTGTTTCGCGCTTCATCTTGAGAATATCCCGAAGCATCCGCTTTTTCAATATACGAATTGTTCAAATCTTCAAAATATCCATCCGCCCAAGCGGGTTTTTCTTGCGTGGAAACGCACTGTCCCCATAGCAAGACGGGGAACAGTGCATTCATTGCCAACAAAATCCACAATTTTTTCATCTTATTCGCTTTTATATGCTTTTAAGTCTTCCTGCATTTGTTTTCTGAAATCTTCGGCTCGCTTGCGAATATCTTCTTTTTGATTTTTTGAAAGATTATCGGCAACGGCATTAGCAACTTGCGACTTGCTGACTTTTATGCCAACATAACATTCGACATTTCCCTTGTCGTTCACATCCGAATACATCAAACAGCTTTCGCTGGTATTGTTTGCAATACCCATAATTATTGTGTTAATACCGCCGATTGTTTGATTGTCTATATCGTTACCTTGATTGGCGCCGACATTTTCAAAATAATTTTTAATTTCGCCTTCAACAGCATGTTGCATTTTCATTGCAACCAAATTCTGCGCATTGTTTAAAGCAAGTTGATGCAACGTGCCTTTTTGTGCTGTTGAGCCTTGTGCAATACCTGTTGCGGCAAAATTTTGTTCATCATCATACACTGCACATGGCGCTTCTCTAACGTTGCCAAAAGGACTTGTACTGTTTTTGGATTGTTGAGCGCCAACTGCTTGTTTGCCACTTTTACAGGCTGTAAATGTTACGCATGCCGATATAGCTGCAATAGCGATAATCGGATAAAAGGTTCTATAATTCTTCATTGTAATAATTCATTTTATTTGTTTTTCTGCTCTTTCGGCTTTGCAGGGCTTGCCCCGTTTAATATGGTTTTCGGATTCCATTTTGTCCTCTCAGTTGTTCATATATACACATAAAAAAAGCGCGGACAAAACTCTGTTTATCTGTTTCTTGAGGTCTTAGGATACCTGACAATCAAATTTACGAGTAAAGCCCACGCCGTACAGCGTGAGCATCTTCGCTTTACTCTTGATTGTCGTTTTGAAATTTCCTAAGCTTCAAGAAACAAGAACTAAAGTTAAATGCTTTTTTCCACTATGTCTTAAAATGTGCTATATATCACATTATCATTTTATACCATAGGCAATTCTTTAAAAATTTTCGTCAAAGTTATAAAAATGTTTATATTTCCCCAAATAATTAATAAAAAAATTGTTATTTTCTGATTTTCAATGATTTTACTTTATTTTGTAAATGTTTGGTTTGTAAGCAAAAATATGAAATAAATCATTTGCCTTGATAGAGTTGCAAAACTAAAAAAAAATAATTACATTTGTAACGAAATTATATTATTTAATAATTATGAAAGATAACTATTGTGTAATCATGGGTGGAGGCATCGGCAGTCGTTTCTGGCCGTTCAGCCGCGAAGACAGACCTAAACAGTTTTTAGATTTTTTCGGCACGGGACGTTCCTTGCTCCAACAAACTTTCGACCGTTTTGCTCAACTTATTCCTACGGAAAATATTTATATTGCAACGAACCGGAAATATGCCGATCTGGTGAAGCAACAGTTACCAAAAATATCCGACGACCAGATGCTTTTGGAACCTACACGCCGGAATACGGCCCCCTGCATCGCTTATGCATCTTACCGGATTCGGGCGATAAACCCCAATGCCAATATCGTGGTTACACCTGCCGACCACCTTATTCTTCAGGAACAAAACTTCCTCAAAAATATACAGACCGGTTTGAATTTTGTCGGTAAATTCCCTTCTTTACTGACCTTGGGCGTAAAACCCAATCGTCCGGAAACAGGTTACGGTTATATCCAAACCGAAGAAGGGGGAAGCGATAACATTCAAAAAGTGAAAGCTTTCACCGAAAAACCGGATTACGAATTGGCAAAAATATTTTTTGAAAGCGGCGAATTTTTCTGGAATTCAGGAATATTCATCTGGAATGTGCAAACAATTCTGGATTCTTTCCATCAATTCCTTCCCGATATAACGAACCGTTTCGATCAAAGTTCGGATAAATTCAACACACCTGCCGAGGCGGCATTTATCGAAGAACAATATCCTATGTGTCAGAACATTTCTATTGACTACGGCGTCATGGAAAAAGCCAATAATGTGTATATGTTGATGGCCGATTTCGGTTGGTCGGATTTGGGAACTTGGGGTTCTCTGTATGATTTATCGGAAAAAGATGACCATTTAAATGCGAAACTAAGAGGAGAATCTCTTTTCGTTGAGAGTAAAAATAATTTAATTACTTTGCCGGAAAATAAATTAGCGGTAATACAAGGGCTGGATAATTATATTGTCGCTGAATCGGATGACATCCTCCTGATTTGCAAAAAATCGGAAGAACAGCGTATCAAACAATTTGTTGCCGATGTGAATATGAAATACGGGGCTAAATATCTCTAATTCCTTACAGAATTTATACGCAAATCCATTATTCTCCGTTATTAATTAATGAATAATTAGTTTTTCACGGATGAACATTCGACTCCTATTTGTTTTTTTGCTTGCATTGATTTCTTTCTCCGGCTTTTCCCAACAAGCCCGGATTTCAGGTGTCGTGACCGATCAGGATGGGATTCCTTTGGAACTTGCAACCGTTCAGGTGGAACACTCAGCGACCGGAGCTTATACCGACGAAAAGGGAAGATTTGCACTGTACTTAGCAAAAAATGATTCGGCTGTCCTCGTTTTTTCTTGTCTGGGATACAACAAAACAAAAAGAATAATTTCTTTAGTGACGGGTGATATGGCGATTGATGTCAAAATGAGGAAAGTCGATATCGAATTGAGTGAAGTAGTCGTCAGTTCTAAAAGGCAACCATCCAACATGATGTCAAATATCCAAACCGACCGGAACCGTTTGAATGTCGATGCTACTGGCGGAAGTATCGAATCGCTTGTGATTACTTCCGGAATGGGCGTTTCCTCTACGAATGAACTCAGCACTCAATACTCCGTGCGCGGCGGAAATTACAATGAAAATATCGTTTATGTAAACGGGATAGAAGTATATCGTCCGATGTTGGTTCGTAGCGGACAACAAGAAGGATTGAGTTTTATCAATCCGGACTTGACTTCCGAAGTAGCTTTCTCTTCCGGTGGATTTGAAGCGCGATACGGAGATAAAATGTCATCGGTTTTGGACGTAACTTACAAAAAACCGGAACAATTTGAAGGAGGTATCACAGGGAGCATGTTGGGTGGAAATGTTTATGTCGGAAGTTCTTCCGGAAAATTCACACAGATTACAGGATTTCGTTACAAAAGAGGTACAACTTTGTTGAATACACTGGATACTAAGGGCGATTACAACCCAACCGCTATTGATTTGCAAACCTATATGACTTATGCCTTTACGCCAAAACTCAACCTAAACTTTTTGGGTAACTACTCAGATAATACCTACGATTTTAATCCGACCGAAAGGACTACTTCTTTCGGAACGCAGGATAAACCGGTAAATTTTGACGTTTACTATGCCGGCGCCGAAAGAGACCAGTTCAAGACTTTATTCGGGGCAGTCAATTTGAAATATGACGTGGCCGAACATGCGGATCTGGCTTTACAGGTTTCGGCTTATCAATCAACTGAACAAGAGAATTATGATATTGAAGGCGAATATTGGTTGAGTAATGTATTGTCCGAAGACGAAAAAGAAATTACCGGAACGGGCAGATTTCTGAATCATGCCCGTAATTCACTGATTACAAATGTGATGAACATCGCTTTGAATGGAAGCGCCGGATTCAATCAAAATACCGTAAAATGGTCGTTAGCTTATCAAAGAGAACAAAACAAAGACCGTATCCGGGAGTGGGAATTGCAGGATTCCATGGGATATTCCCTGCCTTATGACGAAGAAAACTTGCGGGTTTACAGTAATCTTTCTTCAAAGAATGATATTACTTCCAACCGTTTCTCGGGCTATTTGCAAGATACTTACCGGTTTCGGACTAAGAACGGATTATACTCTATAACAGCTGGAGTGAGAGGTTCATATTGGAATTTCAATAATGAATTTATTTTCAGTCCACGGGTTTCATTACGTTTTATTCCTTCCAGTAATGAAAATCTCGTTTTTCGCGCTGCCACCGGCGTTTATTACCAGGCGCCGTTTTACAAAGAATTCCGGATGGCCGTGCAGGATAGTCTGGGCAACAGTTATATCCGGTTGAACAACCATATCAAATCGCAACGATCGATTCATTTTGTGCTTGGAACCGATTACAAATTTAATTTCGACGATCGTCCGTTTAAGTTTACGGCTGAAATGTATTACAAGAAAATGGATCATTTGATTCCTTACACGGTCAATAATGTACGGATCGATTATTTCGGCGAAAATATTTCGCATGGTTATTCCACCGGTATCGACACGAAGCTGTTCGGGCAGTTTGTTCCCGGAACCGATTCATGGGTAGGACTTTCGCTCATGCAAGCCAAGCAATACATCAACGGAATAAAAGTTCCTATGCCGACCGATCAATTGTATAATTTCACTTTTTATTTCACCGATTATGCTCCTTACGTTGCCGACAAAAAAGTTCAAGTCAATTTACGGATGATTTGGGCGGGGGGACTTCCTTTCAGCGTTCCGGGCAGTAAATATAAATACATTAAAAGCATTCGAACTCCGCCTTATCGAAGAATAGATATCGGAATGACCTACCGTCTGCTGGACGAAAACAGTGCAATACGAGACCATTCCGCTTGGCGGTATTTTAAAAATATATGGATAGGCGCAGATGTGTTTAATCTTTTTGACATCGGAAATGTAAGCTCTTACTCATGGTTTGCAGATACAGGCGGTATTATGTATGCCGTACCCGATCGACTCACCGGAAGGCAGTTGAATATTAAGTTAGTTGCCGAGTTTTGAGGCTAATTCCAATCTTTTCACATTCTTTACACCCTTAATTTTTTGTAAGCGGCTGATTAACATATTAATGTCGTTCACGTCATGGATAGAAACTTCTATGGTCCCCTCAAAAAATCCGCTGCCGGAGTCAAGATTCAATTTTCGCACATTGACAGACAAATCGTTTGCAATAACCCGGGCGATTTCGCTTAACATTCCTTTCCGGTCAATGCCTTTTATTTCTACGGTAGCGGGAAATGAAACGGCTTTGTGTCCCGCCCACTCGCAAGAAACAATCCGGTTTCCATAACGCGTTTTCAATTTAAGCGCTCCGGAACAAGCGCGTTTGTGAATCTCCAACCGGTCGTCGTCGCGGATATAGCCTAACACATCATCTCCGGAAATTGGATTACAACAAGGAGCTGCAATATAATTTTTCTGAAATTCTTCTTCTTCGAGGATATAGGTTTTAGTCCTGTCGATTTTGCTGATATCTGCCGGCGGAATCTCTGCATTTTTATCTTCCGGATTATCTTTAGCGCCTGCACCGACAACATTAATAGCATGTTTCACAAATCTCACGATATAATTGCTTGTTTTTTGCTTAAGTATTTTTTTGAAATCTTCGGGTAATAATTCCACTTGTTTTTCGGCAAGGGCAAAATAAAAATCGTCTTTTTGGGGATATCCGAAATGAGAAAGCGTGATGTCTAAAATCTGAGGATTGTTTTCTACTCCGACTTTTTGGAAAATTTCTTCGAGCATTTGCTCCCCTTCTTTCACTTTTTCTTTTTTTCGTTTTCTCAAGGTTAATTCGATCTTTGTTTTGGCTTTGGCAGTTGTCACAAATTTAAGCCATTCTTGTTGAGGAGATTGTGTGCGAGAAGTCAGTATTTCCACTTGGTCTCCGGAATTTAGTTTATGACTTAGCGGAACTAATTGATGGTTCACTTTGGCGCCGATACATCGATCGCCGACATTGGTATGAATTTCGTAAGCAAAGTCTAAAGCAGTAGCGCCTTGTGGTAAAGTTTTGATCTCTCCTTTGGGTGTAAAAACAAATATTTCGGAAGCGTACAGATTCAATTTGATGGTGTCGAGAAAATCCATTGCGTCGGGATTTGGCGATTCGAGAATATCTTGTATCCGTTCGAGCCACCGGTCTAATTCGGTTTCTTCTTCAACTTTATCCGAACCGTGTTCTTTATATTTCCAATGGGCGGCAAAACCTTTTTCCGCTATATCATCCATTTTTTTACTTCGGATTTGTACCTCGATCCATTGTCCGTCTGGACCCATTACGGTAAGATGAAGCGCTTGATAACCATTGGCTTTAGGGCGGCTCACCCAATCGCGAATACGATCGGGACGCGGTTTATAAAGGTCTGTTATCGCTGAATAAATGTCCCAACATTGTTTTTTTTCATCAATATTTGGTAAAGGCTCAAAAATAACCCGAACGGCAAAAATATCATAGATATCTTCAAAATCTACTTTTTTTGCATTCATTTTACTCCAAATGGAATAAACGGATTTTACCCTTTTCTGTATTGTGTATTGAATATCTAATTCGGTTAATTTCGAATAAAGCGGTGCGGCGAAATTTTCATATACTTTATCCAAATCTTTTGCAGTAGCTTCTAATTTTTGGCTGATTTGCTTATACATATCAGGATATTCGTATTTGAAACTCAAGTCTTCCAATTCGGTTTTTATAGCAAAAAGTCCGAGCCGGTGCGCCATCGGTGCATAAAGAAACATGGTTTCACCGGCAATTTTGTATTGTTTGGCTGGACGGAGAGGACCCAAAGTCCGCATATTATGCAAGCGATCGGCAAGTTTTATCAGAATTACTCGAATGTCATTCGACATGGTGAGTAATAATTTCCTCATGTTTTCAGCCTGTTCGGATTTTCGCATGTTATCGTCTTGAGCAGAAGTCGCTCCGGCAAAAATACCTTCAGCGATTTTTGTCAGTCCATCAACGATTTGTGCAATTTTATCTCCGAAAAGATTCCTGATATCTTCAACCGTATAATCAGTATCTTCGACAACATCATGCAACAATGCCGAACAAATGGATGTCGAACCCAGTCCCATTTCTTCGCTGACAATCAATGCGACAGCCAAAGGGTGCATGATATAAGGTTCTCCGGATTCTCTTTTTACTCCTTTATGCGCCTGGTTGGCAAACAGAAAAGCCTTATTGATGATTTCAAATTTTTTCCGGTGATTTGATTTAGCATAGCTTCTGAGTAACAACTCATAAGCGTCTTGAACCATTTTCTCCTCACCGATTTCGTCAGTAATTAGTTCATCCATTTTGTTAATATTTATTTTTTAGGCACTCTGATATACTGTCCGTTTTTTAAAGAAGAACTACTTGCATTGTTTATCTTCATCAAATCGGATGAATCATATCCGGGGAATTTTTTTGCAATAGTATAATACGATTCTCCCGTTTTAACTTTATATAGTGTAGTCCCGCTACTTGCTACTGTTCTTTTATTTGCTATTGTTCTTCTATTCTTTTTCCGCATCATACTTTCGGTGGCATCGTCCACGATTGACCGGTTGGGGAATAAAGCTTCCGCATTGTAATTGGCGATTTCATTTTCTTTTTCTCCAAATAAACAAGCTTTGGTTGAAGGTAATTTCAAGATGTAAGGTTTTTCGTTTCCGGGAATGATATCTCTTTTATATTGCGGATTCAAAGCCCTGAGTTCTTCTTTATCAATATTCAGCACGCCGGCGATTTGGTCGAAGTGCATCAGTTGGGTAACCATTACGGTATCGATGGCGGAAGGAATCGATATTTGTGCCGGATAAAGCTGATGATAGGAGTAGTAATTCATTATATAGTCGGCTGCAATAAAGAACGGCACATACGTCCGGGTTTCCCTTGGGAGAAACTGGTAAATTTTCCAGAAATCCGCTTTCCCGTTTGCCCGTTTAATCGCTTTATTCACGTTTCCGGCGCCGCAGTTATAAGCGGCGATTACCAAATTCCAATCGTCGTAAATGTCAAACAGGTCCTTTAAATAACGACAGGCGGCATCGGTAGATTTCTCCGGATCCCGCCTTTCATCAATTAAACTGTTGATCTCCAATCCGTAATTCTTTCCGGTACTCAGTATGAATTGCCAAAGTCCAGCAGCGCCTCGCCGGGAAATAGCCGTAGGATTCAAAGCAGATTCCACAACGGTCATGTATTTCAGTTCCAAAGGCAAACCGTATTTATCCAAAGTTTCTTCAATCATCGGGAAATAGTAAGATTCAATGCCCAACATGTATTCCATCACGCCACGGCGGCTGATGTATAATTCAATACATTTTCGAACAATATTATTATAGGGAATTTCAATAATATTTGGTAGTTTCGACAGCCGTTCGATATAGGTTGAATCATTTGCCGGAGTATTGTCCTGATAGCCATCCTGATTAAGTTTCGATGCATAATGTTTTATATACCAAGAATTTACTAATTTATCCCAATTGGTATTCCATTCTTCTGGAACGGTAAAAGTTGTATCATTCACCGTCAAATTCTGACTTTGATTTTGCTCTTGTCCCGTCGCAACTTGTGCCTGTCCCGTTATAAATGCAAAAATAAATCCTAATAAAATAATTGTTTTTTTCATACTTTTCGCCTAAAAAGTAAAACATAATTGCAGTCCGTAAGAGCGAGAATTGACAGGTGTTTTATCAAAGAAAACAGGCGCCGCCCGCATACTTAAATCAGGACTCACATCAAAATCAAACAGTTGAGCATCCACGTATGCGTCCACAATACAGAGGGCATACACTCCAACCGTAATAAACCAACTCATATCCCGGTAGTACCGGTAATAATCTTTCTGCGCTTTCAACCTCGAACTGAACTGAGTCTTTAGTTGGTCACTCCAGCTACTAACGTCGGCAGGATAGGATGGAGATGCGTAATTTTTCCACCGAGTCTTATTCGCCGGGTCTTCTAAGAAATCTTTGTAAGCCCCGCTATAGCCGGCATATTGGGTGTTGTTCCACGTAATGGCATAAACACATCCGATAAAACCTCCATACACCAACGGCAGTTTCCAATATTTCCGGTTATAGATTTGCCCTAAACCGGGAACAAGGGCTGAAAGTAAGATCGCTCGCTTCGGATTCGGTTTAAAAGTTATTGTATCCACAGCCAAAGATACGGAATCTCCTTCAAGAAGCAAAGTAGAATCGTTTCTTAAAGTATTTGAAAAAGTAAAAAGATCATCCGCATTTTGAAGGCTATCGATCTTAACAGGTTGTTTGTTCTGGGCTTTTATTCCATTGGAGAAAAGGCAGAACCCTATCATTATCAGACCAATAAATACTTTCAAACTCTAAAAAATTACTTATTTTGGACGTCTAAATTACGAATTATTTTTTATAGAATCAAATACTTGCCTAATTCTTGCTAATTCTTCTTCATTTGCAAAAGGAATATTGATTTTTCCCGCACCTTTCTCGTTGCGTGAAACGGTAACTTTTGTACCGAAAAATCCAGATAATTGTTGTTTAAAAGAATTAAATTCTTCCGATGATTTTTTTTGAGGACGTTTTGTTGCAGGTTCGGGTGTTGTGGCGGGGTCTTGCGGGTTATTTATATTTTTTACAACTTCTTCCGTTTGGCGAACCGAATATCCGTATTCCTGGATTTCTTCATAAATCATCAGTTGGTCGGACGCATTCACAAGCGAGAGCAAAGATTTGGCATGTCCCATGTCTATCTTTTTGTCTTTCAAACCTATTTGAATTTCTGCGGGAAGTTTAAGTAATCGTAGAAAATTTGCAATTGTAGCACGTTTTTTCCCGATTCGTTCACTTAATTTTTCCTGCGTCAGGTTATGAGTATCAATTAAAGTTTGAAAAGCGAGCGCAATTTCAATGGGATTCAAATCTTCCCGTTGGATATTTTCGATAAGCGCCATTTCCATGATGTTCTCATCGCTTGCTTTTTTGATATAAGCGGGGACGGAAGTCAGTCCAGCCATAAGAGAAGCCCTGTACCGCCGTTCACCCGAAATAATCTGGTAGCGGTCGGTTCTGATTTCGCGCAATGTAATCGGTTGCACCAATCCCAAGGTTTTGATGGAAGTTGCCAATTCCTGTAAGGCCTCTTCATCAAATACGGAACGCGGTTGCTCCGGGTTGGCCTCTATTTTGGATAATTCTATTTCATTGATGGACGAAGAACCGTTTGTATTCAAATCATCCATGGTAATCAATGCGTCTAAGCCTCTTCCCAAAGCGGATTTCGTTTGTTTTGACATATTAGTTATTTATTTTTTGCAATCAATTCTTTTGCTAATTGAATATGGTTTTGCGAGCCTTTCGAATCGGCGTCATAGAGCAATACCGGTTGGCCGTAACTCGGCGCTTCGCTCAATTTGATATTTCGTTGAATGACTGTATTAAAGACCATATCTCCAAAATGTTTTTTTACTTCTTCGTAAATCTGATTAGCTAAACGCAAGCGGGAATCGTACATTGTCAGTAGAAAACCTTCGATTTCCAATTCGGGATTCAGTTTAGATTTGATGATTTTAATCGTGTTCAATAATTTGGAAATTCCTTCCAAGGCAAAATATTCGCATTGCACGGGAATAATTACCGAATCGGCTGCCGTCAAAGCATTTACGGTGATCAAACCTAAGGAAGGCGAACAATCAATCAAGAGATAATCGTATTTGTCTTTTACCTTATTTAATAGCGCTTTCAATACTTTTTCCCGATTCTCAAAGCTCAACATTTCGATTTCAGCGCCAACCAAATCAATGTGAGAAGGAATGATAGACAAATTTGGCACTTCCGTAGGGAGTACTGCTTCATCAGGTTCAATGTTATCAATAATACATTCGTAAATGGATTTTGTCAATTTTCGGACTTCAATTCCTAATCCGGAAGACGCATTTGCTTGAGGATCGGCATCCACTATCAACACCGTTTTGTCTAACGCTGCCAAAGAAGCGCCTAAATTAATGGTAGTGGTGGTCTTACCCACGCCTCCCTTTTGATTCGCCAAAGTAATTATTTTTCCCATAAGATGTTATTCAAACGTGATGAAATTATTTTCGGGTACAAAAGTAATATTTTTATTGAAATGAAGGTTTTGTTTTACGTGAAAACAGAGCGGAGTTGTTGATAACTCGAGTTTTTGGTTAATAACTTTTTGCCAAATAATCGTTACCTTTGCAAAAATTTTCACGTTGGAAAAAACTTTAAAAGAATTATATACCTCACATCCGCAGGTTAAGGCAGTTTTATCGTTGTTGGGAGATTCAAAAACGCCGCTTTTCTTATCCGGACTGCATGGTTCGGCAGGAAGTGTTGTAACTGCCGCACTTTTTGCGGAATCGTCCTGCCATTCTCTCTGTATTTTGAACGACTTGGAAGAAGCCGGCTATTTCTATCACGATTGTTGCCAGGTATTGGACGAAGAACGTGTTTTGTTCTTTCCCTCAGGATTCAGGCGGAATATCCGTTACGGACAAAAAGATCCGGCCAACGAAATTTTGCGAACGGAAGTTTTAGGTTGTTTGAACACCTCTCCTCAAAAGGGCGAGGAGTTCAAACCGTATTTGATTGTGACTTATCCCGAAGCTCTGGCCGAAAAAGTCGTTTCCGGAAATGCGCTTCATGCCAATACGCTGACCATTTCTCAAGGCGAAAAAATCAATACCTCTTTTGTGGAAGAAGTTTTGGAATCCTACGGATTTGAATGGGTGGATTACGTTTACGAACCGGGGCAATATGCCGTCAGAGGCTCTATTATTGATATTTTTTCTTTTTCAAACGAATATCCTTTCCGCATCGACTTTTTTGGCGATGAAGTGGACAGTCTCCGAACTTTTGATGTCGAAACTCAACTGTCGAAAGAAAAGCTGACTTCCGTCTCGATTATCTCCGGACAATCGGGCGATCGGGAAACAACGCTTTTCTCTTATTTAACCGAAAATTCCCGCTTGGTTTTCCGTAATGACAAATGGGTTTACGAACAAATTGAAGGCATTTGGAATGAAGAACCTATTCTTACAAACGAAGAAACCTTCCAATCCATCGAAGAAATCCGGGCTTTGCTTACGCCGGCAAATATTATCAAGGAATTGGCAGGGGAGTTCCAACAAGTTCATTTGAATGAGCCCCGTCATTGCGAGGAGGAACGACGAAGCAATCCAGAGAGCGCCCTCGTCATTGCGAGGAGGAACGACGAAGCAATCCAGAAAGATAGTTTAATACTGGATTGCTTCGGGCTTCGCCCTCGCAATGACGTGATCCGCTTCCAAACCGAGCCCCAAATCTCCTACCACAAAAACTTTGATTTGGTAGCCGCTTCTTTCAAAGAAAAGTTGGACGATTCCTATCAAATTTATATTTTAAGCGATAATGAAAAACAAATCGCCCGAATCCGCTCTATCTTTGAAGACAGGGGCGATAACATTACTTTCACTCCTATTTTGAAAACCTTGCATGAAGGATTTATCGACAAAACAGCACGAATTTGCCTGTTCACCGACCATCAATTATTTGACCGTTTTCATAAATACAATTTGAAATCAGAACGTGCGCGGTCGGGAAAAATAGCTTTGTCTTTGAAAGAATTACAGCAATTCCGGCATGGCGATTACGTAGTGCATATTGATCACGGCGTCGGCAAATTCGGCGGATTGATACGTACTGAAATCAACGGTAAAATGCAGGAAGTCATCAAACTGATTTATCTGAACGACGATATTATTTTCGTAAGTATCCACGCTTTACACAAAATCTCCAAATACAGAGGCAAAGACAATGAACCGCCCCGGTTGAACAAATTGGGTTCGGGCGCTTGGGAAAACCTGAAAGACCGTACTAAGAAAAAGGTCAAAGATATTGCCAAAGATTTGATTTTACTTTATTCCAAACGCAGATCGGAAAGAGGTTTTGCTTTTTCGCCGGATACTTATCTGCAAAAAGAATTAGAAGCCTCTTTCATTTATGAAGACACCCCCGATCAGTTGAAAGCGACCAACGAAGTAAAACAAGATATGGAAAATCCCCGTCCCATGGATCGTTTGGTTTGCGGCGATGTAGGTTTCGGGAAAACGGAAGTAGCCATTCGGGCGGCATTCAAAGCGGCCGTTGATGGGAAACAAACGGCTGTGTTGGTGCCAACGACTTTATTGGCTTATCAACATTACAATACCTTCAAAGAACGGTTGGAAAATTTACCGGTCACGGTGGATTATCTTTCGCGTGCAAGAACACAGAAAGATACGAAAGAAATTCTCCGGAAACTGAAAGAGGGCAAAATCGAAATATTGATTGGAACTCATCGAATAATCAGTAACGATGTCGTATTCAAAGATTTAGGATTATTGATTATAGACGAAGAACAAAAATTCGGGGTAAGCGTAAAAGAAAAACTCAAACAAATGAAAATCAATGTCGATACTTTGACTTTGACAGCGACACCGATTCCACGTACTTTGCAATTCAGTTTGATGGGCGCTCGCGACTTGTCTAATATCTCGACGCCTCCACCTAATCGGTATCCGATACAGACCGAAGTGCACCGTTTCGGCGGAGAAATTATCCGCGAAGCCATCAACTTTGAGATGAGCCGAAACGGTCAGGTTTTCATCGTCACCAACCGGATTCCCAACTTGAAAGAATTGGGGGATTTGGTTCACCGTGAAGTTCCGGACGCACGCATTGCCATTGGTCACGGACAAATGGATCCGGTAGCTCTGGAAGAAATTGTGACGGATTTTGTCAATTACGAATACGACGTATTGATTGCTACAACCATCATCGAAAACGGGATAGACATTCCAAATGCCAATACGATTATCATAAACAGCGCCCAGCATTATGGACTGAGCGACTTGCACCAGTTGCGCGGACGCGTGGGACGCAGCAACCGCAAAGCGTTTTGTTACCTGCTTTCGCCGCCGCTTCATCTTTTAAGTCCCGAAGCCCGCCGGCGTTTGCAAGCCATTGAAAATTTTTCGGAACTTGGAAGCGGTATCCATTTAGCCATGCAGGACTTGGACATTCGCGGCGCAGGGAACATGTTGGGAGCCGAACAAAGCGGTTTTATCGCAGATTTAGGCTACGAAACATACCAGAAAATTCTTAATGAAGCCGTACTCGAACTGAAAAATGAAGAATTTTCCGATTTGTATAAAGACGAAAACGACGTTGATTCCGGCGAAAACTACGTAAACGATACCAACGTCGAGAGCGATTTGGAACTGCTTTTCCCTGCTTCGTATATTCCCAACGAGTCGGAGCGTATTTTGCTCTACAAAGAACTGGACGGTATGGAAGAAGAAAGCGATATCGAACAATTCCGGCTTAAATTGCAGGACCGTTTCGGGAAAATTCCCCAACAAGGCGAAGGACTGATTCAAATTGTACGCTTGAGACGTCTTGCAAAGAAATTAGGTATCGAAAAGATTTCCTTGAAATTAGGAAGAATGACCATATTCTTGGTTTCCCAAACCGATTCGGCTTACTACCAAAGCGAAGCTTTCGACAAACTGCTGAAATTTGTTCAGAAGAATTTTAAGCGAACGCAATTGAAAGAAAGCCAAAATCGCCGTTCACTGACTGTGGCCGAAATTACTTCGGTTGAGAAGGCAGTGAAAGTGTTGGAGGAGATTGCAGAAATGTAAGAGTATTACCCTGCTACGAAATAATAGTCGCAATAATCTTCCGTTTCCCGATGAAATGTTTAAACTCGCAAAGATAAATACCTTGTCGCGAACCTAAATTCAATTTATTATCCGTAATCGGAATAGTAAGATATTGTCCTACTAAAGACGCTTTGATCCGTGAACTGCTTTCTTTTTCTTCGGTGTAATCTTCTGTTTTCAATTGGCTAACGCCGAACGGGGCTTCTGCATTTTTTTGAGTTGATAGTAAATCTGAGAAGAAAGTTTTCAGATTAAACTCAGTCACAGAACTCGTTTCGGAAATCAATAAACCTGCAGAAGTGTGTTTGATAAATAAATGCAACACGCCTGTTTGAGGCAAAATACCAATAGCAGATATAATCTCGGGTGTAATCAAATGTATGCCGTACCTAAACGCCGGCAAAATAAATTCAATTTGTTTCATTATAAATTTCTTTTCCTAATGCGTTGCAAATTTAATTATTTTATTTTAAATTTTAATCAATTTAGAATAATTATTTAAGGAATAGACACTTTGCAGAGTTTAAAAGAATACAGAAATAGAAAATAAAAAATATCACACAAAAAATTGACAAGTAATTTGTAAACTTTTTGTATCTTTGACACAATTATTTGAATTGATTTTATGCAAAAATATTCTGTCAATCAGCAGCTTATCGAAACTGTTTTAGCAACGGTTAAAGCGGGTGAAATAGCTATACCTGAAATACAACGACCGTTTGTATGGGACAGTTCAAAAGTCCGTGATCTAATGGATAGTCTTTATCAGGGTTATCCTATAGGTTATCTCATTGCATGGAAAAATCCAAATGTGCGATTGAAAGACGGGAGTATGAGCGAATAAAAATAAAAGAGTACTATTTTGCGTTATAATATTATGGAAAAATTATCTGAAAACAATGCTCTTGAAAATATGTTTTCTCCTTTAACAGAAGATAATATTGTCAGTTTTTCCCATTATTTTCAATCAATAAAAGATTCTGGCAAAGAAAATAGAATTAGTGAGTTTTTAATACACCATTTTATCCATTGGACAAATGATGAAATTTTACTAAAATCAGATTCATTTTCTTCTAATGTGTGTAAATATTATCCCCATCATAATCGTTCGTCGTTAAGTGAAATTGTTTTGTATCATTATTTTATTGATTCATGTCTCACTCCATCCACCAATATCGCATCGAAGTCGAAAAGTTGAAAGACTTTGGCGGCCCAAAGAAAGAAACCGCTATCCGCAACGCTTTCTATAATCTGCTGAATGAATACGCCCGTCAGCGAGGTCTGATAATAGACAACATTACCGATTGGGGATTGGAACAGTTTGTAAAACAATATAACGACGATGCAATTACCAAACAGGATATTTTTCATTACGTTTATGCAGTGTTGCACAATCCCGCCT
>Ga0209629_10000062_pt1 | contig 46044 bp, 39 predicted proteins | sample TergutCu122P5_FD_187286 | JGI IMG/M metagenome (GOLD analysis project Ga0209629, IMG submission 187286) | Cubitermes ugandensis P5 segment gut microbial communities from Kakamega Forest, Kenya - Cu122 P5 (SPAdes) (version 2) | ecosystem: Host-associated > Arthropoda: Insects > Digestive system...
GAGGGCGTAGCCCGAAGCAATCTCCTCCACCCGTCATTGCGAGCCGCTTGCGGCGAAGCAATCTCCTCCACCCGTCATTGCGAGCCGCTTGCGGCGAAGCAATCTCATCCACCCGTCATTGCGAGCCGCTTGCGGCGAAGCAATCTAATATCTTCGGTTTATATTGAGGCGCCATGTATCCGATTGGATTTCTATGCTTCTCTTCTATCTGTTTCAGGGATTGCAACTCTGCCAATGATCGGTTAATCAACTCTAATTGCATACGGGTATCTTCGTTTATATCGTTTTGGTCGGCAAACGATTCCTCGATACTTGCTTTCAATTCTCGCATCTGTTTTTCAAGTTCAGTCATACGGTCAGTCGGCTGAGCAGTTAAAACAATTTGCCGTACAAAAACAAAAGCTCGCATAATATTTCTGTTCATTTCAATTGCAGAATCTGAATTAAGAACACTACTAAGCATTGCTACCCCTAATTCAGTAAATGCAAATGGTTGATAACGAGAACCTCCCCAACTTGAGGTCACAATTTGTGACCTCAAGATATTCCATTCTCGTTTTGTCAGTATAAACATAAAGTCATCACCTTCAAACCTTTTTAAATTTCGTTTTACCGACTGTTTTAATACTTTTGTTTCAATTCCATACATACCGGCTAAATCAAAGTCGAGCATCACTTTATAGCCTCTAATCTCATATATCTTATTTTGAATAATTGCAAGTTCCATAGTTTATGTCTTGTAATTTTTTTTGCTCCGGCAAAGATAAATCATTCTTTTGAGATTTCCAACCCAAAACGGCGGATTAATGTACAAAAAGCAGGGTTCTATGGACAAAGTTAATCTACCGAGCCGTCATTGCGAGAGCTGCGAGGAACGAAGCAGCCGAAGCAATCCTCTCCAACCGTCATTTCTCAAACGCCCCCGTCACAAAATAAACCGGATTGGAAGCGCCGCTCTCGTTGTGGTACCGGTCATAAGAAGTCACAACATAATAAAATCCCGATTCAAAATGGTTATCAATCGGTATTTGAAAAAAATTATCCTCTATTCGTGCAGCAATCAAATTATGCGGGTCGTTCGTATCCACCGGAAATGTTTCGGAACGGTACAAATTATAAAAAATGGCTTTCCCCGAAACATTGGAAGCATTCACAATATCCCAGTCAAGCGCTAAAAAATCATTATTTTTACGAGCGTAAATCTGCTTGGGCGCTTCGGGAATCGACCGGCTCAGCCACGTCAGCGCAGGCAAAACGGCAGGCGTCGAATAAAATTGCGAAGCGATGGCGTCGCATATCCCTTTCGTGTTCTCCGCCAGATAACGGGCACGGAAGAAAACATTTCCCTGCGTCCCGTGGTCGCGGGAATATTGGATTTGTTCAAGCAAAACGCCCGGTTCCCACCCAAATTCATTTTCATCCATTTGATAAATACCAAGTCCGGGAACAACAAACCGTCCATTGCTCCTCGTCAGCCAATCGTCCACGTATGGAAAAAATAACTCGCCGGAATAGTACATCATGGGAACGATAAAATCGTGTTTCCCTTTCAGCAGCCAATCGGCAGGGTCTTGATACACACTGCTGAAAGCCGTCCAATGCGGGCGGGTTTCACCGGGAAGATTATCGTACATGCCCACCACCGAACTGCTGACTTGCACCCAGGGTTTCAAGGATTTAATCCCGTCATAAGCCGCATAAACAAAATGATTGATATTTTCACGCCGCCAGTCGGATTTATCTTTACCAGATCCATACTGTACATACGTATCCTCATCCGGAAATTTACCCGAAACGTTGGGATAGCGGATATAGTCGAAATGAACGCCATCAATATCATATCCCGAAACGATTTCTTTGATCAAATCCAATAAATAACCTGTTGTTCGTGGATTTCCCGGATCGAGATACAGCGTGCCGCCGTACGACTTGGCAAATCCTCTGTACCTATCGGGAACAGGCGCTGCCTCGTACCTTTTCTTTCGTCCCTTTCCCTTTACCGTCGTCCTGCTGCTTCCCGAAGGATACACCACCATCCAGGCGTGACATTCCATTCCTCGCCGGTGACAGGCATCAATTGCATAAGCCAAAGGATCATACCCCGAATACATTGAATTGAAAAATTCAGAGGTAGGCTCTATTTTAGACGGATAAATCACATTACCCCGAAGCCGCGTTTGGAAGAAAACTACATTGATTCCCGCCCGCTGAAGTTTATCCAACATCCGGTCCAGCTCATCCTTCTGCCGCTCGATATCATACCGTGAACGCAACGGATTTTCAGGCCAGTCTAAGGCATAATTGGTTGTCAACCAAACACCCCTGATCTCTCGTTTCGGTTGCGAGGAAAGGGTGGATACAAAAACTATTACAAATATTACGGGGAAAAATAATCGTTTCATTGGCATTTTACGATCCTAATTAAATCAAAATACATCTGTCGAGTTTTTAATTCTTCATCTTCAGGCATCCCAATATACTTTTTTTCCTGTTGTTCGGTAGAAAAAAGGTAAGTGAAACCATTAGTTAGGTAGAACTTTAAGGTAGCTTCGTTGTTGTAAGCATCAACGGTCAAATAACGGCAAGAAGCCCAATTACCATCATTGATAGCTATAAACTGTATAAACCGGATTAAATCCGAGCCAATACCTTTCTTTCCAAAATTCTTGCTAACGCCCAACCTGCCAATCAACATCGCAGGATAACTGCTTAAATGCTTTTCACGTGGAATATCGGCAATAACTTTTTTCTTTCGGCTTCCGGGTAAATGTCTAACATCCATACTTGAATTAGACAAAGTAAAAGCACAAACCATTATTTCCGGATTTTCGTTTAAAAGATAACAATATGATTTACCTAATAATTGTTTACTGAAATTTTCGGTATTATTAAGAAAAAAATCATTTAAATCGGGATCTCCACAATCGAATACCTGACATTTAGATAAGATTTTGTTGTCCAAAGGATAAAGTTTGCAAGCATCTAAAAATCTTTTCATCTTCTCAAGGTTTTCAGCCGATTACGAAAATCGTCCATTGTTTTGGAGTAGAAATCCCAATCGTCTTGAGAAATCTTTATCGTGCCGCGTTCACGTTCCGCTCTCCGCCTCTCACGTTCAAAACGCTTTGCAACCTCGCCTTCCAACACAGGGGTACTTCTAATTGGTATTGCCATAGTTTTACATTTTCATATTAGCTTACAAAGATACACAATTTTTTCCATACGGCGAAATATCAAATGTTTTTTGTATTTTTGCACCTCAATGATCGACTACATCACCATAGAACGAATCCAGTCGGCGGCCCAAATCGTAGAAGTGGTTTCCGATTTCCTGACCCTCCGGAAACGGGGCGTGAATTACGTCGGTTTGTGCCCTTTCCACGACGACAAAACCCCTTCTTTTTATGTCTCGCCCGCTAAAAATATCTGCAAATGTTTTGCTTGCGGAGAAGGCGGTACCCCACTCCACTTCGTGATGAAAATGGAACAACTTTCCTACTTGGACGCCCTAAAATATTTAGCAAAAAAATACGGCATCGAAGTGAAGGAAACCGAGATGACCGACGAGGAAAAACAAGCGCACGGAGACAGGGAAAGCATGTTCATCCTCAACTCCTACGCCCAAAAAATATTTTCGGCAAACTTATTCGAAAATCAGGAAGGAAAAACCATCGGACTGTCTTATTTCCACGAAAGAGGATTCAGGGACGATACCATCAAAAAGTTCCAGTTGGGATACGCCTTGGAAGAAAAAGACGCTTTCACGCAGCAAGCCCTGTTAGCCGGTTATAAACTCGTCTATTTGGAAAAAACCGGCTTGACGGTGGTCGGCGAAAACGATTACAAAATAGACCGGTTTCGAGGCAGGGTGATATTTCCGGTTCATACCCTGTCAGGCAAAATCGTCGCTTTCGGCGGCCGCATCCTGAAAAACGAAAAAACTGCCAAATACGTCAATTCGCCGGAAAGTGAAATTTATCACAAAAGCAATGAATTATACGGGATTTATTTTGCACGTCAGGCTATCGTCAAACAAGACCGGTGCTTCCTCGTGGAAGGTTACACCGATGTGATTTCCATGCACCAGGCGGGAATCGAAAATGTGGTAGCTTCTTCGGGAACCGCTCTGACTCAGGGACAAATCCGAATGATTCACCGGCTCACCAATAACGTGACGGTACTCTACGACGGCGATTCGGCCGGCATCAAAGCAGCCATCCGGGGAATTGACTTGTTGCTCGAAGCCGGATTGAACATCAAGATCGTGTTGCTGCCCGAAGGGGAAGATCCGGATTCTTTTGCCCGCAAACAAAATGCAACCGATTTCAATGAGTTTATCCGGGAAAACGAAGTCGATTTTGTGCGTTTCAAAGCCAACTTGCTGATTCAGGAAGCAGGAAATGATCCCGTTAAAAAAGCGAAAATGGTAACGGAAATAGTCGATACAATAGCGCTTATCCCCGAAGAAATTGTCCGCTTGGTATATATTAAGGAGTGTAGCCTGATTTCCGGAGTCGATGAAGGAACGCTGGTGCGCGCCATTGCCAAAAAACGGCAGGAAAACCTGCTCCAACTGAAAAAGACTACGCCCGTCATATCGACCGAAGCCGGCGTCATACCGACCGAAGACACCTCCCCCCAATCACAGCTACCCCCTGAAGACATCTCCACCTTTCAACTCGCAAAATATCCTTCTTTAGACGATTACGAAAGCGCCATCCTCAGGTATATTATCCGCTATGGAGAAATTGATATGGCCAACATTGAAGAAGAAATTGAAGACATTCCGAAAGATGAAACCAAAAAAGAACCGCCGGTTTATGTAATTGATTACATCGTGGAAGAATTGAAACAAGATGATCTGAAATTTTCCAATCCCCTTTATCAACAAGTGATGGAAGAAACTTTTGCACGGTATAAAAATCCGGATTTTCATGCGGAAAACTATTTCAGGAATCATCCCGATCCGAATATCAGTAAATTGGCAGTTGATCTTTCGACCGACAAATACATTGTCAGTAAAATTCATTCGCGCTACAAGCAAATCCCGAAAGAAGAAAAAAAATTATTCGACCTTGTCCCATACGTAGTAATCAATTACAAAAACGCGCTTTTGCAAACTCGCATGGATGAAATCAACGCCTCTATCCGGGAAGCCGAACGCAACGGCGATGTCGAACAGGTTGTTGAAATAATGAAAGAACTGTTTGTTTATGAAAAAAAGAAAAAAATCATCGCTCCGCTCTTACGGGAACGAATTATAACAAAAATGTAAAGCTCCGTCATTGCGAGACCCCGTCATTGCGAGGGCGAAGCCCGAAGCAATCTCTTTCAACCGTCATTGCGAGACCCCGTCATTGCGAGGGCGAAGCCCGAAGCAATCTCAAAATAATATAGATTTGACGTTTCGCACCTCATTGTAACTAATCAATGTGTTGAATGCCAACTGTCTTTGGTTTTATAGTAACCTATAAGTAGAAAAGAGAGCGAAAGCTTCCAAAAATTGTAGCGACCGCTCCCGTAAATTGTACCGAGCGGTACCGAATTTGGAAGCGGTCGCTTTGTTGTATCCTTTTGTTCAATATCTTACAAAGAGGCGCGAAACATTAGTATAGATTGCTTCGACGTTCCGTCTCGCAATGATGAGGCACGGCAATCTGAATTGAAAATCGACGTAGTCAAATGCACCCAAATAAAAAAACCCCATTTGTGTTTTTTCTCCTTTTTTTGTACCTTTGCCCCCTCTTTAATTTATTATTTATGAGCAAAATTGTAATTTATCAGACCCTGCCGAGACTGTTCGGAAACAAAAAAACAGCCAACATTCCTAACGGAACTTTAGATGAAAACGGCGTTGGAAAAATGTCGGCATTTACGCACAAAGTCCTGGAAGAAATCCGTAAAATGGGATTTACGCACATTTGGTACACCGGTATGTTGGAACATGCTACCCAAACCGGCTATCCCGAATACGACATCCCCAAAAATCACCCGGCAATCGTGAAAGGAAAAGCCGGTTCGCCGTATGCCATCCGCGATTATTACGACATTGACCCCGACTTGGCAGACAGCGTTCCTAACCGTATGCCGGAATTTGAAGCGTTAATTGCCAGAACGCATAAAGCCGGCTTAAAAGTAATTATCGACTTCGTCCCCAACCACGTAGCCCGGCAATATCATTCGGATGCCAAACCCAGTCAAACGGTCGATTTGGGCGCTGACGACGATATCCGGACGACTTTTTCTCCCGACAATAATTTCTATTACATTCCCGGACAGGTTTTTGACCCGTCTTTCAGTTTAGAAGCCAAAGGAGAAAAACCGTACTACGAATTTCCGGCTAAAGTCACCGGTAATGATTGTTTTTCAGCTCATCCGGGTAAAAACGACTGGTACGAAACCGTGAAGCTAAATTACGGTATTGATTTCATGAACAATAAACAAACTCACTTCGACCCTGTTCCGGACACTTGGAACAAAATGCGCGATATTCTGCTGTTTCTGGCTTCCAAACACATCGACGGATTCCGTTGCGATATGGCGGAAATGGTTCCCGTAGAATTTTGGGGTTGGGTGATTCCTCTGGTTAAACAGACCTACCCAACCATTCAATTCATTGCCGAAATATACAACCCCGACCAATACCGTAATTATCTGCGGAACGGAAAATTCGATTATCTCTACGATAAAGTTGGCTTGTACGATACTTTGCGCAACATCGTCTGCGATAAACAACCTGCGCAGGCGATTACGGGATGTTGGCAATCTGTCGGAGATATTCAGGAACAGATGTTGTATTTTCTCGAAAATCACGACGAACAGCGGATTGCTTCGACATTCTTCGCCGGCGACCCGCATAAAGCGCTTCCGGCGTTTGTCGTCATGGCCATGATGCACAAGAATCCGGTGATGGTTTACTTTGGCCAGGAATTAGGAGAAAAAGGCATGGATGCCGAAGGCTTCAGCGGATTAGACGGGCGCACTACGATTTTTGACTATTGGAGCGTCGAATCATTGCGCAATTGGTACAATAGCGGGAAAATAAATACAGCCCTTTTAACGGACGAACAGAAAGCTTTGCGCGATTACTACATTCAAATACTAAATCTGTGTAATTCTTCCGAAGCCATTCGCGAAGGAAAATTCTTCGATTTGATGTATGCAAATCCCCACAGCGCCTTTTTCAACCCCGGCAAACAATACGCTTTTATGCGGTACGCCGGAAACGAACTACTGCTCGTTGTCGCCAATTTTGACGAATCGGAAGCCGACGTCAATGTTTTTATACCGGCAAATGTTTTTAATTATTTCGGAATCGACGAAGCGAAAATCGGTTCGGCAAAAGAACTTTTATCGGATGTAAAGATGCCGGCGAATATCAGCAGGGACTCGCATTATCCGGTTCATTTGCATGGAACGAGCGCTTGTATTTTAAGATTTTCGGTTAAATAAAGTTAAAAATCAAAACCCCTGTTAGGAAATTCACTCTTTCATGTATATTACAATATATATGGAAAATGAATTAATAAAATTATTAGAAAAATTCTTTCGGAAGCAAATAAGCGAAGAAGAAGTCATCCGTTTGAAAAAGTTGTTCAGTCAGACGGATACAGAAAGCATACTTTCCGTTTATTATAAGGGAAAATGGGAAAAGGCCGGTTTTGATCCTGAAAACGAAGTAGAAGAACATATTTGGAAAAAGTTGCAGGAACATATACAATCCAAACCAGCGCCGGTAAAACTTCCCCTGTGGAGAAAGTATTTACGCATAGCTGCTTCAATTTTAATACCTTTATTTTGTATAGGATTGGGGTATTATTTATCTGGAAATAAAATAAAACAAGTTGAAGAAAATACAATTGTCCAAGTAGAAGTAGGGCAAAAAGCAAATGTCCAATTACCGGATGGTACCCATGTTTGGCTCAATTCCGCAGGGCTGCTGACTTACGATAATACCTACAACCAAAAAGAACGGGTTGTTTATCTGCAAGGAGAAGCTTATTTCGAAGTAAATAGAGACATTACACGCCCTTTTATTGTAAAAGCAAATAATATATCCGTCGAAACGCTTGGAACGACCTTCGACGTTAAGGCTTATCCGGATGATGATTGTGTTACGGCCATATTGATCGATGGAAGCATCCGTGTAAGTTCGCCGTCTCATTCGGAAGTGCTGAAGCCAAACGAAAAATTGACAGTTACAAAAAACAACGGACAATTCTCTATAAGCCATTTGCAGGCTGCCGACAAAAATGTTTCATGGATTAACAATCAATTGGCTTTTGAACAGGAACGGTTGGAGGACATTGCTAAAACATTGGAAAGAATGTATAGCATTCAAATCCGTTTCGCTTCGGAAAATCTGAAAGACATCCGTTTTTCTGGAACTATCAAAAATCATAATATGGAAAACGTATTGCAGTTGATCACATTCGTTTCCCCTATCCGTTATTCATTAGAAAATGATACAACTTTCGTAATTCAAAGTAGATAAATACCATACGCATGAAAAGACAGTATAATTTTACAAGGAAAAATATTCTTATTCCTTTATTGTTAATAGCTTTTATTGGAGGAACAACAACCTCGGCAGGACAGGATTTTACCGGATGGGAAAATCACCTTGTCGCCAGACGCTTGGAAGTAAATTCTATTGCAATTGATAATGGGGCATTCATTCGTCCGGCAGCATTTGAATCCTGGAGAAGCGTTTATTGGGTAAAACCTAATTCCGGCGCAACAAACCTAAACGTAAGCGTGACGGTTGCAACCGGATTGAATGTTTCTTTTAAACAGGATGGGACTACAAAAACGGCTACTTCGAGCAACAACACATTCAGCGCATCATTCGGAACGAGTACCGGAAAAGCAATGACAGAAATCGAAGTTATCGTTTCTGATGGCACAACTGAAAGAAGTTATTATTTGGACGTTTGTGCGAAAGACCCTCTTTCCCAAGATGTAGTTGCTGAATACTACAGACTGTTGCCTTTTCCGGAAACAAGAGACACAACACGAGTGTTGATAGATCAAATAATGAACGCTCATGGAATGACTCCTGCGCAAATCAATTTTGTGGCAAACTATTTGGTCGGCTCGCAAAAAAACTCCCGTGAGCTTATCGACCCGGTCAAGGCTATCAACCCCGCATGGCATTCCCTGCATTACCATCTGGCTATCTGGAACGGCGATGCGTCGATCCTCATCAACAACGAATGGACCAACTCGGAATGGTTAGATGTGAAGAATAATCTTTTTCAACAGGATCCGTACATATTTTTGTATGCGGTGGATAAAACTACCGGTCAGACAACTTGGGTTGATGATAATGCGGATATAAGCGTTCATGCTTATCTTATGAATATCACCAATGAGACCTACTATCAATACTTGCTTAATAATCTTGTCTATCAATGTACGAGCACGGGTTATGACGCAATCTTTTTTGACAGCTATTCCATGGCATGTGTATATTCTTTTACAAACGGCAACTATATTAACTTTGGCGGCGGGAGCAATGTTCCATACGATTTTACACAATATCAAAATCCGCAACTCGGAGGATTGACATGGGTTCAAGCATCGGAAGAATATGTTTCCCGGATGAATAAAGACTTGAACAAGCGCGGCATCTGGCTGCTGCCAAACTTAGGCGACATGACGACCTCTTGGGATCCGATAGATTACGCCTATTCTAACGGCGGTATGCTGGAAGCGACTCCCATTCATCCGGACAACAGCGGAAACATAGGCGATACGTATTATCTCTATAATTGGATACAGTCGATGTCGCGTACCATGTTTCTGACGCAGAAGGACAGAGTTATCTTTCTCCAGCCTTATTTGGATAACGTAAATAACTTGGATTACAGAATGTTCGTAATCGGCGAGTACTTGTTGGTAAAGGGCAATTATACTTACATCAATCTGTCCACGTCAGGACAATTCCAGGCTTCGTGGTATCCGGAATACGAAATCAATCTCGGAGCTCCTGTGCAGACGAATGTCATCCCGGACGCATTGTTCACGCCTTGGAAAGAAAGCATTGATAAAGCGGTACTTAATTATAAGGTAGGAAACCTGTTTATCCGCAGGTTCGAAAAAGGCATGGTCATTCTAAACCCGAACAATACTGCCCAACCATATACCGTACCGACGGACAAATCCTATCAAATGGCTGTCGCAAGCGGCGGAGGAACAGTGCCGGAAGCCGGAATCGGCGGTTTAGCGTACAGCTTGAAATGGACAGACGTATCATCCGGAGCGATTAAAACCATTCCGGCGGTTAGCGCGTTGATTTTGCGCTTTGCCGAAAAAGATGAAACTCCCATCCACAACATCATAATCAATCGCTTCCTAACGCCAAAACTGACTGAAGTTAAACAGAACGGTTCCCTACATATCAGCGGATTGACTTCCGGTCAGCTTTGGAGTATCTATAACGCCTCCGGTCAATTGGTTCACCAATCTTTAGCCGCAAGCGAAGAAGAAAATGTCAAGTTGCCTGAGCCAGGAATTTACATCGTTACCTCCGGTAATAAAACTGTTAAAGTGAAATTCTGAAAAATAATTTATATTAACTACTCAAAAAAAGTAAAAATTATGAAGTACTCAAAAAACGCATTTAAAAACGTGTTGCTCTTAGCCTTTTTTATAGTTGTTTTCCAAGTATCCGCCTTTGCGCAGGTTACGATTTCGGCAAACAACCAAAAAATCAGGCAGGTAATCGCTCAAATCGAGAAAGCCGGCGATTACAGTTTCTTCTACAGCGATGATTATCTTGACTTGGATAAGGTAGTCAGTGTCAACCTGAAAAACGAAAGCATCGAAACGGCGCTGAACAAAATCTTTCAGGGAACAAACATTCATTACGCTATTTCAGGGAACAAACAAATTCTCTTGACGACGAAAGACATGCAAGGCAAACCGGTGGTTATTCCCGAAAGTAATTATACGGGAACAGTGATCGACGCAACCGGAGAACCAATAATCGGCGCCAATGTGAGCCTGAAAAACGGTACAACCGGAGCGGTAACGGACCTGGACGGTAAATTTTCGCTGAAAGTTCCTGCCGGTTCCGTTTTAGTAATCTCCTACATCGGTTACGCTACTCAGGAAATCAAGACAGGCAATCAAACGGATTTACAGATTAAGATGACTGAAAACGTGAAATTGCTGAATGAAGTAGTAGTAACAGCATTGGGTATCAAACGGGAAGAAAAAGCGCTAGGCTATGCCGTTCAAAAAGTGAATGGCGATAACCTGCAAACCGTAAAAGGCGTGGATATCGGCACTTCGATAAGCGGTAAAATATCCGGTGTGACCGTTTTAAATCCAACCGATTTTGGAGAGGCGCCAACTGTTTTAGTTCGTGGAGAAGAACCGCTTTTGGTCATCGACGGAGTCCCGTATGCTAATGTAACTTTGCGTGAGATATCCGCCGACGATGTCGAAAGCATGAGCGTGTTGAAAGGCGCTACCGCTTCTGCTCTTTACGGAGCGAGAGGACAAAACGGTGCGATTATGATTACCACCAAGAAAGGCGCAGAAAAAAACGGCATGAGTATTTCCATCAACAGCGGAACCATGTTTACCGCCGGTTATTTAGCTATTCCGCAATTACAATCTCAATACGGAAGGGTAGTGCAAAAAAATGCAGACGGCTCTTTGCAATATGTTAGGGGCGGCGACGGTTCCTGGGGGCCTCCGCTCGAAGGACAGACCGTAATTCAATGGGATCCCATTTCCAAATCCATGCAACCGATGCCTTATACGAATCGCGGAAAGGATAATTTCAAAAATTTCCTCGAACAAGGCTATATTTTGAACAATAACGTAAGCGTTGCTCAAAAAGGGGAAAACGGCAACATCCGTGCTTCCGTCAATTGGGTGGATAACAAAGGTAATTATCCAAATTCTACCTTCAATAAATACGCCTTCAGTTTGGGCGGAGATATTAAATTCGACAAAGTATCTTTCACTTCCAATGTTGCTTACAATAAACAAGCATCGCCAAACTTGGGTTTTAATGGATATACGGGATATGATCCGATGTACAGCATGTTGATTTGGTCGTCGCCCGACTGGGATATCCGGGATTACAAAGACTATTGGGTAATACCCAATGAAGTGCAGAACAGCAGTTATACGGATACAAACAATAATCCCTATTTTAACCAGTATCAACGAACGCACAAACTTGATAAAGACGTGTTTAACGGCAGTTTTGAAGTAAAATATGAACCGTCGAAACACATTAATTCATTGGTTAGAATTGGCTATGATACCTACAGCAACCGTCAGGATGTGAAAATATCCATGGGCTCGTTTGTCGGAGGCGGAAGCGCAACTGTGCTGGACAACGGATCGACAATATGGGGCGAATCTCAAAAAGGTTCCTATAACATTGGAATTGGAAGAGGTTACAGCATCAACGGCGATTGGATCACTTCGGCAAATTACAGTTTTAGTGATTTTGTAGCGGATGGTTTTGTTGGAGGGTCAATGAACTATTACCAAGACGAAGGAATGGAAGCTTTCACTAATGGAGGATTATCTATTCCCGCATTTTATTCGTTGAAAGCATCTGTCAATCCTGCAACAATTAATTCTCGAATATACAAAAAGCAAACCAACAGTGTGTACGGGCGCGTTGGACTGTCATGGCGCAGTCTTGCCTTTGCAGAAGCGACGCTTCGCAACGACTGGGTTTCCACATTATCTAAAACCACACGGTCATATCTTTATCCATCTGTTTCGGGAAGCTTTCTCGTTTCGGAACTGTTGCCTAAAACCGACTGGCTGTCGTTGTGGAAATTGCGCGGCTCCTGGGTTACTTCCAAAACGCCTGCGGACATTTATGCCATCAATTCTGTATTAAGTATTCAAAACCCTGCATGGGGAACTCTGAGTTCATCAAGCGTGGCGAAACTGATCAGAGGAACAAATATATTTCCGGAAGCAACAACAACTTTTGAAGTCGGAACGGCAATCAACCTGTTGAAAAACGCATTATCGTTCGATGTGGCTTATTACAATAAAAAAGCCTTTAACTTTATCAAAGAGGCAGATATCAGTCCGGCTTCAGGTTATCTGAATAATTTTGTCAATACGAATGAAGAAATTACAAGAAAAGGGCTTGAATTGACCGTTAATGCCACTCCCGTGAAAACCAAAGATTTTAGTTGGGACTTATCGGTCAACTGGACTAAATATGCCGATTATTATACCCGATTGGATCTCGCTTACACCGACAACATCGGCAAATCATGGGTAAAAGTAGGAGAGCGAGCCGATGCATTCGTCTATCGCGATTATTTGAGAGACCCGCAAACCGGCGAAATCATACACAATTCATCCGGACTTCCTGTATTTTCCGGCTACGACTCTAAATTTGGCAATACAGGCCCTGACTGGGTTTGGGGATTTTCAACCAATTTCAAATATAAAGATTGGCAATTAGGACTTTCGTTTGACGGACGCGTTGGAGGATTGATTCCAACCACCACTGAAATGTATATGTGGCGAACCGGCTCTCATCCTAATTCCTGTACTCCGGAAAGATATTTGGATGCTACAAATCCCGGAACTAAAAATTATATCGGCAAAGGCGTTAAAATTGTATCGGGAGACGTAACATACGATACGTATGGAAACATCATAAGCGATACGCGAGTATTTGCGCCAAACGATATTCCAACTACATACGAAGCCTATATGAACGCTTATCATACCAATGCGGCATGGGGCGGATCGGCTGCAGCCGTTGATATTTACAGCGGAACTTTCTTAAAACTGAGAGAACTGTCTCTGACCTATAATGTGCCAAAAGCAATCTGTTCGAAATTCAAAGCTCAGCAGTTATCTGTTTCGGCAATTGGGCAAAACGTATTGTTTTGGGCAAAAGATTTCAAATATTCCGACCCCGATGGGGGAACGGAAAATTTTGCAGACCCATCGCAACGTTTTCTCGGATTTAATATAAAAATAGGTTTTTAACAATAAAAAAAATAAACGTTATGAAACAAATAAATAGAAATATTAAAAATATCGGATTTTTCCTTTTATTAGGATTATTTGCCGGTTGCAGCAATTTTGACGAGATCAATACGAACCCGGATACTATTACCCAATCGAGCGCTTCAATGCAATGTACCGGCGTGATATTGAGTAATTTGCAAGCTGGCGTCAGAGATGCAAAAGCCTACTTGTCTACTAATGCATTATCAAAATATATCGGATATGTCAATGAGACTCAAATGGCTGAACAATATAATCAATTTTCTAACGGAGATTTCTATAACATGACCATTGTCCCGAATATTGATAAAATGGTTGAATATGCTACAGGTACGCCAATGGAAAATTCTTACAGAGGATTGGCCAAATTTTTGAGGGCCTTCATGTTTTACCGGCTCACGATGGAAATGGGAGACATTCCTTACAGTGAAGCCTCACAAGGGTTGTCAAACAATTTTACACCGAAATACGACGCTCAAAAAGACGTATTGATCGGTATATTAGACGAACTGAAAGAAGCAGATACTTATTTTGCCAATGGAAAAACATTCTCAGGCGACCCGACGCCCTATAACGGCGATCCGGCGAAATGGCGCAAAGCAAACAACGCTTTTGCTTTGAGAGTGCTAATGAGTCTGAGTAATAAAGAATCGGATGCTTCATTAAATATCAAAGGACGATTTGCTGATATTGTAAGCGGAGGTTTTCTATTGGATGCTTCTACCGGCTTTCTGGGATTAAATTATAATTCCGTACAGAAACATCCATTATATAGTACAAACAATTTGTTTACAAGCCGGACACTGATAAGTTCTTTATTGGTTGATGAATTAAAACTACTGAAAGACAGACGGTTGTTCTATTTTGCCGAACCGGCGAAACAGCAATTGAATGCAGGAAAACCTCAAACGGATTTTAACGCCTACGTAGGACCGGATGTATCGCGTGATTACACCACTTTGACCACCGAGTTTCTGACCGGCATGTATTCTGCCTTGAATTTAAGGTATCTCAACAATCAAACAAGCGAACCGAGAATGTTGGTTACGTACGCCGAACAAGAACTGATTTTGGCAGAGGCGCGCATTCTAAACTGGATCACAACCGGTACGGCTGAAAATTATTATCAGGAAGGCGTGAAATCTGCTTTGAAAGCTCAAATGAATACCAGCGCTACGTATGCGCATGGGATGGCTATTGATCAGGCATACATTGATAATTATTTTACAGGCGAAGCTGCATTCAAAACCTCAACGGACGAGCAATTGAAGCAAATCTGGTTTCAGCGCTATATCCTCAATTTTATGCAAGACCCCGAAGTCGCCTATTTTGAATATCGCAGAACGCACTATCCGGAGTTCCCCATCAACCCAAGTACCAACTTGAATTTGAATAATCCGAATGCAATTCCGGTACGTTGGCTTTATCCAACTTCCGAGACGAATTATAATAGAGCCAATTTGATTGAAGCTTTAATGAATCAATACGGCGACCAAAATGATGACGTCAATCGGTTGATGTGGGCGCTGAAGTGATAATAAACGAATGTTTCGCATTTGAAATACTGATTCTGCAAAGAACTTTGATGTGCACTTCGGCTCTTTGCAGAATCAAAATAATAAAATAATTTAACAGAAGTGCCAATAAAAAAAATTAAGTATTATGAAAAGAAGTTTATCTCTTTTGTTTTTTTTAGGAATATGGTGTTCCTTTAATCTTGCTTCCCAAAATCTGATTAAGGGAGGCGATATGGAAGCCGCTTCGCAGGCTTACTGGAGTGAGTGTGGACAAGAAACCTTCGGCGATGGTGATGGTCCTATCTGGGGTGATACTGAACGTGGCTATACTCACGCAACTCCCGAATTTGGTACGGGAGGTGTTTTAACGATCGGTGAAAGCTGGGGAGAGTGCCTATATACTATTTCCCAACCCGTTCAACTTAAGGCAAATACTACCTATACGGCAAGTATGGATTACACGGTAGCAGACTATAACGCAGCATGGTGTCGTGTATATATAGGAACTTCAGATCCTGCGTTGGCATGCCCTGTTTATACGGATAATCAAATCGGAGACTTAATTACGTGGGATAATTCCTATGGCTACAGCGGCAACCAGGATTTTGGCAACTACACTTTTAGCGAAAAATTTACCCCGACCACTTCAGGTACCTATTATTTCGTTATTCAATTTGGAACCGGTAATACAGATCCCGACGTCCCCCAGGGGTATCTCAACACATCCATTGATAATGTATCATTGGTTGCCGATGCTCCAAGTGAACTGATTAAGGGCGGCGATATGGAAGCATCCTCGGAGCAGTATTGGGGTCAGTATGGATTAGATACCTTCAGCGCTGATCATAATATTGTTTGGGGTGATACCGGGCATGACTCTTATCCCAACACAATTCCCGGATTTGGTACAGATGGTGTTTTGACAGTTCGTGAAGGCTGGGGAAATGCCCTGTTTTTTATAGCCCAACCTGTTGAACTAATTGCAAATACTACCTATAAGGCAAGTTTAGATTATGCCATAGGAGACTATAACAAAGCCTGGTATCAAGTATATATAGGAACGACAGACCCATCGTCGGTATCTAATTATTCGGATAATCAAATCGGAGATTTGCTTCCTTGGGTTGACGATTATTCTCAACCTGGTAGAGACAATTACACTTTTAGTGCAGATTTTACACCGGCAAAATCAGGTACCTATTATTTTGTTATTCAATGGGGATGCGGCGATGATGCCTCCCCTGGATATTTAACTATGTTCGTTGATAATGTAAAATTAGTAGCTAATCCTACCGGCATAAAAGATGTCAATGTTAACAATGCGGTTGTCGTTGGAGGAAAATCTTTCATTTCCGCAACATTTGAAGGACCGGCAAATATTGCTGTTTATTCCATACAAGGGCAACTTATTAAGCAAACAACCTCTCATAATGCGTTTAGAGCTGATAATTTACATGCAGGAATATATTTAGTGAAGGTTAACAACAAAACATTTAAAGTTATTGTAAGGTAATTTATAAAAACGCTGTCTTAAAAGTCGCAGTCGTCATTGCGAGGGCGAAGCCCGAAGCAATCCCATCCTGCCGTCATTGCGAGGGCGAAGCCCGAAGCAATCTCATCCTGCCGTCATTGCGAGGGCGAAGCCCGAAGCAATCCGGTGAAAATCAATACTCTGGATTGCTTCGCCTAACGGCTCGCAATGACGACTGCAACTGTTTACAAATAAAATACAATACAGATGAAAAAATTTATTTATTTGATATTCATTCTTCTGGCAGGGAGTTACAATCTTCTCCCTGCCCAGAAGATAATACAAGGTACGATATATTATAATAAAAAAGGCCTTGAAAATGTAGTCGTCACCGATGGCCGAAATTTCACTACAACGGATGCAAAAGGAAAGTTTCGTATGATGACCGATAAGGGGCAAAAGCAGGTATATTACTCGCTACCGGCAGGTTATGAATCTCCGGTTGAAAATGGCGTTCCGGTATTTTATCAAGCCCTCGATGCTCAAAAAACCAAGTATGATTTTGAACTCCTGAAAGTTGGGAAAGACCAGACAAAACATACTTTTGTCGTTTGGGCTGACCCGCAAGTAATCGATCCGGCGGAATTTAAATTGCTGGATAAAGTAGTTGACGATATAAACACTTTAAAGAAATCGTATGATACTTATTTCCTTGGAATTAGTTGCGGAGACATCGTTTTCGACCGCTTAAATTTATTCGGCGAATATAAAAAAACAATCTCAAAAATGAATTTCTCTTTCTATCAGTCCATAGGAAATCATGATTTGGATTACACCAATATCACGGATGAAACTTCTACTCAAACTTACCAATCCCAATTTGGCCCCGATTATTATTCCTTCAACGTAGGAAATATTCACTATATCGTTCTTGACGATGTTTTTTATTATGGTTATTCATATCATTATATGGGATATTTTCCACAGAAGCAATTGGATTGGTTGTCGCAGGATTTAAGTTATGTAAGAAAAGGTTCGACAGTGGTAATAACTTTACACATTCCCACTTATTACACTGATGCCAATTCAAAGCCCGATATGGAATACAAGCAAAAAAATTCACTAATCAATGCCCAAGCATTTTATGACCTTCTGAAAGGATTCAGCGTCCATATTTTGGCCGGTCACAGTCATACGCAATGGAACACTTTGATAAGCGATTCGATATTTGAACATACTCATAGCGCTGCATCCGCCTCGTGGTGGCAAGGCGAAATCGGACTTGACGGAACACCCAAAGGCTATACGGTTTATGAAGCGAATGGCGACAACCTGAAATGGTATTTCAAAGGAGTAGGTCTGTCCAAGGAACATCAATTTAAGTTCTATCCCGTTGGTACTGATGCAGACAATCCCGGCGCGTTTATTGTAAACGTCTATAATTACGATCCGCTATGGAAAGCAGAATGGTACGAAAACGGTGTACGGATGGGAGACCTAAAACCGTATTGGGGCGTCGATCCATTGGCCAAAGAATTGTACGCACCCGGGAAAAATAAAAAATACAGTTGGTTGGAATATGTCGAAACCAATCATCTTTTCAAAGGAATACCTGAAAGCAAAGAAAGTAAAATCGAAATAAAAGTAACGGATAGATTTGGGAATCAGTACTCTTTTTAATAAAAATGCTTACCTTTGCACCTGTTTTTAGAAAAAGGTAAAAAAGGTTATGAGTAAGAAATTTGCCGAATACAATAAATTAGATTTGGCCGAAGTAAATCAGGAAGTATTAGCGTTTTGGGAAAAAGAAAAAATATTCCAAAAAAGTTTAGATATTCGAGAAGGCGCTCCTTCTTTTGTTTTTTATGAAGGTCCGCCTTCCGCTAATGGAATGCCGGGTATTCATCACGTAATTGCCCGCAGTATCAAGGATATATTTTGCCGCTACAAAACGATGAAAGGTTTTCTGGTGAATCGGAAAGCAGGGTGGGATACGCACGGACTTCCGGTTGAATTAGGCGTCGAGAAAGATTTAGGTATTACTAAAATAGATATCGGCAAAAAGATTTCCGTTGAAGCATACAACGCCGCTTGCCGCAAAGCGGTGATGAAATATACCAAAGAGTGGGAAGATTTAACCCGCCAAATGGGTTATTGGGTGGACATGAAACACCCCTACATTACTTATGACAACCGGTATATCGAAACGCTCTGGTGGCTGCTTAAACAACTGTACGATAAAAATTTATTATACAAAGGATATACGATTCAACCGTATTCTCCGGCTGCCGGTACTGCTTTGAGTACCCACGAGCTGAATCAACCGGGTTGCTATCGGGATGTGAAAGATACGACTTGTACCGCTCAATTCAAAATACGAAATCCCTTGCCGCACATGTCTAACTTCGGAGAGGCTTTCTTTTTGGCATGGACAACTACACCTTGGACTTTGCCTTCAAACACAGCGCTCTGCGTCGGTCCAAATATAACTTATGTAGCTGTCAAAACTTATAATCCATACTCCGGTAAACCGATGACAGCCGTTTTGGCGGAAGATTTAGTGAACGTTTATTTCAATCCGAAAGCAAAAGATTTGGATTTATCATCCTACCGGCCGGGTGATAAAGATATCCCTTATCAAATAGCCGGCTCTTGGGAAGGTCTTGAATTAGCAGGCATAGAATACGAACAATTATTTCCTTGGGTAAATCCGGGTCCGGGCGCTTTTCATGTCATCACCGGCGATTTTGTTACCACCGGCGAAGGAACAGGTATTGTCCATATCGCGCCGACATTCGGCGCGGACGACGACCGTGTCGCCAAACAACACGAAGTTCCACCTCTGATGATGATTGATAAAGACGGAAGCCGCCGGCCGATGGTCGATTTGACTGGGAAATATTTTAGTATTGACGACTTAGATGAAGATTTCTTGAAAAAATTCGTTAATGTAGGCTTTTATTCCGAATATGCCGGACGGTATGTGAAAAATGAATATGGGGAAGTTGGGGATAGTGAATCCACTTTAGACATCGACCTGTGCGTCATGCTGAAACAACAGAACAGGGCATTCAGAATTGAAAAACATACGCACACATATCCGCATTGTTGGCGTACCGACAAACCGGTATTGTATTATCCCATGGATAGTTGGTTTATCCGTACCACTGCCCGCAGGGACGAAATGATTGCATTGAACGAAACCATCAACTGGAAACCGCAATCTACCGGTACCGGTCGGTTCGGTAAATGGTTGGAAAATCTGCAGGATTGGAATTTGTCCCGTTCCCGGTATTGGGGAACACCCCTGCCGATTTGGCGCACCGAGGACGGTACGGAAGAAATTTGCATCGGTTCGGTGAAAGAGTTGTTGGAAGAAATTGAGAAATCTGTTGCCGCAGGATTCATGGAAGAAAATCCGTTCAAAAAAGTAATTCCGAGCAATTATTCGGATGAAAATTACGCTACGGATAAGATTGATTTACACCGGCCTTTTGTGGACCGGATTATTTTGGTTTCTCCGTCCGGCAAACCGATGAAACGCGAAACGGATCTGATTGACGTGTGGTTCGATTCGGGTGCTATGCCTTACGCACAAATTCATTATCCGTTTGAAAATAAAGAAGCTTTCGACTCGGGAAAAGTTTTTCCGGCCGATTTTATTGCCGAAGGCGTTGACCAAACGCGCGGTTGGTTCTTTACTTTACATGCAATCGCTGCTATGGTATTCGACAACGTCTCGTTTAAAGCAGTAGTTTCCAACGGTTTGGTTTTGGACGAGAACGGAAATAAAATGTCCAAACATTTACTCAACACTCTTAATCCTTTTAAAACGATTGCCAATTACGGTTCCGATCCCTTGCGTTGGTACATGATTACCAATGCCAGCCCTTGGGACAATCTGAAATTTGATTTTGAGGGAATAGAAGAAGTTAAACGTAAATTTTTCGGAACACTTTACAACACCTATTCTTTCTTTGCGCTGTATGCCAATGTGGACGACTTCGATTGCAATGAAGCAGATGTTCCCCTGGAAAAACGGCCCGAAATTGATCGATGGATTCTTTCGCTCTTAAATTCTTTGATCAAAGAAGTTGATGAATATTATGAAACTTACGAACCGACAAAAGCCGGCCGTGCTATCAACGATTTTGTCAATAACAATCTGAGCAACTGGTATGTCCGTTTGAATCGCAAACGTTTCTGGGGCGGCACGATGGATGCTGATAAACTTTCGGCTTATCAGACTTTGTATGCTTGCTTGAAAACAGTGGCACAACTGATGGCGCCGATTGCGCCGTTTTATGCCGACAAATTATACAAAGATTTGGTGCCGCAGCACGTCATTGCGAGCGATAGCGAAGCAAAAGGCAATCTTGCATCATCCGCGTCATTGCGAGGGCGAAGCCCGAAGCAATCTCTGAATAGTATGGATTGCTTCGTTCCTCGCAATGACGTAGCACAACAATCCGTGCATTTATCAGATTTCCCTGTCGTCGACGAAACCTTAATCGACAAAGACTTGGAAGAAAAAATGCAAATTGCGCAGCAAATTTCGTCCATGGTTTTGGCTTTGCGCCGGAAAGTAGCTATCAAAGTCCGCCAGCCGTTATCCATGTTGATGATTCCCGTTTTGGACGAACACCAGAAAGAAGCGATTGAAGCAGTGCAAACGTTGATACTGAATGAAGTAAATGTGAAAACTATCAAATATGTGGATAATGCTGCTGAAATTTTGGTAAAACGGATTAAACCGGATTTCAAGAAATTAGGCCCACGTTACGGAAAGATTATGAAGGACTTGGCGGCAGCTATTACCGCTTTGCCGCAACAAGATATTATTGCCTTGGAAAAATCGGGTGTTATAAGCATTCCGGTAGCCGGACAAATCGCCGAAATTACCACTGATGATGTGGAAATCTTTTCGGAAGACATTCCCGGCTGGTTGGTTGCCAATGAAGGAAAATTGACGGTCGCTCTGGATATTACCGTCACGGAAGAATTGAAAAAGGAAGGGATTGCCCGCGAATTAGTCAATCGGATACAAAATATCCGTAAATCCAACGGTTACGAAATTACCGACAAAATCCGGGTGACGATTCAATCCGATCCGCATATCGATGAAGCTGTCGAAGAATTTAAGCAATATATTGCCAATCAGGTGCTTGCAAATAGCATTGCCTTAGCAAATATCAGCAAAGGGACGGAATTGGATATGGATGAGTTTAGGTTGTTGGTACAGGTTGAGAAGGAATAAGTTTTTTTCAATTATTCAAATTTCTATAAGGATATAATTTGTGAATAGAACGGTAACTTAAACTGTTTATTGTTTTAATAATGACCGTTTTTAATTATAAAACAATTCAAAAAATCATAATTAATCTTTTTTCTTATTTAATATGAAAAAACAAATTCCTAATTTTCAATGAATAATTTGTTGTTTTTTCGTAACTTTGCACTTCAAAAAAATGAATGTATATTATTAAAAGTCTTGTTTTATGGAAATTGTAAAAATTGTAGGCAGAGAGATTTTGGATTCAAGAGGAAATCCAACCATTGAAGTAGATGTCACTTTGGCATCAGGAATTATCGGACGCGCAGCTGTTCCTTCCGGAGCATCTACCGGTGAAAACGAAGCGCTTGAATTGCGCGATGGCGACAAAAAACGCTATGGAGGCAAAGGCGTTTTGAATGCAGTTAAAAACATCAATCAGGTAATCGCTCCCGCTTTGGAGGGAATGAGCGCTTTGGAACAACGAGCTATTGACAAAAAAATGTTAGCTTTGGACGGAACGAAAACAAAATCCAAATTGGGAGCCAATGCTATTCTGGGCGTATCGCTTGCGGTAGCTAAGGCGGCAGCCAACTATTTGGATATTCCTTTGTACCGTTATATCGGCGGAACAAACACTTATACCTTGCCCGTTCCGATGATGAATATCATCAACGGCGGTTCGCATTCCGACGCTCCGATTGCTTTTCAGGAATTTATGATTCGTCCGGTAGGAGCGCCTTCATTTAAAGAAGGTATGCGTTACGGAGCGGAAGTATTCCACGCTTTGAAAAAAGTATTGCATGACAAAGGTTTGAGCACCGCAGTAGGCGACGAAGGCGGATTTGCACCCAACTTGGCAGGCGGTACGGAAGAAGCCTTGGAATCTATCCTCACCGCTATCAAAAATGCAGGCTACGAGGCCGGTAAAGATATAACGATTGGTTTGGATTGCGCCTCTTCGGAATTTTATGAAAATGGCATTTATAACTATACAAAATTTGAAGGCGCTAAAGGCAAAAAACGTACTTCTGCGGAACAAGCCGAATATTTAAAAGAACTGATGACCAAATATCCGATCGATTCTATCGAAGACGGCATGAGCGAAAACGACTGGGATGGCTGGAAATTATTAACCGACAAAATCGGCGATAAATGCCAATTGGTTGGAGATGATTTGTTTGTAACCAATGTCGAATTTTTGAAGAAAGGTATCGAAATGGGTTGTGCCAATTCAATCTTGATAAAGGTAAACCAAATCGGTTCCTTGAGCGAAACGTTGGACGCTATAGAAATGGCTCATCGTGCCGGTTACACATCCGTTACCTCACACCGTTCGGGTGAAACCGAAGATGCTACGATTGCCGACATCGCGGTGGCAACCAACTCCGGACAAATCAAAACCGGCTCGTTGAGTCGCTCCGACCGCATGGCTAAATACAACCAACTGCTTCGTATTGAAGAAGAATTGGGTGATTTGGCTGTTTATGGTTATAAGAAAGTTCAGAAAGTGAAATAATTCAGCTTCGTCATTGCGAGGGTGTAGCTCGAAGCAATCCGGAAAAACAAATCCGGATTGCTTCGCTGCAAGCGGCTCGCAATGACGTGTATATTGCATCGTCATTGCGAGGGCGAAGCCCGAAGCAATCCAGAATTATTCTTGAATAACTCAGATTAATAGCCCGAAACATTAAACCATTTCCTTAAGATTCTCCTGCAAAATCCTCCTTGCAAGGAAGATGCGGTTTTTTACCGTCCCCAAGGGCAATTTCAATTTTTCAGCAATTTCATCATATTTATATCCTGCGATAAGCATAGAAAACGGTTCTTTCATATCCTTATCCAATCTGTTGATTGCCCTTGTGATGTCCTGTACATTTAAAGATCCTTCCGGAGTGTCAAGACCTGAATCTTGAGGTAAATTCAAGTGATAGAGATTTTCCGTTTTATCAATAATTGTCTGGCTATTGAGCATTTTCCTATAATTATTGATAAAGATATTACGCATGATTGTCAAAATCCAGCCTTTGAAGTTGGTATTTTCGACAAACTTTTTTTCGTTGTCTAAAGCTTTGAGGATTGTATCTTGCAATAAATCCTTAGCCTCGTCTCGATTCGCTGTCAGTTGCAAAGCGAAGTGGAACATGTTGTCCTGGAGACCTAAAATTCTTTGTTGAAATTGTACCTTTGTCATAATTAATAATTTTTATTTGTTTAACATCGTTTTTGTAACTACCTAAACATGAGATATTTTTCTATCTCGTTACACAAATTTAAAGGATTTCAATGACCTGAAATAATATAAAAAGGCACATTACGGAGGTTTAACTGAAGTTTAATTGGTTCGTAATTCACGTAATTGATACGTAATATTATTGTCACGTGCAGATTATAAAATGATATAAATGTTGTAATGTATAGATTACAAAAACGCAAAAAATATTTGGCGCATCGTCATTGCGAGGGTGAAGCCCGAAGCAACTGAGGCAATCCAACGGGCACTGTTAGAATCCTAAACGATTGGTTGATTATGATATTGACTACGCACCTCAATCATTTGCTTATTTGTAGCTGGGAGAAAAAAGGGACAAAACACCCGCAGTTAGCGATTTAAGAAAAAGTTTCTATCTATCATTTTTTTTATGATTAATCTTTAAGGTCTAATTCTGATGGCAAAATTCTTATACTCAAAAACCTATATTTTTAATCAAAATGAAAAATATCGTGAGCGATTTCGTGACACAAAAGAAAAACGACTGAATATATCTATTGATATTCAATCGTTTACAGATATTAAATGTGACCCTGGCGGGACTCAAACCCACGACCTACAGAACCGGAATCTGTCGTTCTATTCACTAAACTACAGGGCCTATTTCGGGTGCAAAGTTACATAAAATCGTGAAACTAACAAATAGTTTTTTAAAACGCCGAAGGTGTCTAAAATGGATAACCCCTTGCAAGCGAATCGTAGCTCAGGGTAAGTCACCAATCAATCGGCGTTTGCCCTGTTTGCACCAAATAATTGTTGGTTTTACTGAAAGGACGGCTTCCGAAAAATCCTCTGTAAACCGATAAGGGCGACGGATGCGCCGATTTCAGTATCAAGTGGTTAAAGGGGTCGATAAAGGATCCTTTCTTCTGCGCATAAGAGCCCCACAAAATGAAAACTACATGATTTTTTTCTTCTGCAATTTTATGGATAACAGCATCCGTAAATTCTTCCCAACCTTTGTTTTGATGAGAACCTGCCTGATGCGCCCGGACAGTCAGCGTTGCGTTTAACAACAAAACGCCTTGTTCCGCCCAACGTTCCAGATTACCAGACGCACTCGGAGGAATACCCAAATCATCCTGCAACTCTTTGTAAATGTTTTGAAGCGAAGGAGGCAAATCAATCCCATCGTTTACCGAAAAACACAGACCATGCGCTTGTCCGGGTTCGTGATAGGGGTCTTGTCCCAAAATCACAACTTTTACTTTGTCGAAAGCTGTTTTATCAAAAGCATTGAATATCTGACTGCCTTTGGGGTAAATACGTGTTGTTTCGTATTCTTTTCTGACAAAATCGGTTAAAGATTTGAAATAAGGCTTGGAAAATTCCGGAGCCAGTTGTTCCTTCCACGATTGTTCGATTTTTACTTCAACCATAATTTCTTAAAATATTACATAAATAAAACATATAAAAAACCATTCCAAGTCCACCCCAAGGCCGCACTTCTACTATACCTCTACTATCGCTCTACTATCCATCCTCATAAATTACCGGCTCATTTTTTCTATATTACAAAGAATGTACAAAGATAAAATAATTCTTTTTCCCGAACAAAAATTATTGACTACCTTTGTGCCTGAATTATGTAAATCAAGTAAAATAGCGTATTATGGAGTACAATTTCAAAGAAATCGAGAGAAAATGGCAGACTTTTTGGAAAGAAAATCAGACTTATCAGGTACACCCGGACGAAAGTAAATCCAAATTTTATGTGTTGGATATGTTCCCCTACCCTTCCGGCGCCGGTTTGCACGTCGGCCACCCACTCGGTTATATTGCCTCCGATATTTATGCGCGTTACAAACGGTTGAAAGGCTTCAACGTTTTGCATCCCATGGGATATGACGCCTACGGCCTTCCGGCAGAACAATATGCGATTCAAACCGGGCAACATCCTGCGATTACTACCGAACAAAATATCAAACGTTATCGCGAACAATTGGATAAAATCGGATTTAGTTTCGACTGGAACCGTGAAGTGCGCACTTGTGATTCGGAATATTATAAATGGACGCAATGGGCATTTATCAAAATGTTTGAGTCGTATTACAACCTCCCCCCGGCCCCCTCCAAAGGAGGGGGAGAAGCTCGTCCAATAACGGAATTGATTACTTATTTTGAGAAACAGGGTACTGAAAATCTGAATGTTGCACAAACCGAAGAACTACATTTCACGGCAGAAGAATGGAGAGCCAAATCGGAAAAGGAAAAACAGGAAACGTTGATGAATTACCGCATAGCTTATTTAGCCGATACGATGGTCAATTGGTGTCCCCATTTAGGCACTGTTTTGGCCAATGATGAAGTCAGCGAAGGCGTTTCCATCCGCGGCGGTCATCCGGTGGAGCAACGTAAAATGCGGCAGTGGAGTCTGCGCGTTTCGGCTTATGCCCAGCGGTTATTGGACGGATTGGAAACGATTGATTGGACGGAATCGTTAAAAGAAACGCAGCGAAATTGGATAGGACGTTCGGAAGGGGCAGAATTGGTGTTTTACCTCTCCCCCGGCCCCTTTCCACAGGAGAGGGGAGCGGCTGATACACGCTATTTTTGGTTTAAAAATACTACTGATGAAAATAATTGGAAAATCTTAATTGACATTGCTAAAGAATTTCGCTCTAATCAAACTGAAGCAGAAGAAAAACTTTGGCAAGCAATTCGAGCTAAAAAAATGGGTTATAAAATTAGAAGACAGCATATCGTAAATGGTTTTATTGCTGATTTTATTAACTTGGAAAAACAAGTGATTATCGAAGTTGATGGCGGAATTCATTTAACAGCAGAACAAAAAGAAAGAGACGAACAACGTACACAAATATTAAATCAATTTGGATTTGAAGTCATTCGTTTCACAAATGAAGAAATATTAAGAAATACTTCTGAAATAGCAGAAAAAATTAAGAAATATTTAGATAATGTCCCTTCAAAACGCACTGCCGTCACTCCCCTCTCCTGTGGAGAGGGGTTGGGAGAGAGGTCAATAACTGTTTTCACAACCCGCCCCGATACAATTTTCGGTGTAACCTTTATGGTACTCGCCCCCGAAAGCGAATATGTATCGCAAGTAGTTACTCCCGAACAACAAGCCGAAGTCGATGCTTATCTGGAAGCCGTCAAACGCCGCACCGAACGAGAACGCATTGCCGACCGCAAAGTAACCGGCGTCTTCACAGGCTCGTATGCCATCAATCCGGTAAGCAGAGAAACCATCCCCATCTGGATTTCCGACTACGTATTAGCGGGTTATGGGACAGGCGCTATCATGGCCGTTCCTGCGCATGACAGCCGCGACTATGTTTTTGCCAAACACTTCAATCTACCGATTATTCCGTTGATTGAAGGCGCTGATATTTCAAAAGAAAGTTTTGACGCCAAGGAAGGAATCATGATGAATTCAGGTTTTTTGAACGGATTAACTGTAAAAGAAGCCATTCAAAAAGCCAAAGAATATATTGCGGAAAATGGGCTGGGAAAAGTCAAAGTCAATTACCGTCTGCGTGATGCCATTTTCAGTCGTCAGCGCTATTGGGGCGAGCCTTTCCCGATTTATTACAAAGACAGAATGCCTTATCCGGTCGATGAAAAAGATTTGCCTATCAAACTGCCGGAAGTGGATAAGTTTTTGCCGACGGAAACTGGCGAGCCGCCGTTGGGACGTTCTAAAAACTGGACTTATAAAGGATTTCCTTTTGAATTAGCCACCATGCCCGGTTTCGCCGGCTCCTCCGCCTATTACCTGCGGTACGAAGAACCGCACAATGATAAGGCTCTGGTTTCCAGAGAAGCTAATAAATACTGGCGAAATGTCGATTTGTACGTCGGAGGAACAGAACATGCCACCGGTCACTTGATTTACAGCCGTTTTTGGAACAAATTCCTGTTTGACTTAGGGTTGATTGTTGAAGACGAACCTTTTCAAAAACTGATTAATCAAGGAATGATTCAGGGCAGAAGTAATTTTGTGTATCGAATTAAAAATACCAATACTTTTGTTTCGCATGGATTAAAAGACAAATACGAAGTGACACCGATTCATGTAGATGTCAATATGGTTTCAAACGATATTCTTGATATGGAGGCTTTTCGCAATTGGAATCCCGATTATAAGACCGCTGAATTTATTTTGGAAGACGGCAAATATGTTTGCGGTTGGGCAGTTGAGAAAATGTCAAAATCCATGTACAATGTTGTTAATCCGGATGACATCGTCGAAAAATTCGGAGCCGATACCTTACGCTTATATGAGATGTTCTTAGGCCCTGTCGAACAATCTAAACCATGGGATACCAAAGGAATTGACGGCGTTTCAAGATTCTTGCGCAAGTTCTGGAATCTGTTCTTTCAAGGCGACACATTTGTTGTTTCGGACGAGGAAACCACCGCCGAAGAATTGAAATCCATTCATAAATTAATTAAGAAAATAGGACAAGATATTGAGAATTTCTCCTTCAATACATCCGTCGCTGCATTCATGATTTGCACAAACGAACTAACCGCTTTGAAATGCAATAAGCGAGCCGTTTTGTCCGATTTTATCATAGTTTTGTCGCCTTTCGCTCCGCACATTGCCGAAGAATTATGGCACAGATTAGGAAATAACGCAACTGTTTGCGACGCCAAGTTCCCGGAATACAATGAGGAATATCTAAAAGAAAACTCTGTAAAATATACCATTTCCTTCAATGGCAAAGTCCGTTTTACGATGGATTTTCCGATGAATACAGCAAAAGAAGAAGTCGAAAAAATCGTTTTAGACAACGAAAATTCACAAAAATGGATGGAAGGGAAAACGCCTAAAAAGGTGATTGTGGTGCCGAATAAGATTGTGAATATTGTAATTTAATTTTTTGCACGTCATTGCGAGGATGAAGCCCGAAGCAATCCATTAAAAATCAACATTCTGGATTGCTTCGCCTAACGGCTCGCAATGACGACTGAGACTTTCGAGACATCCTCTTCACTGCTTCGCAGTTCGCAATGACGACTACGGTTTAAAATGTGTATGTTAATCCCAACCCAAATATTTCCTTGAATTGAATGGTTTTTATTTCACCTTCATAATACCTGAGCGTAGTATTGAGCGAAGCTGAAAAATATTTATTCAATTTGTAATTGAAGAGAATATCCCAAACCATGTCGAAATTTCCAAACCTGTCATTATAAGGCGTAAACAAAAACACAGATGAAATTAAGTTTAAATTCTCCGAAATTTTTTGATTGGTATTTCCCATTATATATGCTCCGGTTTCAAACTTCACTTTTTTACCGGCATTTACCCCGAAAGCGCCTGCATTACTCAATGAATCGTCTAATACGAGAGTAACTCTTTCCGCAACGGGAGAAAGGAAAAGCGTATATTTAGGACTGGGTTTGTAGGCAAAACCCAAAGCGGCATCTATATACGCCGGTGCGAAAAGCGTTGAGATATAATTGCTTCTGTTCGGATAGTTGTATCCTTTTGTAAATTGCGTACTAAAATTCAACAAACCGGCTGCCGCCCACTTATTGGATATTTTTTCTCCGCCTATCGAAGTGATACTCAATCGGTCGGCTGCTTTCTGCCAATCGGTGGAAGTTGCATAAATCATACCATATTCCGCCAAAAGATTGTTGTTCCAAAACCATTTTCCTTTCAAATAGTTTGCTGAAGCATTTAATGTAAAATTACCGGTAATCGTACTCTTTTCACCGCCGGCAACCCATTTGTTCAGTGATGTTTGTCCAAATGCAAGACCCACTAATCCCGAATGTTTCCAACCTTGTACGGTGTCTGTGTTGGCATAAGCTGACAGTTGGTCAACTGTTGACTTTGTAGTTTGTGAATAAAGAACCGAAGAAAAGTTCATTAGCAAAAGAATCCATAAGTAATAAATCTTTTTCATTAGATTGATATTTAGTTTGTTAATAATTATCACACATTAAAGCGAAAGTGCATAATGTCTCCATCTTGCACAACATAATCCTTCCCTTCAACATTCATTTTGCCGGCTTCTTTAACAGCAGTTTCCGAACCGATCCGGATGTAATCATTATATTTGATTACTTCAGCGCGAATAAAGCCTTTTTCGAAATCGGTATGAATAATTCCGGCACATTGAGGCGCTTTGCTGCCTTTTCGGTAAGTCCATGCACGAACTTCCTGCGGTCCAGCGGTTAGGAAAGTCTCTAAATTCAACAATTGATAAGCCGCTTTTATCAAACGATTTACACCAGATTCCGATAAACCCAGTTCACTTAGGAAAAGTTCACGTTCGTCATACGTTTCAAATTCGGCAATCTCAGATTCGATTTTAGCAGCTACAATTAACAAATCGGAATCCTCTTCGTGAATGGCTTGCCGCACCTGCTCCACGTATTGATTTCCCGAAACGGCCGACGCTTCATCCACATTGCAAACATACAAAACAGGTTTATTCGTCAGGAGAAACAAATCATGCGCTATTTTTTCATCGTCTTTATTGTTAAATTTTACGGTACGCGCCGATTTTCCCTGGTCAAGCGCAGCCTTGTAACGCAACAAGACTTCCAAAGCAATTTTAGCTTGTTTGTCTCCGCCGGTTTGCGCTTGTTTCTGGACTTTATTGATTCGGGATTCAACTGTTTCAAGATCTTTCAGTTGCAGTTCATAATCAATGATTTCTTTGTCTCTTACCGGATTAATCGAACCATCTACATGAGTCACGTTTTCATCATCAAAACAACGTAAAACATGCAAAATTGCATCTGTTTCCCGAATATTGGCAAGAAATTTATTCCCAAGTCCTTCTCCTTTGCTTGCCCCTTTGACCAATCCGGCAATATCAACAATTTCCACCGTTGTCGGTACAATCTTTTGAGGATGAACCAACTCAGCCAATTTATTCAACCGTTCATCGGGAACGGTAATCACACCGACATTCGGCTCAATGGTGCAAAAAGGGAAATTTGCCGCTTGCGCTTTTGCATTTGAAAGGCAGTTAAAAAGCGTAGATTTTCCAACATTCGGTAATCCAACGATACCACATTGTAAAGCCATTCAGTTTAATTGTTTATAACTTAGAGACTGCAAAGATACTAATTCTATATGATATATGAAAAAAATAAATTTCTCAAAGCAGCAAAATCTTTATTCATAGATTTTTGCCAATCATACAAAGCGCCGGCGGACAAAACCATCTGAGGGTTCTCCGCCGGCGCCTTTTTTGAAAGGAAAAGTAAAACGTTTTAATTAGTTTTTTGTTGTGCCGCTTTGACTTTAGCAGCTTCAATTTCTGCCTTCTTTTGCGCTTTTAAAGTTTCATCATTCGCTTTCTTATCCGCTTTCACTTTTGCTTTTGCAACTTTATTTTGAGCCTTTTTATGAGCTTTTGCAGTGTCTTTTTTTAACTGTTTGTCAGCTTTTGTTTCTGCTTTTTTTACCGTTGCATCTTTCTTGTTTTGAGCTTTCTTCGCTGCAATTTTTGCTTGTCTGTCAGCATTTGTTGCTGTTTGAGTAACAGTTTGTTGTCCTTCTTGAACTTTTTCAGTCGCTCTGCGATTCCACCTTGCTGTATCTGCTTGATTAACAGTACCCGCTCTCCGAACTCGGTCCGTCGCTCTGCGATGCAATCTTGCCGTATCGGAAGGAGTGACATTTTGAGCAAACATTGAGTTGCAGCCAACAAACACACAAAAAACCATAATCACACTAAAAACAATCTTTTTCATACAAAAACGATTTTAAAATTAATAACATTTTTTATTTCTCTATTTAATGAAAAACTTAAAAAAATAATTTGTAAGTTTTTCGCTGCAAAAGTATTAATTTTATTACAGAAAACACGGAAAATAATATTAATTTTACATAATAATTTACAAAACAGTGTCAATATGATTTTGAACAAACGGGCAATTCATTTTTTAGCAAGTTCCAAATCTTTCACAACATCAGGCCGAATAATTGCCCAGTGGAAACGCAGATGAATTTCACAGCTTAAGTTTAAAAATGATTATATTCTAAAGTTTCTTCCACATAAGCAATATTTTTCGCATTCGACCGAACAGTTTCTATATCATGGGAAACCAGAACGATAGCTGCATTTTTGTTGATTCCTTGCAAAAGTTGGTAAAAATGAGATTCAAACTGTCTGTCCAAATATGAACTTGGTTCATCTAAAATCAACAATTTCGGGTCATTCACAATGGCTCTCGCCAATAGAACACGTTGCATTTGCCCGCCTGACAATTCACCGATGGCTTTTCCGGATACGTTTTCGATATCCATTTCCCTGATTATCGCATGGACTTTTTCTTTCTTTTCGGATTTCGAACTGTTTTTCGCAGCCATCAGTCCGGATTCGATTACTTCAGAAACGAGAATGGGAAATTTCCGGTCAATCAAATTGATTTGAGGCATATAACCTATCCGGTTTTTCACTTCATTATCAAGGAAAACAATGCTTCCAGAAACCGGTTTGAGCAGGCCGAGAATACTTTTCACCAGCGTTGTTTTCCCTCCGCCGTTCGGCCCGACGATTCCCAGAAAATCCCGTTCGTAAATTTTCAAAGAGACATCTCGCAACACGATGTTTTCATCGTATCCGACGCTGATATTTTGTATGTGAACCAATACTTTACTCATCGGCTAATGCTTGAGCTATGTGTATCATTTCCTCATTCCAATCGTAGGATAAAGGATTGATAACAACTAATTTACATCCGGCTTCCTGAGCAACGGTTTCCGCATTTTTCCGGTCAAATTCCTGTTGCACAAAGATTGTTTTCACTCCTAAGTTCTTAACCGTTTCAACTAATTTTTTCAATTGTTCGGGCGAAGGTTCTTTCCCGTCATTTTCGATGCTGTATTGAGTCAAACCATAATCCCTGGCAAAATAAGACAACGCCGGATGATAGATGACGAATGCTTTTTGAGAAGATGATTTCAGAATATTCGTAATTTTTTCATCGGTTGCAGCAATTTTTTTTGTTAATTTCTTAAAATTTTCAGTATAATTTGTTTTATGCACAGGGTCAATTTCCACCAAAGCTTTGTACATATTCTGCACAATCACTAATGCTTCCTTGGGAGAACTCCAAATGTGCGGATCAATGTTCCCCTGATGATGTTCCGACTGCGCAGGAGCATCTGCTTTTATCAATGAAACGTCCCGACTGTTATCGAAAAATTTCACATGCGGTTGATTCGCTTTGATTTTATCAATCCAGGCTTGCTCAAAACCGATATACCCAATGCAAAAATAAGCCTTAGCATGCGCCAAATCAGCCATTTGGTTGGGACTCGGATCGTAAGTTTCCGGACTTGTTCCCGGAGGCACCATCGTTTCAACGATAAAAAGCGTATCCGCTAATTGAGAAGCGAAATAACGCTGAGGTTCTATGGTAACCATAATGCGATTTTCCTGTTGAATTGTTTTTGAACAGGAAAATAAAGACAGACAACTTATAATGAATAAGAAGAACTTATTTTTCATTCTACATACTTCAGAAAGATTGCGCAAATTTACAAAAAATTAGTTTATCCGATAGAAAAATTTTAATTATGCTTTTTTGCATAATGCTTTTTTGCATAATGCTTTTTTGCATTATTGGAAAATTGTAGTATCCTTGTCAAGAAATCAGAAAAAATATGAACCCATTTAGTTATGGCGCCGTAGTAAAAGGTACTAATTTTTACGACCGAGAAGAAGACTGTAAACGCATTGTGGATACTTTGGCGGGAGGTAATAATTTGGTTCTTTACGCTCCGCGTCGTTTTGGAAAAACATCATTGGTTTTTAAAGCGATGGAACAGTTGAAAAAACAAGGTTTTATTTGTGTTTATTTTGATTTTATGCCTGTTTTCTCACCTGAATCGTTTGTGAGATTATATACCAAATCATTGGTTGCCAAACAAAGCAGCCTCTCAAATGACCATCAATCATTTGCCTGAAAAAGATACAATTGTATTTTTACAACAAAATTTATCAAAGAGAAATATTCTTCTCGATGAAAACACAGCGCGATATATTATTTTGGTAACAGCCAACATTCCGCATTACATACAACTATTAGCGGCTGAAATCTGGCAATATACTGAGAATAATATTAATATCACTCGGGAAATTGTGAATAAGAATATTTTGCGAGTAGTTATTTTGAAAAATGATTATTATATGAAACTATTTGAAAATCAGTCGAAAAGCAAAAAACAATTATTGCTTGCTCTTTGTACTGACGGTAGAAATATTTTTTCGGAGGCATATATTAGAGCAAACTATTTGCCGACTTCGGCTACCCTACAACGTGCTGTAAGCGGCTTAACCAACGATGGTATCATTGACAAAATAGGCAACGAATATTTTATTTCCGATCCTTTTTTTAAACTGTTTTTAAAAGACTTCTGATTATACAATTTTTGAAAAACATGCAATCGAATCCATAATCCGAAACAATTCCTCAACCGTATTGGCCCTCAACATCCCTACTTTAGTAGGTTTGAAATCGGGAATGCCTTTGAACAGCGGACTTACGGCAATATGTCGCCGGCTATGCAAAATCCCTCTGCGTTCGTCAAGCCGTTCCACGCTTTGCAGAATTTGCTTTTTTAAAATATTCAAATAAGTTTCAAAAGACTCTTTTTCAGGTATTTTTCCTGTTTTCAAATAATCCTTGATTTCTCTGAAAATCCAAGGGCAACCGATACTTGCACGTCCAACCATAACGGCATCTACACCGTATCTTTCAAAAGCTTCTTTGCATTTTTCAGGCGAAGTGATATCTCCATTGCCAATAATGGGAATGTGCATCCGTGGATTATTTTTCACCTCTCCGATGAGTGCCCAGTCTGCTTCTCCGGTGTACATCTGCGCACGTGTACGACCATGAATTGTAAGCGCGGCAATTCCGCAATCTTGTAATTTTTCGGCTAAATCGACAATAATTTTCGAATCGTTGTCCCAACCGAGACGTGTTTTCACCGTAACCGGAATGCGAACGGCTTTGGCCACTTCACGAGTGATGGCCAACATTTGTTCGGGATTACGCAACATTCCGGCGCCGGCACCTTTCCCTGCCACTTTCTTTACCGGGCAACCGAAATTCAAATCCAGAATATCAGGGTTGGCTAATTCGCAAATCCGGGCAGCCTCAACCATCGGATCTATTTCTCGTCCGTAGATTTGCATAGCCACCGGACGTTCTTCATCCGAAACTTCCAATTTGGTTTTGGTTTTATTGACATGCCGAATCAAAGCGTCGCTCGAAATAAATTCCGTGTAAACCATATCCGCTCCAAACTCTTTACACAGAAGCCGGAAAGAAATGTCCGTAATGTCTTCCATCGGCGCTAAGAATACCGGATATTTATCGAAGTTTATATTGCCTATTTGCATAATTTTTAAATACTTTCAAAAATGAATGCAAAGATAGTGATAAATATAATAAAATTTTTATTACATTTGCTGCCTATTACTAAACAATTAATAATTATAATTATGGGTAAATTTGTGATATCATTGCAGAAAAACGGCGAACACATGTTTAATTTGAAAGCAAGTAACGGCCAAGTGATTTTAACAAGTCAAGGTTATGCCAACAAGGCCGGTTGTTTAAACGGGATTGAATCCGTTAAAAAAAATGCTCCTCTTGATGAACATTACGATCGGAAAGAATCTAAAAACGGAAAACCTTTCTTCGATTTGAAAGCAAGTAATGGACAGATTATCGGGAAAAGTGAGTTGTATGAATCCGTTGCTTCACGCGAAAAAGGCATTGAATCTGTTAAGAAAAATGCTCCGGATGCTGCCATAGAAGACGAAACGGTTTAAACATTATTTATTATGCAATGGCAAGGAGGACGAGAAAGTGAAAATGTTGAAGACCGCCGCGGACAAGGCGGCGGTTTTGGCGGTTTCAGTGGCGGCGGATGCGGACTGAAAGGAGGAATAGGAACTGTTGTAATACTTATAATTATATGGGCATTGGGCGGAAATCCGATGCAATATCTGGGATTGGTGAGTGATTTGACTTCCGGATCAGACACTCAGCAGACCTATACCCCTTCTGCAGAGGATAATGAGCAAACCAAATTCGTTAGGACAGTTTTAGCAGAAACAGAAGATGTTTGGACAGACGTATTCCAACAAATGGGCAGAACTTACCGGAAACCGACTTTGGTTCTCTTCGATGGCTCTACCCCTTCCAATTGTGGAACCGCTGAAAGTTCTACGGGGCCTTTTTATTGTCCCGAAGACGAAAAGATATATGTCGATTTGTCATTTTTCAGGCAAATGGACACGCAATTCCATGCAGGAGGCGATTTTGCACACGCTTATGTAATTGCGCATGAAATAGGGCATCATGTGCAAAAATTGTTGGGAACTTTAGACCAAGTCAACGCGATGAGGGCGCGGTCAAGTGAGAAAGTATCCAACGAATTATCTGTCCGCACCGAATTACAGGCTGATTTTTACGCCGGCGTTTGGGCTAATCATATGAAAAGTTTTAATGTATTGGAACCGGGTGATATACAAAATGCATTAAATGCTGCAGCAGCTGTCGGGGACGACCGGTTGCAAAAGCAGGCGCAAGGCTATGTCGTCCCCGATGCGTTTACACATGGAACTTCGCAACAACGGTACAATTGGTTTAACAAAGGTTACAAAACGGGAGATATGCGGCAGGGGGATACTTTTAATAATCCGATTTAAAATGGAATTGTAGAATATAGTATTTAAAAAATTACTATATTTGCAAGAAAATTTGAGATCATTAAGTCTTATAAGTAATAATTTTTTAAATGAATAAAGTATGTTCGACACAAGTCATTTTCATCCCATGATAGTCCATTTTCCTATTGCTTTAGCAGTAGTGGGGCTTTTTTTTGAAGTTATCTTTTATAGGAAAGGCAATGAGAAACCTGTTTGCGGGGAATTTATCCTTTATTTAGCTTCTTTATCTGCCATAGTTGCTTTATTGACCGGTATGTTATTTACCTCTTCACTATCGGGAGAAGCGCTTGTCATGAAAAATAAGCATGAATTGTTTGCGATACTTTCAACCGTTTTCCTTCTTCTAACAAGCGCCGTTTATTTATATCGCCGGTTTGGCAAAAATGAAAAGCTAAATCAAGCAGGAATGGTTCTTTACATTATTTCATTTGTATTTATAAGTATTACAGGTTTTTTAGGTGGTAATTTGGTGTATTCATATATGATTGGTTTATAATTAAATTTTTAAAAAATGAAAATTCAAAAAATTGCATTTATTTTATTGGTTGCCGTTCTTTGCGTCTCATGTAGTCAGCAAAAACCGGTAAAGAGTATTGAAAATCTGAAAAAAGCTATTACAGGCGAGACAGCGGCAAATGCCAAATATACTCTGTTTTCGAAAATAGCACAAAATGAAGGGTATCCCAACATCAGTAAATTGTTTGCTGCCGCAGCGGCAGCTGAAGCTGTTCATATTAAAAATCACAATGCAGCGCTTGTAAAACTGGGCGAAAAAGAATATGTAGCGCCCGTTCCGGAAATAACACCCGGAACAACAGCTGAAAACCTGAAAGCTGCCATTGATGGTGAAACGTATGAATATACTACTATGTATCAGGAGTTTGCAGAAACTGCAAAAGCAGAAAAATGTGCTGCTGCCGTTACCACGTTTACGTGGGCAGATGATGCTGAAAAGAAGCATGCACAACTTTACACTGCAGCATTAAGCAGTCTTACTGCAAACGGAAATGACAGCGGAGTATCGGCATCGTGGTATTTATGTCCGAAATGTGGAAATATTTACGACAATATCACAAACGTACAAAGTTGTGAATTTTGTGCAACCAAATCAAGTTCCTTTCAACAGTTTTGAAAAGTTAAGCAAAACATCAATTAAGAAAGAGGCTGTCTTAAAAGGTCAGCCTCATTTTTTTACATCTACTGATTTAATAGTGTTTTGTTAAGCATCGTCATTGCGAGACGGAACGGAAAGCAATCCAGAATTCAGTATAAATAATTCAGGTTAATAGATCAAATGATAAAATATGGATTTTTTAGGTCAATGGGGATATTTAGGCTTATTTTTTGGTTGCTTTCTGTCGGCAACAATTATTCCATTTAGTTCAGATGCTTTATTTATTTCTGCTTTGGCGCTTAATGGTAATGTTTTCATGGTATTGTTATGGGGCGTTCTGGGTAATTGGTTGGGTGGATTGGTTACCTATTGGATGGGATATATCGGTAAATGGGAATGGATTGAAAAATGGTTCAGAGTAAAACCCGCAACACTTGAAAAACAAAAAATAAAAGTAGATAAATATGGTAGTTGGCTTGCGCTATTGGTATGGGTGCCTGTCATTGGAGATATTTTTGCCTTGGCATTAGGATTTTATCGTACCAACTTTTATGCTTCTTCTCTGTTTATGTTTATAGGTAAGTTTGCCCGTTTTGTATTAATAACTATCTTATTTGTTTACTTTAAAGTCAAATTCAATTGGTCTATTTAATGGACTGACAATAACTCTTATTATTACTTACCTTCCTCACTTTCAGTTGCAATTTGTTACTGCTCACCTCTCCATATAAATAAAGATAAGATAGTTTAAATGTTAAAAAAGCCGGTATAATATTTTATAGTTTTCTTAACTTGTTGTTTAATAAGTGAATATTTTTTCTTTACATAGACTTGGTATAGAGTTGGTTTAGCATATTCAATGAAGACAGCCGCAGTTTTGGCGGGGAATGGCTTTCTTGGCAAATGCTCGATAGCTTGGGAGATTAACAATATTTTACGTGAAATAGAAAGTACTTTTTATGCGTAGTATATCGTTATGTAAAGTTCTATAATGAACAAGTCTGATAATTGGCAATATATATCGTTTACTGTTCATTATAGCTTTACATAAACATTTTCTATTTATCCAGATTTTTTAACCACAAGAGTAGATTTTCATCCTTTTCCCAAGAACCGGTTTTATATTTTTCTGGAATAACATCTTCATAGGCTTTTTCCAATGCTTCGCGTTTTTGTTTTGAATCAGCTCTGGCATATATTTCAGTTGTTTGTATTGTTACATGTCCAAGTAAATCCCTGATATAAACAAGATTGACTCCTGCTTGCAATAGATGCATTGCTTTAGAGTGCCTCAAACTATGCGGACTGATTTGATTGGGTATCAGTTGAGGATTACATTTACGCGCATTTTCAACATAATGATTCAAAATATAAGCAATTCCGGAGCGTGTAAATTTTTCACCTCTATTGTTAGGAAACAAAGGAGAAACATTGTATTCTGGACTATCAAGCTTATTTTCAATGATATATTCCGTAAGTATTTTTACCTGTTCCTTCTGTAAGGGTACTATCCTTTCTTTTCGTCCTTTTCCAAACAATTTTACAATTGCCGGATTTTCCAATCTTAATGCAGAAGGAGATAAGTCAATAATTTCCTGAACCCTGGCGCCTGAGTCATACATCAAAGATAATAAAGCGAGATCTCTACGCCCTTGCCTATTGGTTGTATCGATTTGTTCCAACAACAACTTTATGCCATCTAAAGTCAGGTAGCAGATACTTTTTTTATCCATTCTTTTTACTTTTATAGAAAGTATCTCTTGCCATTGATTTATTTTTTCCGGCATCTCATATTGCAGGTACGAAAAAAAAGAATGAATGGCAGCCATTCTATAATTTCTGGTTGCATTTGATGATTTTCTTTTGTCTTGCAGCCAATTCAGGAACTCAACAACTACCGGCTTGGTTATATTTTCAAGATACAGTTTTTCGGCTGTTATCCCTTTCTGTGTTTTCATATAACCAATAAACAGGATGAATGTATCCCTGTATGCTAAAATCGTATTGCGGCTTGCGGCTGTTCTCCCTGCAGGTATTTGGACAAATAGTCGGATAAATGCTTTGCAAAATCGGTTGTTCCCATAATTATTGATTATTAATGGTTGGAAAAACGAATGAACATATCTCTTGTTGCTGATTAATCAGATTCGGATACATTTCTGTTGTCAGCCTTACGTATTTTTCTGTAGCATGAAGGGATTTATGCCCGATAAAAGTAGAGAGTAATGGCAAAGCGCAATACAAATCAATACCTTCTTCACACATCTTTATTAGAGAATGAACGGCACAGGTATGCCGCAGATCATGTATTCTTGGTCCATGGTGATTACCTATAAAAGGGATGTTACAAGTTTTTAATATTTTTTGGAACCAGTAATTAATATTTCCATTACAACGTTTACCCCTTAAAGAAACAAAGAGCAACGAATTCGGATGATTGATCCCTTGTATGGGTATTTTATTTCTTGCGACAATGTATTCTTTGAGAACTTCTGTCATACTTTCAGTTAAAGGCGCCAGTCGTTGTTCTCCATTTTTGGTCTTTTTAATGCAGATAAAACCTTGTGTAAAATCAACGTCAGCATTTTTTATTGAAAGAGCTTCGCTTATACGAAGTCCGGTGCTATAAAGCAGACGTATCAATGCGGGAATTACCATAATATTTGAATACAAATGTCGATCATTTATACGTAACTCATCACAAGATTGAAAAATTTTTATCATCTGGTCATGACTATAAATGTAAGGAGTAAAACTATCGGCAGGCTGTTTAGGCATACGGGGAATATAACATTCAATTCCGATATGACACATATATCTACAAAATTGCGACCAAGCAGAATACTTATAATATAAAGTCCATTCGCAGTCATTGATTCGGGTAGCTCTCCATTTTTCTATATGGATCTTCTTGATATATAATTCATTTACTCCCTCAGCAACAAAGAACTTGTCAAATTCGAGTAATACACTTTTTATATGTAAGGCATCATATCCACAGGCATTCTTCATCCCAATAAAATTGTTCATATAGGGGGCAAAAATACTTCTGTAATTAATATCATTCATAAAACATTCCTCCTTTCTGGTCGTAAAACCCTATCTGTACAGGAGAAACATTCAATGCACACTTCCTTAATCCTGATATATCTACTTTTAGATAAACTCCAGTGCTTGAACTATTTTTATGACCCAATGATTCCGATATAACGGGCAACGGTATACCTTCTTCCAAAAGCCTTACGGCGAGGCTGTGGCGCATGCAGTGAGCACTGTGTTTTCTTCTCATAATGCTTACACCTGATTTTTCAAATATCCGCTGTATTGCTGAACTAATAGCTTTACTCGACATTGGTCGATAAGGAGCTTGTGCAGATAAAAATATATTGAGTGTTTTTGACTTTTTCCTGCCATACTTTAAATATGAGATTATAGATTCTCCCACTTCTACCAATAGGGGAAGTTCGATGGCTTTACCTGTTTTGTATTGATGTAGGCGAATGACATTTTTGTCCCAATCCAAATTGGAAAACTCTAAATGAGCTATATCGGATGCTCTTAATCCCAAACGTGAGGCAAGAAGCAATACCGCATAATCCCGCTTTCCAACACCGCTTGTTCTGCTTACAGAGTTTTCTACATGAATCACTTCTTCTTTTCGGTAATAGGATGGTAATTTTTCACGCTTCCCAAATTTAAAATCGGATAAAACGTATGATAAATCACAACTTGTGTACTTTTCCATAAATAAAAAACGTAAAAGCAACCTTATAGAAGAAACCATACTCGCTCTATTGTTTATCAGAGAGGAGACAAATTGTAAAATATGCTCTTCTTTGATGTCTGTAATAAATTCAATATCAATCCTATTCAAATGAGTTATAAAATAATATATATTATGACGATGTTTTTCAAGTGTTGTTTGACTGCGCCTTTCCTGCTTTAATCTGTCTAAAAACAATTGGGCATAAATTCCTATTTCACCTCTCAATTCTAAAACTCTACGATGAACACTTGTTCTCGAAACAGACCCATTCTCAAGATATTCGCTTAATACGCGCACACTTCGTATCATGCTTTGATCTTCGTAATGGGCAGATTGATATGTCCTTTCTTTTATGAAAGATTCACCGACCTGTCGATTGTAATAAATAAGGCAATTAATGCTCATGTACTTTAAGATACCACGCTTCCACATTGACTTGTATCGCTGCATACGAGGTACGGTATAACCCTGTGATTCAAAATAAGTTTCACATTCTTTGACCAGTTCAAAAATATTCTTTTCCATTACTATATTGTTTTAAATATAGAGCTGAATTACTCTATATTTTGGCAATATAGTAATTTATTTATGTAAAGTTGTTATGTAAAGTTTGTTCTATTTATCAATATGTTAATACAAGATTTAATGTTTACTTTACATAACGATATACTACGCATAAAGTATTTTATGTAAAGCTTTACATAAAGTATTCCGCTGTCTGAAAACCGATCTGGATATCCGTCCGATTCACCATCAAAAGAACAAAATTTAAGCAGACAAATCCGAAAATGAGAAAAAAAGCCGTAGTCCCCCATAAATGAATCCTATAAAATATAATCTGCTGTATATGTGATACTTGTAACATTTCCTGCGGCAAGTTAGGGTAATGTAAAAGAGAATCGAAAATATACTTCGCATAATGCTCATTTAAAGTTTTATTACATTATCAAATGAGGCATTTTTAATACAGCAAATCACTACAAATCAACTATATAAACAAACATTCGTTACCTATTTAGATTTTTAATAATAGGTAACGATTTAGTAACGGAACTATATCATACCCGCTTCTTCCTGTCCGGGAAAAATAATTTTGTCGGCTTTCTGCAAAATTTCTTTATCGGCTGTGATGACGGGGGCTCAATCCACAAACGTTTCAATCCGTAATCGACCGAAAAATATTCCCTGCATTGTATTTTATAATTGCAACTAACACAGTTTTGATGTTATTTTCAAAAGATTTGTAGTCGGTACGGGAATCGAACCCGTCTTTCAAGATTGAGAATCTTATTTCCTAACCGATAGAAGAACCGACCATCCTTAATTTATTTTGCAAATGCAACCGCTCGGGTTTCACGAATTACCGTGATTTTTACCTGTCCCGGATATGTCATTTCGTCCTGGATTTTCTTAGCTAATTCATTCGAAAGACTTTCCGTTTCAATATCAGTGATACGGTCTGCTCCAACGATTACGCGCAATTCGCGACCGGCTTGCACGGCATACGTTTTCACTACTCCCGGATAGGACAAAGCCAATTGTTCCAAATCGTTCAACCGCTTGATATAAGCTTCGACGATTTCACGCCTTGCACCCGGCCTTGCACCCGAAATAGCATCGCACACTTGAACAATGGGCGCCAACAGGCTTGTCATCTCTGTTTCGTCGTGGTGAGCTCCGATAGCGTTTACGATATCCGGCTTTTCCTTATATTTATCGGCCAATTTCATGCCCAGAACAGCATGTGGCAATTCCGGCTCATCATCAGGCACTTTTCCGATGTCGTGCAACAACCCTGCTCTTTTAGCTTTTTTCGGATTAAGACCTAATTCGGCTGCCATGATGGCACAAAGATTGGCTGTTTCACGGGAATGTTGTAAGAGATTTTGTCCATAAGAAGAACGGTATTTCATTCGTCCGATCATTCGAATTAATTCCGGATGTAAACCATGGATACCCAAGTCAATCGTTGTTCGTTTGCCGGTTTCAATAATTTCGTCTTCCACTTGCTTCCTGACTTTATTCACTATTTCTTCGATGCGAGCGGGATGAATACGTCCATCCTGAACCAACTGGTGTAAAGCTAAACGGGCGATTTCACGCCTTACAGGATCAAATCCCGAGAGTACAATCGCTTCCGGCGTATCGTCTACAATAATTTCAATACCGGTAGCAGCTTCCAATGCGCGGATATTGCGCCCCTCCCGTCCAATAATCCGGCCTTTGATTTCATCCGAATCTATATGAAACACAGTTATTGCATTTTCAATCGCAGTTTCTGTTGCAACCCGTTGAATGGTTTGGATAATGATTCGTTTCGCTTCTTTATTAGCAGTCATTTTCGCTTCTTCCATCACGTCGTTAATATAGACTGCAGCAGAGGATTGAGCTTCTTCCTTAAGCGATTGAGCCAAACGTTCTTTGGCTTCTTCGGCCGACAGACCGGAAAGATCTTCCAAACGTTCGATTTCCATTTTATGGATTTTATCCAATTCTTGCTTTTTCTTTTCGATGAGGTCCAATTGACCTTCCATATTTTCGCGAATCGCATCAACTTCCGCTTTTTTCTTATGAAGGTCATCTTGTCTCTGATTCAGAGACATTTCACGTTGTTTTAACTTTGCTTCTTGTGATTGTATTTTTGAGTTTCGGGCATTGACTTGTTTCTCCAATTCGGCTTTCATGGTGATAAATTTCTCTTTTACTTCCAGTAATTTATCTCTTTTAATCGTTTCGGCCGTTTTTTGAGCATCGTCAATAATCTGTTTGCCTCTTGAATTTAGAACTTTATTCGATAATAGCCACGCAACAGCGCCTCCCACTATCAAGCATATAATGCCTGTAATTATTATTCCCGCCATATAAGTTATTTAAATTTATTTCACTTTGAGATATTCTTCTAATTCTTTATCCAAAGCTTCAATTTTGTCAAAAACGGGAGAGATGTCTTGTATTTGCTTGATTCTAAGATTATCAGCCGAAATGTCGATAGCTGCCATTGCCAATAAATCCTTCAATTCGAGCTTGGCAGCTGCAAATTTAGAACTGTATCTAATTATTTTTTCATTAATATTCGTAGCCGCTTTGCGGTATATACCTTCTTCTACCCTTTTACAGTTTAATGGATAGTGTTTTTCTGCAACGTACAATTGTATTTTGAAAAAATCAGTTGGCATTCAAAGATTTATTCGTTTAATAAAACAATGCATCTATCAACCTCTCGTACTAAATTCGACAATCTTTTTTTTGCTAAGTTAAAATCATTTTGTCTAACCGAAATGATTTTAGCCATTTTCAGATTATCATATTTATTTTTCAATTGTTCATTTTCTTCCGTCAATGACTCATTTAAAGCTTTCTGACCGGCTAACAGTGATTTCAGGTCTGCATTTTCTTGTTTCAGACTATCACAAAGAAACATCAGTTGGCGAACCCTGGCTTCAAAATTAGCTACCATTTTTACTTGGTCGTCGGTCATCTGATTTTAAATTTCCTACAAAAGTATATATTTGTCTTGACGTTTCAAAGAAAAAAGACAATTTTCTTTACATTTTATTATATTTAAACTAAAAAAGGCCTGTTAGGATGAAAAACCTAACAAGCCTTCTAAAAAAACCGGCAACTACCTACTCTCCCACAACTGTGTGTGCAGTACCATCAGCGCAACCGGGCTTAACTACTCTGTTCGGAAAGGGAAGAGGTGGAGCCCCGGCGCCATAGTCGCCTGAAAAAGTTTTAATTAAGAATTGAGAATTAGGAATTTATTTTTTAATTCCTAATTCCTAATTCCTAATTCTTAATTCCTAATTGAATTAAAAACATTCGGTAAAAACAAGAACATGTTTCAAGCAGAATTATAAACTACTGTTATGTTAACCAAAATTTGGTGCATCGTCATTGCGAGAGTTGCGAGGAACGAAGCAA
>Ga0209629_10000063_pt1 | contig 45887 bp, 37 predicted proteins | sample TergutCu122P5_FD_187286 | JGI IMG/M metagenome (GOLD analysis project Ga0209629, IMG submission 187286) | Cubitermes ugandensis P5 segment gut microbial communities from Kakamega Forest, Kenya - Cu122 P5 (SPAdes) (version 2) | ecosystem: Host-associated > Arthropoda: Insects > Digestive system...
CAAATTCAAATCGTCCGCTGACGATTTTGTTTATCGTATCAAATTTAGTAATAGTACACATCCCGTCATTAACAGCTGTAAAATTCCAACAACCACTTATTATATCAGCAGGATTATAGCTCGCTATAGACAACTTTTGTATTGTGTTTTGGTGAGGCGAATTAATTACCATTCCAACTTGCGTCGCTCTGTTTGATATAGAAGTAATACTTATTTTGCCAAAAACACTTATGAATAGTTTATCAGATACTTTCTGGTACCCAACAGAAATAGGTCCGACAGGGCCAAATGGCGCACAGCATCCTCCAACAAAAAGCTTTCCATCTATCAAACACCCGAAGGTGTTTTTTCCGCTTTGCGTTTCGGGAGGCATTTTGTCGAAGTTATCTTCTTTGCAGGATGAAACGTTCATTATTCCTGAAAGAGAAAATAAAAGAAAGATTAGTTTTGTTTTCATAAATTTATCATTTAAATGTGATTTTACTTTTATCTACCTTCTGAAAGATAGCGTTCATGGCATCTGTATATGCCTGATTGGCGTCTTGTGCCATCATATTTCCGGCAATTAGCGCCAGAAATAAAGAAATAAGAATGACTTTTGTTTTCATTGTTTTTGTTTTTTAATTGTGATATATATCAAATTTGAGATCGAAACGTCCCTCCGTAATTTGTTTTGTATATGTGCTATCACCATTATTGCAATAGCCAACAAATTGAAATCTCCCACTAACAATTTTATTGAGAGTATCCAGTTTTGTAATTGTGCATATTCCATCATTAATAATTTCAAAAATAATACACGGGATCTGTGTATCAAAATTTAAATCAGGTCCATAATTTGCCCTAGAGAGTTTTTGGGTAGAATTTTCTCGTGGAGTATCTACTTCAATCGCTATGCTACCCGCAGATTGATCATTTATTTTTCCATAAACTCCTATAAATAATTTATCGGATATTGTGGAATATGAGGCACTAAGAGGCGCATGCATCCATGGTGCAAAATATCCTCCAATAAACAACTTCCCATCTATCAAACACCCAAAGGTGTTCGCTCCGGTTTGTGTTTCGGGCGGGAGTTCAGTAAAATCTTCCTTGCAAGAATCGCACGAAGAAAGTGTCAATAAAAGTGCGAAAATTTGTAAAAATTTAACAGGTTTCATAAATTTATTCTTTAAAGATTTGCGTTGTTATTAATTTATGAACTGTAGATATCGCCATAGAGCATTTTCCAAGTATCCATATTCACATAGTTGCTGTCGGCGGGCACGCCGTTGAAAGCTTCCGGGTCAACAATCTGCGCGCCATAATCAACGAGTAGGCCCGTCGCGATTTTACTTTTGTCCACTTGCTGGAAGATAGTGTTCATAGCATCTGTATATGCCTGATTGGCATCTTGTGCCACCATATTTCCGGCAATTAGCGCCAGAAATAAAGAAATAAGAATGACTTTTGTTTTCATGACTTTTTGTTTTTTTTATTCGTTAATAACATTTAATTTAAGATCGAATCGACCTTGCGTAATTTTCTTAGTTGCCGTTGAATCCATAATATTAAAATTCCAATCTGCACACCTCCCAACAAATTCGAATCTTCCGCTAACTATTTTGTTTAACGTATCCAGTTTCGTAATAATGCACATTCCATCATTTGAGGTTGAATAATTTGGGCACTCTCCTAAACCATGGGGAAAATAGTTTGCTAAAGAAAAATTTTGTGTACTGCTTTGTTGAAGGGAATCGATTAGCATACCTATTGACCCTGCTGAATTACCATTCATTTTTCCCCAAACTTCAATGCTTAATTTATTAGATACTTTAGAATATGTGACTGTAAGAGGAGCAGTCATCCACGGCGCACAACATCCCCCCACAAACAATTCACCATCAATCATGCATCCAAAGGTGTTTTTTCCGCTTTGTGTTTCGGGAGGCATTTTGTCGAAGTTATCTTCTTTGCAGGATGAAACGTTCATTATTCCTGAAAGAGAAAATAAAAGAAAGATTAATTTTGTTTTCATAACCTTTTCATTGCTATTGAATTTTGAAATTAATTATGAAATTAATTGAATCTGTTCGTATAGTATTATTATCTTGTTTCCCCTGAAAGAAAAAACTATACTTAAAGTTTGTAAAATAGTTGCCTTTTTCTAATGCTTGAGTAGGAATACTTTGATAAGCAAAATCCCCACCTTTCATAATCATTTCTTTTTCATGTATCCAAGAGACAATAAAAGTGTAAGTATCTCCATCGTTGAAAGGATAGGCAGCAACTCCAATATCAGTGTGATTTAAAGGTTTATAGCATTTACCAAAATCAAAACCGGAAGAATTAAATACTCGCAGAAAGTTTTTATCATATCCTAATAAGTATGCGTCATAATAAAAATCTTTTTTACTCCGATTTGTAACTGAAAAATAAAAGCTAATATTTTCTCCTTCATTAAATACCGTAGCAGGCTTTCCCTGCTCGTTCAACAGGCAAAACTTAAAAGCAATGCCGTCGATTTCTTTTTCGATAACTTGCGATTTAGAATCGGGAGAAATATCCCAAGACAAATCGTCCATAGCGCTTTTACACGCAGTCGTCCCTGTGATCAACAGGGCAATAAAAAATAAATAAAAGTTTCGCATATTCAGTAAATTATTTTGTTAATAATGTATGAAAGGGCATATTTATCTCGCCGCTCCCGCCTCTCTTCGAGAGCCAACGTAGAATCCAGTCACGCGCAATATGTAGAAAATCTTCCATAAAAAAAGTAATTTTAAATTAAATACCTTAATCTATTGTTCTAATAAATGAAAAAAATCTCAAAACGTTGCATGGCTTTTCTATTATTAAATAAATTTAACTAATGTTTCACACCTCTACACTTGATATTTCTCGTCCCCGATAGTGGACAAACATGGATAACCCCGTGCAAGCGAAGCGCAGCTCGGGGTAGGAGAATTATTAAATTGAAGCCTTGCTTTTATGTCATTGTAGCGACCGCTTCCAAATTCGGTACCGCTCGGTACAATTTACGGAAGCGGTCGCTACAATTTTTTGTACCGCTCGGTACAATTTATGGAAGCGGTCGCTACAAATTTTGATAGCTTTCGCTCTCTTTTCTACTGATAGGTTACTATAAAATCATAGACAAATGTCATTCTACACGTTTATTAGTTACAATGAGGTGCGAAACATCAGTAAAAAATAATTAGGTATTATTAATCATATCCTTCAGATATGTATTATTATACATAGTCTTTACAGTTCAACCCTTCGGGTTGACGAGATAGGGAGATTTTCTCTCTACCCCCAATCGCTACGCTTCATTGGGGGTTATTTATATTTAATCCTTCGGATTATGTAATCCTCTCTTTTAATGTCGCAGATAAAAATGGAAATATTAATTTCGGCGGTTACGAGCCATTTGTCAGAGTTGACGGAAGTTTGGGAAGAAGTTACGAGCCATTCGTCAAAGATGCTGAAGGCATTGAAAGTTTTTCCGGAAAGAGGAAAAGGAGTTTCTAATTTTCAAATCTCCTTCCTCAACCGCGAAATCGGAATATTCAACTGCTCCCGGTATTTGGCTACGGTTCTCCTTGCGACCTCGTAGCCTTTATTTTTCAGTTCTTTCATCAAAGCGTCGTCGGTCAATGGTTCGGACTTGTTTTCTTCATCAATGCAGGTTTTGAGAATCAGTTTGATTTCTCGGGTTGAGACTTCTTCGCCTTCGTCGTTTGTCATGGCTTCCGAAAAGAAATATTTTAGCGGAAAAACGCCAAAATAGGTCTGAACATATTTGCTGTTGCTCACCCGTGAAACAGTAGAAATATCATAACCGCACAACTCAGCTACGTCTTTTAGTATCATGGGTTTAAGTTTTGATTCTTCACCGGAGAGGAAAAAATCACGTTGAATTTCAATAATGGCCGTCATCGTTTTTTTCAATGTGAGGCTTCTCTGTTTGATAGCGTCGATAAACCAATTGGCGGATTCTATTTTTTGTTTCACAAAATTAGCGGCGTCTTTTCTTTCCTGCGTTTGCTGTTTTGATTTTGTATATTGATTGAGCATGTCGTTGTATTCCTTATTGACCTTCAGTTCGGGAACATTTTCCTGCATACTCAGGAATAATTCACCATTGACGACTTCTACATAAAAATCGGGTGTAATATGCGCCATTTTTGAGTCCATATCGCTTTCCCATGCATTACCTGGACGAGGATTCAACAGCGTAATTTCTTTGACAATATCTTTCATTTCCGAATCGGAAATGTTTAAGGCTCTCTCTATTTTGTCGTATTGTTTTTTGGAAAAGGCTTCAAAATAATCATCCAAAACACGGATGGCTAATTTCCTTACAGGCGTTTTTTCTTTCCTTTTCATTTGAATCAGGAGACAATCCTGAAGATGTGTGGCTCCGATTCCCGGCGGTTCAAGTTGTTGAATAATTTTCAAAACCTTTTCGATCTTGGTTACGGAAACTTCCCAGCTGTATTGAAAAGCCAAATCGTCGGAAATTGCTTCGAGGCTTCGCCGGATGTAACCATCTTCATCGATGTTTCCAATCAGGTATTCCCCAATTTGCATTTGTTCATCCGAAAGATTCTTTAAACGGAACTGATCCAATAAGTATTCCTGAAACGATTCTCCTTCGGAATAGGGAATATCTTCCTTTGCATTTTTATCGGAATAGTAAGTTTGTTGCAATTTATAATCGGGAATATCGTCTTCATTACGATAATCGCCCAAAACAATGTCTTCTTCGGTATCAATTCCCGAATCAAGTTCAGGGTCAAGGTTTTCATTTTCAGAATCTGAAGGAGAATCATAGGCTTCCTCTAATGCCGGGTTTTCTTCCAACTCTTGATTGATACGGTCTTCGATTTCAAGACCGGTAAGTTCCAGCAGTTTAACTTGCTGAATTTGGAGTGGAGATAGTTTTTGTTGTTGTTTTTGTGTAAGCTGCTGTTTGATCATTTTATCAACAAAACTATCTGTCAATTATTGATGTGCAAATCCGAAGCTATAATTTTAATCTTCTGACCGGCGCTTTGAAGCCCAACACCCGTAGGATAGAGGTCGTATGAGGTGGAGAAATCAGTTGCGGTAGAGTAATCGGTACTACCATAAACATTTGTACTGGCCGTAAAACTTGTTTTTACCGGAATAACCCACAACTTTAATTTTTCATTAGGGTTATGGTCTATGGCATATCGGATTATATTGGAAATATTGTTGAAATCGTATGTATAACTCGAGGATGAAAACATCGCTGTATAAGAAGTCACATTATTAGCAATTTGCTGCTGTTCAAAGAAATTCTTTACCGAATCGGGTTGAATCAACAATAATTTGGATGCGACCAGCGAATTGGATGTAAACCCTAATCCGGGGAAAGTCAAGCTGTAATTCCATTCATTTCTGGGCAAGGTCTTTAAGGAGAGTTTTACGCTGCTGAATTGTTTTTTCCCGATTTTTTGTATAATTGAATCAATAGGAATGGTTATTTCGGTGAACACGCCGGCCGGTGATTGGAGATAAGCTGTTGAGTTGTCTTGAAACAAATTATCCATATTGGAATGGGTATATGAATTGATTTGAATTACTTCCTTGGTAACTCCCCAGACAAGAAATCTTGTTACTGTACTGTCGCCTCCCAAGTAAGATTCTCCCGGTTCTTTGGTCCGGTATTGAATAACCATTTCAGTATAAGCGTTATCGGTATAGGGAGAGGAGTTATTAATAAACAACAAGCTACCCGACCCGAAAGTACTTTTCAGGTATAACCCCGGAAATATTTTTATAAAATCATTTGCAGACATGTCTTTATTATTTTTAAGAGCGTCCACATATTTTTGCGCCCATTCTACCGGCAGCGGAACCGAAAGCCGTCCATACAGGGAATAATTGGGAATATTCTGATTATTGGCGGTATAAGCAAACCGGGTAACCGGATTCGCCATATCGGCAAATTCTTCTGGATTCACGCTGGTATAATAATTTTTCTCTAAGGGCTTATTAATCGGATAGACGGTCAATTCCATAGGCGCCAATGAGTCGCCCATGTAAGAATAATACATATCCAAATACACTGAATCAATTTTTCCGTCAATCATATCTGTGATAAACCGGGTACTGTCGAATCCGATAGCAGGGAAAAACTGGCAGGCAAAACCGGCATTGAGCGTACCGAAAGTGGGATCGTAATATTCACCCAGTGTGCCGTTGATTGTTTTTGCATAAATGGAATCTGCTTTTATTGTTTTCAAAGTAATGGCTACCGTATCTTCATACATTTGAATTTTATCTCCATCAGGCATAATGCTTGTTCCAACTTCAGAAATCGTTGAATCTTGACAAGAAAAAGAAATAAAAGCGGTTAAAAGACTTAGAAAAATTATTTTTGTTTTCATACGTAAATGTTATACTTTCAGAATGTATTTTTTATTTATTTGAAAAGAAGTTGATCGTAAAAATTATCAAAAATCTCAATGTAAGCATCTTCCGGTTGATAAGGAAGAAAACGCGCATTTTCTTTATGCTTGGCATAGTCCACAAGCGCAGGGTTCACATTGGGGCTTCCCAAAATAATTCCATCGGAAAAATCTATAGCCAATTTGCTCAATGTCATAAAATCGGCTTTTTCCTTGATTCCTTTGAGGTCATTTTGAGAAACTCCTTCAATTTTCACCTTTTTTACAAAGTTTTCACGTAAAGGCTGTTTGAAATCATCTCCATATAATGAATAAACCACTTTTGAATTTTTGAAGGAAGGGTCGCTTTTATAATGTTTTTTAATATAGAGAGGCGCTAAAGCCGTCATCCACCCATGACAGTGAATCAAATCGGGAACCCATCTCAATTTTTTAACGGTTTCCATTACGCCGCGTACGTAAAAAATGCAGCGTTCATCATTATCCTCAAACTCTTCTCCTTTTTCATTGCGAAGTAAATACTTGCGCTGAAAAAAATCTTCGTTATCGATAAAATATATTTGCATTCTTGCCGCTTGTATGGAAGCTACTTTAATAATCAGAGGATGGTCTGTTTCATCTATGATTAAATTCATACCGGATAGCCTGATTACTTCGTGCAATTGATTGCGGCGTTCATTGATAATTCCGAATTTAGGCATAAATGTCCGGATTTCTTTTCCTCGATCATGGATTCCCTGAGGAAGGTTTCTTGCGATTATAGACATCTCCGTATCTGCAAGATAAGGTGAAATCTCAGTTGTTATAAACAGAATTTTTTTAGCAACCATTCTCTCTTTTTTATCAAATTTCTTTGCAAAATTGAGTACAAAGATAATAAAAAAAAATTAGATAAAATCAAAATAAATCTCTTATAACAAGAAAATATGTTGTATAAATGAATGTATTAATAAAAATTTTTGCTATTTTTGCGGTTTTTAATTATAAACAGATTATGATATCTAACTGAAAATTTATGGTAAATATTTATTTTCGGGGTGAAAATACCAAACGATTGAATTACGTAAGCCAACATATTTTTGAAAATATTTTAGGCACAACATTTAGAATTGTAACTGAGAAAGAGGATTTTCTTCAGGAAACGGGGGTTTGTATTAATTACTCCAATGAAGCGATGGGTCATGGTTTGCAGATTATTCCCAAAGGACTGTTGTCTGAAACCGGAGTGCGTAAAATTTCCAATTTGGATAAATCCGAGTGGAAAGGTTATTTTTGTATATTCAGACAGGCACGGGGCGATATTCCGTTTGATCTTTTCTCCGCCGTGTTTTATTTATTGACATCTTACGAAGAATATTTCTTAAAGCGAACCGACGAGCATGGTCGCTTCGACTTGAATGTATCCTTGCTTTACCGGAACAATGCACTTGAAATTCCGCTTATCGACCGTTGGGCGTATGGTTTGAAAGACGAACTGAAGAAAAAATATCCCAATTTCAAATGCAAACTCAGGGGATACAGGTTTATCAGTACATTCGATATCGATTATCCTTTTTTATATCTTTATAAAGGAGTTACTAAAACTGCCGGATTAATATTCCGGGATATAATGAGATTTGATTTCAAAATCCTCAAAGAACGATTGGGCGTACTTTTTAATTCGGATCCTGACCCTTATATGCAAACCATCGAAAAGATAGATAATTTTCATAAAAAGGCGGGACGAACTTATCATTTATTTGTCTTGTTGGGAGAAATAGGGAAGTACGGCAGAAGCACGACCGAGCATACTCTTTCTTACTATAATTATCTGAAAAGTATGGAACAGGTGACGATTGGTTCGCATCCTTCGTATGACACTTTTTCTCATCCCGATTTGTTAATTAAGGAGAAAAAAGAACTGGAAAAAATATTAAACAAAGAGGTCGCCGGTAACCGCAGACATTTTCTCAGAATGACTTGCCCGAAATCTTTTCGCGAAGCTGAACTTGCAGGATTTAAGGAAGATTTTACGCTTGGATTTGCCAAAGCGCCTGGTTTTCGTTCCGGAACAGCCATTCCTTATTATTTTTATGATGTTGAAAATGACCAGCTCAGTAATTTGTTGATTCGTCCAACTATTATAATGGATTCAACATTAATCGGACATTTGGAATGCAGTCCCGGATTTGCTTTGTTAAAACTAAAACAATTAGCCGATGAATGTAAAAAATCGGGCGGAGATTATCTTTGGCTCTGGCACAATTCCAATCTGGCGGGCGAAAAAAATAAACTATGGAATGATGTATTTATTGCTTCGTTTAATTATGCAGTTTCGTTAGAAAATGATACCTTTGCGAAGTGAAATAAATAAATCACTTCGTCATTGCGAGGGCGAAGCCGGAAGCAATCTCTGAATAGTGTAGATTGCTTCGCCGCAAACTGCTTGCAATGACAGCATAATAACAAAATATGATAGTAAATAATTTAGGAGAAAACAACAGTATTCTCAACCAATTTACGGCTGAGCTTCGAGATATCCGCATACAAGGCGATAGACTTCGTTTTAGAAAAAATATCGAACGCATCGGTGAAATTATGTCGTATGAAATCAGTAAAGCGTTGCAATATAAAACGATTCATGTAGAAACGCCTTTGGGTGTAAAGTCCGTTTCTGTTCCCGACGAACAAATTGTTTTGGCTACAATTCTCCGGGCAGGTTTGCCTTTTCACCAAGGTTTCCTTTCTTATTTCGACAAGGCGGAAAACGCTTTTATTTCCTCTTCGCGGAAATACGGTGAAGATCATCATTCTTTTAAGATTGAAGTAGGTTATTTATCATCCCCTTCCATAGAAGGAAAAACATTGATAATCATCGACCCGATGTTGGCTACGGGTAGTTCGCTCGATTCGGGTTACCAAACTTTGTTGCAGCGGGGAAATCCGTCCCGAATACATATAGCTTGCGTAATTGCCAGTCGGCAAGGCATCGACGCAGTTTGCAAAATATTCCCTGAAGACTTGACTACCGTTTGGGCGGCTGACGTTGATTCCTGTTTGGATGATAAAGCCTATATTGTTCCGGGTTTAGGGGATGCTGGGGATTTGGCTTATGGAGAAAAAATTTAGTATTAGTTACTTCTGGTCGTAAAATAAATTCAAAATAGTTCAATATGAAACACAGATTTTTTTTAATCCTCCTTATTACATTTATGGGGCAACTCCAAGCTCAAACCCCGGTCGATTACGTCAGCGCCTTAGTCGGAACGCAATCGAAACCTTCCCTGTCAACCGGTAACACTTATCCTGCTATCGCTTTGCCCTGGGGAATGAATTTCTGGACGCCGCAAACCGGCAAAATGGGCGACGGCTGGGCATATACCTACGATGCCGACAAAATACGTGGCTTCAAACAAACCCATCAACCAAGTCCGTGGATTAACGATTACGGTCAATTTTCTATCATGCCGGTTACAGGAAAACCTGTATTTAATGAGGATGAACGCGCCAGTTGGTTTTCGCACAAGGCAGAAATCGCAAAACCTTACTATTATCGTGTATATCTCGCCGACCACGATGTGGTTACGGAAATAACGCCAACTGAAAGAGCAGCGATATTTCGTTTTACTTTTCCCGAAAGAGAACATTCGTATGTGATTGTGGACGCTTTCGATAACGGTTCGAATATCAAAATCATTCCCGAAGAAAATAAAATCATTGGTTATTCGACGAAAAACAGCGGCGGTGTTCCTGATAATTTTAAAAACTATTTTGTCATCGTGTTTGATAAACCTTTTTCTATAAAAGATTTAAATAGTATTAAGTCTGCACATGCAGGAGCCATTATCGAATTTCCCACCCGCAAAGGCGAAATCGTTCATGCCCGCGTAGCATCTTCATTTATCAGTCCCGAACAAGCCGAATTAAACTTGCAGGAATTAGGCGCCCGTTCGTTCGACGAAGTGAAAGCCGCCGGCAGAGACCGTTGGAATGAAGTATTAGGAAGAATCCGGGTGGAAGACAACAATATCGACAACCTCCGGACATTCTATTCCTGCCTGTACCGTTCCGTCCTTTTTCCGAGAAGTTTTTATGAATACGATAAAGATGGCAATGTGGTGCATTACAGTCCCTACAATGGAAAAGTGTTGCCAGGTTATCTGTTTACCGACACCGGATTTTGGGATACTTTCCGTGCTTTATTTCCTTTATTAAATCTTGTTTATCCCGATATGAACCTAAAAATGCAGGAGGGTTTGATTAACGTTTATAAAGAGAGTAACTTCTTTCCCGAATGGGCAAGTCCGGGACATCGCGATTGCATGGTAGGAAATAATTCTGCTTCTATCTTAGCCGATGCATATCTGCAAGGTATTAAGGTAAAAGAACCCGATTTGTTGTGGGAAGGAATTACATACACTGCAAATCATGCACATCCGCAAATACATTCTACCGGCCGGTTAGGTTATGATTTCTACAATCGTTTGGGATACGTGCCTTGCGATGCAAATATCAACGAAAGCGCCGCACGCACATTGGAATATGCTTACAACGACTGGTGTATTTACCAATTAGGAAAAGCGCTGGGAAAACCGGAAGAAGAGATTAAAATCTACGCCGAAAGAAGCCAAAACTATAAAAATCTGTTCAACAAAAAATATAATCTAATGTGCGGAAAGAAAGAAAACGGAGATTGGAATGAACCATTCAATCCATTCAAATGGGGAGGAGATTTTACCGAAGGAAACGCCCTACACTACACATGGTCGGTATTTCACGATCCGCAAGGTCTAATCAACCTGATGGGAGGGAAAAAAACATTCACTCAAATGCTGGATACCGTATTTGCCCTGCCTCCCATTTTCGACGACAGTTATTACGGATTCACCATCCACGAAATACGCGAAATGCAAATCATGAACATGGGAAATTATGCGCATGGAAACCAGCCGATTCAACACATGATTTATATGTACAATTATTCGGGAGAACCATGGAAAGCGCAATATTGGTCGCGGAAAACCATGGAAAGGATGTACACGCCAGCTCCTGATGGATATTGCGGAGACGAAGACAACGGACAAACATCCGCCTGGTATGTCTTTTCTGCTTTGGGCTTTTATCCCGTATGCCCCGGCAGCGGACAATACGTACTCGGCTCTCCGTTGTTTTCAAAAGTGACGCTGAATTTAGCCGGTGGAAAAAAACTTGAGATTGTCGCTAAAGACAACAACAAGGAAAATGTATATGTAAAAAATCTAAAGGTAAATGGGAAAAATTATCCTCACAACTATTTAGATATTACATCCATAAAGAAAGGAATGAAACTTCATTTCCAAATGGATAATAAACCGAATAGAGTCAGAGGAGTAGCTGATACAAATGTTCCTTATTCTTTTTCAAAATGACGAAGATTTTCAATACCAAACAAAACAACCTAAGTGAAAGAGTGAACAGCCACTAAACAGTCAACCTGCTGCAAATCTACAACGCCGTCAAGTACCCCTATTACAAAGCCCGCACCGAAAAACTAAGATCACTACTCCCCTCCTCCCTCTCCATTCATGGAGAGGGAGGAGGGGGTGGGGAAATTAGAGAGTTCGCACACAGCAATTATTTCAATGCCGTAGCCAACTACATCCAACAAACCTACGGCGTCTCCGTGGACAAATAAATCACAGTTCAGACAAAATCTCCAAATCTCCAAAATGGAGAATGGCAAAATCAGCAAATTCAATTCCCCATCTAAATAATCTTAACAATCTTAATAATCTTGATGAAATCCTGGTTCAAACAATCCCCGAATCCATCTACCCCCAACTCCCCATTTTCCTCCAACAAATCACCAAATACGCCAACTCCCGCGAAGATGCCGACCTGCTCCGGCTCGGCTCATTAGTAGTAACATCAGCCTGTTTCCCAAACGTTTACGGCATTTACGGCGGAGTAACAGTTTAGTTGAGCCAATCCACCGCCAACAGCAGCGCCACCGCAGTATTTCAAATCCTGAACGAAAATCAAGGAGTAGGCCTGATGTTTGAAACCGAAGGAGACACCCTCGCCCAAACCTTCAAGACCGAACACGGCACCATCCGCCGTCTCGGCCTGATAACCTTCCGCATCGCAATGATCCTATCCACCCTCCGCCTAATGGACTCCCAAGATTTTATTAAAAGTCGCAGTCGTCATTGCGAGGGCGAAGCCCGAAGCAATCCAGTAGTTTGCAATGACCCCGACTTCCAAACCTCCATGGAAATCCGAAAAGTCATCCTGCACCACGCCGCCCACGTCTTCAAGCAACTACCCCAAGCCTCCGCCTCACCGAAAATGTCTCTATTTCAAGCCCTACCCACCCAATTCGATAGAAAAAAATACGTTGAAATTGCCGCACAACTCCAGATTCCAGGTAGTACCGCCGAAAAGCAAATTACAAGGTTTCTAAATGCGGGATTACTTACAAAGCAAGCGCACGGAAGTTATGTAAAAAATGACAGTTAGCAAAATCACTTTACATCCCAGATAAAACCGAAGAGAAAAAGATTGAACGCTATTAATGGAGATTTGAGGATTTACCTACCCGTACATGACAAATTTTGCTTTTATGCAAAATTTTTTTTAATTTTCAAAATAAAAATATATAAATATCCAAAATAATTTAATAATTTTGCAGTCAGAAAATAGATAAAAATTTTGCTTATGGCATAAAGAATTACTAAAAAAAACAAAAAGACATTTTAAATAGCGATTTACTGCTATTCTTGGATAATCATTTTTCCACGATTTGACCCATTTGGGTTATGCTTCAAGAATAAGTAAGTGAAACGCCGTTCAATCGGCGTGGAGCAACTTGTTAGAAGCATAGGCGTGGAAACCTGATTATCCGGCAGGTTGTTTCCACGCTATTTTTATTGCCTGATTTTTAATAAAAAAAATAAATTAATGTATATGAAAGAATTGTCTTTTCTTATAGTATGTACCGTAATGGTAATGTTTTTTACAGGATGCACCGGATGTACCCAGAAGATCCTTGAGGTTGATACAGAAATTCTTCAAAAGAAAATCTATGAACCATCTGCAACCATATACGAGAGTTTGCAGCAGAGTACAGTTTTGTATCTTGACCATTCAACCTGTGTGATTGATGCACGACAGAACTCAAAAGTATTTAACGCCTTGCGTCCGCAACTCGGACAATATTCAGATACTTTGATATTAATAAAAGGAAATGATTTTGAAAGTACACCATTAAACAGGTCTGACAACGAGGTGTTCAGAATTTTGCAAAACATTCAAGTTGACATACCTTACTCCAATATATTAAAAACGGTCGAGAAAATTTGTAACGGCAATCAGCAGGCGATTTTAATAACTGATTGTGAATATATTGAAAAAGGAAAAGGAAATAACGGAAAGGATTTGTGCCACGACCAAGATCCCTATTTAAGTGAGCCATTCAAAAATTGGCTAAGAAAAGGACATTGCATTTATACTGTGGTTGAACCTTATCAAGAACGAAACAAGGGTAAAATTTACGACAAAAAGCGTTTTTATTTCTGTTTTACCGACGACCGAATGGAAAATCCATTTAGCCAAAAGATGCTTGCTGAAATTCAGCCTTTTTTGCAAGACAGCATTTGCCGGTTATTTAAAATGACAAATTCCGATATTTCCGTTCAGGGGTCAAAAAGCGAAATGATACCTAAAAAATTTTTGGCGTGCAATGTTGATAGTTTCGTTTTAAAAAATCGTAACAATTTTGATTTTGTTAATATTTCCGACGATTGGAGAGCCATTCGTAAATATGTGATGAAATTACAAGAAAATTTTCAGCCAATACCCGATGAACAATCTGTTCCGTTAATTCAAAATTTAGCTTTTAATGATGGGGAGAATTATATAGTTGAAAGTATGCAAGTTGTTGCAAAAAATATAACTTCAACATATCTATCATCGGTGGATAGTACCATTTCAGTAAAAGAGATAAACGCCTCAGATGGTTTTTCATTGGATAAAGACACATTGAAAATAAATAAGCTCATTGTATTGCTTACTGATAAAATATTTACAGAAGGTTACTTGAGTAACGACTATAATTATGAAGGTAATTTAATACGGTTAGATTTTGTAATTACAAAAGTGGGTTTGAAACAGAACTTTGATAGTGATATGTTCACTTGGCAATCATTAATTAACAACGAAAAAGCAATTTGTGTGGCAAAGAGTATTGATAATGTCCTTCATGATAGCAGTATAATGCCTACAAACAATGAAAGAAAAGTGATGCATACTATTTTTCTACAAACACAATCATATCCTAAATAATAACTTAAAAATAAGAGAATAACAAATGAAAATTGAAACTCAAAAACAACTTGAAGCATTGATAGGACAAACCTATATGCACGCATTGTATATTGCTATTGCAGCAATTGTTGTGGCTTATGTAGTTGCAAACTTAATTAAGTGGCAAGGAGGAAGAACCGATAATTCGCATATTAAACGGCGAATATGGTTCATTATCATTGGAATGTTAGCAGCTATTATATTTTTATTTACCAATCAATGGACAGTAGTTTATCGCAACTACATTCCAACAGAATCGCTCCATGCAAGGTTTATTCAAGCAACAGTTTGGGCATCACTTTCCATAATTGCTGTTTATGGAATCGTGAGTGTGTTAACAATGTTTCTTATGCGCGGAACAAAATGGGGTAGTAAATGGGGTAGTATTTTAGGCAAATCAGAAAAATAACAAAAGAATCAATTGTAATATGGAAAAAAATAAAAATATATTTGTTATAGGTATTGGTGGAACAGGTATGCGCTGTATAGAAGCATTTACCCATTTGTGCGCTATGGGAATGTTCGATGATACTGAAGTTCACTTATTAGCATTGGATACCGACAAAGACAATGGAAATTTTACACGCCTAAAAAATCTGAAAGAGGCGTATCTGCAAACTAAAGGAGTAAATAAACCTCATTCTGCGTTGAGCGATACATTCTTCTCAGCCAAACTACACTATTATCAATTTAGTCCAGATTATGCAAAAAAAACTACATTTTCGGATTTGTACAATTATACTGTTACAAAACACAATAACTCTGAAAAAGCGGCGGTGGCTGATCTGCTTCTTACTGACAATGCAAAAGAATTCAATCTGCTGAACGGTTATCGTGCACAAACGCATTTAGGTAGTATGTTAATGTATCATTCTATTATTGACGAGATAGTGCAATCAAATAGAAATAACACCAACAGTGAGTTGAAAAATTTTATTCAACCCTTGATTACTGATGCTTCAACAGGCCATCCGCGTGTGTTTATCCTTGGCTCGGTATTTGGTGGAACAGGCGCTTCTTCTATTCCAATTATTCCAAGAGCAATAAACGAAGCCGCGAAACTGATTTCGCAAGCCGTTAATATTGAAAATAATGCTTATTTCGGCGCAACATTACTCACAAGTTATTTTTCATTTCCACTCCCAAGCGCTGCTGAATTACAGAAACAGAAAGTTATTGCTACTTCCGATAAGTTTGCGCTTAACTCACAAGCCGCTATGACTTTTTATCAAGCAGACAAAACGGTAAGGAAAACTTATCAGAAACTCTACATGATGGGTACTGATAATATGGAACCTGTTTATTCAAAAGGAAGAAAAATAGAAAGTGAAACCATTATAGGAGGAGAGAAGCAGGAAAATGACTCACATTATATCGAACTTTTGGCTGCTTTTGCAGCTTACGACTTTTTCAATGCGCCTGACAATGGAACTGTCAACGGTATGAATGGGTTAAACGTATTGAAAAGCAATCAAAAAACGGAATACCTTTATCGTACTTTTGATGAAAAAATTGATTTTACCGATTTTGTAGGAAACGAAAAAAAAGAAGAATTTGCAAAGAAACTCGGTATATTTACTGCTATGAGTTATTTAGCCATATTGGATAATTTAGCATTTTTCAATCAAGCACAAGCAGACGAATTAGCAAAAGTAAAAATTACCGGATATGGCGATATTGATCCCAAAGAAATAGAAAACTTGAAAAAGTACATGTCATTATTTCATTTTGGAATTGAGAATGGAGAAGTACAAGACGGTTGGCTACGACAGGTACATCGCTCTGCAGGTGGCGGAGATAAATTCCTATTAAATCCTGAAGTTTTTGGTTGTAATTCAATTAAAGAGCTCGAAAAATTTAATTTCAACGAAAAATTATTTCAGGCAAATGGCGATTTTGCAACCAAAAAATTCAAGACAAAACCAATTATTGGTAGCATCTTCGATAGTTTTGTAAACAAATTTATTGAAATTAAAGATCCTGATGGCATTACTAATAAAAATGAGAAGTTAATCAAAAGAACCTATGACACATTGTGTAAATTATATAACTTTTAATATTTATGAAATATGGCAAAAGCAAAATTAATAAAAAGCGCCGGGTCAGCTCCTAATAATGTTCAAGGAAAATGGTATAACCTCGATAATGATACTAAAACTTTTATTCAAGGTATTGACACAGGAAAACTTAATATTACAGAAGTATCAAGTGCACTAATTTCAGGAGTACCTACAGCTTGGGCAAGAGCCAAACTGTTTTTGTTTGCAATGGATTACCTTAAATCCCCAAATCCAAATGCTCCAACCTCAGGGCTGATACAGTATTACGAAACTCTAATAGCCGAATGGAAAGGGCTTATCGCTTTGATTGCTCTTTATGACAGTCGTGTTTCTTTTTCTGAGCCAGTTTATATGAATCAGGCAGGCTCAGATATTTCTGATGCCTTTGGTCGTATGCTGCTCGACGATGTTGACTTTTGGACAGATCAGCAAAAGAAAGTAACTAACCTTAATGAATTACCCTTTATACAATTGTTAAGATATCAAGGGCAGCTTATTGGCGGTACTTCTCCGTTTTCTATCGTGTTTCCAAGCGTGGAATATGACAATATGCAACATGCTACCGATATTCCATGGTACAATAACGGTAAGTTTATCGATCCTATGGATTTCCTAAAAACCGATACACAAAGACTTCAAAAATTGTATCTGTTTTTGAAAAATATAAACAACAACTTTGCTGGCTATCAAAGCAATCTTTCAATTTCGGGCAATACTTTAGACATATCTGGTTTACAACTCTTTTTGCTGCAATGGCAAAATGAGATTAAGTTAATGAATCCAATCTTACAGGAGACAGGCAATACTGCTAAATATTCTAATTTAGCTGAACCTTTTAAATCTCTTTTAAGCTGCGAACAAAAAGTATATCAGTTACAGGACGGTACTTTATCATTTTCTCTACCCTCTGGACAAACTGCAAGAATGGAATTGAGCGATTTGCAAAACATTTTACTCGACAGTAAAAAAATTGCAGGGTGGTTTGAATCGAACGATTTCAGTCAACCATTGTCTCAATCGGCTGTATATTATTTAAGGGTAAATGATGTACGTGACATTCAAAACCCGACAAAATACTTTGCTTTGCCTTTGAGTATGCAAGGTATACAAATGTTTATGCAGGATTTAGGCACTCTGGTTGCAAATACAAATCCAAATTTTAACATAAATGGTAAAATCAACGCACAGGGGAAATTGATAGTTGATTTAATAGTAACAATTAATGGATCGCCGTACAATTTAAATACAAAGGAATACGAGATAGAATGGATTATAACAAATAATAAAATAATAATGTGGCCCAATTTTATTTCGGATAATTGGGATGCCTATTACCTTTATTCTGAATATCCGGTTTCAACTACAGGAACGAATTTTATACCATTTTTCAAACGAGGTCAGATGCAGCAAATCGTTACAGTTCCTACACCGAATGGCAATGATACAGTTTATTCCAATAGTTTAAAGACCGGTGTAGTTGATATTACAAATCTAATTACTTATCCTGCTGGTATAGTTAATCAAGATATGCTCAAATATGAGGTTATTAAATCAAACTGCCCGATTGCAGGTTTAGAAATTCGTATTGTTAATGCTGGAACTTCGGAAGTTGCAGGATTCTTAATAGTAAAAAACCCGGGCGATGCTTCAATGGGGAAAAAAGCCATTACTGATTTGACATCCGCTCCAATGTCCAATCAAGCTATAGTAGGTATAGACTTTGGTAGTAGTAATTCGTGTGTATATTATACATTGCAAGATAGTACCGATACAAAACCTATTAAATTTGAAAATCGTCGCTTGGCATTGGTAGGACTTGATGCTTTAAATGGGTATACCGCAGAAAAGGACGAATTACTTTTTTTCTCAAACGAGTCAACAACAAACGGACAAATTAAATCGTGGTTACATTCGCACGACTCTCGTTATGTTGGCGCACATACGCAAGACGAAATTTCAGGTGGAGTGGCTGTTAATGAGAAAAATATTTTTGTTCAAAATATGAGCAAAGAAAAAATATGGACGCAAATTTCCCCAAGCCCGACAGTTCCAGACCCAGTTTTGTATTATAATATGAAATATGGTCCATTAGCACAAAAAACGGCATATCTTAAATCTCTGTGGTTATCTATTTGTGCCGACCTGTATTATGATCAATGTCTACCGATTGAATTACACTGGTCGTATCCGGCAGCGATGTCTAATGCCGACATTATTCAATATCGAGCAATTTATAATGGGGATCTTCCCGCAATAACGCCAATCAGAGTTCACAATGTTCGACACACTCCAAGCAAGATCGCTGAACAAACCGAGTCAGAATCTGTATGTAAATATGCTTTAAGTCAGAATTTTGGCTTGATTAACAGCAATATGTTTATTGGTATTGATATCGGCGGCTCAACAAGTGATATTCTTTTGCTCTGTAGGGATGTTACAGACGGCAACAAACCTCGTCTTTACAAGCAAAGTTCTGTCCGCATTGCAGCAGGCGTTTTCTTCGATGCGGTTATAAAATCTGAAACTTTCCGTAGGGCTATTTTCAATTATCATGAACAGCAAAAGCAGATAAAAGTTGAAAACATTCAGGAAATTTTGTCAGCCGGATACAAAGCGCCATTTTATCTCAACAGTGTCTTCGACCAACTTACAGATAATGATTCTGTTAAGTTTTATAGTTTTCTCGGCAGAAACGCTCCATTTGTATTTGCCATTCCGGCTTATGTTGTTGGATTGCTTGTTTTCTATGCAGGAAAGCTCTGCGCCAAAACAATCAAGGAAAACAACTTAACAAGTATCATTCAAGTAGATTTATTGCCTTTTGGAAAAGGCGGTCGCTTGTGTCATTGGCTGGAAGTTTTCCCTGGCAGTACACTTACTAACAATTATTATCAAGAGTGCTTCCAAAAAGGTCTTGGCGAAGATAGCAAAAAAATCACACTCAAATATCGCAATGATGTTAAAAAAGATAATAAATCGGAAGTTTCAAAAGGTTTGGCGGTTGATACTGACCTAAATTTCAACGAAAATGTGCGTTTTACTTCTGACATTTTTGCCGAAAAAAATATTGAATTTCAACAAGATGGGCACTTTATCGAATTTGAGGAAACAACAACTGTAGAAAATAAATATTTTGAAGATGTCAATAAGTACAAATTTCCTGAAAAATTAGAAAACTTTGAAACGTTTCTTAATATCTTTCTTGATTATGTCGGACGAAAAACAGGACTTGTAAATGATATTGCTGTATTGCAAAATGGCTTAAAAGAACTGCCGAGTCGTTTATCGGCATTTATCACAAACGATTCGGAATATATAAAAGCCCGTAACGTAGCAAGACAAAGCAATGAATTTGAGTACCGTTTCCCAATTCTCATTGCAGAGGGGCTTTGTTATTTGGAACAGATTCTTATCCCTAACATTTTTAATAAGTAATAAATCACATGAATTATTTAATATTGCATTTCGATATGGATTTCATCGTCGGTATTGTGAGTGCCGATAATGGTACTTCCTTTCCTGTAAAAAATGGTAATGAAGAAGCTCTTTGGTTGTATTTCTTTAACGATCCAGCCCAAAATCGAATTTCATTTGGTAGAGGGAATCGCGTACATTTTAACAATTTAGAAAGAAATTATTACGGTAATTTCTTTGATAAAATAGAATCCAAATACGAAACATTTGAATTGCGTGGAATACCACACCCTGTAATTGATTTATTACAAGAATCTGGTTTATTAGAAACTGTGAAAAATACCTACATTAAACAAACGCCAAGTCATAGGACAGATGATAAAATTCCGGCTTTACTAACCTTTTCGTCTTCTATCGGCGATTATGCAAGAGAAAAAACAATTGGTTTTATTAAAAATTATGGTTTTCAGATAGAGGCCTCTGCTGTTCCGCTTGCCGAACTGACAGGAAATTACGCTTTAAAAAACGAGCGATTGCAGTTAAAGAATGGAGATGTCGCCATACTGTTAGAAGCAACAAATTCTACGTTGCATTTGAAAAAGTTGTCATTTGCCGATAACGCTTTCAAAATGGACAGGCGAATTCAACAGGAATGCAAGGGTAAAGGTTTTGATTCTCGCAAACAGGCTTTACTTCGTTTTGTTGTAAGCCAAGTAAGCAGAACTACTTACTCAATAAATAACGAAGATGAGTTGCTTGCTGAATGTAAAAGATTTGAAATGCAATCGGAAGAATGGTTGCAAAACATAAACAGCAGCAGACACAATGTGCCGTTTAATATTCAAGGTATTTCTCTGTCAAAAATGCCAAACGCAACAAGAAATGTACTGGTAACAAAAGCCAATTTAGACGCAGATACAATTTATTACACAAAAGTATTAAAAGATGTTTTTGAAGCATTTAGGGATGATAATGTGTCGGGCGATGTGGTTGCTGTCTTCTTTTTGGGCGACTGTTTCCAAACAGAACTTGTAAAAAATACCTTTATGCAAATGTATAGTGAGGAGAAACTATTTTTCTATCCCACTATGAAAATTCACGATATTTTGGAAATGTATCTCAAAATTGATTTTGCAGCAGTAGGTGATGAAGAAGCTAAAATTCGTATAGCGAAAGATTTCTCTAAAAAAGCGTTTGATTTAAAAATCGAGGGCAAGCTTTCCGAAGCATTAGATAATATTAAAAAAGCATTCGAATTAGATAGCGAAAACCGAGAATACAAGCAACTTTTGGAAGACTTGAATAAAGAAATCAAAGAAAAGGCGAAAAAAGCAGAATTATATCAAGAATATCTGATCTCTGGCGACAAGTATTTGGAAAACAAAAATCTATTAAAAGCATTGGAAAAATACAACGAAGCGAAAAAGATTGACTGGTCGAGTGATATTGTGCGTAAAATAGAAGCAGTAGAACAGTTGTACGAAAATTGTAAACGGCATAGACGCAATGGTAACAATGATTTCGAGAGTGGCGACTTCGCAAAGGCAATAGAAGAATATGAAGCGGCAATTGAGATTGATAACACAGACAGTGAAATTGATCTTAAACTCAAAGAGGCTAAAATAAAGATAAAAACAGCAGCGCCAAAAAACGAAAGAAAAACTTATGAAAATGGTGATTGGGCGGAAGGAACTTTCATAGATGGTAAACTGCACGGCTTTGGTTCATTTTATTATGCCGAAGCTAAACGTAAAGACACTGGGGAGTTCGAGCACGGTAGGAGAATTAGAAAAGGCAAAATGGAATGGGATGATGGCGATTGGTACAGTGGTGAATGGGATAGCAAAGGTGCTAATGGTCAAGGAGAATATCATTATGCTGACGGCAGTTGGAAAAAGGGTACTTTTGTTGATAGCACATTATATGGGTTTGGCTCATATTATGATGCCAAATCTAAACGTACAGACACCGGTGAATACGAAAACGGCAACCGTATCGGTAAAGGTAAAATAGAATGGGAAGATGGCGATTGGTATTATGGCGAATGGAATAACAAAGGCATAAATGGTAAAGGAGAATATCATTTTTCTAACGGCAATTGGGAAAAAGGAACTTTTTTAAATGGTAAATTACATGGGTTTGGAACGTTTTATTCTGCCAAAGCTAAACGTACAGACACCGGTGAATTTAAAAACGGAGAACGTACAGGAAATGGAAAACAAGAAATGAGTGATAGAACAGTGTATGAAGGAGCATGGAATGACGAAGACGGTGTATTTAAAGGAACAATTAAATCACCTGATGAAGGAAAGGTTGAAGAATATGTTGACGAAACTGCCCTTATTTTCAATTGCTACAAAAAAATTCATCAATGTTTAACGAAAGAACACACGGAAGATGAATTAAAAAATGCAGTTATGCTTTTTAATGTCAATACATTAACAAAAGAAGAAATTTTAATCAATTATATTAATACAGATTACGACAATTTGCTTATGTCACTCGTAGAATATCTGTATAGTCAAGCGCCTACACTTAAACCAAACCTGTTTATGGTTGTTGAACTCATTATCGCAGGAATAAAAAAAGAAGGGCATCAAGAATATCAATCTGATTTAGATAAATTGTTTGGCTTGTTTGAAGAAAATATTGAGTATTGTAAGGCAAATGGCATAGAAATTAATGAAACTCCTCTACAGTACTATAAAGATTTTGTTCTTTCAGTAGATGACGAAATATCAAATGAGATTTTTGAAAATTACAGATACAGATTTATCATCGGTAGCTCAAATGATGTGTTTGAATTTGTTGACGATATAATAGATATCAACCTTCTTGCAAGAGTAATAATTCTCAGTTTCAGTGAGGGTTCAAAGAAATCCGATAGAGATGAATTATCAAAGTATCTTACTGAACTTTATGAAGAATCTCAAAAAACAGGCAAACTTGTGACAGCAGACGACCTGAATATTGATATGATTGAAGTCAAAAATTTAAAGACCTTTTGGGCAGGCTGTAAATAACAAACAATCATAATCTATCTATATATATGGCACTTAGTTTACAGGAGATAAGAGAACTTAAAGCGATGCGAAAAGAAGCTGACAATATTATTATATTGGCAGAAAAAAAGTTAGAAGAGAATCTGACTGATGCAACAAAAAAAGAAATAAAACTTGCTTTGGAAACACTGATCATATTTCGTGATAGCGAAAATGTTACCAGTATAACCAAAGCTATTGAAGGGGTAAAGATTGTTATAGATTCAAAATTGATCGAAAAAAGAAACGAAGCCGAAATCCTACTTACCCAAGTCCAAAAATTAATGGATGGCAATCAATTATCAGAAGCCCAAAAAGAAATATTGGCAAAGGAAGCCAATAAGCTCAATAAGTTATTAAAAGATTGCAATAATATTGCCGCTATTGATGCCGCCATTACAGAAGTAAAGGCGGCTATGGATGTCACATTATTCAAGAAACGCAATGAAGCTGATAACCTTATTGTACTGGCAAAAAAAACATTACAGGAAAAGGAACTTAATAAGACAAAAAATACGTCCAAAAAGGCTGTATTGGAACATGCCCTAGCAAACTTGATATCAGCTCAAAATGGGAGCGATGTTGCCGCAATAAACTTGGCAATACAAAATGTTAAAAAGGCAATTCCGGAAAATAATGGATGTTTAAAAATTCTACTATGGGTAATTGTTATTTTCATTGTCATTATGCTTATCAGTAATTCCAATTCTATCAGTACTTGGTTCAATGATTTATTTAACACAAAAGTCGAACAAAGTACTCATACTAATTCCGAGACTTCAGGAATTGAAAACCCAAAACAAAATAAAAGTCGTGAAACCCCTAAACCACAAAAAACCGACCCTTTTGTTCCTGCCGGCATTACTGCAACATACGGACAAACGCTCTCGCAAGTAAGTTTACCTACAGGTTGGTCTTGGGTAACTGCTGAAACAACTTCGGTGGGTAATATTGGTAAAAACACCTTTAAGGCAAAATATAAAGGTAGCGATAAATATAAAGCAATATCAAATGTTGATATAATCGTACTGGTAAAGCAAAAAATAATAACTGATTATTCAAAAGAAGTTGAATTAGCAATGAGCAATGCCATAAATGCTTATAATAATGGCAATTGGGATGATGCATATAAGTATTACACCGAAGCCGCAAGTTATCCGACAGACCGCAGTTCCTCTATCAAACAAACGGCTTCACAGAAGTTTTTAACAAAAGCAAAGACAATTATTTCTAATAATAATGGAAAATGTGATGATTTCTCAAAGAAATTATTACAATATGCTAATAATTTATATCCTTCAAGCGAGATTCAGGATTTACTAAACAAATGTGGGGAAACAACTTCGGGTGGAGTTTCGTCAAATTCCGGTAGATTTCCACAAGGCTCACGGCAGCTTTTATCATATTCTGACTTGTCCGGTTTAAGTAAATATGACTTGAAAATTATGCGTAATGAAATTTTTGCCCGTCACGGATATATTTTTACAACTAATGATATGATAAACTATTTTAAAAATCAATCTTGGTACACTCCTCGTTATAGTGATGTAACTTCTATGCTTACAAATATTGAACAAAAAAACATAGCGCTGATTAAACAATATGAATAGATTTCTTATATTTTTAAGTTTATTGCTTTTCGCTTGTGGAAATGGTAATCAAAAAGCAGCAGGTATTACAGTACAAACAATGCCACAGAACAGTGTCATTAATAAGGATCGCATTACAATGGTTACACTTGCCATAGAGTATGATTCAGTCAACACTTTGATACGAGATAACAAAATCGAAAAAGCGCAGGCATTAAATGAATTAAAACGTATTTTGCCTAAGTTAAAAACAGTTTACAACCGTTTGCAACTCGATACAGCAAAGAATGAAGAATGGATTTTTCCTGTAGCGGGTTATTCGTCAAAAGCTATTGGAGGTACGCACGGCGAGGGTTATATTCCAAACGGGTATGATTATTTTTTAGGCGATAAACATGGCGGACATCCTGCACAAGATATTTTCATATATGATAAAAATCAGGACAGCAAAGATGACAAAACAGGAAAATATGTGAGTGTTAACTCTGTTGGTAATGGCATCGTCGTTGCTTTTGAACAGAAATGGGATAGTACAAGTACTTTACGCGGTGGCAAATACATATGGATTTATGCTCCTGCCGAAAATGCGTTTTATTATTACGCCCACAACAATGAAATTTTTGTAAATATAGGACAAACGGTGAATGCAGGAGACACTATCGCAACTGTTGGACGCACAGGGTTGAACGCTTTCAAGAAAAGGTCGCCTACGCATTTACATTTTATGAAATTGGTATTGGATAAAGAGTTTTATCCTCGGCCTGTCGATACTTATAAAGATTTTATGTTTAAAAAATAACAAATAAGATATGAAAGCAACAAGTAAATTACTATTTCTTTTAATACTGTTATTCAGCACTATGGCTGCATATAGTCAATGTGAAACCTATTTACAAAAAGCGGAATCGCTTTTTGCACAAAAAAAATATTGCGATGCTAAAAAACAGTACGAAAATTATAAAGAGTGTAAACCAAATGTTAGCGATATAGATATAAAAATAGCTGAATGTGACCGCTTATGCAAAGAACTTCCTCCTCAACTTCCCCCTTTGCCTGAATTAAAAGAGGAAAAAATCTATTACAATGAAAATTGGCAAGGATGTTCTCAATATCAAGCAAAATATTATCGTGTTGTGAAGTACGACAAAGACGGAAAACCAGTCGGGAAAATCTACGATTATTTTATCACAGGTGAATTGCAAGGTGAAAATGATGGTGCAATATACATTGATAAAATAAATGATAGAAATTCAAAATTTACTGGATACACAATCAGTTACTATAAAAATGGTGTGAAAGCTAACGAAACACAATTTGATAAAGACGGGAATGTGGTTTCAGTAAAAAATTGGGACGAAAATGGTAACTTAAAAGTTCCACGCACAAAAACTGCAATTGGCATTGGATCTTTTTCCGGCTACAAAAATAATGAAACAGAAACAAGCATAAGAAACGCTTTTGTACAAGATGGTCGTTTTATAGTTAGCAATGTGAAAAATACTTACAGTTACGGCGGAAATCAACAAACTGCTGCCGATGTAGATTATATTGTAAGCGGAACTTGTACATTAATTCAACAGGCTCGAACAGAAACTCATTATATTAGTATTCCGGCAACAAAATGGACAAGCGCACAAAATATTCCTCAGACTAATAATATTCCCGAAATTGTTAATGTTGACTTAACCCTTACAAATTCAAAAGGAGAAATTGTGGTAAGTTCAACTTATAATCTCAACAACATTGATAGAATTGCGGGCAATATCTTTCCTATTAAAATGTATGTAAATCAAGTAAAAGGAGAAAAGATTGGAATAGACAATAGCGGTGGTGGTAAATTCTTTGATGGTGATATTTGTAAAGTATATGAGGAGTACGACAATGGTAATAAGAGCTATCTCGGAGCCTTGAAAATAGGCAAAACGTATGACGACTGTAAAATAACAGATGGTAAAAAAGAAATTAATAACCGTTTTAAGGAAGGCGCAAAATTAATAGTTGTAAGATAAATAAAAAAATAAAAAATATGTTACAAAAAAACGAAATTTCAAAATTGCAAAACTTGCTTGCAATCTACCAATTACAAACTACAAATGGAAAGGTATTGCATATGAGTTATCGTAGATGGGAACGAGATGAAGATGGAAACTTTATAGAAGTTAATATTCCTGATACACACGAAAATATCAGTAAAAGCAGTGGAAATACTGATTGTTGCTCAGAAGGTGATATTTGCTGCTCAGGAGGTGGTAATTCTTGCTCCGGTTGCGATAATTGTTGTACAAATTGTTGGAATTGTTTTGCCTGTTGTAATAATACTGTCGTTTGTTGTAGATGTTGCATATAATATTTTTGCATATTTATGTTCGGATACTTTCAGCCGCATAGAAACATCAAGTTCCAAACGTTTCGTAATAGTTACAAACAGTACTACTGCGGCTTATGCCATTCGTTGAAATATAATTATGGTCAAAAAGCACGATTGTTATTGAGTTACGATGTAGCTTTGTTTGATATGCTGTTAAATCTCCATTCTTGCACTTGTAATTCTTGCAAAAATGGTCAGAGTATCAGAAATGACGAAGAGTGGAAAATTATGGCGGCACTTAACTTACTTTTGTTTGAATTGAAATTGAAAGATGATGTTCTTGACGAAAATTCATTGACGGCAAAATTGATTTTAAAATTTTACCGAAAACAAACAACAAAAGCAAAAAACGACTTTCACAAGTTATCAGTTATTATTGAACAAGGCAACAAAAGAATAGTTGAAAACGAAAATGCAAATGCAAATGCTTTGACTGTAGCCATGAGTTTTGCTACTATGATGATTGATATTGCTGATATTATAAATCCTGAAACTGAACATAAATCCATAATCAAAGGCGTTTCAATGTGGCTTTATATTATAGATGCAATTGATGACTACGAAAAGGATATAAAAAAAGGTAATTTTAATCCGTTTCTGAACGACTATAAAAAATGCAAATCATTTTCCGAATATCTGTTTGCAAATTTTGATAAAACGGTGGATATATTCAGAACGATATATACTTGTTTCAGTCATGTACATGGTCGAAATGATATAAATACTTTGTTATATGAATACATACCTGCAACAACTTTGCACATACTTAAAGGCAAGAAAATAAGAGTGGTTTATCCGTTTAACAAAATCAATAATTACAACCAGATAGAAACATTGGAAAGGGCGCAGTTTAATGTTTTTGTTGACTCGGATTGCGATACGGCTATAATTAATAATGTGCTTAAATCAGCTAATCAAAGCGGTATATCAAACATAAGGGAAACACCAAATTTTGGTGAAAGTGCTCAGTTAATATTAACCGTTGAACAGGCATGTTTGCAATTTGATAAATGGCTGACAACCGGCAAAACAGATTTTTCTTTATTCTGCGATATTATAAAACTGATGTATGGAATATTACCCAGCAACTGCGAATACAGTTCATGCCTTGGCAAATGTGTACACATAACAGCGAATAAGCAGATAACGTTTTGCCCCAAGACAAAAAAAGGGATACCTTTCGATAGACACCCTTTGACGGAAATTCTTGAAAGCATAGAATTTATTAATGTGCTTGAACAGACAATCATTCGTCGTGAAGAATGCAAATCTAAATGTGTAGCTTTTGACGTATGTGGTGGCGGTTGTCCATTGAAAGAAATATCAAAATCGAATTGTGATTTTAGAATAAAACTCTATTCGCACATAAAAGACAAAATCAACAACGGAGATTTTAATACATACAACAGATTTGTCAAATACACAATATTCAGGGCAGTGGCAGAAGGTGGAGGTTTATTGTGAATATAGAATACAAGAATTAGATTAATTATTATTATTATGGAAATAAGTTTCGTGAGATTTTATTTCAGATCCCCCTTTTTTCAGCCCCCTGCCAGCTTGGAGGCTGAAAAAGGGGTGTAGCTTTTTACACAAGCGTGGGCGTAGCAAAATTGTGCATATAGTGGAGGAATATAAAAATCATCAGAAAGGAAATTAAATTGAAGTGATTATGAAGCAGTTTATTACACTCAGTAAGTCAATAATACAAAAAATCGTAGAGTACGGGAAAAATTCAGAGACTAATGTAAATTGGACTTTCTACAATAAAAAATGACAGCAAATAAACATATTTGCCTTATAAATTAAAACATCACGGCAATTTTACGTATTTCAACAAGACGCTTGTTCAGCTTACTATCCTCTTGTGCCACTTGCAAGTTATAATCGGTCTGCATTCCTACCAACATATATGCAGGTACACCCAATGCTGCTTCCATAATCATTGCAAAATCAGTTGTTACGGGACGTTTCCCGTTTAATATTTCGTTAAATGCCGTGTAAGGTAATCCTAACTGCTTTGCAATCGTCTTTTGAGATATATGACGGTATTCCAATTCATCTTTTAATAGTTCGCCCGGATGCACTGGACGGAAAGGAAATTCGATATCGCTCATAATTATTATTTATAATGGTTTGTAATATCTGTTAATGAACAAATTATAATTCCTACCATGTCGCTTGAATTGACTATCTCTCGAAACTCAAGTCGGTATTTGTCGCTGATACGTACAGAAGAAAGCCCTTTTTTATCACCTTTTAACCGTTCGTAGTTTAACGACTTAACCAAATACAAATCTTCCGTTCGCGTAGCCTTTACTAATGATCTGACGCATTTCACGTATCCAGTAATAACTTGCGGCTGAAAACGGTGTTTTTTATCCGACGTTTTACCTGTTTTATATAATTCATACAAATACTCCTTTTCAAACTCAATTTTCATATATTATATTTGTCCACGGCAAAGGTAATACCATTTTTTTTAATTCACAAATAATGTGAATAAACATTTTCCTCATATCTCCAAAATGGAGATTTGGAGATTTGGCAAAACGCAAAATAACGCAAAATAACGCAAAATAACGCAACTCAACGCAACTCAAAGCAACTCAAAGCAACTCAAAGCAAACGCCGCCGATCCCTTTAATCTCCCATTTTTTCACTATATTTTTGTTCCCGGATCGAATAAGGTTAAGACGCTACCAAGTCCCTACCAAGTCTCTACCAAGTCTCATAGCGGACAAGTTTAAATATTATTAACAATTTAATTTTTTTCAAAATGGGAACAATTAAAAAAAGGAGTTTTGCCCGTCATTGCGAGCCACTTGTGGCGAAGCAATCCATTGTACAAGATTTTTGGATTGCTTCGTCGTTCCTCATCGCAATGACGAAGCGCGACAATTTGAATTGAAAATCGACGTAGTCAAATGCACCCAGCATGAAACAATTTTTTTATTTTCAGATTAAAAAAACTACCTTTGCAATTAAAAAAACATAAAAATCATTCAACAAAATGAAACTTTTCAATTCCATTTTAATCTGTATTGCTCTATCAACTTCCGTTTTACAGGCAAACAATCCGCTTTGGCTCCGCTATCCTGCCCTTTCGCCCGACGGCAAACAAGTTGCTTTCAGTTATAAAGGCGATATCTATACCGTACCTGCTACAGGCGGAGAAGCCCGGCAGATAACCATGAACGAAGCGTACGATTACATGCCGGTCTGGTCGCCTGACAGCAAACAAATCGCTTTTGCAAGTTTCCGTTTCGGCAATTTTGATATCTTCCTCACCTCGACAACCGGCGGAAATGCAAATCGTCTAACCACTTTTTCGAGCTCAGAATCCCCTTATACTTTTACTCCCGACGGAAAATATATCGTTTTCGGAGCCAAAATCCAAGCGCCGGCAACAAGCGCTGCATTTCCGTCCGCGGTTATGAGCGAATTATATAAAGTCCCTGTAGAAGGAGGACGTCCGGAACTTATAATTGCCACCCCAGCGGTAAATGTTTGTTTCACAAAAGATGGTAAAAAATTTGTATTCCAAGACCGGAAAGGACAGGAGAGCGCTTTCCGCAAACACCATAAATCGGCTGTTACCCGGAATATTTGGATGTATGATACGGTAGAAAAGAAATTTACCGAACTTGAAGCCACACCCGGAGAAGATACCGATCCGGTTTTAAGTCCCGATAATTCTACAGTTTACTTCTTGAGCGAACGTTCAGGCTCTTTCAATGTCCATTCTTTTCCGTTGAATAATCCTTCCCAAGTGAAACAAATCACTCATTTTAAGGTAAATCCGGTTCGCTTTCTCAGCATCGCAAACGACGGAATGCTTTGCTTCGGTTACGACGGCGAAATTTATACATTGAAACCAAATGGAAATCCCCAAAAACTTTCCGTTCAAATTACGGAAGAGGACAAGAAAAACGGTATAGACGCAATTGCAAACAAAAACGTTTTTACGCAAACCGTTTCTGCCGACGGAAAACAAGTGGCATCCGTAATGCGAGGCGATATTTACGTTTCCTCTGTGGATTTCAAATTCACCAAGAGAATCACCGGCGCGGCGGCACAGGATAATATGCCTTCATTTTCACCGGACGGAAAATCTTTAGTTTACGCTTCGGAAAAATCCGGTGTATGGAGTTTGTATATTGCCAAAATACAACGCCCCGAAGAATCATTTTTCTTTAATGCAACGCTTATCAATGACGAACCGCTGTTCAAAGATTCCGGTACGGAACGAATGTATCCGAAATATTCGCCCGATGGAAAAGAAATTGCTTTTATCGAAAATCGTAAAAAATTAATGGTCTATAACATGGCAGATAAAAAAGTTCGTCAAATCACCGACGGATCGGGAAATCCCAATTCATCCGGAGATATAAACTACGAATGGTCGCCCGACAGCCAATGGTTTACCCTCGAATATACGCCCGACAAGCGTGACCCGTATTACGACATCGGCTTGGTAAGCGCTCAAGGCGGAACGGTTACCAACCTCACCGGCAGCGGCTACACCAGCGAAAATCCACACTGGGTATTAGGCGGAGACGCCATCATTTTCAGTTCCGAAAGATACGGTATGCGCAACCATGCTTCTTGGGGTTCATTAAACGACGAAATGATTATCTTTATGAATCAGAAAGCTTTTGATAAATATCGACTGAGCGAAGATGAATTTAAATTATTGGAAGAAGAGAAAAATCAAAAAAAAGATGATAAAAAAAATGATAAAGAAGACAAATCAAAAGACGAAAAAGTTAAAACGATTAACGTCGAACTGAAAGGCATCGAAGACCGCATTTTAAGAGTAACGCCCAATTCATCGGACTTAGGTGATGCTGTGCTGACCAACGAAGGCGACAAATTGTATTATTTGGCTTCCTTTGAAAAAGATTATGACTTATGGTCGATCAACACCCGCACAAAAGAAACCAAATTGGAAGTGAAAGGCGCTGGTAAAGCGCCTCTCGTATTGGACAAAGAAGGAAAAAACATATTTCTCTTGGGCAGAAATCCTCAAAAAATCGTTTTGGCAAGTAGTAAAAAAGAACCGGTTACGGTTGCTGCGCAAATGGACCTGGACTTGGCCGCCGAACGCGAATATTTGTTCAACCACGTGTGGACGCAAGAATTAAAACGGTTTTATGATGTCAATATGCACGGAACCGATTGGAATTTAATGAAAAAAATCTATTCAAAATTTTTACCTTATATCAACAATAACTTCGATTTTTCCGACCTTTTAAGTGAAATGCTGGGCGAATTGAACGTTTCCCACACAGGAGGCCGTTTTTATCCCGTTCCTGAAAATCCGGACGCAACAGCTGCCTTAGGACTTTTGTTTTCATGGACTTACGCAAAAGATGGCTTGCTGATCGACGAAGTGATCGAAAAAGGACCTTTTGATAAAGCAGACAGCAAAGCGAAAGCCGGATGTATTCTCGAAGCCATCAACGGTGAAAAGATTCTCGCAGGAAAGGATTATTTTCCTTTTTTGAATAAAATTGCCGGTAAAAGAACATTGATTTCTTTGTTCAACCCTACAACCAACGAACGCTGGGACGAAGTGGTAAAACCTATTTCTCAAACAGATCAGAACGCTTTGTTATATACCCGTTGGGTCAAACAGCGGGAAGCCGATGTCGAACGATTATCCAAAGGCCGCTTGGGCTATGTACACATTGAAAGCATGGGCGATCCGAGTTTTCGTTCTATTTATTCGGATATCCTTGGAAAATTCAACAACAAGGAAGGCATTGTCATTGATACGCGATTCAACGGAGGAGGCCGTTTACACGAAGATTTGGAAATTTTGTTCAGCGGAAAGAAATACTTCACGCAAGTTATTCGTGGCGTCGAAACCTGCGATATGCCGAGTCGCCGTTGGAACAAACCGTCTATCATGATTATCGGCGAAGCCAATTATTCCAATGCACACGGTTCGCCATGGGTTTACCGTCACATGAATATTGGAAAATTAGTGGGAATGCCGGTTCCGGGAACCATGACAAGCGTTTCTTGGGAAACCCTGCAAGACCCGACTTTAGTATTTGGAATCCCTATCGTCGGATATCGCTTGCCGGATGGAAGTTATTTGGAAAATCAGCAATTAGAGCCGGATTTCAAAGTGGCCAATGCTCCCGCCGTAATTGTAACGGGAGAAGACCAACAATTGGAAAAAGCCGTTGATGAATTGTTGAAACAACATTAAAAAAAAATTTTCTTTTTGCCTAAAAACTCATAAGCTGGGAAGATGTCTATTTGTTTGCCGTTCTGCATATAGGCATCTTTCTGTTTATATGTGATAATCAACCCATTATCTGCTTTGAAAAAATCCATTGCTTCACGTAATCCTCGTTGTTCACGCTCTCTATTTTCGGGTGTGAGTTCATAACAAACTTGGATCAATTGTTCAACTTTTTCATTTTTAGTGACAACAAAGTCACATTCCGCTCCATTTTCATTGAAATAAAACAATTCTTTCCCGTTACGCCGGAGTTCCCAATAAATTAAGTTCTCAAGTAAATGACCAAAATTGTCCGTAAATGTAGTAGAAGCTATTTTTATTATTCCCGAATCTATTACATATACTTTTCTTGGGTTAACAGATTGTGCTTTAAGTGAGTAACTAAATTTCGGCATAAAATTGACCAAATAAGTATCTTCCAAGAATGACAAATATTCCAAAATAGTATTAGTCGTTCTGAATCCCAATGGCTGTTGCAATTTATTGGCCGTAACCAGATTCCCTACATTTGATATTAAATATACGACCAATCGCTTTAACATTGAAACATCTCGAATGCCATGTCTTACGACTATGTCTCTATTTAAAATATCATAAAATAAAGTAGTCAGAATATCCTCGTTATTTGTTTTAAGATATTCAGGAAATCCACCCATATCCAAATATTTTTGCAATGAACGAACATCTGCCTCCAAAGATTTAAAAGATAAAAACTCTTTGTACGAAAACGGAAAAAGTTCTTTAGTTATATGTCTGCCGGTAAGTTTTGTACCCAATTCGCGGCTGAGCAAAGAGGCATTAGAACCGGTTATGATAACTCTGAATCCTTCGTCCAACTTTTGTCGCACGTATAGCTCCCAACCGTCTATTATTTGCAATTCATCAAAAAACAAGACGGTATGTTTTGAATCGGCAATAATATTATCCAACAATTGAAAATCGGTTAATTCAAAATTGAACAATCGCGGATCTTCAAAATTGAGATGTAATGCATTTTGCTCATTGCGATTAAGAAATTGCTTTAACAACGTACTTTTTCCACAACGACGAATGCCGGATATTATTAAAGCATGTGATTGGAGATTCGGTAAATCGGGTAATAGTTCCCGTTGCAAACCTGTGCCTTGACGCTGTATTTTTTGTTTTTGTACATCGATTACTTGCTGAATAATTGCTTGTTGTAACATGTTTTTCGCTTATTTGTTTACAGAGTGCAAATATACGATTTTATTTATTACTAACAAACAAATCTTTGTATTAATAATACACAGATCTTTTTATTACTAATACACAACTTAGTCATTTTCATTTTTTATCCGCCACCAGATTTTATTTATCAAAGATTTTTTCCTATCTTTGCACGATTTTTAAAAATAATAAAAGTTGGGAAAGTTCGATTTATATAAAGTTGATTTGAAAGGAATGCAAGCAGACGTTGAGGAATATGAATATTTGCTTGATAACCAATTTTTTATTAATATCGGTGGAGAAGACGTTCAAAAAGGACGAGTTAAAGTTACATTGACGGTAACCAAACACAAAGACTATTTCGATTTTCTGTTTGTCCTGTCTGGAGTTGCTATTATCCCCTGCGACAGATGTTTGGACGACATGGATTACCCCATCGAAACAACAGCGCATTTGATTGTCAAATTTGGCAAAGACTATTCCGAAGAAAGTGACGAGATTGTCGTTATTCCCGAATCGGAAGGAGTAATTAATCTGGCATGGTTTCTGTATGAATTTGTTGCTTTGGCAATTCCAATCAAACATATACATACTCCCGGAAAATGTAACAAACAAATGACTTCAAAATTGAAAAAACATTCTGCCAAATCGGAAGATGATGATAATGATTCGTTTGACATGGAGATGGATGATGATGTAATCATTACAGGTGAAGACGATTCAAATGAAAGAGATTCAGACCCCCGGTGGGAAGCACTAAAAGGATTCAAAGAAGAAGAATAATCAATAAAATATCTAAAAATTAAAATAAAATGGCACATCCTAAACGAAGAGTCGGTAAAACCAGAAGAGATAAAAGAAGATCGCACGACCATGCGGTTATCCCTCAATTAGCGATTGATCAATCAACAGGTGAATACCATCTGTATCACAGAGCCCACTGGTATGAAGGAAAATTGTACTACAAAGGCAAAGTAATCATTGACAAATCGAAAGCGTAATCGCTTATGACTAAAATTCATGCCGTAATAACCGGTGTTGGCGGGTATGTTCCCGAATATGTTCTGACGAATGATGAAATTTCTACTTACTTGGACACCTCCGACGAATGGATTCTCCAAAGAATAGGCATTAAAGAACGACGCATTCTGAAACCGGAAGAAGGTAGTGGAGTGACGTATTTAGCGAAGAAAGCGATTGAAGATTTGAGGCGCAAAAACGATTATGATCCTTTGGAAATAGAAGCGATTATTTTCGCTACCACTACTCCCGATTATTATCTACCCAATGCGGCATCGCTAATCGCTTATAAAGCAGGCATGACCAACGCTTGTGGTTTTGATTTATCCGCAGCCTGCAGCGGTTTTATTTTTGCCTTAGAGGTTGCACAAGCCTATATCTCTTCCGGAAAATATAAAAAAGTGATGGTAATTTCCGGCGATGTTTTGTCGGCGGTTACCGACACTATGGATAGAAATACTTGCCCGATTTTTTCGGACGCCTGCGGGGTTGCCTTGTTGGAAGCAACCACAGAAGAAGAAGGAATTATTGACTCTATTTTGCATGTGGACGGAAACAGTTTGGAACACTTGCACATGTATGGCGGCGGTTCAATAAATCCTGCCAGCCACGAAACGGTTGATCAACGAATGCACTTCATCCATCAAGAAGGAAAAGTAGTTTTCAAACGTGCCGTAACAGCTATGTCCGACGTTTGCGAAGAAATCATACAAAAAAATCATCTTACAAAAGACGACATCAAATGGGTAGTTCCTCATCAAGCCAACCTTCGGATTATCGAAGCCGTAGCCGGCCGTTTGGAAATTCCGCTTGATAAAGTCATGGTTAATATCAATAAATACGGCAATTCGAGCGCCGGAACCATTCCACTTTGTTTGTGGGATTGGGAAAAATACATGAAAAAAGGAGATAATGTAATTCTTACCGCCTTTGGAGCCGGCTATACATGGGGAGCCGCTTACCTGAAGTGGGGATACAATGCATAAATCCAAGCATAAATCGGGATTTGTAAATATCGTCGGAAATCCGAATGTCGGAAAATCAACACTGATGAATTTATTAGTGGGCGAACGAATTTCCATCATCACTTCCAAAGCCCAAACCACCCGACATAGGATTATGGGTATTGTAAATACCGGCGAGATGCAAATCGTTTATTCCGATACGCCAGGCGTACTGAAACCCAATTACAAATTGCAGGAGAGCATGTTGAATTTTTCTCAATCGGCTTTAGATGATGCCGACGTATTAATTTATGTCACCGACATAGTTGAAAAAACCGACAAGAATGATTTTTTCTTGGAAAAAGTAAAGAAAACAACTTCGCCGGTTTTGTTGGTAATCAATAAAATAGATTTAACTCATCAAAAAGAATTGGAAAAAACAGTTGCCGATTGGCAGGCAATTTTGCCGCAAGCTGAAATTATCCCGATTTCGGCAACCAATAAATTCAATATTGATTATCTCAAAAAGCGGATTGAAGCTCTGATTCCCGAATCCCCCCCATATTTTGAAAAAGATACTTTAACAGACAAGCCTGCAAGATTTTTTGTGACGGAAATCATTCGGGAAAAAATCTTATTATATTATCAAAAAGAAATTCCCTATTCGGTCGAAGTAGTGGTGGAGGAATTTACCGAAAGCCTTGATCTGATCCGTATTAAATCTTTGATTATCGTGGAACGGGAATCGCAAAAAGGCATTATCATCGGCGAACAAGGGAAAGCCCTTAAAAAAGTCGGTTCAATGGCGCGAAAAGACCTTGAACGCTTTTTTGACAAGAAGATTTTTCTTGAAATGTTTGTCCGCGTAGAAAAAGACTGGAGAAATCGGGATAGTTTGTTGCGGAAATTCGGTTATAATTTGGAATAAATATGAGTTTAGTAGCTATAGTAGGTCGCCCGAATGTAGGAAAATCGACCTTGTTTAATCGCTTGACCCAGACACGACAAGCCATCGTGGATGAGGAAGCAGGAACTACCCGCGACCGCCAATACGGCAAAGCGGAGTGGACAGGCAAAGAATTTTCGGTCATCGACACCGGAGGTTGGGTGCTCAATTCAGAAGATGTTTTCGAAGGAGCCATCAACAAACAAGTGCAAATCGCAATCGAAGAAGCCGATGTGATACTGTTCGTCGTTGATGTTTTAACCGGAATCACCGATTTGGACGAACAAATTGCCGGTATGCTTCGCCGCAGTAAAAAACCGGTTGTGTTGGTTTCCAATAAAGCCGATACTTTTGACCTTTATTCGCAATCAGCTGAATTTTACGCTTTAGGCTTAGGTGAACCGTATAGTATCTCGGCAGTAAATGGTTCCGGAACCGGAGAATTGTTGGACTTTTTGGTTACCAAATTTGACAACAAAGAAGAAAAAACCGAACCGGACGTACCGAAGATAGCCATCGTCGGCCGCCCAAACTCCGGAAAGTCTTCTTTAATCAACGCTTTTATCGGTGAAGAACGAAATATTGTAACCGATATTGCCGGCACAACACGCGATTCCATTTATACTTTATATGACAAATTCGGCTTGAAATTTTATTTAATCGATACGGCCGGCATTCGCAAAAGAGGCAAGGTGACTGAAGATTTGGAATATTATTCGGTTGTCAGGGCGATTCGCAGCATTGAAAACGCTGATGTCTGCATCCTGATGCTTGATGCCACGCGTGGTATCGAATCGCAAGACCTGAATATTTTTTCCATCATTCAGAAAAACCGGAAAGGTTTGATAATCGTTGTAAATAAGTGGGATTTGGTAGAAGACAAAGACCAGAAAGTAATCAAAACTTTCGAAAATGCCATCCACGAACGGATGGCTCCTTTCACCGATGTGCCGATTATTTTTGCGTCAGCGCTTACCAAGCAACGGATTTTCAAGATATTGGAAACAGCCAACACGGTTTATAAAACAAGAACTACGAAAATCTCGACCCATCAACTCAATGAAGTTTTGCTCCCGATTATTGAAAAAACGCCTCCGCCTATGTACAAGGGAAAAGTAGTAAAAATAAAATATATCACGCAATTACCAAATACGGCTATTCCAAGTTTTGTATTTTTCTGCAATCTGCCGCAATGGGTAAAAGAACCCTATAAACGTTTTCTCGAAAATCAGATTCGGAAAAATTGGGTGATGACAGGGACGCCGATTAATGTTTTTATGCGGGAGAAATAGAGTAAGGAAACTAATAGGGAAATTTGTGCATTAATGAAGATGTATCAGCGAGATAAGTTCTTTCCTGTTTTTGATTTCTATTTTTTTCTTTTCGGCGACAATCAGTCCGGCGTGCTGCATGGCAGTTAATTCCCGTTCCAATGAAGGACGTGAAATACCGAAATATTCCGCTAAAGCGCTTTTCGTCTTATCTAATCTTACTGTATCGGATTTTGCTTCTTCTGAAAGTTTAATGATGTACATGGCTAATTTCTGTTTTATAGTGCGAAACGACATAAATTGCAATTTCTGACTCAGCAGTAAAGCAAACTCTGCTGAGATGTCTAAATAATTTTTCAATAGCGTTTGATTCATACTCAACATCTTAAGAACAGATTGCTTTGAGATCACCAGAGCGGTTACTTCTTCACGCGTAGTCACTTCTACCGGAAACCGGTTGTTTTTTCCAAATAAAAACAAGATAGCCACCGGATTGGGGGCATAAATATCTTCCACCCGAATCATTCTTCCGGATGGATCGATCATTTCGGCCTTGATGCTACCTGAAAGCAGAATAATCAGACGGTTGCAGGGTTCATTTTGTAAAGCAAGCAACGTGTCTTTCTCAAAACAAACTTCTGAAATACTTAATTCCGAGAAAATCCTTGTCAATTCTTTTTCGTCTATCGACTGAAAAAGAGGAATTTTTGATACAATTGAATAATCCATAATGCAAAGGTACTAATATTTTATCAGATTTAACATTTGCATAAAAAAACAACGCAAGAAAAATTTCCTGCGTTGTTTTATAGGCTATCGCCCTCGCAATGACGTGTAGGCTATTAAGACAGTTTCGGACCTGATTCCAATAAATCTTTTCCTTCGGGCAGATATTGCTGAAAGTTTTTGATATATTTGGCGGCAAGCGATTTTGCTTTTTCTTCCCATTCGCCTTTGTTTGGGTATGTATCGCGCGGGTCGAGAATACCTTCGCTCACATTATTCAACTTTTTAGGCGCTACCAAATTCAAAACCGGAATATTAACTGTTTCCGCTTTGTCAATCGAACCATCGAGAATGGCATCAATAATGGCGCGGGTATCTTTGATAGAGATACGTTTGCCTGTACCGTTCCAACCGGTGTTCACCAAATAAGCTTTTGCATTGTGTTCTTTCATTTTCTTTGCCAACACGCTTGCATACACTGTCGGGTGGAGCGTCAGGAACGCTTCGCCGAATGCCGGAGAGAATGAAGGTTCCGGTTCGGTAATGCCTCGTTCCGTGCCTGCAAGTTTTGAAGTGTAGCCGCAGAGGAAGTGGTATTGAGCCGACTTTTCGTCCAGAATTGAAACCGGAGGAAGTACGCCGAATGCGTCAGCCGAAAGATAAACAATTTTGCTGGCGTGTCCTGCACGAGACGGAAGAACAATTTTGCTGATATGATAAATTGGATATGAAACGCGCGTGTTCTCTGTTTTTGAAACAGCCTTCGAATAATCCGGCGTTCCGTCGGGTTTTACGGTAACGTTTTCGAGCAACGAATCGCGGCGAATCGCACGCCAAATGTCCGGTTCGTTTTCTTCGCTCAAATCAATAACTTTTGCATAGCAACCGCCTTCGTAGTTGAAAATTCCGTTGTCGTCCCAACCGTGTTCGTCATCGCCGATGAGGAAACGTTTTGGATCGGCCGATAAAGTTGTTTTGCCCGTCCCTGATAAACCGAAGAATATGGCTACATCGCCCTTTTCGCCCACGTTAGCCGAGCAGTGCATTGAAGCAATGCCGCGGAGAGGAAGATAGTAGTTCATCATTGCGAATATACCTTTTTTCATTTCTCCGCCATACCAAGTGCCGCCGATAACTTGTTCCTTCGCAGACAAATTAAATATAACGAAAACTTCGGAGTTCAAACCCTGCTCTTTCCATTTCGGGTTCGTGGTTTTTGAGCCGTTATAAGACACGAAATCAGGTTCGCCATAATTGGCTAATTCGTAATGAGAAGGGCGAATAAACATATTTGTTACAAAATGTGCTTGCCAAGCCACTTCCATAATGAAACGAACTTTCAAACGGGTGTCTTTGTTCGTTCCACAGTAAGTATCAACAACATACAATTTTTTTGCTGAATTGAGTTGTTTAAGCGTCAATGCTTTACAATCGTTCCATATATCGGTGGAAACCGGTTTATTGATATTGCCATCCCACCAGATATGTTGATCGGAAACAGAATCTTTTACGATATAGCGGTCTTTAGGAGAACGACCTGTAAATTTTCCTGTATCAACCGAAACTGCGCCGGTATTGGTTAATACGCCTTTTTCAAACCCTTGATTTTCAGGGCTCATTTCTGCTTGAAAAAGTTCTTCATAAGATGGATTGTGAATCACAGGAATGCTGTTTGAAATTCCATACCTGCTTAAATCTAAATTTGCCATATAAATAAATATTTAAAATAAAAAATGATATATAATTTATAATTTTTCGCTCACAAAGATAGTAAACTTTTTACAATAACGAACAAAAATAAAGCAAAAGAATTATTTTGGTTACAAAATTATTTTTTCTATTTTTCTCATTTGTATAAAAGTGAGTGATATATCGGGAATAGCGTTTAACTTGAAGGCTATGGCGAGACGTTACGCCGAACAGAGGTTTTAATCTGCCGGTCGCATACCTGAAGGCGCCCCAGCGTTCGGCGTAGACTCCGTCTGCATCGTGCTAAGAACAAGAATACTTGCTTGTCAATTAACCACTTAACTCTATTTCCTTCATATCTTTTCATTTTTATATTGTTCTTTCGTTCATATCTTTTTTATTCATTTGTTTATAAAACTTCGTTTTGTGGCAAGCGTGGACGCTTGCTTCTATCTCGACGCAGGCAGAGCCTACGCCGAGCGGGGGAGGGTGGCTCTTTTAGAAAGAGCTTAAGACGTTAATTTTTTTTCGTTTTTCCATTTTATATTCATATTTTTGTTTGTTTATTGTTTTTTTTAGTGGCGCAACTGACACCAGAGCCTATGCCCAACGCTCGGCGTAGACTCCGTCTACGTCGGGCTAAAAACATCCTACTTATTTGTAAATTAACCACTTAGATTTATTTTCTTCATATTGTTTCATTTTTTTATTCTTTTCTTTTTTTATTTATCAAGATCCTCTTTGTTGCAACTATGGAGACTTGCGTTTAGCTTGATGAAGCGAGACGCTTTGACGAACGGGGGATTTGCTTATTTAATGTGATTAAAAACTGCTTTTTGTTCGCGACTGAATCACAGATTCGGCATAAAGAAAGATTTAATTAATTCAAGACTATCAGCATTCATTATTTGATATATTCTCATGGGAGCATCATAAGTTGCATCAGAATCATCATGATTTAATGCATTTGGATGGCCAGGAATAGAATCTGTAATCGGGATTAATCCTTTTTCATCAATTAATCCATTGTTACATGAATCAGATATGATACTACACCCAACTAATTCTGTCCCTACAAAAGTATATCCATTAATTATCTTATGATCAATTTGAGTATCTTGATAATCTTTATCCGAAAGTGGAATAAATTTTGTGGCATTTTTGACACCAATACCCTTATTTAAAGAGATTATAACTACACATTTTTTCTCTCTTTCAATATCCTGTAAAACAATCACATTACAAATTTTAGACTTAAAGTATCCATCTTCCTTGTTCTTAACCCCAATTATTCTTAAAATTTCCTTTTTCAATGCAGGACTAAATACATTTTTATCTTGCGTACTAATATTTTGTACTGTTTTTCTACAAGAACAGATAGATATTAATATGATAAAAAATAATAAAATATAAGATTTCATTGTGGTTGAAGTTTATATCTATTTATCAAATTTCTCATTAACAAGGGGGTTGTTGCTCCATCTACATACACTGAAGGGCTTTTATGATTATAGTAATACAATCCCTGTGTTTCTTTATGATAGATAAATAGTTTAGGATATGCACATGGCCATTGCTTATTTGCTGCTTTTGCTGTATTAAAAGTAGTATTCATAAACTCCGCATCACTGTCACCATTTTTTAACCCATTGAAATAAAGGTCATAGCCGGAAGCCTCTTTTGCGTAATCTTTAGTGCCGGAATGACTATGAACATCAAATACCATATCTGGACTATTCCATCCGGATTGATTTCTTTTTACACCTATTTTATCAAAATTAGTATTCAAATCGTATTTCATTCCGTCCTTATTGTTATATCCGGTCAAACTCCATTCCACATTGGAATTATCTGCCGCAAACTTGAAGACTCCAAATGCATCCGCAGAGTTTGATGTTTGTGCTGTCGCAAAATCTTTTCCACCTGCTAATTGGGGCAATAATCCTTGATCATTCACCTTTGTATATTTTTCAGAAATAGATGTGTTACCATTCTTGTCCGTAGTAGAATTATATAAACGATCGAAATTATCATCAGTTTTAAGTGCAAGTACTATTCGACCGTCTGATGTTAACATGTAATAGTCCATTCCTGTTTCGTCTACCGCATTTACGGGATTATTTCCGCAATAAGCATACGGACTTATCGAATAATACTTCTCGCACAACGGATCCAACGTAGTGAACCGTGCAATCGCCGGGTCGTAAAACCGCGCTCCGTAATCGTATTGATTCAGTCCGCTCATCATGTCCAATTCCTTGCCGTTGTATTTGTAGGGCTGCTTGCCCTGATCGGAAACAGGAGTTTCGGCAAATGCCGTACCGAAGGGGTAGTAATGAATTACTTGCATGGACATATTTCCATCACTTGCCACTCGATTATTCCCTTGGTGATCGGTCAGGTAAAAATAATACACCCCGCCTTCGTTATAGCCGCCGTCTATCAATACTCGTTTCAATGCGCCGTTTTCGTAAATCATATTGCCTATATAGTCCGTTGTTTTACTCTGCGTCAGCAAACTAACATTGATTGCTGAACCAATCACCGGAGATGTAGAATAGTTCGGATTCCATTTCTGCACCACTTTCAACTTTTGCCCCGCCGCCGAATAGGTATATTCGTTCCTCGCTTCCGCAACGGGGTTCTTTTTTTCCGTAGGAAATATAGCTTGGTAGAAAATCATTTTCGCCCCCAATACAGGGCATTCCGTAGGAATGCAACCATGTTTATCGAATGCCGGTCGCATACCTGACGGCATGCGGGGCTGTGTGGGGGCGCTCATTTTTTCTACCAAGCTATAATCCCTGACGGGATTAGTCCCCTGTCCGTCCCAACGCCTTGCGTTATGACGAGTTAATTCTTTTCTGTTTTTCCATTTTTCGTTTATCATTTTATTTTATCATTTTTTAGTTGTGCAACAGACACCAGAGCCTACGCCCAGCGTGAGGTTATATGGACTTTTCTACGGCGGGCTAAAAACAAGCCTTGCTTGTCAATTAACCACTTAACTCTATGTCCTTCATATCTTTCCATTTTTATATTATTCTTTCGTTCATATCTTTTTTATTCATTTGTTTACAAAACTCCATTTTGTGGCAAGCGTGGACGCTTGCTTCTATCTCGACGCAGGCAGAGACTACGCCGAGCGAGATATTTGCTTTTAGTCGGAGCAAATATAAACTTACGAATCTATCTAATGTTATCGAATAACTCCATTAAAACTTTTAATATGTTCTTCATTACTTTGGTAAGTTTTAATAATATCTTCTATATAAAATAATACATCGTGTTTTGAATATTGCTTATTTTTTCTTAAAAAAATAGATAATTTTAGAATATTTTCATCAATAGGGTCTTTCATATTGAGGATTTGAAAACTATTTTTCCCTATTAATAAAAAATGAGTATACTCTCCAGATGATAATAAACCAAAAGCAAATATACCTTCTTTACCTTCTTCTATAGCACCTTTTTTCCTGTCATATATTAAAAAATTAGGGAAATCACTAACAGACCTATCTTTATTGAATTGGGGATCCATATCTTTATAAAAAGAAACTATATGAAGTTTTATACTATCCAAAGGAATATTTATTGATTTACATTCGCATAAAACGAAAATGAAAATTGAAAACATAACAAAACGCTTCATAGATTTTGTCCTCCTTTCTTTAATTCCTCTATAATTTTATCTTCAATTTTATTAGGAACAGCTTCTACATCATGATTTGTCTGTTTGTCTCTGTTTTCAATACCTTCCAGAGTATTTTTCTTTTCAGTATGTCCTGATTCATGTCCGGCTACAGCTCCAATTGCCTCATCTGTTCTCAATCCATTATATTTTGAATTTCCTTTTAAAGCTTCAATAATTGAACCTTCATATATTGTAATTTTATGTTCTCCGACTTTAATTTTTCCATCAGAGAATTTTTGAATGCCAGTTTTATCATCAACTCCTAATTTTAATTGATTCCCCTCCTTACTAATTTCGGGAGATATCGTTATGGAAATTTTTTCACTGTTATAAAACATTCCATTCAACCTGTCTTGTCCAGTCTCAGTCATTAACATAGGAGTCGTCAATAAATAAACATAACGATTAATTTTATATATTGCTTATTTTCAGTAAATTAATTACAATAAGAGATATATTTATTCATTGAAGACTCCATAGCACTTCCAACTCTCTTAACATCTTCACTTGCATTTCTTGACCATCCTATTTCTTTGCTATAAAATACAGGTTTACCATCCGTCCCAACAATCCATTTCCCCGTCGGATCAATTCTATTCACCGGATTATTACCGCAATAAACATACGGACTTATCGAATAATACTTCTCGCAAAGCGGGTCAATCGTAGTGAACCGAGCAATCGCCGGGTCGTAAAACCGCGCTCCATAATCATATTGATTCAGTCCGCTCATCATGTCCAATTCCTTGCTGTTGTATTTGTAGGGCTGCTTGCCCTGATCGGAAACAGGAGTTTCGGCAAATGCAATACCGAAGGGGTAGTAATGAATTACTTGCATGGACATATTTCCATCACTTGCCACTCGATTATTCCCTTGGTGATCGGTCAGGTAAAAATAATACACCCCGCCTTCGTTATAGCCGCCGTCTATCAA